>JACXTT010013323.1_pt1 | contig 10843 bp, 10 predicted proteins | sample 9270951 | NCBI WGS metagenome assembly JACXTT01 (sample SAMN15532306, study PRJNA645909) | rock metagenome | isolation source: weathered quartz diorite | place: Puerto Rico | collected 2017-06-21
ACATCCCGCAGCAAGCGGGGTCAGTTGGAGATTAAGTTTTTGCGCCATATTGCACAAGACGCAGCATTTGCACTTTATTACTGCATAAGACGCCATGCCAAAATCAAAGTGCGACACAATACCGCCATGTCTACCCCCGACCTGAACCTATTGGTCACGCTGGACGTGCTGTTGGCCGAAGGCAGTGTTGCGCGTGCCGCCCAGCGCTTGCGCCTGAGCCCTTCAGCCATGAGCCGGGCATTGACACGCCTGCGCGAGACCACCGGCGACCCGCTGCTGGTGCGCGCCGGGCGCGGCCTGGTACCTACGCCACGCGCGCTGGAGCTGCGCGAGCGTGTCAGCCACCTCGTGCAAGACGCTGAAGGCGTGCTGCGCCCGGCCGAGAAACCCAATTTGCAGCAACTGGTACGCACCTTTACGCTGCGCACCAGCGATGGTTTTGTCGAAAATTTCGGCCCCGAACTGATTACCCGCATAGCCCAAGAAGCGCCAGGCGTGCGGCTATGCTTTGTGCAAAAGCCCAACAAGGACAGCACACCGCTGCGCGATGGCCTGGTGGATCTGGAAACCGGTGTCATCGGCAAGGCCACTGGCCCCGAGGTGCGGGTACAGGCCCTGTTCCGCGACCGGTTTGTGGGCGTTGTTCGGCAGGGGCATGCCCTCAGCCAAGGCGCGCTCACTGCGGCACGCTACGCCGGCGGCAAGCACATCAGCGTGTCGCGCCGTGGTCTGGACAAGGGGCCGTTGGACGAGGCTTTGGCCAGCCAAGGGCTGGAGCGCGACATCGTGACCATCGTCGGCGGTTTTTCCACGGCGCTGGCGCTGGCCCGCACCACCGACCTGGTAGCCAGCGTGCCGGAGCGCCACACGGCCAAACTGCGCGATGGCATGCACAGCTTCGCCATTCCGTTAGCCACGCCCGAGATTACCGTCTCCATGCTGTGGCACCCCCGGCTGCACGCCGACCCGGCACACCGTTGGTTGCGCGCTCTTGTGCTGGAGGTCTGCTCGCAGCCGCTTTGAGATCAAACGCTAGCGCCTGTTCGCGGTGCCGGAATTGACACGGCCGAAGTGCACCGCCAGATAGGTGCCCAGGCACAGCGCGCCGCACACCATCAAGCCTGTACCTGCGTTGACGCCCAAAACAATAGGAAAGTTCAGCAGCAGCATGCAGCCTGCAACAAGGTTGAACATACCCCACACAACGTTGACCAAGGGCGAAGACCTGCCAACCCCGCGGGGCTTGGCAAAAGGCGTAGGAAATGGCTGCCCCTGCAACCCAGCCACCAGGTGCGGAAGGCAATTGCACAAAAACGCACCGGCAAAAAAGTTGGCGACATAGCCCCCAAAAACTGACATCAAACTCTCCAAATGACTGGGTTTTGCATAGACTCCGCCATATCTCCGCCCTAGCCTGCCAGCAGCTCAGATTGAATGGCAATGGTGCCGCTCAAGATCCTGTGTATCGGGCACTTGTTGGCTATCTCCAGCAGGCGCTGGCGATCGGTCTCGGCAATCTCGCCTTCTATGGCGATGCGCCGCTGCAGCTTGTAGACGGACTGCCCCTGCGCGTCCTTGTCCTCCACATGGTCCACCGTTACGCGCAGGCCGGTGACCGGCATCTGGCGGCGGCGAATGTAGAGCTCCAGTGTTAGCGTGGTGCAGGCGGCAAGAGCCGAATCCAGCAAGTCATGCGGGTCGGGGGCGCGGTCTTCGGACCCCAGGGTTTTATCAACGTCTGCATTCCACACATGGCGGCCATTGCTCAGTGTGGTCAGTGCGCCGCTGGCGCGGTGGAGTTGGGCTTCTATGGTCATGGTTTTGCTTCTGAGCTTGGGATTGGAATTGCTTCAAGGGTAGGTGCATTCTGTCGCAAGTGGGCTGCAAGGCCCTGCTGACAGATCTTGTAACCATTTCAAGCTCCTTTTTGTTGAAGATACCGATAATTTGCCCAGAATAGCTTGTTTGGCTCCAATTGAGGTCCCCCAACGCATGCTACAGGCCCCCATCGCAGCTCCAGCCACCGGTAACAGCCGCCGTCTGCTGTTGATCGTCTGGATCTTTGTCGCGATTGTGGTGGGCCTCATGGCGTTTGCCTACTACAGCTTTGGTTTGATGTCGGCCGCGCGGGCCTACGTTGGCGGTGAGGGTTTATGGTCCAAGGCGCAAAAGGAATCGGTACTGGCTCTTTCGCGCTACGTGACAGAGCACCGGCCTGAGGACTACCAGGCTTTCCAGGAGGCTTTGAAGGTCAACCTGGGGGACAAGCAGGCCCGCCTGGAGCTGGAAAAACCCAGCCCTGATTGGCAAGTCGCCACTGACGGATTCGTCAAAGGTCGCAACAGCGTTCAAGACATTGACGGCATGATCAGCCTCTACCGCAATTTCAGGATGGTGCCGGATCTGGACAAGGCCATCTCTGTATGGGCAGCAGCCGACGCCCACATTGGGCAACTGATTATGTTGGGCCAGGCCGTGCAAGCCGCCACGCTGGACAACCGCTTGAGCGAGACTTCCACACGCGACTTTCTGAACCAATTGGAAACCATCAACCGGCAGTTGACGCCGCTGGAGGACGAGTTCTCGTATGCGCTGGGCGAGATCTCCCGCAAGACGGTTTTCATCCTACGGGTTGTCATGCTGCTGGTGGTAACGGTTTTACTGCTGGTGGCGTATATGGTGTCACGGCGCATCGTGTTGCAAAACGAGCGCTACCAGTCGGCCTTGATCGACAGTGAGAAGCAATTGCGCAGCTTGCTACAGTTTGCGCCGCTGCCCATCATCATTGTCAGCCTGCCAGGCAACTTGGTGGTGTATGCCAACGAACGCGCACTGGCGCAGTTCGGCCTCTCCGTGCAAGAGTTGGAGCGACAGACTGCGCAGGACTTCTATGTCAACCTGAGCGACCGCGCCAGCATCTTGCAACAGTTGCGCGCTACTGGCAGCGTGCGTGATTGGGAGGTGCAGTTGCAGGATAGACGCGGCAACAAATTCTGGGTCTTGCTGTCTTCACAACGACTGCTGTTTGAGGGGCGCGAGTGCCTGTTGACTGCGTTGAACGATATCAACGAGCGCAAGCGGGTGCAAGAGGAGATGCGCCACCGGGCCTTCCACGATGAACTCACCGGTCTGCCCAACCGGGCCATGTTCATGGACAGCCTGAGCCGCGGCCTGCGCCGTGCTGAACGCAGAAAGGGCAGCTTCTCCATTCTGTTCATCGACCTGGACCATTTCAAAACCGTCAACGACGAACTGGGCCACGCCATGGGTGACTTGCTGTTGCAAGAGGTTGCCATGCGGGTGCGGCTGTGCGTGCGCGAGGGTGACCTGGTGGCCCGCTTGGGTGGCGACGAATTTGTCATCCTGGTTGAAGACGATAACCCGGCCCATGTGGCCGTGCAGATTGCGCACAAACTGCAAGGTGTCTTGAAGCCACAGCATTTCTTGGGCGGCCAGGCCCGGCACGTGACCGCGAGCATCGGTATCAGCAACTACCCCGAAGACGGGACCAATGTCGACGATCTGCTGCGCAACGCAGACAGCGCCATGTACCGTGTCAAGGAAACCGGGCGCGACAGCTTTCAATTCCACAACACCAGTGGGTTCGACCAATCGATTCAGTAGCGCCTAATTTTCGCGCAGCAGCTTGGTCAGTCGGCCATCGGCGCGCAGGGTCTTGATGGCCGCGTCGATTTTGGGCACATAGGCGGCCCATTTCTTGTTCAGCACGTGGACCACCTTGACCGTTTTCAACGGCGCAGACAAGGTCGTCAGTTCCCCCGCGAACTGGGGAAATTCGGCAAGGGGTGACAGCGACGAGTTCAACACAACATCCACGCGGCCAGCCGCCAGCATGGCGAAGACGCTGGCCAAGGTATTGGCCGGCGCTGCCCGCAGGCCCTGGGCGTTGACATAGTTTTCAGCCAATTTTGCACCCCGCAAATAACCAACGGTGTACTTCTTGAGGTCTGCAATAGCCAAGCGTGTTGGAACAAAGTCTTTGCGCACCACGGCCAATAACTGCATTTCAACCATGGGCTCTGTAGTTTCAATCGCGTTTGAATAGGCGCTCAGCGAACCTGCTGCACGCCCCATGTCGGCGTCGACATCACCGTTGTCGACACTACGCAAGGACCGCTCCAATGGCAGCACCACGTATTCGGGAATCAGGCCCGCCTCTTTGTAGATGGCAGTCAGCAAGGGCCGATACCGAGCACCGGCTTCGTTGCAGCCTACTTTGAAAGTCTGTTGCGCCCACAGCGGTCCGTGGCTGGCGAGCGCCAGCAACACCAAACACCGCAGCATTTTCTTCATGGCCTGGTTTCGTCAACGGAATGTGCGCAGTATCCTATAAACGCCACCACCCATCTCGGTATTTACCCTGAATATCGGTGCTACATGCTGTTCGTCGCAAAGCGCGTGCAGTGCGCTCTTGAACAACCTACATTCTCTTCAACGGACCACCAAGGTCCGCCAAACAGGAGAAAGAAATGAAGACTTCGCGTACCACCACCATCGCTGCTTTTGTAACCGCATTCGTGCTGTCCATTGCCTTGAACGGCGGCATGCTGATGAAGTTTGACGCGGTCTCGCAAGATGCCACGATGGCACAGCACAACGCTGCCAATACGGTTCAGCTGTCTACCGTGACCGTGGTTGGCAAGCGTTCGTAATGGCCTAACCAAAAAACTTTTGGAACGCCCCGGTGGCCATCATGTCGACTTCGATGGCATGGCTTACCGGTGTCGACAAATCAACAATCATGCTGTGGGGAACCGCATAGAAATCGCGCACACAAAGGCTGGCGCTGCCGCCCTTGGCCTGGTATTCCGCCTCAATGGCATCCATGACCTTGCGGGCCTTCTTGCATGCCGTGTCGGTGTCCGCTTCTATGATGAAGCGCCGGCTGATCTTGCTAAACCCCGCCACCAACATGCGCGCCTCGATCAGTGTCCACAGGCTTCGGCAGCGGGCCTGTGCCTGTGTCTCATAGTCCAGGTTGATAACAATTGCTGTAGCCATGCCAGAACGCGTTATTTGCCTGCCGCTGCGTTGGCCTTGGCGTCCGCGGCAAGTTGCTCGGGCGTCTTGCCGGTTTTGACCGCTGGCAACAAAAGACCTTTTTGCACATTGGCCACGGGGGCACCATTGGCTTTGGTCTTGCCATCAACGCCCATGCCGGCTTTTCTGCCCTCGTCAGTCATGGCATTGGTCTGGCCGACCACCTGCAAATTTTGCCCCACGTTTTCCACTGCGGTCGGGCAGCCGTTCTTGTGCACGTGGTGCGGGAATTGAAAGCTGGCGGCCCATGTGGCGCTGGCGAACAGACTGCTGGCCACCACGACCGCCCATGGGTAGTAAGTTTTGAAGTTGGACATGCTGAAATCTCCTTGGTTTGCATGTAGGTGCCCGTTAGAGCCTGCGTCGTACCACTCAAATTACGTGCCAATTAAAATTCTTTAGCAATATCAATCACTTAGCCATTTTGTAAGCGCCCATAGTGTCTGCAAAAGCAGACAGCATTGCCAGCCCTGATTCAAGTCCCTTTGAAATCAACAACTTAGCCTGTCCGTGTAAACAGACGCCCCGTGCGGCGCCCACAGCCCCTATTTACGCACCAAGGCCCACCTTCGATGCCAATCCAGTACTCAAAAGGGAATTGGCGGAGAAGATCAACGGCCTGAAAAGCCAGGTCCAACAGTCGCTGCAGCTCACGACCCAGGAATTGGTCGTCAAGGAAGACCTGGCCTACCCCGCTGGGGACTACATTGCAAGCTACACCAAAACCATAGACGCGATGTTTGCCAGCGGCGATGCCGCAATGGATGCCCTGAACGCGCTGCTCAACCAGCGGGTGACGTCGCTGCGCCAGACAACCTGGACGGTCATAGGTTTGCTGCTTGCGATGATGGTGGGCGTCTTTTTCATGTCGCGCAGTATTTCCAGAAGCATCACCGATCCCTTGCTGGAGGTTGCAGCCTTGGCCCAGCAGATTGCAGACCGGGACCTGCGAGGGTCGATTGACAACACACGTGCCGACGAAATCGGCAAGCTCAACAGCGCCCTGCTGGCCATGCGCAACAGCTTGAACATGGTCATTGGTGAGCTGCGTGGCAATGCCAACCAGTTGGCGCAGTCCTCGCAGGAACTGGCCCAGGGCAGCAGCGCCCTGTCGCAGCGCACCGAGCAGCAGGCGGCAGCCCTGGAACAGACAGCCAGTTCCATGGAGTCGTTGTCCACGACGGTGCGCAGCAATGCCGACCAGGCCAGCGACGCCAGCGGTCTGGCGCAACGGGCCAGCGAGGTCGCCATGGCCGGTGGCACTGCGATGAACCAGATCGTGAAAACCATGAGCGATATTGCGGCCAGCAGCAAGAAGATTGAAGAAATCACGTCGCTGATTGACGGCATCGCATTTCAGACCAATATTTTGGCGTTGAATGCAGCCGTTGAGGCGGCGCGGGCTGGCGAACAGAGCCGCGGCTTTGCGGTTGTGGCAACCGAGGTTCGTGCGCTGGCACAGCGCAGCGCGGAGGCTGCCAAGCAGATCAAGCACCTGATTGCCACCAGTGTCGAGCAGGTCGAGTCAGGCGGGCGGCTGGTCAGCTCCGCCGGCAGCACAATGGAAGAGACGGTGGCTTCCATCCGCAGCCTCAGTGACATGGTGGTGCGCATCAGCCAGGCCTCCAACGACCAGAGTGCGGGCTTGGGACAGATCAACCAGGCCGTCGCCCACATGGACCAGTTGACACAACAGAATGCCGCGCTGGTGGAGGAAACAGCGGCTTCTGGCGTAACGCTGCAAGAGCAGGCGCAACATCTTTCTGACTTGGTGAACACCTTTCAGGTTGCAGACGCAGGCAGCAGCAAGCCTGCAGTGGTCAGCGCTGCCCCAGTGGCCAGACCGCGCCAGTTCCGTTTGCCGGCGTAACAGGCCTGCGCGCGGCTATGATGGCGCGCTGCTGCAAATTGAGCCGAGGACTGTTCCATGCGCCGTATTCTCCACACCGTGTCAACCTGCCTGATGCTGGGCGCCTTTGCACACCCCTGTGCCGCACAAGGCGCATTTACTGGTAGCTGGGATGTCGTGGCGCAGGACGAAGCGCCATGGGTTGCCGCGCGCAAAGAGCCCAAGCCCCAGCCAGAACCCCATCTGCTCAAGTCCCAGTTGGTGTTTGCTGCCGACAAGGTCGTGGCACCCGGTTGGATGGGCTGCAAAAAGGCCAAATACCAAGTATCGGATTTCAGCTTTGATTCGCTGTTCGAAGGTGGCCTATCCGACCCCGAACACGGACTCAAAGACCCGAAAAAACTGGCGCTGAAGATGGGTTTTACCAAGGAGCCAGTGCCCACGATGGTCAACAGTTGCTCGGAGCTGCTGTTTCACATGCAGGACGCAAACACGCTTGTGTTTGCGCTCAACAACATGGTCTATACGCTCAAGCGCCACCCATCGTCACCGTAAAGCGGGTGCCCCTGCCGATTTCACTGTGCACGGTGATGGTTCCACCATGCAGGTCCACGGAATTCTTGACAATGGCCAGGCCCAGGCCGGTACCCTGAATGTCGCCCACATTGCGCGCGCGATGAAACGACTCGAACAGGTTGTCCAAGGCGTCGGCCGGAATGCCAATGCCTTGGTCAGACACCTCAAACACCATCTGGCTGCCCACTGGGTACACCGCAAAGCGCACCTGCCCGCCATGGGGTGAGTACTTGATGGCGTTGGACAACAGGTTGCCAATAATGTGGCGCAACAGCTGCTCGTCAAAGTAGAACGAGCCCACACCATCTGAGATCTCGCAGACCAGGGTGCATGGGCTCTCCGCCAGCAACGCAGCGGCTTCCAGTTCCAGCACACGGCATAGCTGCGGCAAATCGCCCAACTGGGGGTTGAATTCCAGCATGCGGGCCTCGGCCCTGCCCAATAGCAGCACGCGGTCCAGCATCAGTTCCATGCGCCGCACGCCCGAGGCAATGCTTTGCATCACCATGTGCTTGTCTGCAGGTGGCATTTTTTCGCCATAGTCCTTCAACAGGTCATGCGACGACAGAATGATGGCCAATGGGGTTCGGAATTCGTGGCTGGTCATGGCCACAAAGCGCGAGCGCAAATCGTTGAGGTCCTGTTGGCGCTGCATGGCCGCATGGGTTTCAGTTTCCGCCTTTTTGCGCTCCGTGTGGTCCTGAAAAAACGTCAACGTAGCCTGCCCGCCGTCCCAGGGGATGGTGGCGTCGCCCACTTCCAGCCATTGGGTCAGACCATCTGGCCGGGCCAACCGAACTTCAAACCGTGGCGCTGTAGCTTGACCGGTCTGGCGCATGTGCTGGCGTTGCGCCCATTGGGCCTGGTCATCGGGGTGGATGAAAGGGGCCAGGCCCTTATCGAGCACGACCTGTTGACTGACGCCCAGAATTTCCAATGCACGCGCATTGGCAAACACCGTACGCCCGGCCTGGCTGACCAGCATGCCCTCCCCGACCTGCTCGATCACGGCGCGGTAACGCTCCTGCGATAGGCTCAGGGCCTCGACCATGGCATGCTTGGCCATGCTGGCGGCCTGTGCCTGGCGCCCCTTTTCACGTTCGCTGTTGATGCGATCGGCCAGGGCAAACGACAGCAGCACCATCTCCAAACCTGAGCCAATCAGCAGCGAATAGACTGCCAGTGGGCGCGACGCCATGATCCCGTTGACCAGCAAGGCCAGCACACTGGCACCCACAAACAGTGCCGCCCAGGCCAGCAAAAACAACTTGGCTTCGCGCAGCCCCCGCAACACACCCAAGCTGCCGGCCACCAGCAGTGTGGAAATACTGATTGCCGCCACCAGGCTGGTCAGCCGTACGGGCGTTTCCAGCTCCAGCGCCAGCGGCACCACCAACAGCGCGATCCAGACCAGGGCCAGCACCTGCATCAGGCGATCGACGCGGGGCATATTGAACTTGCTGCTCAAGAAATCACGGGTAAACAAGACGCTGAGCGCTGAACAGGATGTCACCCCCACATGGGCCGCATGCGCGTTCCACCAGGCGGATTCCGGCCACACAAACTGCGCGCCCAAGCCGGTCAGCGCGCCCTGGTACAGGGCCATGGTGGCGACAAAGCCCGCGTAGACCAGGTAGACCCGGTCCTTGACCGAGAAGAACAGCAGCAGGTTGTACAGGCACAAGCCCATCAGCAACCCAAAGTACAAACTCAAATTGGAATAGACGATTTGGTCGCGCACCGCAAAGGCCTCGGGCCGCCACAGGCTGCTGTTGACAACCACCGTACCGCGCGACTGCAGGCGAACATAGACCACGCTCCCGCGTCCCGGCGTCACGTGCAGCGCAAACACATGGTTGCGGTGTGGAACGGCGCGCGCACTGTAGGGCAAGGCATTGCCACCAGCCTGCTCGTCAAAGCCGCCGGCGCTGTTGGACTGGTAAACATCCACGTGGTTCATCAGCGGGTGGGCAAATTCCAGCAGCCAGACAGGCGCAGCTTGCGGCGTTGGCAGCAAGCGCAGGCGCAGCCAGATGGCTGAGCGTGTGATGCCAAAATTGGCTGACGAGGTGTCGGATGCCAGTGGCCGAAAGCGTTGCTGTGCCACATCCGACAGAACCGCATCCAATGCCAAAGTGGCCGTCGGGTCTTCCAAAAAAGCATAGGAACCGCCCAGCAGGTAGCTGTCCTGCATGCCCAGAGCCAGAGGGGGCACGGTCGACGCAGTTGCCAGCGCAGACACCTGCAGACCGGCCAAAAGGGCCAGGCCGGCTACTAGCGCGCGCAAAAATCTGGGGACACGGATACCTTGCATAGCTTGATGTCAGTACAGCGGGTGGCGCTATTGTGCAGTGCCGGGCCTTGCAACACGCCATTTTCGGCGCAGAATAGCGAGTTGTGGGTTCAACCAACGGCGCGCACGTGCGCGGATACATGGAACTTTTTGCACCGAACGACGCGCTGATTCAGTGGGAGCTGCAACTGCCCGCGTCGTTGGGCTCCATCCGCCTGAATCTGCTGGCGTCGCTGGCCTGGCATTTGCGCCAGCGCGATACGCCGCGTGCGGTTCTGTTGGCAGACCAAGCGAAGGCATTGTCGGTTGACTGCGGTCTGACACCCGTTGAACTGCGCGCACTGCATGCCCGGCTGGATATGGTGCTGGCAGAAGCCCATTGGCTGTTTGCCCGGCTCGACGAGGCTCTGCAGAAGACCCAGCTTGCATTGCAGGAATTTCTGGCGCTCCATGACCACCGTGGCGCTGCGGATTGCCATTGGCTGCTGGCCTGGATTGCCACCGATGACGGCAACTTTCGCGAACGCGACGCGCAGTTGCAGCACATGGCAGACTGCGCACAACAAGCCGACGACGCACTGCGCACCAATGTGGCCGAAGCGGCCATGGCCCGCTGGATGGTGTTTACCAATCCCCAAGCGGCGCGCCAACGCTGGGGCGAACGATTTGCACCGGGCGTGCAATTGCATTCGGATGCGCTGGCAACCTGGAGCGCCGATCTCTTGGGGATGCTGACCAATGCCGACGGCGACATTGGCGGCGCTGCACGCTATACCATGCAGGCCTTTGATGCCGCCATGGCGACCGGCCAGTTGCGCACCGCCATCATTGCCTGCACCAATGTTGCCGAGGACTTCAACCGCCTCAATGACCACCAATCGGCGCTGGAGTGGATGCAAAAAGGCCTGGATCTGGCCCGCCCCACGCAATGGCCGCGCAGCCTGGGCGCCTGTCTGATGCATATGGCGGAGACCTTGCGCTACCTGGGCAATCTTGACTCCGCCCAAGGACTGCTGACCATTGCCTTGCAGACCCTGGCACCCCGTCACAGTTCAACCCCCTTC
>JACXTT010013324.1_pt1 | contig 10842 bp, 8 predicted proteins | sample 9270951 | NCBI WGS metagenome assembly JACXTT01 (sample SAMN15532306, study PRJNA645909) | rock metagenome | isolation source: weathered quartz diorite | place: Puerto Rico | collected 2017-06-21
GGGCTCACGGCGGACGCGGCGGGGCGCCCGTTTGGGCGTGGGGCAGGGCGGTCGCGCCGGCGCCGGTGACGGTGGCTGCTTGCGCCTGGTAGACCGAGGAGTGGGCTTGGCGATCGGCGGGGTAGGGGGGCTTCACCCGCTCGGTCGCGATGGCCGTGCCGGGGGAGACGTCCGCCGTCTCCTGCTCGTCGCCGAGCTCCCAGCTCGCCGCGCTCGTGGCGGTCAACGCCTCGACCAGGCCGACGTCGCTGCCGTCGCCGATGAGCCCGTTGCGCACGGTGAGGCCCTGTTGCACCAGCGCCAGCTTGGCGGCGCGGTCCTGATCCAGCTTCTCCTTGCTCGACTCGAGCTCCGCCAGCTCGGCGGCTTGGGCGTCCTTCTTCTCCTCCAGCGCCTTGCGCTCGGCTTTGGCGGCGGGCGCGTCGCCTCGCACGCGCCCGAGCGCGCGCCCGAGCTTGGCGACCTCCGCCCGGGCGTTCTTGATCTGCTTGGCGCGCGCCTCCACCGCCTCGGCCGCCGCGAGCCAGGCGACGAGCGCCGCGAGCTTGCCCTTGTCCACCTCCACCGGCTTGCCGCCGACCAGCACCGGCTTCGCCCGCACGAGCGAGCGCGTGTGCGGCCCGCCGGCGTGGCCGATGCGCGGGTCGCCGCCCGACTTCCATTGGTCCCACACGCGGATCCCCTTGTCATCGTGCGACAGGTAGATCGCCGCGTGCTTGTGCCCTTCCGGCAGCCCGGTGTAGCGCGCGCCGATGAACGTGGCGATCACCGTGCCCGCGGCGATCGGCTCCTCCGCGCAGTGGGGATCCGGCTCGCGCCGCAGCTTTTGCCCAGGGGCCCACACGACCGACACGCCGTGTCGCGCGCTGGTGGCCGGCAGCGGGCGCGCGGGCATGGCCTTCTTCACCGCTTGCTTCACGAACGAGACGCACTCGCCGAGGAAGCCGGAGTCGTCGACCACCTTGCCCTTGAAGGACTCGTAATCGTCGGCGTTGGCGAGGATCCACGGCATCGGCTTCAGCTCCCGTGGGCGCTCTTCAGCGCGGCGAGGGTCGCGGCGTCGAGCGCGCCGCTGTCCGGCAGGCCGTTCGCCTTCTGGAACGCGCGCACGGCCGCTTCTTCGGCCTCGGCGGCCTCGTCGGACGCGTCGTCGTGCTCGAACTCGCCGAGCCGGTGGTAGAAGCCGAGCGCGCGGAGGCGCGCCCGCGCGCCCGAGGCCTCGTCGATCGGATCGAGCTCGCCGACCCGCAGCCAGAACGCCAGGCCCCGCGCCGGGAAGCGCAGGCGCACGCGCGTGGCGGTCAGCGGCAGCTCGAGCTTCACCTGGCCCGCGCCGTCGCTCGTGCCGTCGAGCTCGGGCAGGCCGTCGATGGCGTAGGCTTCGCCGGCGATCGGCCGGCCCTGCGCCTGGAACGTCACCGCCACGGCGATCGCCGGCACCTCCGCGCGGTACGCGTTCGCGGCGTGGGCGGAGAGCGGCAGCGGATCGGGAGGCTCGTCGGGCAGGTGCAAGAGGTCGCCGGGCCAGAGGATGTCCATTTCCTTGCGCAGCTCCTTGAGCTCGGCGTTCTTCGGATGGCTCCACACCCGCTCGGCGGAGAATCCCAGGCGATGGGCGAGCTTGGTGAGGTAGTCGCCTTGCCGTACGACGTAGGCCTTCAGCTTCACGCCGGCTTCACCTCGCTGAGCTCGGGGAAGAGGATCTTGGGCGAGCCGTCGACGGTGAGCTCGGCCTTGCCCTGCTGATCCAAGAACCCGCTCTGCTCCGCGCCGTCGTCGAACAGCAACACGTAGCGGGCGTGCGCGACGGGTTTGCCGTCCTGATCGACCAGCGAGATGGTGGTCGGCGGCGGGGCCTTGGGGTCGGCGGCGAGCTTTTCGGCCTGCGCGCTGCCCGAGGCGAGCGCGATCTTGCCGGCCTCGAGCTTGGCGTTGGCGTCGAGCGTGAGACCGGCGCCCTTGCCGGCGAGGCGGACGGTCTCGGCGCTGACGATCGCCTCGGATTTGCCGACGACCTTCGCCTTGCCGTCCGCGGCCGAGATGAGCGCGTCCTTGCCTTTGAGCAGGATCTCCGGCGAGCTGATCTCGATGTTCTTCGGCGTCAGCTTGATCTGGCTGTCGCCGCAGCGCAGCACCAGCGCCTTCTCGGACCAGATCTCCGACACGCCGCTCGACGACAGCTGGCTCGTGCCTTCGACGTGCAGCAGGTACGAGCGCTTCGCGTCGTTCTTGCCGACGAGGACGACGTGGCAGCCGTGGACGCGCAGGGTGAGATCGTCGCCGACGCGGACGTCCTGGGCGCCGACGACCTCGCGCCGCTCCTTGCCGCCGACGAGCGTGGCGAGATCGGCCGAGACGGTGCGATCGGCGCTGCCCGTCACGGTTCCGGCGCTGTTGCCGCCGATCCACACGAGCTGGTTCTGCTCGATGGTCTCGCTGCGGTTGCCTTTCACGCGGCTCGCGTGGTCGCCGTCGACGGCGTCGTCGCGGTTGCGTCCCACGTGCCGCCGGGCGCTGCCGGTGACGCGCAGATCGTCGTCGTTCTGCACCGCGATCGTGCGGTCGTTGCCCACCTTCGCGGCGAGATCGCGGGTGGCGTCGAGCGCCAGGTCGCGCTCGGCGCGGATCGACAGGAGCTCGGCCCTCGGCGTGTCGTCGAAGGACAGCTCGTTGTAACCGTCGGAGCCGATGCTGCGGCTGCGCACGCCGCTGACCGCCGAGCTGCTCGGCAGCGCGAACGGCACCGGGTGCGTCGCGTTGTGGGCGGCGCCGAGGACGATGGGGCGGTCGATGTCGCCGCCGAGGAAGCCGACGATGACCTCCATGCCGACGCGCGGGATGAACTGCACGCCCATGCCCTGGCCGGCCCACGCCTGGGAGACGCGGATCCAGCACGAGGCGGTGTCGTCGAGCGTCCCGTCGCGGTCCCAGTGGAAGTGCACCTTGATGCGGCCGAGCGCGTCGGTGCAGACGGTGCCCTCCGCCTGGCCCGGGCCGACCACCGTGGCGGTCTCGAGCACCTGCTGCACGCGGAACTTCGGCTGCGGCGGGCGGAACGGGATGCGCGACTTCACGCACGCGAAGCGGTTCGCGTAGGGCGGCTTCGTCTTCGCGGCCTCGCTCCTGGCGCGCTCGGGGATGTGGCCGCGGTGGCGGATCTCCGTCACCACGTAGTCGGCGTCGAAGCTCGAGTCCTCGAGGACGAACCGGTAGCCGGGGGCGAGGCGGCGGCAGTTGCTGCGGCCGGTGCCGGAGGCCGCTTCGGCGCGGAGCTGCTCGAGCAGGATGCGCGCGGCCCAGTCGCCGGCGCGCGCCTCCTGGCCGGCGGCGCGGTGGTCGTAGTGGGTGATGGCCATCTCGCCCGCGCCCTCGAGCGACACGCTCTCCATCATCGTGTCGAGCGGGACCTCCGCCGCCTTGCCCTCGCGCTTGAACACCGACGCCTGGCTCTCGCTGCGGTAGTGCGGCCGCTGGTACTCGTAGTCGCGGAGCTCGAGCTTGGTGGTGCGGACCTGGCGGCGGAGGCCGAAGCGGTGCACCACCTCGCCGGCGACGCGGCCGCCGTCGTGGCGCATCGGCAAGGCCGGCGCGGGGGCGAGCTTCTCGCCCTTCTTCGGGCGCGGCGCGGCGGGGATCACGTCGTCGTCGCAGGCGGGGATCGGCGCGTAACAAGCGGGCGCGTCGCCGAACACCACCACGTCGCCGGGGTCCGAGTCGTCGTCCTCTTCGCTCTCGGGCGGCGGCTCGAAGAAGTAGAAAATGCCCTCCTCGGCGAGCAGGCGGCTCACGAAGTCGAGATCGCTCTCCTCGTACTGCACCGTGTAGGCGCGGCTCGCGAGCTTGGCGGTCGCCGCCCAGCGGTGGGCGATGCGCTTGCCGTCGAGCACCGCCGCGACGATCTCGCGCACGGTCGCGTCCTGGAAGATGCGCGAGCCGTGCCGCTGCCCCAGGAGCCACAGGCGCGGCACGATGCGGATGCGGTACTCGCTCGGGCCCTTCGCCTCGCGCCGGCCGCGCGCGTCCACCCGGCTCACGATCCCGCGCACCGCGCGCGCCGAGCCGTCCGGCCCGCGAAAGCGCAGGCACGCCGCCGCCGACAGCATCGGCTTGCACAGCGCCTCCCACTCGAGCTCCGACTCGACCACCACGTCGAAGGCGTAGAGCGACGACAGCCGCTCGCGCCCGCTGAACGACAGCACGTCCAGGGCGCCGCCGAACCCCTTCACCTCCAGCTCGATCATCCCGGGCGTCAATGCGTCGACCACCATGCCTCTACCCTCGCTTGCCGAACGCTCCAGCATAGCGGAAGAGCCATGCGGCCTCATCGCTTTCGGCTGGCAAGTTCCGCTCCAACTCTTCGCGGTCAGCTCGCAGAGAATGTGGAGCAGAAAACAGGCGACAGGCGACCGGGAAGCGCAGACGAAGCAGATGCGGCCGTACCTTCCGGCGATCCCGGTCGCCTGTTCCCATCGCCTGCTCCACATTTTTTCAGCCGCCGCACTGGGGCGTCCCATGGGACGCGAAATGCGTTAGCCTCCGCGCGTGGTCCGGTACGTGGCAGTGGCGGTCGCGCTCGCGGGGTGCGGCGGGAGCAAACCCGCGGATCCGGCGAAGACGCCTCCGCCCACGGTGTTCGGCGGCGATCGGCGGGTGGAGCTGCTCGTGCCCGACGGCTACGACGACACCAAGGCATACCCGCTCCTCGTGATGCTGCACGGCTACCAGACGAGCGGCCTGGTCGAGGACAAGTACCAGCACCTCGAGGAGCCGGCGCTCGCCCGCGGGATGCTCTACGCCCGTCCCGACGGGACCTTCGACGCCTCGGGCGCGCGCTTCTGGAACGACTGGACCGGCGCGCACGCCGGGGCGACCGTCGACGACGTCGGCTACCTCACCAAGCTCGTGGCCGACATCCGCGCCGCGTACCACGTCGACGACAAGCGCATCTTCTTCACCGGCCACTCGAACGGCGGGGCGATGACCTACCGCATGGCGTGCGAGCGCGCCGACACCATCGCCGCCATTTCGATCCTCGCCGGCGACATGCCGGTCGACACCTCGGTGTGCAAGCCGAGCGCGCCGGTCACCCTGCTCGACACCCACGGCGACAAGGACACGGCGGTGCCCTACGACGGCAGCGCCAAGTGGCTCGGCGCCAAGGCGTGCTCCGACTTCTGGGCCGCGCGGGCCGGATGCAAGGCGAGCGCGCCGGCCGCCCCGCTCGATCTCGTGACCGACCAACCGGGCGCCGAGAGCACCGTGCTGCGCTGGTCCGGCTGCTCGGGCGGCGCGATCGAGCTGTGGACCGTCGTGGGCGCGGGCCACATCCCGTCGTTCGCCACGCCCACCGGCGCGAACACCAGCTGGGCCGAGCGCATGCTCGATTTCCTCCTCGCCCACCCGAAGCCGTGAACCTCGGCAAGGTCCACCAGATCCTCATCGCCTCGGCCCTCGGGCTGGCGATCCTCTTCGGCGCGCGCTCGGCGGCGACGTACGCGCGGGGCGGGCCGGCGACCGAGCTCGCGCTGGCCGTCGCCGCGGCCGTGGCGGCGATTACGCTGGGGCTGTACCTGCGCCGATTCCGGCGAAAACTTGCGGAAAAATAGCCCGGCTTGCGGAGTGCGCGAAAATGGCGCACTCTAACGACCGCAGGTCTTTCTTTCAGGGGGACCTTCATCGGCACCAGTTTCCCGACATCGCCGTTCCCCCGACATGGGCACGGCGACGAGGAGCGTAGTGATGCGAGCGCCGGCGGCGGTGAAGTCGAGGCTCAATGGTTGGTTACTCCTCGGGCTGGGAGCGCTCGTGCCGTCGTTGTTCGGCGCGTGCGCCCAGTCGGGCAGCACCCTCGGCGGGGGATCCGGCGGCGGCACCGGCACGGGCGCCGAATGCGCCGGCAGCGCCGAGCTGTGCAACGGCAAGGACGACAACTGCGACGGCCGGGTCGACGAGGGCTGCAGCTGCAAGCAGGGCGACACGCAGAAGTGCATGAGCGGGCAGAGCAACCCGGAGGGCGTCGGCGTGTGCAAGGCCGGCAGCCAGACGTGCGACGAGCACGGCCAGTGGGGCGCGTGCGACGGCGAGGTGACCCCGAGCGCCGAGGTGTGCAACGGCAAGGACGACAACTGCGACGGCCAGGTCGACGAGAACATCGACAGCGTCACCTGCGGCCTCGGCGTGTGCAAGGTGACGGTCGACGGCTGCAAGGACGGCGCGCCGGTGCCGTGCATCCCGGGCAAGCCGAGCGCGAAGGAGAAGTGCGACGGCGTCGACGACAACTGCGACGGCCAGGTCGACGAGGGCTGTAGCTGCCTCGATGGCAAGGATCAGGCTTGCTACACCGGCTCGAAGGAGACGCAGAACGTCGGCGCGTGCAAGGACGGCAAGCAGATCTGCGCCGACGGCAAATGGGGCGCGTGCACCGGCGACGTCACGCCGGTCGCCGAGAAGTGCAACGGCATCGACGACAACTGCGACGGCCAGACCGACGAGAACAACCCCGACGGCGGCGGCGCGTGCGACACCGGCCTCAAGGGCGTCTGCGCCGCGGGCAAGCAGGCGTGCCAGGGCGGCAAGCTGGTGTGCAACCAGCTGGTGCAGCCGAGCGCGGAGAAGTGCAACGGGCTCGACGACAACTGCGACGGCAAGGTCGACGAGAACAACCCCGAGGGCGGCGGCGCCTGCGACACCGGGCTGCTCGGCGCGTGCAAGCCGGGCTTGTTCCAGTGCTCCGGCGGCAAGCTGGTGTGCGCGCAGACGGTCAAGCCCGCGGCCGAGAAGTGCAACGGCATCGACGACAACTGCGACGGCAAGGTCGACGAGAACAACCCCGACGGCGGCGGGGCGTGCAACACCGGCCAGTTCGGCGCCTGCGCCGCCGGCACGCAGAAGTGCCAGAACGGCGCGCTCGCGTGCGTGCAGAACAACATGGCGAGCGCCGAGGTGTGCAACAACGTCGACGACAACTGCGACGGCGTGGTCGACAACGGCGACCCGGGCGGCGGCAACATGTGCAACACCGGCAAGCTCGGGGTGTGCGCGGCCGGCACCCAGCACTGCGTGGCCGGCAGCATCCAGTGCGTGCAGAACGTCAACGCCAGCGCCGAGCAGCCGGCCAACTGCACCGACGCCAAGGACAACGACTGCGACGGCACCACCGACGCGGCCGACACCGACTGCGCCTGCGGTCACGTGCTGTGCACCACCGGCGGCAAGCTGTTCGCCGGCTGCGCCACCGCCGGCGTCACCAACAAGTGCGTGAGCGACATCTGCACCGCCGACGCGTTCTGCTGCAACAACACCTGGGACAGCATCTGCGTGAGCGAGGTGCGGACGATCTGCAAGAGCCTCACCTGCAGCGAGTCGCAGGGGACGTGCCCGAGCGCGCCGTGCGACGCGGGCGCGCTGTCGACGCCGTTCGCCAACAACTGCGACAGCGCCAAGGCGAACTGCGTGGCGGTGATCTGCGCCGCCAACAAGGACCCGTACTGCTGTCAGGTCGACTGGGACGCGGTGTGCGTGATGGAAGTCGCCACCTTCTGCGGCGACAACTGTTCTTACAAGTGAGGGGTCTTCGCAAGACCCCTCCTCCAACCTTCGGTTGGAGCCTCCACCCCGAACGCTGCGCGCGGGGCCCCAGCCCCGCTTGCCGGACGTGGGGTCACCGCCCGGTCCAGCGGTAGGGCACGTCGCGCACGTCGAGGTGGACGAACGACGGGTAGAGGCCGGTGCCGCGGGCGCCGAGCTTCACCGCCACCTTGTAGAGCTCGAACGCGCTCACGCCCGGGACGGCGACGTCGGCGGCCATGCCACGAAGGTGGTAGCTCTTGTTGCGGCCGTGGGGCGCGGGGTCGCGGTAGCCCGACACGAGCACGAGCGGGCGGTCGGGCCAGTGGCGCTGGAGGGTGCCGCACAGCTCGACCAGGCGCGGATCGACGTCGACGGAGTGACCCTGCATCGAGCGGAAGAAATGCCGCAGCGCGGCAAATGCGTCGGAGCGCGGCAGGCCGTTGCCGTCGAACGCCGCCAGGTCGAGCTCCTCCTTCCGCCCCACCGAGCGCATCCGGATGCGCCCCGACGGTAGCGTGTGCTCCACGATCGCCCGGTCGCGCGCGGACAGGGCGTCCCGGGCACGCCACGACGCCGGCTCCACCACGCCCTCGCGCACGATTCGGACGGCGGCGGGGCGGGGACGCGCCGCGACCAAGCCGGCCCCGGCGGTGACGAGCGCGGTGATGGCGAAGGCGAGTCGCATTCGTTTTCCCCGGAAAAATGCTGGTACTACGTTGCCGGCGGCGCGGCGAGCGCTACGTTCTCTTCGTGGTCCGGTTCGCGCTCGTCGCAGGGGCGCTCGCGGCGGTCGGTTGTCACGGCGATCATCGGCCGAGCACGACGAGCGCTGCCCCCGCCATGTCGACCGCCTCGGCGGCGCCGGTGAGCGCCGATCCCGCGGCGCAGCCGGCGAGCTGCCCCGATGCCGAGCGCGTGCCGCTCTACGCCGACGGCGCGCCGGTCGAGCGGATCTGTCCGGCCGACGTCGAGCGGCGCGGGCTCACCGTCGTCGACCTGTCCGACGGCTGGCTGCCGCGGCTGTTCGACGACGATCCCACGGCGCCGGGCGGCAAGCTCGACTACCGCGCCGAGCTCCTCGCGCTCGAGAACGAGCGGCTCGACGCGCTGCCCGAGGGTCACCGCGCGCGCATGGACCGCTACCTCGAGCTCTACGGCATCAGCCCGTCGTTCGGCGTGCTGCGCGCGCGCCTGCTCGACGAGGCGCGCCACGAGTGCCACGACAAGGTCCCGCGCGAGCCGCTGGTGCGGCTCGATCAGGCGCTCGACGCCTGGCGCAAGGTCGACGAGCAGCGCGGCGATCGCTTCTCGGTGGCCGATCTCGCGGCGCGGCTCGAGCATGGCCGGGACGCGCTCGGCAAGCGCGACATCGGCGAGCTGGCGAGCGATCCGCAGTACGGGCTCAGCTACAAGATGTGGCAGATCCTCGACCAGCGCGTGTCGGCGATCGCCGCGGCGCAGGCGCACCTCCGCTGCGACGGCCTCTTGCCGAAGACCGCCGAGGACCGCGTCATCGACACGCCGACGATGAACGCGCTCGGCCTGTACCTGCGCAAGCACGCGGTGGTGACGTGGACGCTCGATCGCGAGGCGGCGACCACCATGGCGAGCGACAGCCGCGTGCTCGATTTCCGCGCCGTCTTGCGCGCCCTGCGCGAGCGCGTGGTCGACGCCACCGGCATCATCGAGGACGGCAGCGCGCTCGGCGCGCCCGGCACCGTGGTCGGGCAGGACCTCGACTCGGACGCGTTCGATCACCTCGCCGGGCGCGAGCCGCTCCCCGGCGGCGCCCCCGACCTCGTGTCCGAGGCGACCGACGCCGCGGCGCGCGCGCTCGGCTGGACGACCGTCGTCGACACGGCCGCGTTCTTCGGCAAGGGCGAGTGGCCGGCGCGCGTCGCGCTGAAGCTCCCGGCGCCGCCGCGCTACCACGGCGAGCACATGGAGCTGCGCGCCGAGATCGACCGCGGCGACGTGTGGTACGACTACCCCTACTCCGGCGGAGGCGCGCGCGCGCTGCCCTCGGCGCAGCGGCGGCCGGTGCTGGTGCTCTACGCCAAGGACGGCGCGCGCGAGATCCCGCTCATCCGCTGGGGCACGACCATCGGCGACTGGAAGCCCGAGCGCATGGGCAAGACGGTGCGCATGCTCTACAAGGAGTCGCCGATCGGCCCGCGGCTGTGGCGCGATCTGGTGGTGGCGCCGACGTGGATCCCGCCCGAGAGCACGCCGGTGCGCGATCTGGTGGTGCCGGTGCGCGGCGGCTGGCGGGTCAAGCGCGAGCTCGTCGGCCCGAGCTACGCGTCGGCGTACGGGCTCGTCATGCTCGTTCACCATGTGGTGAATGGAAAAAACTGGTCCGACCAGGGGATCCGCAGCCACGGCAGCGTGAGCTACGACTCGATCCACCAGGGCTCGAGCCACGGCTGCCACCGCCTGCACAACCACCGCGCCGTGCGCCTCGCCGAGTTCCTGCTGCGCCACCGCCGGCACGTGCGCCGCGGCGCCGAGCCGTTCCCCTTCGGCCGCACCTTCGCGCTCGCCGGCAAGCGCATCGAGCTCGACTTCGGCTCGCGCGGCTACCGCTACGAGCTGACGCCGCCGGTGCCGGTGGAGGTCCTGCCGGGCCGCATCCTCGGCAAGGCGCGCCGCGCCCTCGGCGTGTCGTTCCAGCTGCCCGCGAACCTCGCGCAGAAGTTCATGGCCGAGATGGCCGAGTAGTCAGCGGGCCTCCGAGCAGCAGCGGAAGCCCGTCGAGTAGTCGTGGTACGTCGGCACGTGCGCGAGCGTCAGGTAATAGCAGCCGGGGCCGTGCTGGTGGCCGGTGCTGAAGAAGCCGCCGGCGAGCATGCCGTTGCCCAGCCGATAGGGCTGCGGCTGGCGGCGCACCGGCTCGCCCTCGATGCGGCGCGCGAGCGGGATGGTGACGCGCTCGGCGAGCCACTCGTGGAGGTTGCCGACCTGATCGTGCACGCCCGCCTCCGACGCGCAGCCCTCGTACTCGCCCGAACGCGCGAGGTAGCCCTCGATGGCGTCGAGCAGCGGGTTGTTCATGTGCGTCTCGTAGCTCCAGCCGCGCGCGTCGTGGCCCCACAGCTGATCGAGCAGGTTCGTCTTGCGGTTGTTGCAACGGCCGGGCACCTCGTCCTTGCCGTAGCCGTAGGTGTTGCCGTGGCCGACGCAGGCCTTGCGCCACTCGTCGAAGCGGCACAGCCGCTTGCCGGCGTTGTCGCAGGCGCGCGCCGCCTCGAGCTGGTTGATGTAGCCCTGCGG
>JACXTT010013325.1_pt1 | contig 10842 bp, 12 predicted proteins | sample 9270951 | NCBI WGS metagenome assembly JACXTT01 (sample SAMN15532306, study PRJNA645909) | rock metagenome | isolation source: weathered quartz diorite | place: Puerto Rico | collected 2017-06-21
GATCGGGTCGTCCTCTCGGGATTCGGCCTCCGCGCACTGGCATGGATTCGGCGAGCCGAGCCGCGGGTCCTCACCCAGTGGGCCGTCGTCTCCGTGGACATCGCCGAGGACGTCGCCCGCGCCGCGGCGGAAGGGTTCGAGGTGCTCTCGCCCCAGATGAACGGCGCCACCCGGAAGAACGTGACTCGCGCTCACAACCAGGGTCTGGCGGTGTTCCTCTACGCACCAGACGACACGGAGACGATGGCAGAGCTCATCGACATCGGCGTGGACGCGGTGCACGTTGACCGCCCTGATCGTCTGAGCGCGCTGCTGAAAGACCGACAGCCGCGAAGGTCTTGAGCCCTCAATTCGGAGGCAACACCGGTAAGGAAAAGAGAGGTGGTGGCAACGGGATTCGAACCCGTGTTTCAGCCTTGAGAGGGTTGTGACCAGGACTGTGGTGACGCGGACTTACGGCGTGGTTGCCACCCGCGGTTGCCACCGCACGATCGAGTGGGAGTCGGCGAATGGACGGGGTCCTCATTAGGCGCCGGTCTTTACGGCGCCACCGATCCCAGGTCCGGAGGCACCGGACCCGAGAGCGCCTCCCCGGTCACCACATCGAACGGGGCGCACCCCCCGATCGCTGTGATGCACCAGCCGGTCGGCCTGGCCGATCGGGCGATCGTACAGCGCCTGCTCCCGGGCATCGAGGGCAAGATCACTCCGCAGCGAGCTGGAGGCTCGCCAGCCCACGATCCGCCGTGAGAAGACGTCGATCACGAAGGCCACGTAGACAAATCCCCGCCAGGTGGCCACGTAGGTCAGGTCTGCGACCCACAGCTGGTTCGGCCGCGGCGCCGTGAACTGACGGGTGACCAGGTCCGGCGGCCGCGGCGCCGCCGTCTCCGGGATGGTGGTCCGCCTCCACGTCCGGCCGCGCACCGCCCCGGCGAGCCCGAGGCGCCGCATCAGCCGCGCCACCGTGCAGCGGGCCACGACGATGCCCTCTCGGAGGAGCTGCTTCCAGACCTTCCGGACCCCGTAGACCTCCCGGTGCTCCCGCCAGACCCGCGCAATGTGCCCACACAGCCCGGTGTCCCGTCGAACCCGTGGCGGCTGGCGCGCGGGATCGCGGCGTCGGGCCTGATGCTCGTAGTACACCGATGGGGCGATCGGCAGGACCGCACAGATCGGCTCGACCCCGTACGCCCCGCGATGGGCGTCGATGAACGCCACCATCACTTCGCTCGGCGGTCGAGCTCCGCCTGCGAGAAATACGCCGACGCCTTCCGCAGAATCTCATTCGCCCGGCGCAGCTCGGCGTTCTCCCGCTCGGGCTGCTTGAACCGCGTCCGTTCGTCGATCGTCAGGCCGGGGCGGTGGCCCGCATCCCCCCCCTGCCGCACCCAGCCGCGCAGCGTCTCCGCCGCGCAGCCGATCTTCTCGGCGATCGAGGTGATCGCCGCCTACTGGGACGTGTGCTGGGCCTCGTGCTCCCACACCATCCGGACCGCCCGCTCCCGCACCTCTGGAGAGAACCGACTGGGTCTGGCCATAGCTCCCATCCTCTCAAGGAATGGAGCCTCGGGAAACCCGGGGCGGTTCACTTCGAGACACAATTCGGGTGCGTTGGTGTGGGATGGAGGAAGGCAGGGTGAGACGAAGAGGCAGTGGAGGCTGACAGTCCCGAGATCGTACTGATTTCAGGGATGTGCGAGGCGGGGGCATGGGAACCGCTACTATCCTCGCATGCGTTCCCAGAGGGTGGTGAGGCGATCCAGCGCGCGGGGAGGCAACGGCACCTTCGTCTTCGAGGTCGCCGCGAATTCGAGATGCTCGAGACTCGAGTAGCCGAGGAGCACTGTCGAGACCGCCCCGTTGCTGATCGCGAAGCGTAGGGCCGCCTCCACCAAGCTTCCGACATGCCCTTCCTCGATCAGGACCCTGAGCCCCTGAGCGCGCTGGACGTCGACCGCATAGTCAGAACCCGAGGCGAGGGGCTCCACGCTCGGCACGGCGATCGGGTCGCGTGCCAGGGTTCCGCTCAGGGCTCCAGCGGCGAGCACGCGGATCACGATAACGCCCACCCCGTATGCGCTCGCATGGCCCAGGAGACGACGGAAATTTTGAGCCGGAAAGCCGGTCGGAACCATGACCCCCGCGCTGGGATTGAGCAAGTTGTAGCAGACCTGTGCCGTGTGGAGGCGGTTCGACTCGATGACGCGGTGGAGGGCCTCGGTGTCGCCCAGCGCGGTGATGCCGGAGAATCGCGTCTTGCCCTGCTCGCGGAGTCGCTCAAGTTCCGGCATCACTCGGTCTAGGAGGTCGTGCACCGACAGCAGGCCGTCTCTCGGCCGAAAGCCGATGCGTGTGCCGAGGCGATTATGGAGCTGGAGCAGATCCACATGGTCCACCCCGAGCCGTCGGAGACTCGCCTCCAGCGAGCGGGTGATCGTCCCGGGGACGTTGGTCAGGTCCGTCGGGTCAAGCTGGAACTTGGTGCCGACGTTTACTTGGTCCCGACGCCCCCTGAGCGCTGCGCCCAGATTGGTCTCCGACTGGCCGTCGCCGTACGAGGGGGCCGTGTCGAAGTAGTTGAGGCCCAGCTCAATCGCCCGGGCTACGGCGCGCTCTTGCTCCGTCGGCGTCCCTCGAATCATTAGCCCGCCGACGTTGCCGCAGCCGAAGCCCAGCACCGAGACGCGCAGACCCGTCTTACCCAGCACGCGGTAGTCCATGACTTTTCCTCAGACTGAGTCGCCCGAGCCGGCGACGAACCGTCTTGCACCGTTCCAGGGTGAAGCCCGTGCCCCGCTGGGTCGCACGTCCCGGCGCGGCCCGTCGCCCGGCCGGACAGCTCGCACTCGGGCAGGTGCACCTGTTCCCAAAACCGTCACCGTCAGCTGGAGGGCCAGCCGTCAGGGAGGGCCCACGGCAGCCAGGGCGATCCTCCAGCAGGCGAGAACGAGCGCGCCAGCGGCGAGTGCCAGGAGCCACTGGGTCGACGGGCTGAGTGGCTGGCGCTGCGCCAGTGCCGGGCCGATTCCCAGGAGGCCCCCGACGAGAAGGCCAAAGACATGGCCAAGTACATCTGACCCCGGACCGGTCCCGAGCATGCCGAGCAGCGCGAGGCTGGCGGCGATCACCACCCAGCCCTTGTGCCCCGACGCCCGGCCCCGCCGGCGTGCCACGAACTGGCGCGCGGCCAGAATGCCCAGGGCGCCGAAGATGGCGGTCGAGGCACCGACCGCGTTGAACGACGGCCCATGCGCGAGCGCCGTCAGCGCGTTTCCCCCCGCCCCCGCCAGCAGCACGAGCCACGTGGCCACGCCTGGCCCGAGCCACCAGGCCACCGCGGTGACGAACACCAGGCACGCGATGGCGTTGCTTAGCACGTGGGCGAGGTCAGCATGGAGCGTCAGGGCGGTCACCGTGCGCCACACCTCACCGGACAGAATCGGCGGGGCAGCGGCACTGCCTCGGTCGAACCAAGCGTTGGGCCCACGTGGGCCGGTGACCGCAAAGAACCCAACCAGCAGCGCCGCGATCAACGCTCCGATCCAGGTGGTGCCGTAGGGGGGCGGCGAGGGATCATTCGGCGCCTCGTCGCGGTTTTCCCAGTCATACTCGACCAGCGCGCTGTCCGCCCGTCCGGCGTCACCCGCCGCGACCATCACCATCCAGCCTGCGCCCGTCGTCTCCAAGCGGTGAGCAATCCCACTCGCCGCCAGCACGACGGCGCACTCCTCCGCCCGCTTCGCACTCGGGGCCACACACACGACGGCCTCAATCGGTTCATCGGTCCTCATGGACGCGGCCTGCGGTGGACGATGATGGTCGCTCGATGACGACGCCCGCGGAGCGGAGGTCCAACCTAGTCCATGAAGAACCCCGCCCGCTCAGGACTCGCCGCCCCTGCCCGGACGTCGCCGCGCTGCACTCGGCGTCCGGCTGGAGCCCACCCGAGTCGGGGCGGGTGGCGAAGGCAAGTGTACCTCGACCCCGACATCGAGCTTGACGAAGTACTTCTTGACGTCAGCCGCCCCGTACTTAGCGCGAAACTGTTGGACGATCTTCCTCACCTTCGTGGCGTCGGTGACCGGCTTCGCGGTGGCCGTGATCGTCGCGCGCTTGGCGGCCAACCGGATCGTCGGCGTGTGGAGAACGTTCTGGTACCACTGGCTGTCCGATCCCGTCACCGGCACCAGATGGAGGGTCTGGCCCGCCTGAACGAACCAGACGGGCCGGGAGATCTTCCGACCGGACCGGCGGCCCGTGACCGTGAGCGTCAGCTCCTCGACCGTGTTCAGCGCCTGTCGGAACGTCGACGTGACCATGCTGGGTCTCCTTCCGGGATTCACCCTCAACGACACTTACACACACGATCGCCAGGTGGAACCTGGAACATCCCTTGAACCGATGAACCGAGTTCAGGGATCAGCACAATCTTCCCCGTGAACTGCTTGACGGCGCTCCAGCCCGAGCAAGCTGAGGAGCCGGGCGAGGCTGTCCACAAGCTGCTGGCGTTCGCGGACGACGGGGTGGCCGCTCCAGCGGCGGGCGTTCACCCAAGAGCCCTGCCCCAGGAACCAGGCGCGTACTGTCCGAAAACTCATCCCAGGCTCAGGCCGCGTGGGAGTAGTACCGCAACAACCCACCCAACCGCTCGCGGCACCGAACGGGGGTGCCGTGTGTTGGGTGGGTCTCCGACGCGATCAACGCATTCCCGAGCCCCTGATGGTTCCGCTCTCCATGGTCGTGCGCCACGAACTCGTCGAGCCCTCGGAGTAGGCGGCGCTCGCCGAACAAGATGAGGTGGTCGAGACACTCCTCCCGGATCGAGCGCACGACGCGCTCCGCGTAGGCATTGGCATTCGGCGCCCGCACGGGCGTCTGCACGATCCGCACCCCCGCGCTCTCGACGATCCGGCGGAATCCCTCCGTCCACTTGGCGTCCCGGTCACAGAGGAGGACCCGGTGGCGCGTCAGCCACCCATCGACCGCATCCGGCAGTCGACGCGCGGCCTGCGCCATGAACCAGGCATCCGGGGTGGGTGTCGAGCCCGCCACGTGAACCTGTCGACTCTGGAGATCGATCACGAACAGCGTGTAGGAGGTGATCAGGCCGCGAGGCATCCAAACCTCGCTGGTGAAGAAGTCCCCTCCCGCGATCTCCCCCCAGTGAGCTCGCAGAAACGTCCGCCAGGATGAGGGTCGGTCCGGCGCGGGCGGGATCCCGTTAGCCTTGAGCACCTTGGCCACCGTACTCCGGGCCACGCCGCGGCCCAGGTTCTTCAGCGCTCCCTGGATGCGCGTGTAGCCCCACCCCGGATTCTCCGTGGCCATGCGCAGAATGAGCGACGAGATCCCCGTCATGATCCCGGGGCGACCTGGCCGTGGCGGCGTGAATGTCCACTTGCGCGCGATCAACTGCCGGTGCCATCGGAGGTTCGTGTCGGGAGTCACGATCGTCGCGACCTGCCGCAACAGCCGTCGGCCGAGTCGTCGGCCTTTGGCGGCGAGACGTCGGCGCTCGTCACCGGTCAAGCGGAGGCGGCGGCCCATCAGTTGGCCCCTGAGAACCCGGTTCTCTTCCACCAGGTACTCGATGACCTTTGCTGGTGGCGATTGACCCATCCGGCGCGGGTCACAAGCAGGACTTGCAAGGAGGTGGGGGTGGCAATCATTCGTCGATTCTACCGTGCCCGGCTGCGAACTGCCGGCGGATGCCCTCGGCCGAACATTCGGACAGTACGGGAGCGGGGGTCCGAATGGTCGGCCAGTTCTGCCACACCGAGTTTGGGGTCCCCGCCGGATTCAAGACCGTCCGAACCAGGGACAACCTCGTTTCTAAGATCCTGAAGTTCCTTTCCCCACGCGTCAGGCTCCACGCTGCTCTTTAGTCGGCGGCCGTCTCGCCAAGCGCTCGGCGAGCTTAGCGCCGCCAAGGACGCCACGACGAGGGTGAGCGTCGCACCTTTGCCCACGGTGAGAACCGGGGCCATGCTACGCTGAGCTGAGCGCCTCTAGAGCCGACTGCGCGCTGCCGATGACACCGGCACTGGCTCGTGATTGCGGGAGTCAAGCCGATCCAGAAAGCCGGCGGCCGACGACGGAGTGGACACCCCCCAGCGCAAGCTCTGGAGGCCGGGCCCGATGACTAACTACGTGGGCATCGACCGTCGGCGACGTTGTTGCGTTTGTCCGATTCCCTGATGCTGTTCTTGGAGTCGACCGTGATCTTGAACTTGCATTCCGGATTGAAACAGCTGGGCGGAATGGCAAACTTCACGTCCGCCGTCGAACCTGGGACCAAGCGTTCCACCTGCTTCTCGAACGCCCCCCCGGGTGTGAACTCGACTTTGACGTAGAAAGGCGCGAGCGGCGCCTGGGCCGGCCCGACGCTCTTCACCGTGACGACCAGGTTCCCCTGATCGCGCTTGCAGAATCCGGATTGCCCAGGACCCGGGTCAGGCCAGAGATCCGGCCTGATCATGAGCGTCTGACCTAGGGCCGGCGCAGCCGCGATCAGGCACAGGCCACCGAGCAGGAGTGGCAAGATGGTGCGTCGCATGCCGATGGCCCCCTCACCCGTGTAGGATCGAGCTCAGAAACTGCCGGGTTCTCGGATTCCGCGGCCGCTCCAGTAGGTCCTTGGGTGCCGCGTCTTCCACGATTCGACCCTCGTCCATGAAGATCATTCGGCTGCCGACGTGCCGGGCAAACCCCATCTCATGGGTCACCACGAGCATCGTTCGCCCCTCTCGAGCGAGCTCCTCCATCACGACCAGCACGTCACCGACTGTTTCCGGGTCTAGCGCCGAGGTCGGCTCGTCGAACATGAGCATTGTCGGGTTCATCGCCAGCGCCCTCGCGATCGCGACCCGTTGCTGTTCCCCACCCGAGAGCTGGCTCGGATAGGCGTGGGCACGGTGCTCTAGCCGCACCTTCCGAAACAGGCTGCGCGCCCGCTCTTCCACCACCGTCCTCGGCTCTCCGAGAACCTTGACCGGCGCGAGGGTCACGTTCTGGAAGGCGGACAGGTGGGGATACAGGTTGAAGCTCTGGAAGATCATCCCGATGTGTCGGCGCACCGCGATGACCTCCTTCGAGTGGGCCAGCACTGGGTGTCCCTCGAATAGGATGCGGCCGCCCTGAATTGTCTCGAGACCGTTGATGCACCGCAAGAGCGTGGACTTACCGGTGCCGCTCGGCCCGACGATGACCACGACCTGGCCCGGCACCACGGCGAGGTCGATGCCGTCGAGCACGGTCCGGGCGCCGAACCGCTTCACCAGGCCCTCGATCCGCAGGATTGCATCGGGACCGGTCGCGGCCGAGCCCGGCGCAGGGCCTCTAGTGGACATAGTGGAACTTCCCTTCAAGCGCCGCGCCACCACGAGAAATGCCGTAGTTGATCGTGAAGTACAGCGCCGCGACGATGAGGAACACCTCGAAGCTGACCCCCGTCGTCTCGCGGATCAGGAGGCCGGCCTTCGTCAGTTCCACGTAGCCGATGACCGAGGCGAGGGAGGAATCCTTGAGGGTCCCGATGTAGACGCCCACGGACGGGGGCAACATGACGCGGATCGCCTGCGGCCAGACGATGTAGCGCAGTATCTGGCGGGTGCGCATGCCCGCCGACCAGGCGGCGTCCCACTGGCCCCGGCCGACGCTCATGAGGCCCGCCCGCACGACCTCGCTCATGAACGAGCTCGCCACCACCGTCAACGCCAGCGTGGCGGCCGTAAAGGGGGAGAGATCGAGGCCCGTCATGTACTTCAGGCCGAAGAACACGCCAAAGACCAGGAGGAGCGGCGGGATCGACCGAAAGACCTCGGTGTAGACTAGGGCGGAGAATCGCATCACCCGCCAGGGCGACGTCCGCGCCGTGCCGACGACGGCGCCGATCAGGCCGCCCAGGATCAGCGCCAGCCAGCTGATCCAGATGGTCGTCGCCAGGCCCTTCACGAGGACGCCCCAGTACGGCGCGACCGCCGGGCTCACCGGTGCGCGCCTCCCGGGGCCGATCGCAGGAGCACACGCCCCGTCGCGATGCGGCCCACGTTGATGCCCTGGGCGAGGCCGACATACACGAGCGCCGCGACCAAAAAGACCTCGAGATAGCGGAACGACTGGTCTCCGACCAGATGCATCCACGTCGCCAGCTCTTCGACCCCGATGACCGACGCGAGAGACGATCCGATGACGATGCCGATGAAGAGGTTGCCGAGCGGCGCATAGATGATCCGGAAGACCTGCGGGAAGACGATGTAGTGGTAGAGCTGGGCGGCCGTCATCCCCTGCGACCGCGCCGCCTCGTACTGCCCCCGCGGGATAGCCACGAGGCCGCCGCGAAAGATCTCCGTCATGTACGCCCCCGCGTTCAAGGTCAACGCGATGAGCGCCGAGTTGAACCCGTCGACCAGCAGCCCCAGCTGGGCCAGTCCGAAGAACACGAGATAGATGACCACCAACAGCGGGATGTTGCGCAGAACCTCCACGTACGCGGTTCCGATGAACCGGAGCGCCCAGAGACGGCTGACCCGACACAGCACCCCGACGATCCCGACGGCCGTGCTCAAGACGATCGTCAAGAGGCTCAGCCACAGCGTTACAAGCATGGCCCCCGGCAAGAGCCCGAAGTAGGACGAGATCGCGCGGAGACTAAACTGGTACATGGTCGATCGGGTTCACCGGCCGACAGCGATCAGCGGACGAACGAAATCCAGGTGATGAGCAACGGGGGGGCCGGCCGCCCCCCCGTCCGTGGGTCGGATCAAAACTCCTGCTGGATCTTTGGCAGCTCGAAACCGAAGTGCTTCTTGAACAGCTGGGCGTTCTCGCCGGAGGCGTTGAATTGCTTCACCCACGTGTTCAGTACGCGCCACCAGTCGAAATCGCCGGCGGGGAGGCCGATGCAGATCTCCTCGTACGACCAGTTCCCGGGCAGATTCCTCAGCAGAGCCGGCTCCTTGGCCAGCCAGGTCGCGTTCTGAAAGCTGTCCATCAGCTGAGCATTGACCTGCCCGGACTTGAGAGCCAGGAACGCGTCCCCTACCGTGTCGAAGCGAACCTTGGTGGCCTTGGGCGCCGCAGCGGCGGCGATCTGCTCCGCAGTCCCGCCGCGGGGATAGCCAATCTTGTACTTGGGGTCGTTCAGCTGCTCCACCGATTCCAGGGGCGAGCTCTTCAGCACCATGAAGATGCTGCCGACGACGACGTACGGATCCGTGAACGCGATGACGGTCGAGCGCTCGACGGTGTTGGTGAAGTTGGCCACCGTGATGTCCGCCCGGCGGGTCTGAAGCACCACGATGCGCCCTGGACTGTCCACGATGATGAACTCCGTCTTCACCTTGAGGGTCGAGGCGATCAGGTTGGCAATATCGATGTCGTAGCCGATCGGCTTCCCGTCCGCCCCGAGGGCGCTGTAGGGCGGATTGCCCGCGACTGTCGCGACACGGAGGACGCCGCGCTTGACGACGTCGGCGAGGATGCTCGCCTGCTGGCCATGGGCGGGAAGGCTGTTCAATACGGTGACGAGGAGCACGGCACCGAGCATGGCAAGAAAGGTCATCCGACGCACTAACGTGTGCTTCATCTCGCCCTCCTGGTGGCTCGCGCGTTTCCTGCGGACTCTCGGCGTGGGGGGTTCCCGGGTGCCGCCCGGGAGATCTGTCGGACGCAACGTCAAGCGGCTCTTACGCGCTTCGCACGCGCATTTCGGGTCACACGTCCCCGTTGCATTGCATCTTCCAGTTCGGTGACCGCGCTCACCTGGACTGCGGCCAAGTCTAGGTGGGCCGGCTAAGGCTGTCAAGGCGGCCAAGGCCATGCAGCGGCTCCTGTATCGGGTCTAACCGTTCACTGAAGTCACTATGGAGCCGGGCCAGGGGCTGCAAGCCCGGTGGCGATGGCTCGCGGGCGACGCATTTACCGACCGGGTGCGGGGCGCCTCGGAGCAGGGGATCGTCCGAGCGGCCTCCGTTCTCAGCGCGCGGAAGGGTAACCGGCCCTGCAAACACCTCCGCTCGGGCTTGATCATCTCGACCTCGGAGGCGAAGTGTGTGGCGACACATGCGCGCAGCAGCGCCGTGCCGGCCACACTTGCGGGTACTTGCTGCACTTCACGGCATGAATCAAGTAGAAGTGGCTCTGTCGAAAGTGGTCGCGAAAGGCGGCCGGAGATGGAACGGCTGTACAGCCCAGCCGCCCGAAGACCCAGTGCAGATCCTCCAGCAGGTTATCATCGTCTCGCGCCCAGAAGCCGCTGCCCGCCAGGCCGGGGCGGAATTTCCATCCAACGAAAAGCAGGCCGGACGGGTGCCTCGAAGGCGGGGTAAGTGACGACGAAGCCTAACCCGTGGAAACAACTCGCCGGAGGTGATGCTCGACTCGCCCTCCCCGGGGCAATCCGGAGCTGGCCGCTGACGAGCCTGTAGCAGCGATCTCTTCAAAACCGGCGACGCCTGATCCGGCATGCCCGTACTTCATCCTTCAGCTCGCGGAGAGCTACTTGACGCCCCGGCGGTTCGGGCAGATTCTCGGGTCCATCCACCGAGTCGCGGCGCACCTTGAGTGCGAGCCCGGGGAACGCGGCCTCTGTGAGCGTGGAGGCAACGGGTCCATAGCGGCGCCTTGCGCCCAGGGGAGAGACGCGGGCTCGAGCGCGTTCGGAGAAGACGGAGCCTCGCTTACACCAGCAGGGTACGAGCCAGGGAGGACGGCATGCGCAGACATCGCAGCTGGATCGGGACGGGATTCGGCCTCGTTCTCATCGCAATGGTGTGCCTTGCCGCCGCTACGCCGGCCGCCGCCCAGGGAGCGCTGGCCAAGGCCAAGGCCGCCAAGGCC
>JACXTT010013326.1_pt1 | contig 10842 bp, 8 predicted proteins | sample 9270951 | NCBI WGS metagenome assembly JACXTT01 (sample SAMN15532306, study PRJNA645909) | rock metagenome | isolation source: weathered quartz diorite | place: Puerto Rico | collected 2017-06-21
GCGGCTGCTGCCCCGACAGGAGGTGGGGGAGAGGCGGCGCGGCGACGAGGGCGGCCGCGAGGAGCAACGTGAGCGCGCGGGGCACGGGCACGGAAAAATATCGAGCCCGGTCCCCGCGCGCGACTATGGAAGCTTGTGCAGCTCGACGCGCCGGTTCTGTGCGCGGCCGGCGGCGGTGCTGTTCGGCGCGATGTACCCCGATGCACCGTAGCCCTTGGCGATCATCCGGGCCGGGGGCACACCCTTGCGCGCCAGGTAGAAGCGCACCGCGGCGGCGCGGGCCTGCGAGAGCCGGTAGTTGATGTACTTCCTCCCCGTGCTGTCGGTGTATCCGGCCACTTCGATCCGGATATCGGGGTTCGCGAGCAGCGAGGCCGCGACCGCGTCGAGCACTACGTAGGAGTCTCGCGTCAGGACCGAACGCCCGGTCTCGAAATTCACGCCCGTCAAGATCAGTGTCGGCCGCGGGGGTGCGCCGGGGGCCGGCGACCGGGCCGCTTCGGGCGCGAACAGAATCAGGCATCCGTTCGCATCCACCTTGCTTCCGGGCGGTGCCGGCGGGCACTTACCTGGAGCCGGGGCCGTCGGAGCCGTCGGGGGCGCCGGGGTCGGGGCCGCCGCCTCGACCGGCAGCGGGCAACCGGTTGCGTCGACCTTGGTGCCCGGCGGAGTGTTGGGGCACTGGTCGATGCCGTCGGGCACGCCGTCGCCGTCTGAATCGATCGGGCATCCCTTGGCGTCCACGGTCGCGCCTTTGGGCGTATCTGGACATTGATCGATTCCATCCGGCACGCCGTCGCCATCCGAGTCGATCGGGCAGCCGGTCGCGTCGACGTGCGCGCCCAGCGGGGTATTGGGGCACTTGTCGAGGCCATCCGGTACGCCGTCCTGATCGGAGTCCACGGGGCAGCCGCGCTTATCGAGGACGGCGCCGGCGGGCGGGTTGGGGCAGGCGTTCTTCTCCTTTGCCTGACCCCCGAGGTGGAACACGGAGAGCCCGAGCGTGCCGACGTAATGCCTGGGATTTCCAGTGATGAGCGTGTAGTGGGTGCTGGGCGTGAAAATCGCGCGCCCCTCGACCCGGAGAGCGATACGATTGGTCAGGAACAGCCGTACGCCCGCGCCGGCGTGGGCGGCATTATCGGTGAACTTGTACGGAGCCCGGGTGCCGAAGTCGAGCACCGTGTAGCCGCCCAAGACGTAGACCATGAGGCGTTGGGCGTGCAGCGCGTTCACCACGAGCGACGCGCTGCCGATCAGCGGTTGCAGCGACTGCGGCGTCCCGCTCGGCGGCACGACGCTGTACTCAGGCTGGAAGAGGAGATCCCCTTCCACGCCGAGCATGCCGCTGAAGAGGTACCCCAGGCGCGCGCCGCCGCCGATCTTCTCGGAGAGCCCGAAGGTGGGGTCGTAGCGCGTGTAAGAGCCGAATGCCCCGACCTCGAATTGACCGGCGTGCTGGGCCACGAGCCGACCGGCACCGAGGGCCAGGCCGGCTGCCAGTAACCCGGCGCGCCACGAGTGGGCTCCCACGCGCACCGGGGTCACGGCAGCTGGTGTAGCTCCACGCGCCGGTTTTGCTGTCGACCCGCGGCGGTCGTGTTCGTCGCGATCGGATTCGCGGCACCGTAGCCTTTAGCGATCATTCGGTCCGGCGCCACTCCCTTACTCGCGAGGTAGGAGCGGACCGCGCCCGCGCGCGCCTGGGACAGCCTGATGTTCGTCGTGGCCGCGCCCGTGTTATCGGTGTAACCCGCGACTTCGATTCGGATGTCCGCGTTCGCGCTGAGCGACTGCGCCACGATGTCCAGGACCGTGAACGACTCGGGTTTGAGCGCCGACTTGCCGGTCTCGAAGATGACGCCGCGCAGGATGACGGGCGTGCGCTCGGGGGTGAACAGGATGGGGCAGCCGACTGCGTCCACCCGAGTGCCGGGCGCCGTTCCCGGGCATTTGTCCTTCGAATCGTCCACGCCGTCTCCGTCGGAATCCTTGAAGCGCTGGCAGCCAACGTCGTCCACTTCCACTCCAGGTGGTGTGTTGGGGCACTTGTCGATGCCGTCCGGCACACCGTCCTTATCCGAGTCGAGCGGGCAGCCGGTCGCGTCGACCATCGCGCCGATCGGCGTGTTCGGGCACTGGTCGATGCCGTCCGGCACGCCATCGCGATCGGAATCGATGGGGCATCCCTTCGCGTCCACGCGGGCGCCCGCGGGCGTGTCCGGGCACTGATCGATGCCGTCGAACACACCGTCGTGGTCGGCGTCGGTGGGGCAGCCCGTGGCGTCCACCCGTGCGCCGGCTGGCGTACCGGGACAGCGGTCGATCCCGTCGTACACGCCGTCGTGGTCAGAGTCCGTGGGGCAGCCGCGCGCATCGACCGCGGCGCCCAGGGGCGTGCCAGGGCAGGCGTCCTTCTTGTCGGGCACGCCGTCGTGATCGGAGTCGAGGAGCGTGCCGCCCCCGGTGAACACGGAGAGGCCGAGCGAACCGACGACGTGACCGGCCCAGTCGCTGCCGGCGAAGCCGGTACTCGGAGCGTAAACACCCCTGACTTCCATGCGGATCGCGCCCCAGTTGCCGAGAAACACGCGATCGCCGATCCCGCCGTGGACGGCGTTATCGGTGAAGCGGTACGGTGAGTTCTTCTCGAAGTCGAGGCGCGAGTAGCCGCCCAACAGATAGAAGAGATTCCTGGCGCCACCGAAGTTCAGGACCAGACTAGCGCTGCCGGACGCGAGAGTAGGGGACGCGTTGGCGATGGTGGGGTTGGGGCTCTGATAGCTCCCCTCGAGCTCGGCGCTGACCACGTCGGTGAAGAAATATCCGAGCCGTCCGCCGCCACCGAACTGATTGTCCAAGGCAAAAGCGCGATCGTACCGTGTGTACGTTCCGAAGGCACCGAGCTCGAACTGGTGCGCGCGCTGCGCGCACAGGCTCGACGTTCCGCACGCGAGCGCGACTCCCAGCGTCACCAGTGTTCGCACCGATCGGTCTCTCAGGTCCAAGGTGTGGCCCTACGGTAATAATTCGGCCGCCGGTTAGAAACCCCGGCGGCCGCAATGGTGACGGAGATCACGTCGCCTTATTGTCGCCCGTTTTCCCCGCGCACGAATCGGACGGCCCGGGCGAGGTTATCGGCGAGCGCCGCGAGCTCAGTGGCGCCGCGGGCGAGCCCCTGGATGGCCTGCAGCTGCTCCGCGGCAGCGGCGGCCACCGCCTCGGCCTCCTGCGTCGAGGCATGCGCACCGGCCTTCGCCTGGTCGAGCGACTGGCTGATGGTGCCGGCACGTTCCGAGATGCCACGCGCCAGGTCCGCGACGCGTTTGCCCGCCCGGGCTGTGCCGCCGGCCGTGTCCGCGATGCGGGCGAGGTCCTGAACCCAATCGGTGGAGCTCTGGACGACGTCGGCCAGATCGCCGCGGACCCGCTCGAGCAGTTGGGCCGCCCGATCCAGGGCCCGCCTCGTGTCCTGCGCGGACCGCCCCACGTTGCGGGCCTCCCGCCCGCTCTCCTCCGCGAGCTTGTGGACCTCGTCCGCCACCACGGCAAAGCCTCGGCCGTGCACGCCGGCGCGGGCCGCTTCGATCGTCGCATTGAGCGCGAGAAGGTTCGTCTGGTTCGCGATGAACCCGATGGCCTCCGAGAACTTCTCGACCTGCTCGGCCACGTCGCGGAGGCGGCGCACTTCGCGAGCGCTCTCTTCGGTGGTGACACCGAGATCGCTCAGCCGCCGCACCGCGCTCTGTGTCGCGAGCTTGATCTTCTCGGTGGTTTTCTCCATCTCGGCGCCCGAGTCACGCGTCTCCTCCCCCGCGGCCGCCACCTCGCCCGCGTGCTGCGTGAGCTGAGCCGAATCGCGGCTCAGGGCGCTCACCAGGGTGGCCGCCTCCGCGGCACCCTGGCTTGCGCGGCGCGCGGAGGCGGCCACCTGCGCGCTCGAGGCATTGATCTGGCCCGTTGCCGCAGTGATCGTCTCGATGTACGCGGTGGTGCGGTCGGACGCACCCACCACGGGCTGGACCGAGCCCTCGATCGCGAGCATGAGCGCGAGCTGCGGCGCGAGGAGTGCCAGCATCTCTCCGTCCGAGTCGCGATACATGGACGGATCGGAGTGCCGAACGCTCCAGAGGCCGACGAGGTGCCCTGCGTGGTACAGCGGTACCAGCACCTCCGAGCCGGCTCGCTCCCGACCGGGAACCACCACCTGCTCCGCCGCCAGGGCGCGCGCAACCACGGGACGTCGCAGCCGTACCGCCTCGCCGGTCAGGCCGGCGTTGGCGTCGAATCGGAAGGCGCCGCTCGTGCCCGCGGCGGTGTCCGCCACGAGCTCCATCTGGTTAGTGAGCGGATCGAATCGCGCGAAGCCCATGTGCTCCCACGGCACGAGCCGCCGCGCCAGCTCCTGGATGCGGGGGAAGCTCCTGGCAAGACTGATGTCTCCGGCGATCGCCTGCGAGAGACCTTGGACCAGCGCAAGCTCGTCGGCGCGAACGCCGCGGCGGATCACGGAGAGGCTCGCGACGGTGGCGCCGGCCAGCACCGTGCCGATCGCTACGAACGCGGCAGTCTCGACGCCTGAGTGTGCGATTGCGAGCCACCCGAGCGCGAGCGCCGCGGAGCACGCGTATACCACCGCTTCCCACCGGGCCGTGAGCCGGGCGTCGACCCAGGCCACTCCCCGCCCGAGCGCAAGCTCGAGGTAAAACGTGCCGTTCACGATGCAGGGGAGGACGACGAGGAAGATCACGAGCTGGGAGAGGTTGGCGGTCGCCAGTGCGCCGGCACCCGTCACCCCGCCGACGCGCTCGTACACCAATCCCGCCGCCGCTCCCCCGGCCGTGAGGTGCGCCGCGTTGTCGAGCGCCACGGCGACCGGAACCCGGCGCAGGGCGACATCTCCCGCGAGCATCGCGAGGGGTGCGACCAGCACGCCGAACGGCCAACCCCGGTCGAGCGTTGCGTACGCCATGACGCCGAGGATGTAAGAGGAGAAGCCGTTGCCGGGGAGCGCTATGCCGTAGCGGCGGGCGAGGGCGCCCACGACGGTGAGTGTAAGGGCTTCCTCGACGCCGTCGACCCCGAACGGCGCTTGACCGGAGGCGAACGCCGCGACCGCTCCGACGATGGCGGCGACGGCACCGAGCGCGACGAGGCTCCGCACCACGAGGCCCGGCGTCGCTTTGAAACCGGAAAGGGAACTCATCAGGAAGCCAGGAGCAAAGTCGGACCCTTGGCACGGCGTGTCAAGCGCGACTATCGTTTACGACATGCGCGTCACGATCGAATACTGCGTCGTCTGAAACTACGAGCCTCGGGCCGCCGGTCTGGCGGCCGAGATTCGGAAAACGTACCCGCACGCCGACGTGAAGCTGATCCAGTCATCCGGCGGCGTGTTCGAGGTCGAGGTGGATGGGCATCGGGTCTTCTCCAAGAAAGCGGTCGGGCGCCACGCCGAGCCTGGAGAAGTGCTCCGGCTGATGCTGGGCAACCCCCCCTCGTCGCCGGCACGCTGACGTCGACGTCGGTGGCTGCCGAACGGCCGGTTACACTGTGACCGCCGTGAGTGACACTCCTTCCCCCCGAGCCGGATTGACGTACTCGTCGTAACCCGCTCGGGCATCGCGGGTTGACGAGCCGTTTCCCCCCATGGCACGGGCTTTCCAAGGTGTCCCCGCCGGAGGTGACCTATGAAACACGTGATCATGGCAGTTGGACTCGCCCTCGCACTCGCGACGCGACCGGCCGGCGCGCAGACGCGCGTCAGCGTTGCCATCGGTTTCCCCGCGCCGCGTGCGTTCGTCAGCGGCGTCGTGGTTGTCGGCAGGCCATACGGTTTCTATCGCGCCAGGCCTCGGTTTTACGGGCCGCCGCTCTTTGTCGAGCGCGTGTACGTGAACCGGCGTCATCACCGTCACCACTGCCGGTACGACGGGGACTATGACGACGAGTAATGCCCCTCGACCGTGCCTCCGGAGTACGGCGTGCAACGGGATTTTCCGGATGCGGCGGCTGGCGCCCTAGGCAGTGCCGCAGGTGCGGTCGAAAGCGGGAGGCACGCACGCACGCCTCCCGCTTTTCTCTTGCGGCTTCGGACCTAGGGTTTCGCGACGACGTCGGCTGGATTGCGGCGGAACAGCTTCCGCAAGTACGCCGACACCCCGACGACCGCGACGACGATGAGTTTCTTGAGCGCGAGGATTCCGGCGAGGAGCACCTTGAACAGCCCTGCCTTCGCCGCAAGGCTTCCCGCTATCAGCGCCGCGATGCCATACTCGGCGACCTTGTCCGTTCCGGGGATGAAGTCGGCGTACCGGTGCCCACCGTTGAAGTCGACGAAGCCGATGACCTTCGCCATGTCGCGCTTCACCGATGGGAGCTGATCCATCGACGCGACGGCGTTGAGCACCAGCACGCCGCGCCTCCCAAGCACCCGGATGTTGTAATTGAGCGTGTGGGCCTCGTGGTCGCTGAACTTGAGGTCCTTAGCCCAGTAGAGCTTGTGGGCTAAGCTGTCGTAATACGGAGGCTCGGCCCAGCCCACGAGCTCGATAGCCGGGTATCCGGCCTTGGTGCGCTCTGCGTTATCCTCCCGCGTCGCCTGTTGCATGTTCGCCAGCAGCTCGCGGTAATCGGTCTTCGCGGCATCGTCGTCCTTCACATAGCCGTCCTCGGCATACGTGATGATGACGCCCCACCCCTCGGGCGTCAGCACATCGAGCACGGTGGGTACGAGCATCCCGAGCGTCTCCGAGCCGGGCGGATTGCCCCAGGCGCGCAGCACGACGTCGGTTCCGCGGGGGTCGAGATAGCGGAAGTCGGAGGGCAGATCGAGCGTCGCGAGACCACCGCGTACCGTGATCTTGCCCGTCTGGTAGTGGAGCTGCGCTTCGATCTGCTCTCGCGTAGGGTGGTCGGGCGTACGCTCGAAGCGCTGAGCGGCAGCGGCGGCCGGCGACGTTGCGAGCGCCGGCACGGTCAGCAGAAAGAACCACGGTCGACGCAGCATGCCTTCACCCTCCTGGGCTTGATCCAGCCCAATCTATATTGCGACGGTGCGAATCTCCCGCGACCACGCCCTTCCGCTCGACCCCAGCGCCTTCCTCGCCGCCGAGCCCGCGACCGGGCGCGTGGTCGTGATCGCCCCTACGCGCGCGGCGTGCGAGACCATCGAGCTGGCGATGGGCCTGGACATCGACACGCTGCTCGCGCGGGAGCACGGGGCCGACATCCGCCGGCTCGCGGCGTCGGGGCGAGGGTTCGGGATCGTGGCCGGGACGGGCACCGGGAAGACGCTCGCCATCCGACCCGTCGCCGAGACCATCCTGCAGATGCGCCTCAAGGTCGGCGTCGTCAATCGCGAACGCGAAGCGACACCCGAGACGCCGACCTGGAACGTGGTAATCATCACCACGGGTATCGCCCGCCGCTGGTTCGAAGACGGGTTGATCACGGCACACGATACCCTGGTGGTGGACGAGATCCACCAGACCTCCGCCGAGCTCGAGCTGTGCCTGGCCCTCGGGAAACGGGCTGGCTGTCGCTTCATCTGGTTGTCGGCGACGGTCGATCCGTCGTTCTATGCCCGCTACCTGGGCTCGGTGGAAGTGCTCGAGACCAGGGCCTTCGATCCGGCGCGCGCCGCGGATGTGCGCGTGCTGCCGCAGCAGCCGCTGGAATTCCTCGACGCCCGCTTCATGAAGCGAGTGTTGCGGGAGCGTCGGGGGGTAGCGGTGTTCGTGCCCACGCGGGCCGAGGTCGAGCAGATCGCCAAGGAGCTGGGTGACAGGTGGCAGGGCCTGCCCACCGCGTTCTACCACGGCGGCGAGCCGATCCGCGTCATCCGGCCGTTTCTCGACGGCCAGGTGCGACGGCCGTTCCTCCTCGCGATGACCGCCGCGGGTCAGTCGGCGTTGAATATCCGCGGCCTGGACACGGTGGTGATCTACGACGCGCGGTACGCCAACGTCGTCGAGCGAGGTCGCAATGTCCTCACGCGTCTCTACCTGGGCGCGAATGAAATCCTGCAGATGGCGGGCCGCGTCCACGGACGGGTGGAGAATGGCGAAGTGTACATCCTGAGTGACCGCGACCTCGTGTTCGACCAGCTGGCGCCCACGCCTCCCGAGTTTCAGCTCGCGGGAGACGCGGAGCGCGTGGCGATCACGTGCGCGGCGCTCGGCGTGGATGCCCGGGACCTCGACTTGCCGGTGCCGCTCGATCGCAAGGCGTATCGGGAGGCGGTCGGGCTCTTGAGCGAGCGCGGCCTCATCGAGCGCGGTCGCCTGACACGCTACGGGCGCGACGTGGAGGCCATGCCGGTGGAGCGTCCCTGGGGCGAGCTGCTCGTCCACGCCGACGGCGACCTGGTCCCGGTGGTGGCGGTCGCCGCGAACATCGAGTCGTTGCATCGCATGACGCGCGAGGAGCGAGACCTGCGCGGGCTGATCGCGCCGGGGAGCGATCATCTCACGGCGTACAACGTGTACGCGGAGGCCGTGAACAAGCACGGATATCTCGGAGAGGTGTATGGCCTGCCACGACATCTGTTCCGCGATACCATCGATCGCTGGGCCGAGGGTCGGGGCGTGCTGGTGAAAGCGGTCGAGGATGTGGCGCTGGGGCTCGCGTCGGTCTACCGGCAGCTCGAGCTCCCTCTCCCTGAACGGCTCCCGCATGCGGGTGACAAGACCGTGGCCGCGTTTGCGGACCTCGTGGCGAAGATCATGCCCTTCGATCTGGTGATCGACGAGGAGACGGCTGACGGGCGGGAGGCTCGGGTCAGCCGCACGTCGGTGTGCGGTAGCTGGGGTGCCGTCGCGGGAACCCTGCGCTACTTCGCGGACCGCTTCGGTGTGCCGCGCGCCAGCATCGAGGGAACGCAGCTTTCGGAGCGTGCCATTCGGCGCTACGCGCAGCGCGGCTCCGCGACAGTGGTGTTCGAGCGGCAGCGGCGGCGCGAAGGGTTGATGCGCGAGCACACCGTGAGCTACTTCGGCTTCCTCCTGGAGCGCGAAGTCGAGCCCCTTCCGAATCCATTTCCCCCGGAGCTCGCCGACGCCGCGCGTGACGCGCTCGTGAAGGGGATCGTGGCCGGCGAGACGCCCCACCCGGATCAGGGGCGCGTGCGGCGCGCGCTCGAGCGATTCGGCTTCTACTGGCGCCGGAGCGGCGGACGGCTGTCGCAGGCATCCATCGAGCGGGTAACCGACGTCCTCAAGGAGCAGCTCGGTCGCGTGACGTCCTGGGAGGACTTCATCGATACTCGGCTCGTTCTCGACGTCGAAGGAGTCGTTCCCGAAGGCGAGCGACGTGCCCTGGATGCCTTGCCGGACTCGGTGCACATGTACGGTGACCGCGTGCCCGTCGACTACGAAATCGAGTCGGGTGTAGGGGTGGCCCGGTTGCGACTGAAGGAAGGGCAGGCGCGCCGCCTGCAGCCGCGTGACCTGCCCGCGCTCGACCGGCCAATCCGGTTCACGGTACTGCGCGGCAAGCGTGAGGCGGCTCGCGCCGATTCCCTCGACGACCTGCGGCGGCAACTGAGCGGTCTGTCGCGCGGCGAACGGCAGCGGTCGGCGCGGGCCGGTGGGGGGCGTGGGGGGCGTGGGGGGCGCGGGGGTCGCGGGGGTCGGGGAGGAAGGGAAGGACGCGGAAAAGGGTGGCGACGCTAAGAAATCACAAAGATCAAGTCTAAGCCAGGCTGTGACTTCCGTGCATTGAAGGGGTCTTACGATAGCGGTGCAAGTCGCAACCTCCTCACACTCGGACCGGACGATGCAAGGACGTATGGCTACCAGAGAGAAAGCTCCCAGCGCCCCCCCTCCGTTTACGTTCGCCCCGCTCGGTCAGGCGGTGATGGACACCGTGACCGACGGTATCGTGGTGTTCGACGCGTACGGCCGCGTCGTCTTCGCCAACCAGCGCGCGCGCCGAACGCTCGATTCGCTCGGCGATGCAGCGAGTCGGCGCGGTGAGAACCTTCGCGAACGGCTCGTCGCGGTCGGCGGCCGGGCCCGCACGCTGAAGCATGGCTCGATGGAATTGGGCGAAGTCGTGTTCCTGCCCGAAGGCGATGGCAACCACACGCTCGCCGAGCGGGAGCGGCAGGCGATCCTCGACACACTCGAGGCGACCCACGGCAAGCTCGCCGAGACCGCGCGCCGGCTCGGCATCAGCCGCACCACCCTGTGGCGCCGCCTCCGCGCCTACGGGCTGCGACCCAACGGACGTAACGCGCGCTGAGAGCACGGTTCGATCCTAGCGTCGACGTTTGACGCCTTCTAGCTTCCCGGTCTCGTCCCACCGGCCGGGAAGCGATGCCCGCCACACCGTTCGTCATCGAAGAGTATGTCCGCTGGTCCGACGTGGACTTCGCAGGCATCATTTTCTACGGCGCGTACGTGCGCTTCTTCGAAATCGCCGAGACGGAGTTGTTCCGGGCCTGCGGCCTCGCCTACGCGCAGGTGTTTGATCGCTACGATATCTTCCTCCCCCGCAAGGTCGTGCATAGCGAGTTCTTCTGGCCCGCCCGTTTAGATGACCGGCTCCGCGTCGCGACGTACGTGGGCCATGTCGGCACCAAATCCATGACGCTCAACTTCGATGTTTTGCGGGACGACCGCCCGACACTCGGCGCAGCCGGATGGATGGTGCTCGTGTGCGTGGATCGGAAGAGATTGAAGCCCCGCCCGTTGCCCGAGGGGCTCGTTTCCGCCCTCGCCACACACACGCTCACGACCGACGAGGCACGCACGCAGCTCGGCGTGGTGCCGCTGCCCCGGGCGGCATCCTCCTGAAGTATCACGCCGTCGTGTTGGCGGCGCTGGGCGCGGCGTGCGG
>JACXTT010013327.1_pt1 | contig 10842 bp, 12 predicted proteins | sample 9270951 | NCBI WGS metagenome assembly JACXTT01 (sample SAMN15532306, study PRJNA645909) | rock metagenome | isolation source: weathered quartz diorite | place: Puerto Rico | collected 2017-06-21
AATGCGGTTTGGGGACGGAGAAAACCCTCAAATCCGATGGGAAGACGCCTAAGTGAAGCTGACTTCTAGTTTGGTCGGTGGTTAGAAAGGAAAATGGGTGACTGAGCTGACCGTTGATTATCAAAAGCGTCTGCAATATTTTTTTAAAACTGAGATTTTGAGGGTAAAGGCTTTGAAACTTTCGCGTGAGTCGAGTGACGTCAAATGCCGCCAAGAATCCGCGATTATTTTAGCTGAAATTGAATCTTCAGACTTTGTAGTTCTCTGTGATGAGAGAGGAAAATCTTTTCATTCGCAAGGTTTCTCAAAACAGTTTGTGAATTGGTGTGAAAGCCAAAAAACGCGACTCGTTTTTGTTATCGGCGGCGCCTACGGAGCAAGTGATGAACTTAAAAAGCGCGCCAACTTTACCTTGAGTCTTTCGGACCTGACTTTTAACCATCATTTCGCTCAGGCCATTTTGATGGAGCAAATCTATCGGGCGATCGCCATTTGGAAGAAACTTCCTTACCATAACGAATAGATTTTCGGACCCTTTTCCTCTTAGAGATTTTAGGCCAGAACTCGGGTGGCAAAGGGATTGCACAATTTCTTTCTATGAATTTTTCGTGGATGAGAGAACATCTGAGGGCTTGTGCAAAATGCCGTAGTTTAAAAGCTCCGATCGAAATTTTCTGTCGCGATTGCCAGGAGTTGGCGGTCGAATTTCGCAATTCCGAAAGAGATTTACTTCAGGAGGCTTATCCTTTTGAAGTGTACTCGCTTTATACCTGGTATGACGAAGTGGACTCCATCGTACGACCCCTTATTTATGCCTTAAAAGGAGGTCTGATTCAGCGGCCATGGACCGATTTTGCCGAAGACCTCGTCTTTCGGAGAAGTCTCATTGGCTTTCATTTGCCTGAACAAATTGTCCTTCCTCCTCGAAAAAATGCTCGCGATCATGCGTGGTATTGGGCGAAGGCTCTCGGTCATTTATTGAGGGTTCCGATCGCAGATTTTTTGGTGAGTGATGATATTCAAAGTTCTCAAAAACAACTCAATATTCAAAGGCGAAAGGAGCGCCAAATGCATTGGCGGGGTGAAGATCTGAGTCAAAAAAATCTTCTCTTTGTCGATGATGCGATTACATCAGGCGCGACGGCTCAAGCGGCACATTTAGCTCTTGGATCACCCACAAACTTTGAAGTATGGACTCTTGTGGCCAGGCCAAGACATGGAGTTATTGCAAGTTCCCGTCATATTTGCTAAGGTCCGCGCATGCTAATCATTCAAAAAACAGTTGTTTTTATTGGTATTATTGCGAGCGTAGGATGGGCTGAAACTCCAACTCCTGCCAAAGTCGCGGCAAAAGCTGTTGGTGTCACCCAAGCTGAGAGCGCTGATGTAGATTTGATTAAATCCATCGATCATTCTTATCAAAAAGCTAAAACGATTTCGATGGATCTGAAAAAATTAATCAAAGTTGAGCTTCTCGACAAAACTTCGAAAAGTAGCGGTAAGGTTCTTTTTTCAAAAGGCCGTATGCGTATGGAGATGGAATCTCCCGATAAAGGTTTAGTCGTCATCGATAAAAAGCATATCTGGGTTGTGAATTATCCAAGTGAAGAATTTAAAAACTCAGCCCTTCAAATTATTGAGGCAGATGTCTCGACGAAAAAAGGCCGTTCACAAAATTTTCTTGGCCTTCTCACTCAAGGTGGAATTCTCAAGTACTTTAATGTTTCGGGTGTACAAAAAAATTCTGACGAAGAACGTGTTTTCTTTTTACAGCCGAATCAGGCGACTGTTGAGTTTAAGAGAGCTCAGATATTTGTGAATCCAAAAACGAAATTTATTACCGGCTTAAAATACTGGGATGAGTTGGATAATGAGACTGCTTATGAATTTTCAAATGTTAAATTCAATAAAAATTTAGAAGAAAAAAACTTTGTTTATCATCCGCCGAAGAATGCGGACGTTACTCATTTTTAAGGGGAGCTTTTCATATGCCAGCTTTTGATATCGTTTCAGAAGTCAATTTACAAGAAGTTGAAAATGCCATCAACCAGGCCAAAAAAGAACTGGCTCAGCGCTATGATTTAAAGGGCACAAAATGTGACATTGAATGGGATAAGAAGCTTATTACTTTGGTTGGAGACGACGCCTATAAAATCGGTGCCGTGAAGGATATTTTGCAAAGTAAACTCCATAAAAGGGGTGTGGATTTTTCATCTGTGAAGTTTTCAGAGCCTCAGCCTGCTGGAATGATGACTTTAAGACAGAAGGGCGAAATCCGCCAGGGTATCGATAAAGAGGCCGCCAAAGAGATTGTAAAGAAAATAAAGGATTCAAAAATCAAAGTTCAGGCTCAAATTATGGATGAGCAGGTAAGAGTGACATCCAAGAGCATAGATAGTTTACAAGAAACGATTGCCCTTTGCCGATCTCAGAGTTTTGGCATACCACTACAATATACGAATATGCGCGAGTAGCGCGGATCGAGGATTCGAAATGCAGTCACCTAAATCACCAGAAGCTATGTCAACGAACCCCCTTAAAAAGGTTCACTTTGTGAGCCTCGGATGCCCGAAAAATCTGGTGGATAGCGAAATCATGTTAGGCCATCTTTTAAAGAATGGCTATGAGGTGACAGAAGACACCGAGCAAGCCGAAACCGTCGTAGTCAATACTTGCGGTTTTATCGATGAAGCAAAAAAAGAATCGATTTCAAAGATCTTAGAAATGTCTCAACTGAAAAGTTCAGGTCAGTTGAAGAAGCTCGTGGTTGCGGGATGCTTGACCCAAAGATATAAAGACGAACTTGTCGAAGGTTTGCCTGAAGCCGATCTTTTTATCGGATCAGGTGAATTTCAAAATATTGCTGAAATTTTAAAGAAATCAGATGCAGGCGACACCAAAAAGACCTTTTTCAATTTGCCAACTTATTTGCAGCAAGAAGATTCTCCGCGTATCAACTCTGGCCCATTTTATCGTGCTTACTTAAAAATCTCAGAGGGTTGTCTCAAGCGCTGTGCCTTTTGTGCGATTCCAAAAATTCGCGGCAATCTTCAGTCTCGAAAGCTTTCGGCAATTGTGAGTGAGGCGAAGCTTTTGATCGCCAGTGGAGTTCGCGAGCTTAATATTATTTCTCATGATTTTACAGATTATGGATTTGATCTTCGTAAAAAAGATAAAGAAGCAAAAGAAACTCCTGAGAATTTCTTGCGTGAGCTTGCAAAACTTGACGGATTGGATTGGATTCGACTGCTATATCTTTATCCTGATGGGATTACTGATGAGATGATTGAAATCATCAAGACAAGTCCAAAACTTGTGAAGTACTTCGATATGCCTCTTCAGCACATTAGCGATTCGATGCTGAAAAAGATGAATCGCCATATGACGAAGGCTGAAATCCTTGAGCGAGTTGAGAAAATCAAGTCTGAAATTCCTTCAGCAGTTATACGGACGCAGTTTATTGTTGGCTTTCCGGGAGAGACGGAAGAGGATTTCGAGCAACTTTTGGCTTTTGTAAAAGAGCAAGAGTTTGACCGTGTGGGATGCTTTATGTATTCGCCTGAAGATAATACTCCGGGCGGGAAGATGCTCGACCAGATTGATGAAGAGACCAAGCAACGCCGTCATGACAAGTTGATGGCAACCCAGCTGAAGATCAGTCGTAAGAAGCACAAAAAGTTTATTGGTCAGATTGTCGATGTTTTGGTTGAGGGTGAAAGTGAAGAGACCGAGCTCTTGCTTCAGGGTCGAATGGCACAACAGGCCCCAGATATTGATGGAGTGGTCTTAATTAATGATGGTCGAGCCGACGTGGGTTCGATTGTTAAAGTTCGAATCACCGAAAGCCACGACTATGACCTGATCGGCGAGATTGTCTAAAGCCGAAGGCCTCTGAGAAATCTGAGGCCTTACTTGACCCCTCCACAAGTTTCATTTAACATTTTTATATAGTTCACATCTGGAGGCCTCTTGTTTTCAAGCCGATTGATCATTTTATTTATATGCTCAGCCGTCCTCTTTTTTCTCGTAAATGCCTTTGTTCGATAGAACAATGTGCTCCGGTCATCTTTTTAATTTCTAAACATTTTCATTAAGCTTTAGTGAATAATTTCTCATTCCCACCTAAGCTATTGCTCTCAATGGGACTCCTTGGTACACAGTCTCAGTCAATCAACCAAAATATTTTTTCAGGAGGTCTCGTGAAAAAGTTTTTCTCACCGATTTTGTCTTTTGCTATCTTCGCTACATTATCTGTAGGTTTCAATTCAAGTCGCGCATTCGCGGATGTAACAGTCGATCAACTGAAGGCTGAAGCTGATGCTGAATACAAACTCCGTGATTACAATGCTGCTGGCATCGCTCACGTTCAAGTTGCACTTAGTAAATATCAAAAACTTCAGACAATGGTTTCAGATCCAGATCAACTTGCTCTTGCAACTCTTGGCGCTGCGAAATCATTTTATTTCATCGGTGATTCAATGAATGATAAAGCTCAGCAGAAAGCCATTTTTCTAAATGGTATGAATCAAGCTGACGCCGTTCTTAAAAATTACGGAATTGCAGATACAACTGTGAACACTCTTACTCCAGCTTTAGCACAAGATCTTTCAACAAAATTAGCAGGCAACAAGTTGAAGACTGATATTTTGGCAGAAGCACTTTATCAGAAAGCTGCAAACTTAGGTCAGTGGGGACAAACTGATGTTGTTGGTGCACTTTTCAGATGGCCAGAACTGCGTAATATTTCGGACTTCATCACTAAGGTTTTTTATGTTGGTAAAGACCAAGCTGGTAAAGATGTTACGGTTTCTTACAAATTCGTTCATGACTTTGCTGCTTACCGTATTGTTGGTCGTGGATACTTTGTTATTCCGGGGCTTTTGGGCGGAGACAAAAACAAATCTGAAAAGTACTTAGAAGTTGCAGTGAAAAGCAGCCTCGCAGTCGACGCTTCAGGAAAAGCCCTTCCGTTCAGCATCAATGGTTATAACAATAATTATTATGCTGATACACTCCGCGCGGTTGGTAAAAGCCAACAAGCTAAAGATCTTTTAACTGCATTTGTTTCTGCTGATCTTAAAGATGCCAAAATATTTCCAAATCAAGATGATATGGCTGATCTTGTTAAGACTCAAAAAATTGCTCGTGATACTTTGAGCAAGCTCTAGAAATTCTAATGCCAGGTCCCTGCGACCTGGCTTTTTTTTAATTTAAATTTTGAAAGGTGCTGTATGCAGTTTCGACTCCTTAAGAATAGCTTTGCCCTTGTTGCCTCTAGTCTTTTTATTTTTCAGGCTCAAGCAGGATCCCTCTTTGTGCCGTTCACATTGGATTCAACAGAAGTCCTTCCTAAGGGAGTACGAAATCTTGCGATAGCAGGGTTTACAACTCAAATTACTGATGGTCAAAATGGCTTTGGGACTGTTCAGCCTATTGGCGGTGGTCTTAATAAGTCGGTCACTTGGGGAGATTTGATCCGCGCTCAAAAATCTGGTTACGATCGAAATAGTCTTCAGGGTTATGTCGAATCCAAGGGCTACTCAATGGGTGACGTGGTTGGAAGATCTTCAGGTGCCGTAGATACTCGAGTGACGGCCACTATTCCAGTTGTGGCTTATGGTGTGAGTGATAACTTCACGGTGGCGGCGGTTGTGCCGATTCTCTATTCGAATGTGAATGTCACGACAGGATGGGCAGCAAATGATGATTTTAATCAGGCGATTGCAAAATTTGCCGCTGATGGAAAAAACTATCGTATTGCCTCTAACCAGCAAAAATTAATGAATGTCGTTACGACGGATGTCGATGCAAAAAACTACGCGCCTTTACGAAATGAATCGCGTACCGATTTGGGTGATATTACCTTAGCCGGCAAGTATCGAATTATGAAAAATGATGACTTTGCATTGGCTCTTGTTCCGCGCCTCGTTTTACCAACAGGTCGAGTGGCTGATGTTGATAAATTGGTGGATGTCGCTTCTGGTAGTGGAATTTGGGATATCGGAATTTCAGCGGTGAGCTCTTATGAGTTCAACGGGAAATGGGCGATGCTCGCTTCAGTAGGATATTTAAATCAGCTTCCAACTTATATGGCGAGACGAGTGCCAATTCAGACAGATTCTGCCGCGACTCCTGATGTGGATTCTTCAACTTATGTCAAACTTGGTGATATTTTTACTGGGCAAATCGGTCCAAAGTTTCGCGCCAGTCGATTAATTACTCTTGGGAGTGAATTGGGATATCAATACAAAGCACCCGATCTTTATAGTGGCGATCGCTATGATGGCGCGCGATATGGTTGGATGAGCACAAATACGGAGCAAGTGATGTTCTCGGGTCAATTGGGTGCGAGCTTTAGTACGGTTCCGCTCTATCTTGCGAAGAGTTTTCCAGTTCCGTTTGAGGCGAGTCTCTCTTATGCGAATGTTTTTTCAGGTCGAAATGTGAATATCACAGAGCTTTATTCTGGCGCTCTCTCATTATTTTTCTAAACGAGGACCATATGAAATTTAAATTTTTAGCTTTAGTTTTTTTATTAGCAGCTTGTTCGGTTCAACAAGATCGAGTGACCAGTCAGCCACCCAATTTCAATACGGCGGCGAGCCTTGGAACTGAATATGGTAAGATGTCTGTCGAAGGATTTTCTGCTTTTATTTGGCCAGCTAAGGCGACTGATGCAGAGTCTGTCGCTCTCTATAAAGAAGTAGCAGAAAATGCAGCGGCTTCAGATGCCTTAGAGCTCCGTCGACAAGCGCTTTCAGCTCAATTAGATGCTCAGGCAGCCAGTATGGATTACGCTCCTTGCTTTAAAAATTTCGAGCGTGCTTGTGTAGATGTTTCGACTCCTGATAAGCAGGCGGCTTGCGACAGCGTGACTCTCGATAATGATTTGGTTCAAAATTGGCTTTATAATTCTGTATCAGAGATTCCTGCTGATCAGCCTAATGCCGAAGAGATGAAAAAGCTTTTTGTTGCTTGCAAAAGTTTTACGGATACAAAGCTGAGTATTAAAGCTGAGCTTTCAGATATTACGGCACGGGCCAATGATTTAACGGCAAAAATTTTGTATGCTATTGACCCAGATTATAAGGCGACAGGAATTCAGACAAACTATAAGAGTTTGAAAAATCCGGCGACTTCAAGTTTGACGATTATTCAGTCGAGTAGCGGCGATCAGGCGATTGTGAGCTTAGATGGCTTTGTCGATGATGATAATTATCAGACAAGTCTCGACGGCAAAACGACTTATAAAGGACAACCGCAGCCTCAAGCGAAAATTTTTGACGTCGAATATAGTCACAAAAATCGTACTCTTAATTTCAAAGTTCCTGAATTTAAAAATGGAGTTGCGACAGGCGGAGTTTATAGCTTTATCTTAGAGAGAAATAATTTTGGTCAGAATCCACGATTTAGTGGTGATCTGAATTACACTGATGCCGATGGAAAACTTCATCATGGCTCGGCAAAAATAGATGCAAAATTTAGAGATGATTTAGTCTCGAGATAATTATTGTTTAAAATAATAGATGCCGTCGTAATTACGACCAAGTTCTTCGGCATCCATTCCAGACCCAACAACATAGCGATCTTCCATAGTGGTGCCGACATAGTCTGGATTTATCGGAAGCTCACGTCTTGCTGGTTTATCGAGAAGTGCCACGATCTTAAGAGATGCTGGATTTGAGGCGAGCAAGCGAGATTTGAGAAAGCTGAGCGTGCGACCGGTGTCGATGATTTCTTCGCAAATGAGAACATGCTTATTGGCAATATTGACGCTGATATCTTTTAAGATCCGCACGGTTCCGAATTCGCCAGCTCCTGAGAGTTGTACGAAATCAACTTGCTGATGAAGATCAAGGGAGCGCATTAAATCGGCGACAAAATGAACGGATCCTTTGAGAGGACAAATGAGGATAATTTCTTTGCCGGCATAGTCATGTTGGATTTCTTTTGCCATACGCTTAACGAGTTTTTCAATTTCGTTTGCGCTTAAAAAGCAGATCATTTCATCTTGAAGACGTGACATTCAGTTCCCCTTTTTAGAGAGATAAATTCGAACCAGATTCTTGTGTCATTTGCAGATATTTTTTCGCAATGAGGTTTTGCGGATCTCTGAGAAGGACACTCTCCCATTGCTCAATGGCCTCAACGGATTTCTTTGTTTTGTAATAAACTAAACCTAACTTTAGGCGTGCCGGAATGAATTGCGGAGAAGCTGCAATAATTTGTTTTAAAATTGTGACAGCTCGATCGATATCATTCGATTTGAGATAACACTCCACAAGCTTCATCTTCATCTCAGTCTTACGACTCGTGAGTTCGAGAGCTTTTTCGTAATGTGGAATGGCCTCTTGATATTGTTTGTACTGAAAATAGAGCTCGCCGAGTTCATCGTGTTTTGCCGCAAGCTTTTCTTGAGTATAGGGATCGGGCTTTGCTTTCTTTTGATCGAGAACTTTTTGTGCGGCTTGAAAAACTTGTTTGCCCTCTTCGTATCGACCGAGATCATTGAGAATGATTGAGAGTCCAACAGCGGCATCTATAAATTGTGGATCAATTTCAAGTGCGCGCTTGAAGGTCTTGATCGCTTTATTAAACTTGCCTTGATCGTAGTAGATGCTGGCTAACATATGATGAACTTCTGGATTATTGGCATTCATCATAACGAGTTGTTGAAGCAGAGACTCTGCAACTTTATAACTCGCACTTTTGAAATGCTCACGAGCCGTTTCTAAGAGATCTTGAAATTCAATTTGTGCCATATTTCCTGAATTCTCCGTCGGCTTTTTTGGCTTCAGCTGAGTCGGCGTAGAGGCTCTTTAGGCTATTGTAAAATTGTTTACCCTTTTCTTTTTCGCCAGTCTCAAAGGCACACTTGGCGGCTCCATAGAGCGCTCTTGATTCGAATCCTAGGCCAGGAAATTTATCGAGGAGTCCTTCAAATCTTTTCAGGGCGCTATCGTACATTTGGCGAATGAAATAAAATTGCGCAATATAGAGTTCTTTTTCGGCCTTCATCTTCATGGCCTCAGTCTTGTGTTGTTTGGCTTCGGCAACATAAGTTGAGGCTGGGTATGAATTGATGACTTCATCAAAATAAAGAATCGCCTTTTCGGCCATGGTTAAGTCGCGGTCAATACTAGATGGAAGTTGATTGAAATAACTCATCGCTAAGCGAAAGGTCACATAGTCAATCTGTGGATGCTTCGGGTGAAAATCTTTAAAGAGTTGGTAGGCATTTTGCGCTTCGATATAAGACTCTCGCTTGTATTGGAGATCCGCAATTTTTAATTCTGACATAGCTGCAAAACGGCTGTAGGGATTTTTGTTTTTGATATCTGCAAATTTTTGAATGGCTTCTTCGTAGCGCTCATCTTTTTCAAATTCTTCAGCCAGCTTATAGGCTCCTTCTGGAGTCGAAGTATCAATCTTATCTGTCGTCGAACAGGCGGCTAAACCTGCCCCTAAACTTGAGACTAAGAGGGCGGTGCGAAAGGTTAAAATGATCTTCTGAAGGATATTATTTTTCATGAGATGAAGTTTATTGCTCATGCGTTAATGAAGTCAACCAAATCGGCAGCGTTTAATCCTCTTCAAGCCGAGGAAAATCAATCAGATGCTCGTAAATTGCTGTGATCGTGACCTTGATCACGCTTGCCACTGGTATGGAAATCATCATACCCAAAACTCCCATCACTTGAGCTCCAATAATGATCACGATGATGACCAAAGCGGGATGGAGATCGACGATTTTTGCGACCACCACTGGGATAATAATCAGCATATCAATGAGCTGAGCGATGAAATAAACCAGACAAACGAGGATAATATTAAGGCTCACGGGATCGGCGATGTGACCTGCGGGTGAAATCAAAGCAATGGCGAGAGCAGGAACGATTCCGATGATAGGTCCAATGTAAGGAATGAGATTTGTCACCGCTGCAATAATTGCGAGCAGAGTTGCAAATGGAAATGAAATCGCAAGAAGTCCGAACCAAACCACTACTCCAACGATGGCTGCCTCTAAAAAGCGTGCGCGAATAAATCCGCCGAGTTGTTGATTGATTTGATGAAAGAGATTGAGGGCCAATTCAAAAAACATATTTGGTACGAGGCTGAGAAGTGAGCGTCCAATCTGCCGCCCATCTTGCAGCATAAAAAAAGCGAGTAAGGGGGCAAGTAAAACGACGGTGAAAGAGTGTGAAACCACCGACGGAATGAGGCTTGAAACGACGCTGGATTTATCGAGTAGCCAAGTATTAATTGCATTGGCGAAATTCACATCGTTGGTTTTAAAGAAAATTTTAAAATGCGATTCAATTTTTGTAATGAAGCTGACCAGATCGGCTTGCAGCTGAGGGGCTTCTCGAAGGAGATCCTGGAGCTGATCTGAAACCAATGGAACGATCAAATAGAAGCTGAGAAAAATAATGACTCCGCTGAGACTGAAAATGACGATAACGGCAAGGCTACGAGAGACTTGTTTTCGTTCGAGCCAATTAATAAATGGACCGATGGTGTAATTGATGACGAAGGCCAACACAAAGGACACGAGGAGATCGTCGACTTTAATTAAGACGATGAGACTCGTGAGAATGATTCCAATGACTGCGGCCAGTCTCAGGTAAGTTTCACGTTGATAGGTGGCGCTGGCGTGAGGTTTAGACATCGGGTTGATCCAAAGGAGGTGGTTCACGCATTTGCTTGAGAGCTTTTCGCAACTCTGAAACTTTGTTGGTGGTTTCTTTTAATCTTCGACCGAGGACTTCGGCCAGGCGAAAAACAATTTTCCCGCCAGGGGCAGGAGTGCGACTGAGGTTTTGTTCGAGGTTCGGTTTGAAA
>JACXTT010013328.1_pt1 | contig 10842 bp, 8 predicted proteins | sample 9270951 | NCBI WGS metagenome assembly JACXTT01 (sample SAMN15532306, study PRJNA645909) | rock metagenome | isolation source: weathered quartz diorite | place: Puerto Rico | collected 2017-06-21
CGGAAGGCGTGCGATTCGGAGAGCAAGCCGCCGGGCGTTCGCGAGTGGTCAGTGATGCGGTTCGAGACGCCGGATCTGAGCGCCCTGTCGCCGGAAGTTGAGAAAAGAATTTACGAAAAGCCATATCGCAATGTGGAGGTAGGGGCATGCCGCACCACCGCGGCGGCCGGCTTCAATCGCTATCGCATCGCGCTGGTGTTTTATTGACGCAGAGAGCGGAAAGAGAAAGAAATGGTTGTCACCGAGATAGATTCGGAATACACTGTGCGCCTATGAAACTGCAGCTCGCCAACGGGTATTACTGGTATCGATTTACGTGGCATCCATCCGGATGGCGAGGGGCGTTTCTGTAAGCGAATTCAGCGAAAAAGTTTTAGCCCACTCGCCAGCCGAGTGGGTTTTTTGTTTTAGGGCGCAAAATTTTTCAATTGAATGCATTTCGCGACAGCGAGCAGCGAACGGCGAACAACAAACGGTGAACGGCAAACGTTGCAAGCCGGGCGGCTAGCGATCGCTAATCCAATGAGAGGGCCGGAAAGATGATTATCTCCATGAAACTACATGCGACGCGGGAAGAAATCGACGAAGTGCGAAAGCAAGTGGAGCACTTCGGGTACAAAGTGCACTCGATCGAAGGCGAAGAGCGCGTGGTAATCGGCGTCGTTGGTGTGGGCGACGTGACCGCGTGCATGGAGTCGATTGAGGCGATGCCGCAAGTGGACAACGTGGTGCGCATTTCCGCGCCGTACAAGTTTGTTAGCAAGGAGTTTCGCAAGGGCAAAACGCAGATCAAAGTGAATGGCACGACGATTGGCGGGGACGAGTTTGTGGTGATGGCCGGACCGTGCTCGGTGGAGTCCGAAAAACAGATCATGCAATCGGCAGAAGGCGTGGCGAAGGCGGGAGCGAACTTGCTGCGCGGCGGCGCGTTCAAGCCGCGAACTTCGCCGTACGATTTTCAGGGCATGGAGGAAGAAGGGCTGAAACTGCTGCAGAAGGCGAAGCAGGCGACGGGGCTGGCGATCATTACGGAAGTGATGACCGACCGCGACGTGGATTTGGTGGCGCGGTATGCCGACGTGATGCAAGTGGGCGCGCGGAACATGCAGAACTTCATGCTGCTGAAGGCGCTGGGAAAGTGCGGGCGGCCGGTGCTGTTAAAGCGCGGGCTGAGCAGCACGGTGAAGGAATTGCTGATGTCCGCGGAATACATCACCGCGCACGGCAATCCGGATGTGATTTTGTGCGAGCGAGGGATTCGCACCTTTGAGACGGTGACGAGGAACACCTGCGACATCGCGGCGATTCCGGCGCTGAATGAGTTGACGCACTTGCCGGTGATTCTGGATCCGAGCCACGCGACGGGAAAGCGGAGTTTGGTGCCGGCGGTGTCGCGCGCGGGCGTTGCAATTGGCGCGGACGGTTTGCTCGTGGAAGTGCATCCGGCGCCGGAAAAAGCCATCAGCGACGGCGCGCAGTCGCTGGATTTAGGACAGTTCGAGAAAATGATGCGCGAGCTGCAGCCGTACATCGCGCTGTGGAATGAATCGAGGAAGACCCAAGCCCTCGCGGCCACTGCAAACCACTAAGAATGCGTCAACCGCTATTTGCCGCCACTCCGGCATCCTGAACCAATAGTGCTGTACTGGAGACCCTTGTTTGGCATCAGTGCCCGGGGCTCGCAACAGTTGTAGTTACGGAGACAGGGCCGCCACCTGCCGGGAAATAGCCAACTGGCGGAACGGGCGTCAGGGCGCCGGTATTTAGATCTATCTGGAACGCAGAGACGCTCGTTGATCCATTATTTGCTACGTAGAGGAACTTCCCGGATGGATCGACATTCAGCGATAGAGGACTCATTCCGGTGGCCGACGCGCCGACTGGTGTCAATGCGCCGGTTGTGGAGTCTATGGCAAAGATATCGACGGCTCCAGGAGTCCCTCCACTGTCCGCAACAAATAGGAAATTACCGGTTTGATCGACCACGGTCGAAAAGGACGCTCCTGCTAAAGCGGCGAATCCTACCTGGGTCAGTGCGCCCGTTAAAGTGTCACGCGAATAAACCAGAACCTGGTTGTCAGTACTGGTTCCAAATGCGAGCTTGCCATTCGGATGGATAGCGAGCGAAGTGGGGCCATTACCAGTGGGGACTGGGAAGGGCGGACCGATAGGTGTCAGTGCGCCAGAAATTTGATTGATCGAGAAGCCTGATATGGTGGAATCGCCGAAATTGATGGCGTAAAGATAGTTTCCAGAAGGGTCGAGGGTTACAAACTGAGGCAGAGTTCCTGCGGCATATGCTGACCCTGAGAACCTTGTCAGAGCGCAGGTGGAGGGGTTGATTGTGAACCCGGAAATCGTACCTTCCAGGTTTACGGCATAGAGATAATTGCCCGTCGGATGTATCGCGATAGACATGGGGAAGAATTCCTGCAGTGACGACGGCACGGACGGCGCTGGTGTCAGAGTGCCAGTGCTCGTGTTTATGGAGAACACGGAGATTATGGTGAGAGGGTCCTGCGAATTGGCGACGTATAGGCACTGACCGCTTGGGTTGGCGGCCACAGAAGCGGGAGCCAGTCCAGACGTAAAGGTACCTACCGAGGTCAGTGTTCCAGTCGCGGGGTCAATCTGATAGGCGGACACGTCCCCGGAATTCTGATTCGCCACGTACGCAAAACCCGGCGACGCACCGTAGTTCGCGCTAACTGCTCGGTCGGAGTTAATGGTAACGGTACAGGCGATACCAGAGACACTATCGCAGCCTGTCCAGCTGGAGAAATTGTGTCCCCCGGCAGTCGCGGCGGCTGTCAGGGTTACGGTAACACCATTGTTGTAGATGAGGGTGAATTGCGTGGTGCCGTTCGTTTTCCCCGCATTGTCGGCCGGATTGACACTGATAACCGCACCGCCGGCGGGGTTGGTCGATGCCACTTGCAGTGTGTGCGGTCCTGGGTTTGGTGAGATGTAGTTGGCAGTGACGAGGCGATCAGAATTAAGCGTCACGCTGCAGGTCGTGGCTGCCACGGTGTTGCAGCCGGTCCAACTGGAAAAATTGTTACCACCAGCGCTTACAGGAGCGGTCAAAGTGACCATAGTCCCATTATTGTAGGTGAGGACGAACTGCGTACTGCCGCCTGTTTGGCCTCCGTTGCCTGCAGGACTAACGCCAACGGTTACGCCACTGGCGGGGTTCGTGGAAGCGACTGTAAGAGTGTGCGTCGGTGGAGGAGCAGAAGTATAGTTTGCGATGACCGAGCGATCTACGTTCATGGTGACAGTGCACACGTTTCCGGAGAAGGTGTCGCACCCTGCCCAAGTGGAAAAATTGTTTCCGCCAGCGGTAGGCGGCGCTGTTAACGTCACTACTGTGCCGCCGGTATACGCCAGAGTGGACTGCGTAAAGACGCCGCTTAGGCCGCCGATACCAATGGGGTTAGCTGCAATTAGAACCCCAGTATTGGGATTGGTCGATGAAACGGTAAGGATCCGTGGGCATCCACCGAGAAAATTGCAGATCTTGTTCCAGAGGGGATGACCAGAGTCATTAAAGTTAGTCATCCCTATGTTGTTGTTGGGGTCGCAAGTTCTTCCCAAGCCGAAGAGCCCAAAGAGCCCAGAACTGTGGCAGAGGCCGGTGTTTGCGGGCAGATTGCCGGGATTGATTTCTTCTATGAACTGTTTGCTTGTTAGTTGAGAGCAAACTGCCGGGTGGCCCCCAGTGCCAGTGAGTGTTCCGCACAGCTCATTCCCGAGCGTAGTGATTAGCCCGTCGTCCGATTGAAGAGTACAAGCCATAGACTTGCAGTCCATTCTTTGCCCGGCAATGAAGTCGTACTGCGGAGTCAGGAAGGGATTCAGTGAAGGAAGTGGCTGGCTGTTCAATGTTCTTAGAGAAGCCCCGGTATTTGTAAAGAGCGCGGGGCCACCCGTATCGGCCTCAAAGCAAGTGATTGGCTCATGCGAGAGAGTGAACTGCGTGGACGATGCGCAAGCGTTTGCGTAGTACGTCGAGAAGTTTCCTCCGATGCCGCTATGGGGTGTCCCCATGGTCATCACTCTGTTGACATCATTTCGATACGGCAGGTTAGGGGTGGTCACGGGGTCGGACGAATTAGCAAGGCCCTCCAAATACGTGCGAACGAGAATGCCACCAAACGAGTGCGCGACCACATTTGCCACAATGGGCGAGGAAATCGGTTGAACGGGACACGTGGTGAGGCCAACCTCCACGAAGCACAAAGCGGAGTCAAGATTGGCGGCAGACCTTTCAAATGTCGTCGTGTGCGAGTCCCAGTCAAATCTCCAAACGTCGACGCGGTCCGGGCCACCGCCTGGGTCAAAACCACCCAGCAGATATCGAAGGCGACCCCAGTACCCCTCGTCGCCCATGCTCACGAAGGGGTTCAAAAGATCTACAATAAATCCGTGGACCAAAACGGCGGGGGGCAATTGCGAAAACGTGGCAGGGTTGTAGGAATTTGGACAAGAGCTTGGATTTTCGTTTTGGGAAAGGTGCGGCGGACACAGCCTCGCAGTACTTGTAGCTGCGTAGGACGAAAAATGCTGGACTGTCCCCCTAAGCACATGGTTGAGGCCGTCAACCGAAAAGCTGTTTAGGTAATCTAGACCTCCGCTTTGAGTATCCAAAAAATAGACGCCAAGGAAATCTTCTATGGAGATTCCTTGGGTGGTGGAGAATTCACTCAAGCTGTACGGAATATTGACCCCTGCCGGAGAAGCGAGTTGAGTCCCGTCCGGGTCTATAGAAAATCCCTTTAACAGGAAGTGCGGTGTGCCGCCTAGAGTTGGGGGAGGAGTAAGTTCCGAGATCGTGATTGTTGTGTCGGCAGCGAGCGCTCCAGGAGGGACTGCGAGAAAGAGTCCGTTAATTGTTGATGTGGCGTCGTTGACAGTGATTGAGCCTCCGGCAGAGGCGGAAATCTTGGCAGAGGCCACGGGGCGGCCGCCAAAGACAGATAGCGTAAAGCTTTGGCTGGTTTGGCCCGCCGAATCCTGAACAGTGATGGTGACCGGCTGATCTCCGACCTGGGTCGCATTTGGAGTCCACTGCATCACTCCACTCGCAGCATCCATCGTCATCCCTGTGGGTGAAATGGAAAGGGAGAATGTGAGAGTCGACGGGTTGTTGGAAGAGGCGATGACCTGGTACATCGTGGTCTTCCCCACCACAGATGCGACAGGGGGCTGAGATTCGATCAAAGGAGCAGAGATACCAGGGGGTAAGCGTTCTGTGACGATGAGATTCGTGGCTGTTGACGTTCCGCCGCCGGGCCCCGGATTGACTACGCTGACTCGGTGGACCCCGCCCGAATTGAGGCTGCCGGATGGAACAGTAGCCGTTAATTGCGTGGAAGACGAAAAGGTGGTCGAAATTGACGTGGTGTCCAGACTCACTACAGATTGCGAGACGAAGTTTGTCCCCACTAGATTAATCACTGTGTTCGAAGTACCGGCAGCCAATACCGAGGGTGAGATGGAAGTCAAAGCGGGTTGGGGGGTTTTTGACCGTGAAATTGAGGGAGTTGGATGGTCCTCCGCCGGGCGCGGGATTGGTGACCACAACTGCATAGGTTCCCGCGGTTGCCTGGTCATTTGTGCTCAGCGAGATGGTCAACTGAGTGGAATTGACAAAGGTAACCGCGTGCGGCTGGCCGCTGTAAGTGGCCGTAGTGCTGGAGAGAAAATTTGAACCCTGTATCGCAAGGTTTTGCGCAGACGCGCCAGCGGTGATTGAGGAAGGGGAAATGCTGGTTATGCTGGGAACGGGATTGCTTGGAGGAGGAGGTGGTGGCTGTTGACTGCTGCTGCCACCTCCACAGCCGCCGACCATTGAGAAGAGCGCAACGGATAAGCCAAATTTAATCAGTACGGTTCTGGAGTTATAACCTTTCATTTTCGTATCCGTTATCCGACTTGTGGTGACGCCTTTTATTGCACGTCCGAAACTTTGCCATCCACGAAGATCACTTTCATATCTTTGTAGACAAAAATCTCTTTGGTTCCGAGATTGACGATCTTATCCGGCGCGCCGAGTATGGACTTCACCTGGTCGGGCGTTTGTCCGAGTGCGACGGTTCTCGTTTGGGCTGCTTGGACCTCTGATTGAGGGAGCAGCACGGCATCTACAGCCTTCTTGACGGCCTTCGCGTCAGCCCCCTCGAGAAATGCCCCAGAGAACTCGAAGGCAACCGTTGCTGAAAAGCGGAGGTTGCGGGTGTTTCCGTGGACGTTAATGTCGGACGTATCGCACGTGATGATGTCAAACCGCACATCCTCATTCCGGACGTCGATACGCGTAACATACACGGTCGTCCCAACCTTCAATGACCGGTCGTTTTGGTTGGAGAAGAATGCCGCACCAAATCCTTTTGGCCCTTGCACGTTCCCGTCGACGACCTTCGATGTCAGATTGCCATAGTCGATAGAGGGATTTGCGTAGATCCCTTCTTTCTGGATGACGAAAATGGTGCCGGGCTCAGTAATCCGAAGCCGGTCAATGCCTGTCCGAGCAAGTTTGTACTCGGCTTTCAGCGCCTCTTCGAGCTGCTTGTTTTTGCTTTCCGCAGTGAAGGGCACAGCCATGCTTAGGCAAAGAACCACAGTTGCTTTCATCCAAACGTTCGCTTTTTTCATGAATCACCTCGCGAAAGAAGCTCGGTTCCCGAACTTACTTCCTCACAACGGCGGTTTTGGCGAAGCGATCGCCAAGGCGCTCACGTTGTGTGAGGAAGAAGATGATCTCTACCAAACCGATGACGCCGCCGATGATTGCGCAAAGCATGATACCGAGGAGGGGAATGATCAGTAGAGCTGGGCCGATGGCGAGCGTGAGATTGCGGAGGACACGCTGGCCGACAGTGGAGTTGGAGCCGTCCTTACTTACTACTCTCAGGCCCAGCACGAGCTTGCCTAAGCTTGCTCCAGTTACGTCGCGCAACAACCAGTACGGTGTCGACAGCAAGCCGCAGATGACGGCGCCTGCAATGGGGATGAGATTAAGGAGGCCGATCAGCATTGCAGGGATGCAGTCGATCAGGTATGCGCAGACGCGTATACCAAGATCCGCAACGACTTGTGATGATGTAGAAGGTGCGCTTTGCGGAATCGCGGCCGATGGTTCGCTCATGTAAGTGCCCCCGTCGCCAGCCCTTCCGACACGAACCGCCTAGCCTTCCATGCACCGAAGTGCTGTCGGACTATTGTTCGGGGACAACGGCTAGTGGCGCGGGCTGGCGCGCTCCAGCTTGTTGCAGGGTGTACCTAATTGTTGTAGGATTTGGCAACTGGCAAGAGCCGACAATTTCGGACAATCCCAGACAAATAGGTCCCCAAAGGGTCCCCGACAAACTCAATAAAAGGTGCGATTGAGCCATGCAACCAGCCCAGGGCTCACGACTCGACTCGTGGAAAGAGATTGCCGCTTATCTGCGGCGTAATGTCCGTACTGTAACCCGCTGGGCGGAAAAGCGCGGATTGCCGGTGCACCGAGTTCCTGGAGGGAAGCGAGGAACCGTCTTTGCATTTACAGAGGAGATCGACGCGTGGCTAGTGCGGCAGGAAAAGACCAAGCTACCAAGTGGGGCGAGTCATCAAGGTTCTAGCGGTGAGGACGGCGCGGGTTCTCTGGACGCAATGGGGACAATTGCACAGGCTGTGGCTTCCGTTAGCCCGGCAGCTTTAGGAGGACTCACCACACCGGCGGCTCCAATGGAGGGCGGAGAATCGCCGCAGGCTCTTCAGCGTCTAGTGCCGATTGACAGAAATTTGCCGCAAGAAGGGGGACGCAGCAAAGCGCGCCCCCACAACTGGGGACTGGTTGGAGTCGCCGCGGCAGCCATACTCCTCGCGCTCATCCCGATCACTCGTGTTTTACGTCCCGCGAGCAGTGAGGCTTCGCAGCTTTTCTCCATCAAGTTCGAAGTGAATGCTCTGGAGGCGCAAGACGCCAGAGGCCAAGCACTGTGGGAATACCGCTACGCACAGCCCTTGCGCAGTGGCCGCTTTCAAGGTTTGCCTCGGCACTATGAACCCTCGCTCATTGGCGATTTCCTGCGCGATGGAAGCAAGCAAGCTGCCGTAGCCGTCGCCCTTCGCTCCGGCCCTAATGTTACGGATGAGGATCGCAACCAGGTTGATTTTTTCTCTAGCGACGGCAAACGTCTTTGGAGCTATTTTCCTGACAAAAGCTTTCAGTTCGGCAACTATTTGCTTGGCGGTAGATGGAACTTGCATGATCTGTTTGCCTCGGCCCAAGGGAGCCAAACGAAGCTCTGGGCCGCCGCATGTCACCACATCTTTGGGGACGCGTTTATCGTGCAGCTCGATCCACGTACAGGGAAGGACAAGCTTCGCTTTGTAAACACCGGCACAGTCTATCGTCTAAATGAGATCAAGACACCGGCTGGCGCGTTCTTGTTGGTCGGCGGCTTCAACAGTGAATGGGATGGCGGCAGCCTTGCGATCATCAACGAAGAGCGGCCGTTCGCTGCTTCGCCGCAAACTCCGGGCAGTCGCCACCACTGTGATTCGTGCCCGCCTGGCGATCCTGACTATTACTTCGTATTTCCGCGGTCGGAAATCAACCGCGCTTCAACTATCTATGAAAACCCGGTAATCGACGTTCGCGTTTCCGGCGATGGCATCGAGGTCGTTAAGGTGGAACGTTTCAACGAGGGAAAAGAGACAGTCATCAATCTTCTTGACACCAAGCCTCCGTTCAACCTGTTAGGCCCCCTATACAACTCAGAGTACAACGTGCTTCACGCGACTTGGAGCGCGGAGGGAAAGCTTTCGCACAAGCTCGAGAATTGTCCAGAGCGGTTGCATCCCAAACCGGTGCGGTTGTGGACGCCGGCGGCTGGTTGGACGGAAATTCCAGTCAAGCCAGCCAAAGCGAACCAGTAGATTTCCTCAGGGGCAGAGGCCCATTTTTTTTTGCGAGCCCTTAACGTCGGAGCTCAAGCTCCGACCTCTTTTAATAGCCCTTGTGGGACTCCTTCTAGTCTTCGCGGTTTTTTGAATCCAGATACTCGATGCCGAGGGAGGAGAGTTTGGCGCGGAGGCCGTAAATGTCGAGGCCGAGTTCGCCGGAGCGGAGGCGCTCGCGTGTGCGCTCCTCTTTTTCGCGGCGCTCGAGGGCGAGCTTGGCGACCAGGTCAGCCGCTTGTGATGGAACGACGACAACGCCGTCCTGGTCGGCGACGATGACGTCGCCGGGATGGACGAGCGCGCCGGCGCACACCAGGTCGATATTCACCGAACCGGCGGCGGACTTGATGGTTCCCTGAGCGGAGATGGCTTTGGACCAAACGGGGAAGTTCATGGCGGTGAGGTCGGCGCTATCGCGAACTCCAGCGTCGATGACTAGACCGGCCACGCCGTGGGCGCGGCAGGAGACCGCCAGCAGTTCACCAAACATGCCGTCGGTGGATTCGGAAGTTGGAGCCACCACCAGAACATCGCCGGGACGGCAGACTTCGACAGCGGCGTGAATCATCAGATTGTCGCCGGGATGGCAAGAGACGGTGATGGTGGGACCGGCCAAGCGCGCGGTCGGGTAGAGCGGGCGCATGTAGGGACGCATCAAGCCGGTGCGGCCTTGCGCTTCGTGGACGGTGGCGACGCCGAGTTCGCCGAGCTGGGCGATGACGTTGGCTGGCGGACGGGCGATTTGGCGGATGATTTTAGGTTTCATGAGGCTCCGTATGTGGGCCTGCGCGATTCCCAACGCGTATAACAAGAGATAGTGCCAGAAAAGAGGGCGCAGCATGCTGCGCCCCTACAAGAGAAGAGGAGAGGCGAAGGGGACGCGCTGAAGCGCGCCCGTACGGCGACTTACCGTTGCGGGCATCGTCAACAGGTTTGAGAGCCGGGACACTAGCTGAGCTCGCTGCAAACCTGGGGATAATAGCGCTGAAAGGCTTCTGCGTATTTGATCTCTTTGCGGCCGGAGTTGCGCACAGCCTGCGTGCCGCGGCGCGCGGCCAGGTCCGAGTAATACTGCCAGAGATGTTCCTGGGCTTGCATGGACTCCATAGCCTTTCGCTTGCGGTCGAAAACCGAAGTGATGTCGAGGAAAACCTGGGGCTGGAAGCCGCACTGCTCGGGTTGATGAGGCTCGAACAGGAAGACGGGAGGCGCTTCGAGCTGCTTGCCTTCTACGGGATATCCCGCGGCCTGCGCGTAGACTCGGGCGCGAATGGTGACGCGAAATGCTTCCGGATGATCCGGATTGTAGGGATCGGCCGTAGAGTGCGTCAGGACAAACTGCGGCTGAAGCGCGCGGAATTCGGTCACCATGTCGTGGATGGTCTGGTCCGAGGGTTTCAAGGGATAGTCCTGGCAATCGAAAAAGCGAATTTCCGCGCCGAGAATTTCGGCAGCTTTTTGCGATTCGGCGCGACGCAACTCTTTCACACGCTCGAGTGTCATGCCAGGCTGCTTCCAGAGGCGATCCGATTCGCCGCGCTCTCCGTAAGACAAACACAAGATGCGCACGCGATATCCGCGTTGCGCGTAAAGGGCGATGGCGCCGCCGGCGCGCCAGACGAAATCGGCGGCGTGGGCGCTGATGACAAGGACGGATTTGGCAGTGTCGCTCATGAAAACGCGCTAGCAGAGCCAAGCCTGAGGATTGGCGACGGCCATGCGCTGAATTTCCTGCGACGAGAAACCAGCCTCGAGCAATTTCTGAGCAAAAATGGCGAAGCCTTCTGCAACGGGCGGATTGGCAGTCTGGCCGAGATCGGTCGAGAGGATACACCGGTCCGGACCAACGGCGCGAATGCCCTCGAACGCGACGGACCAGGGAGCTTTTCC
>JACXTT010013329.1_pt1 | contig 10841 bp, 9 predicted proteins | sample 9270951 | NCBI WGS metagenome assembly JACXTT01 (sample SAMN15532306, study PRJNA645909) | rock metagenome | isolation source: weathered quartz diorite | place: Puerto Rico | collected 2017-06-21
AGCCACTCGGTGAAACGGGAAAGGTATTCGTAAATGCGCTCGCCATTGGTGTGGAAAATGTGCGGGCCGTAAGGATGGATCAGGATTCCATGCTCATCGTATTCATCGTAGGCGTTGCCACCAATATGCGGCCTTTTGTCGATGACGTGCACGAGACGACCAGCTTCAGCGAGCTCGCGTGCCATGACGCTTCCAGCAAAACCTGCGCCGACGATCAGGCTGTCTAAAGAGTTATTCATGACAGCATTTCGGATGTTTAAAGATGATCACAGGTTTAACTCTCGTTTCGTCGTTGACTGCTTCCAATGCGGATCGACGGTTCTCATAAGAGCTTCTGTTCTTGGAAAAGGATAGATACGTCCTCGCGTATCAAGTTAATCAAGACGATATTAGGATGATTTTGAAAAGGGGTAATCGCAGAAGAATTAAAGTGTGCCACGGTAACTGGCCCGTTTTTCAAGTAGTACCCGATGATCATTTCGGCAGTATATTTCTTGATTATGTTGTTTGTGACAGCATTGGGGACGCGTGGGTGTGGAATATATAAATCTGACCACACAAGTGCTTGTTGAAATTCTTCATTGGTCACTTGAGTTGACCTATGGTATTTGGTTTCTTCTAAGACTGTTCCAAGAAGAATCCTGCGCGCATTCTTCGGCAAGAGTTTTTTATCGTTCTCCTCGATAAGTGCGTCCCAGTCCATTTCTATTACGCGGATTTTGGAATCATCCACGATGTTTTTGAATCCTGGATAGATTGTGAAGTGCTCGCTTATTCGTTCTCTTAGAAATGCACTCGCCCCTTTGGGAAAGATGCGTCGCGCGATCCATCCTCCAATATTGTTTGGTGTGATCGGTTTTTCCAGGAAAAACATACTGGAGCTTTGAATATTTGCATTGCCATCATCAAAAGTGGTGATTTTAAGGCTGGGGACAAACTTCGCGGCAAGCGCGAAGGTGTACCAATTGATATTCGCCAGGAAAATCTTGTCCCGGTTAATTTTGGATTTCATTGAAAGAAACAAGAAATATAAGAATATCGAGATAAACCCGGATTTTGGCCTATTAAACTTGGTTGTTTTCACTGCGTGGGAGCTTAGCTTTAGGCAATACTCTTCGACACTAGGCTCGCCAGCCCAAGACAATTGAATGAGATGGAATGGTGTCGTAATGACGCCATCGTCTAGCAATTTCTTGGCAAGAATGGCTTGCAGCTTTGTTCTTACGATGACGTGGTGCATTTGATATCAAGTAGGAATTCTTGTGTATGCGTATATACTGCGCTCGAAATGATCGGCCCTGAGAATCAAGAAGGCAGAAGAATTTCTCGCGACTGTTCTTGTAAGTCCACTAAGGAAAAAGATCATCACTAGCTAACTTTTCGAAGATCATGAAATCCAGTTCTGTATCGATATCGATCGATTTTGACTGTGGCATTAGGTATGCCGTCGTCTCAGTGCTCAAAAAGGTTTTTGTTCGTATAAACCAATTGCAATCTGCAATATAAATTGCACCATTTAATGTGTATGCCGGAGGCAGATCCTGTCGCCTTGTTGGTCGTTCAGCGAGATTCAGAATTGGCAGTAGTTGACCGGTTGTGCCTAGACGATACATCCAATAGGGGCTCTGCTCTACTTCTGCTATGGACACACAAGCCGGGGCATTCTTTGCTATTAAGGTTTCAATGGCGCGATCAATATCTAGAGAACTGCGTAGAGGAGAGGTTGGCTGTAATAACACCAACAGGTCGTACGCTGGCATATTCTCAAGCGCATGCAGAACTACATCTGCAGTTGTTGCCTGATCCGTTGCTAACTCTGCAGGGCGCTTAAATGGGACATGACATCCCGCGGCACTGGCCGCAGTGATAATCGCATCGTCATCAGACGAAAGAATAACGTGATCTACGTGCCGTGCATTTAAAGCTGCTTCTATTGTCCACTGGATGAGTGGTTTTCCTAGAGCTAGACGCAGATTCTTGCCGGGCAGCCCTTTGGAGCCGCCTCTGGCGGGGATAATTGCAAGCACACGTTTCCCGCCTATCATTCAAAGAAACCCGTGTAATCACTATTGGCTTTTTCATAGTCCGCAATACGACCTATATCGAGCCAGTATCCACTGATTGTGTGGCAGCGTGCACGATGATTCTTGAGAAGTAGCTCATCAAAGAGCGTTGGCATGTCAAAAAAAGTATCGCTAGGGATATATGATAGCGCTTGAGGCGAAAGCACATAGATGCCTGCACTAACCAATGAGCGATGTATCGGTTTTTCTTCAATATGCTGTATGGCGCCATTATTGGTTTGAACAACTCCGTACGGTATTTGAAATTCAAATTCGCGTACTCCCATTGTTGCCATGGCACCATCGCTGGTATGCGTATTCAGCATGTCGACATAATCAGCTTTAACTAGCAAATCGCCATTGGTTACGAATATTGGTGCATCGGGTTTTTCAGGTAGCAAGCTGAGTGCGCCTGCTGTTCCGAGCCTTTTCGATTCGCGCAGGTATCTAATTTCAGCGCCAAGACTACTGCCGTCACCAAAGTAACTTTCGATAATTTCGGCTTTGAAATTTACGGCCAGGTAAAACTTTCTGAAACCCTGGTCGATATAGCTGCGCAGGATGGTTTCCAGCAGGGGACGTCCTCCAACATGTAACATTGGTTTTGGCGTGCTCTGTGTTAATTCACGAAGCCTGCTGCCTAATCCGCCGGCCATAACCACGACCCAGTTGTTTCTTATCTTGGGCGAAATGAATTCATCTAACGTTTGAAGGCCAATGACCTGATCGTTGGCGTTAAGTACAGGGATTTGACGAACGCTAAGACGTCGCATGAGGGACAAAGCAAAGTCACGGCTATCAGTTTCGCGAACTACAGTGGGTTTTGGAAACATGCAGTCGGCAACTACACTTGCAAGAGTTAGCCCTTTGAGTAATCCACGACGGATATCGCCGTCACTTAAAGTGCCAATCAAATGGCGTTGATCATCAACGACTAGCGCTATCTGAGTGCCAGCCGCGTCAATCTTTTGTATTGCTTCGCGAAGCGTGGTATCCCGAGCAACTAGAGTTTTTTCCCAACCGTGCATGCTCACGTCCTCGCTCTCGCTGGTATGCCTTTTAAAATTGCGCCAGCAGGGTGGCTGTGGGTGACCACTGCGCCTGCTCCTACAATAGTTCCTTCGCCGAGGCTAATGCCCTGTATGAGTACTGCACCAGGGCCAATGTGACAACCCAATGCGATAAAAACTGCACCCGATAAAATTGCTCCTGGAGCTATATGGCTATGTGCAGCAATTTGGCAGTCGTGGTCGATACATGCACCAGTATTTATGATGACGTTCTGGCCAATTTTCGCGCCGGCTTGTACAACCGCGCCTGCCATGATTTGGGCGCCATCAGAAACCTGCGCAAAAGCTGATACAGAAGCATTCGGATGGATTACCTTTGCAAAGTGAAAACCGTCACGTTTGAATTTTTCAAAGATATTTTGGCGAAGCTCTGGTTTTCCAATTGAGCCCAGTCCATTTGCCAAATCAATCCGGCCTTCTTGTCCGGCCAATGCCGTATCGTCACCAAGAACGGGTAAGTCGTCGATTGTTGTTTTATGTTTTGAGGTGTCTGAGTCAGTAAATCCTAAAACTGTGCGGCCAGAAGCTCTTATGGCATCAGCTACAACGCGGGCATGACCTCCAGCGCCAATAATAATGATGGGGCGATTCATAATTTGATCTGCTCATCAATTTCGTAATCACGATCCGCATGGCTGCCAACGATATCCCAATAATGAATGGGAGCTATGCCATCTCCGGGCCGTTTGATCGCGACATTGGATTGAGTAAACACATCCCCTTTTTTGATCTTTTGATTGGCGATGAGGCTGCGTCGTGCCACAACCTTATTCTTTTGTTCGGAGCCTGATGGAAGTTTTATGCCTGAACCCAAGGCGATTTCAATGTCGCGTATTCCGCGCACGAGTGAATTCAATTCGTTGGGCTCAAGCGAGGCAATATGATCTGGGCCGGGTAGTGTGCGATCAAGGGTGAAGTGCTTCTCAATGACGGATGCGCCTAAGGCTACTGCGGCAAGTGCAATGGATGTACCGCTGGCATGGTCTGAATAGCCAACAGGTAATCCAAATTTGAGATGCATTGTTTCCATGGCGCGAAGATTGATCTCCCCCGTTGGAGCTGGGTACTCCGTAACACAGTGCAATAGCGTGACTTTCGACTTTAGTGCTGTTTGCCCATGTGATGACGCAAATGCATCTTCAAATGATTTGATTGAAGGGCTCGTTTCCTCTGAGGCCGTCAATCCAAAAGCAATAACACCAAGGGCTGATTCAATATCTTCAAGGTTGCACATGCCAGTTGATAGAATCATTGGTTGTTTCAAGCGTGCGGCAGCCAAGATCAACGGTGCGGCGGTAACATCTCCGGAAGGAATTTTTATTGCGGGCATCTCGAATCGAGACAGTAGATCCAAACTGCGTAAATCAAATGCAGTCGACATAAAGGCAATGCCCGACTTCTTGCAATGTGCGGCGATCTGGTGATGTGCATCTTCAGTCAATTCAAGCTGACGCAGCATCTCTAGCTGGCTACCAGAGTTTCCTGTGTTCTCGATCTGATATTCAGCTTTTCGGGCGCGATTACTTACTAAGTCAGATGCGTTGAAACTCTGAAACTTTACTGCGTCGGCGCCGGAAGCTGCTGCTGCATCCACCATGTCAAGTGCGCGTTGAACGGACCCGTTATGGTTAACGCCGGCCTCAGCAATAATGAATGTTCGGCCGCTAATCAGCATGCGTATCCCCTAATACATGGAATCTCTTTTTCAATAGAGCATGTGGGTCTGGGAGTGCCTTTAACAAAGCCACAATCCGGGCAGAGCTATGTCCATCTCCATAAGGATTCACAACGTTTCCATATTCACCCGTAAAGCTGGCTGTAATCGCAGCCAAGATTGAATCACGATCAGCATCGCAGTGGATGACTGATTTTGCTGCAAGTCGCCCGCGTTGGCGGTCGCCGATGTCTACAGTGGGCTTATGTAGAGAGGGTGCTTCGTATAGTCCGCTTGAGGAGTTTCCAACAACGCAGTCAACTTGGGCCATCAGGCTCAGATAACGGAGTTGCCCCAAAGAGGCGAAGCTCCAAGCATTCGCATGGATATTTACCCATTGATCCAGCATAGCAGCTAGGGCCTTCCCGCCAGGGTCGGCATTGGGTTTAGTAAAGTACAGGCCCACAGCAGGACCTAGTTTTTCGAGGGCATCCAAGAGAGCCTGCATTTGCTGTTCTGATCCCGCGCGTTCAAGGGTGGCAGGATGAAAGGTGATCAGCAGATTACGAGGAAAGAATTGGATTCCTAATTCACTTTCCAGCGTCTTGCGGTTGAGCAGTTGCAGCCTTCGAAGATTGTCTAGGCCAGGACTCCCCACCATATGAATATTGAGCGGGTTCTCTCCCATTTGTCGTACACGCTGGACGGCTTGCGTGTTGGTCACGAAATGTACATGTGCCATTTTGGTAATGCTATGACGGATGGCTTCATCAAAGGCCCCTTCAGTGGTATCTCCACCGGCAATATGGGCAATTGGAATATTGGCAATTAAAGCAACCTGGCATGCGGAAAATATTTCAAATCTATCGCCTAGCACTAGCAAAATGTCCGGATTCAAACGCGAGAATGTATCCGCGAACCCGATGACGCCATGTCCTATTGATTTTGCAGTTGCAGTCCAATCGTCTCCTGAAGAGAGCATCTCGACGCGATCGGAGATTTTAAACCCGTCCTTCTCGATAGTTTGCCAAGTCAAGCCAAATTCTGGAGCCAGGTGCATGCCGGTTACAACCAGCTGCAATTCAACTGTAGGGTCGTCGCTTAGATCGCGAAGTATCCAGTACAGCAGGCCGTATTCAGCTCTACTGCCCGTAACTACGCAAATACGACGATTACGATTCATTAGTGATCGCCATTAGAAAGATAAGCGCTGCTTGGTATGTTAATGATGCGCTGTTCCAAGGATGCTGCAGTTAGTAGCGGCATTTGGGGGCAATCGAGATACATCGGCAGTTTGTGCATAAGCGTCCATGCTGGCCGAGCCATCAAACCTGCATCGTTAAGAGCCTGCAATAACATGTCACGGTTGCTCAATTCTGCATTTTCAAGTATCAATGTATTGAGCCAATAATTACTAGAGCAGCCGGCAGGTTCTTTGAGTACACGCACTCCAGCAATGCCATTAAGAGCGCGGAGGTACTTTTCAGCTAACGCTCGTTTCCTGCGGAGAAATTCTGGGAGTTGTTCAATCTGCGCGCAGCCCAGCGCAGCATTAATATTGGGCATCCGATAGTTATATCCGATCGCATCATGAATAAAAGACCACTGATGCGCAACGCGTGCAGTTGTCGTTAAATGCTTTGCTTGCTTCGCCAGGCTGGCATCATTGGTCAGGATGGCACCGCCGCCGCCGGTTGTTATTGTTTTGTTGCCGTTAAAACTCAAGCCTGCTATTCGTCCGAAATTTCCCGTATGGATGCCATGGTAGTACGAGCCGAGCGATTCGGCTGCGTCTTCAATCAGCACAATATGCCAGCGCTCGCACAATGTATTGAGTGTTTGAATGTCTGCAGGATGTCCGAACACATGCATTGGCATGAGCGCGCGAATCACTCTTCCAGTGGTCCTATTGATGCAAGTTCCATGTTTCAATTCAGCTATGGAATCCAGATGGGCATGCAGTTTTCTCGCATCAACTCCAAGAGTCGTTTCTTCACTGTCGACAAAGTGTGGAATGGCGCCGGCGTAGCTCACTGCATTTGCAGTTGCGACAAATGTTAAGCTCGGGATCAAGACCTCATCGCCACGTTGTACGCCACAGAGCAATAGGCAAATGTGTAATGCGGAGGTTCCATTCACCGTAGCTACAGCGTGTTTTGCGCCAGTAAAATCTGCCAACATCTGTTCAAAGCGATCAACATGTTTTCCGGCCGAAGACACCCAACCAGTATCTAGGCATTCTTTTACGTAAGCCCACTCATTTCCGGAAAACTCAGGCTGGTGCAAAGCAACGTTCGTTTGATCGGCTGGGAGCGCCGAGCGCACTGCAGCAACGATTCGCTTGATATCTAGATGAGCATCCATTGTGGTTTATATATTGTAAATTCCGGCCTTGTATAGCTTGAGATTATCGCTGTTTGAGAACCACTGAATGGTTTCAGACAAGCCACGGCGTAGGCCATCAATGCCAGCATATTCGGGTGTCCAGCCAACAAGATTCTTTGCCTTCTCGTTATCGGCCCAAAGACGTTCCACTTCGCTCTTTTCAGGGCGCATGCGTTCAGATTCACTTTCAATTTCTACATTGGCATCCATCAGGCTGGCAATTAACCGCACTGAGTCTCCAATGGATATCTCGTAGTTGCTGCCAATGTTGATTACTTCACCAACGGCTTGTTCTGATTCCGCTACGGCGATGAATCCTCGCACAGTATCTTTGATGTAATTGAAATCTCGGGTGGGATGTAATGCGCCTAGTTTCAAGGTTTTCAGGCCGCTCGCAATCTGTGTAATGACTGTAGGCAAGACGGCTCGTGCAGACTGACGCGGCCCGTATGTATTGAATGGACGGATGATCGATACTGGTGTGCCAAACGAACTAAAGAACGACATGGCGATTTGGTCCGCGCCAATTTTGCTGGCGGAATAGGGTGATTGCCCTTGTAGTGGATGTTCTTCGGTAATTGGTACAAAGCGAGCAGTGCCATAAACTTCACTGGTCGAAGTGTGAACGACTTTTGAAATGCCAAGTTCACGCGCAGCTTGCACCACATTTAGCGTACCTTTCACGTTGGTATCGATATATGTCTCTGGTGAGTGATACGAGTACGGAATTGCGATTAAGGCAGCAAGGTGCAGTACTACATCACATCCTTTCATCGCTGTTTTCACGCCATACGGATCACGAATATCGCCAGTGAAAACATCCAATGACTGGCGGATATCCAGGGGGGCGTGATCGAGCCAGCCCCAAGAATTAAAGGAGTTGTAATAAACGAAGGCTTTTACATCGGCGCCTTGCCTAACCAGGGCCTCGGTCAAATGTGATCCGATAAAGCCATCGGCGCCGGTAATCAAAACTTTTTTATTTTTTAAATTCATGAGTATTGATCTGGTGCGTTAGTGGTACTTTTAGGGCTGATGTATGCGATGCGTGAATGAGAACCATGGCATTGGATGGCGTTTTTGCGCCACTAGCCAGGTGAGGGCGAATCGAACGCCCATCGCAATGGCAAAAGCCCAAGCCGCGCCAATAAGACCGTAATACTGTACTAGGACTACAAGCAAGGCCAAGTTGAGTAGGCTAGAGCTGATTGTGGTGAAAGCAAGCAAGCCGGTACGTTTGGAGTAAAAAATGTAATTGGTGACAATTAAGTACATGCCGCCAAAGGCTTGGCCTAGGGCTAACCAACCAACGAGCGGCCCTGCATCGTGATACTCATGTCCGGCAAGCAATTTAATGACATAGGGTCCTGCACCAAAAGCGACCGCGGCAATGGCAAGTGAAATGGCAAAGTAAGTGTAAGTTCCCCGAACGATCTGTTTTTTCTCGTCTGCTCGATCGCGTGCCAACCGCTCATAGAGCCATGGCACGTAAGCCTTGTTGATGGCATCAAACACAATGCTCATCGCCATTGTTATCTGTAGGGCCACCATGTAAACACCTGCTTCCGCCAAGCCGAGATGTGTCTTGATGACTAACCGATCGGCGGCATTCAGCAGGAATAAGCCAACAATATGTGGCATGAGCGGTATGCCAAAATTCAGTGCTTCTCGCAAGAAATCCGGTCGCCAAGTAAAGGTCAGAAGTTTGTCCTTTACCAAGGAGAGAATAGAGATTGCTGCGAATAAGGGAATAACCCAAGCTTGTGCCTCAATGCTCCCTGCAGCACCTTTTGACAGTACAACAACCAGAACGATAGCCAGAAGCATATTGGCGAGGCTACTGCTGATTTGCAGTACGCCATACTTGATAGCTGCGCTACGAACCTGCCACTGGCCTAGACGCAGATTAATGACGAAGGTTGCAGAAGAGATGAGTACGGCCCAAATGATCCAAGATGACGCCAATCCCAGCCATATTGTCAGTTGGGCACTAAAAACAAATGCCAATGCTAGTGCGGCAAGCGTGGTGGCGATAAGAATTTGCAGGCAAGAGCCAACATACTGCGAAAGTTCGGTGTGAGAGATATCTGCGTCGTAGTATTTTCGATTGGCTGCGCCATGAACACTAAGCCCGGTAACTGCAGCCAGGGCAGAAACCAAAATTTGAAACATTGCGACCGTTCCATATTCGGTAGGTGAGAGGTACCGCGTCAGGATAGGAAGCAATGCAAACGGGATCATTGCCCGGGCGATATTTGAAAGAAGATATATCGCCGAGCTTGAGAAAAATTTGCTGTGCTTAATGTTCGTTAGCATCCAAGCGTATTTATGATTTAAAGCAAGTGGGAAAGGCGACTTAAGAACGAATGCCAAGAGCCTTCTGGGCGTTAGCGGTAATCCTGCGTTAAATTGACATGCGCAGCAAATTTCTGATCGCTGGTTGATATCCCATGTCAGTGGGGATGATGAAATACATTGCGTCCACTTTTAGTAGCAACTAATTTTCGCGTAACTGGCTCAAGCGGGCTAGCTCATCATTGAGTCGTCCGCCCACATTCATTTTTATTAGTGCTTTGATCTGCTGGTCGGCCTCCTTTTGGTGGCCTTGCACTATGAGCATCTTTGCGAGCGTAATCCGGTACGGTGCTTGGGAGGGGGCAATTCTCACTGCTTCAGCAAACATGTTCTGTCCAAGTGCTCTGTCTGCCATGACATTCCAGGCGTAACCTCCGTAGATCGCGATAAGGCGCGCACTTGGCTTGGGCTGGGAAAGCGCGGTCATGAACGCTAGCAGCATCTGATTTTGGTCAAGCACACACTTCTTTTCTTCCGCACATTTTTCTAGTGCCTCAAGAGAACCTTCATCCTGTGCGCCGGCTCTGCGTGCCTTGAGCTTGGCAATCAGGCTTCGCCACCATTCCGCTTTTGCTGGCTGGTGCATGCGCGCAGACATCATGATCAATGCCTGCTCGGGCAGGATTGATGCATCGGGCAGGCGCATGGCCTTTTCCAGTGGCGCGTAGGCCGCTGCAGTAAACGGGGATTTGGGATCGTAGTTTGATAGAACGATATAGGTGTATCCCAGCCCATATTGCGCGCGCGGGGAGTTAGGTGCGCGTTCGGCGAGTGTCAGCGACAGGTTTAGTGGTGATCCCCATGCAGCGGCTGTGCTGAGGGTGGTCACGCTCCATAGGCTGAACAGGCCACCCAGTAAAACATAGCGTATGGCAGATGCTGGCAGTTGCTCCGCGTTGGCGGCGAGCAAGGGGATTAGCGCAAGCATCAGGCCAAAGCTCGCAAAGTAGTTGCGGTGCTCGTACACCAGCTCCAGCGGCAGGATGGTGGCAGTGAGTAACTGCGCTCCCAGAAACAGTGCCAGGCCCAATGCAATCAGGGGCGCACGTTTACGGATGGCAATTATCAGCAGCGTAATCATGCTGAGCATGAGCGCGCACAGCAGCGTGCTCGCGGGATTTAGCCAGCCCGTGGAGACAGGGTAATCATCGTGATAGAACGATAGTGCTTGCGGTGTTGGCAGTACTGTCCAGCTGATGTAATCCACCACGACTCGCGCCTCGGTCATGAGGCGTTGTGGCAGATCGAAATTACGCGTGGTCCAGGTGCCAGAGTTAAGAATTCGTGGCACTTGCCAGATCAGGCCAATCACGA
>JACXTT010013330.1_pt1 | contig 10841 bp, 8 predicted proteins | sample 9270951 | NCBI WGS metagenome assembly JACXTT01 (sample SAMN15532306, study PRJNA645909) | rock metagenome | isolation source: weathered quartz diorite | place: Puerto Rico | collected 2017-06-21
CGGTCGCGCGCCTGGCTCCCGATACTCCCAGCTCAGCACCCGCACCTCGAAGCGTTCAGGCTGACCTCTTGGGCGGAGCTCGAGGGCGAAGACCCGGACGTCCATCTCGGAATCCCACCACACCACCGCCGGCGTGCTGAAGCTGACAACCTCGCCGTCAGAATCTCGCCCGACGAGCTGAACCGCGGCCTTTCTGACGCCCTGCGTGAGCGGCTCCACTACACCTTCAGCGCGCACGCGATCCTCGCTGCGCGTCAGCTGCCAGCCCAGATTGAACGCTTGGTCGATCACATGCTGCGGCAGATCGCCGGGGCGCTTCGAGGCCACCGTCGGCGCCACACAGCCTACCAGCAGGAAAGTGAGCAGGAGGCGCCGCGTCATCACACCCATCCGGATCAAACGTGAAGCCCGGTTCAGCACCGGGTCGCAGCGGGGCACGTTCGTACCTCTTGCACCGGCGTCGCGTTACGGCTCGCGTACCTCTACGCGCTCGATGGTGCCACGAGCGTCCACCCAGAAGACGTACGAGCGTACGTAGACTCCACCTGGACCGATCGTCGCGCGCGACTGGGTCTGGACGTAGTCGGTTTCAGACGTGCGGTGCAGTTCCGTGGCACCCGGACGGCTCACTTCGATGGAATTCCCCGGACCGAGTTGATCGTAAACCAGCAGGTGCTGCCCGGGGTCAGTCACCTCGCGGGTTGCGGGACCCCACTCCTTCTCTAGCGCTGCGGCCGACCGGCCGACCCAGGACTGAAGGACTTCGGGCCTCACCACCGTGCTACTCGAGCAGCCGGCGAGCACGAGGGCGGCGGCGAACGCCGCCATACCGACGCGAGACATGCGCCTACGCTCGAGAACGACTCACTTGCACATCACTGAGCCACGGTCGGTCAACTGCCAGAAGCCCCCGGTTCGCACGGACATTCCCAAGCCAGAAGAAAAACACCCCAGGGGGGCTGCCCCCCCCTGGGGTGCCGAGGGTGTGCACGCAGCGCTAGAACCTGTAGATCGTTCGGAAGGCGGCACCCCAGGCATTGTCGCCGACGTCCGGGACCAGGTAGCCGGCGATACCCTGGATCGACATGTTGGCATTGACCGTGTAGAACACGCCCCCGTCGAATTCGAAGACGTTCTTTCCGAAGAGGCCGTCTGCGTCGCTCGCGCCCACGTAGGTCGCACCGCCACCGACGGTCAGACTCGGCAGGATGGCGAGCATTGCGGCGCCACCGATCCCGTAGGTCCCGGTCTTGGACGCGTACAGGGGCGACGCGCCCTCAGGCGGCCCCCCGATGGTCTGCATGCCGAGGAGGATCTCGGCGATGAGCGGTCGCGAATACCAGCCACCCTGGTCCTCCGGCTGGGGGAGCTTGTCCGAGTTCTTGATCAGGGGAGAACCATTCTCCCCGTTCGCGCCCGCCCCGTTGCCGGTGAAGCATCCGTTGGCGGGATTGAAGTTGTTGACGCACGTCTTCTTGCCGTTCGTGGTCGGCTGGAACTTGACGCCGTTGGCTTCGGTGTTGCTCCCGGGCGCCCGGTTCTTGTCGCCCGTGGTGTACCACCCCTCCACCGTGACGGTCACCGGGTTGACCGGAATCGTCAGCGCACCGTCAACCCCGAACCCGCTCTCCTTGAAGGCCACCCGGCTCGCCCCCAGGGCGCCCGGCAGCTGCCGCTGGCCGTACACGAGCCCCAGGTCGAGGCCGATCCCGGCGGGGAGCTTCCCGGAAACGGTGCCGCCCACCCAGAAGTCGTCCCCGAACGAGGCCTTGAGGCATGCGCCAGTCCTGGCTGTCGTCCCGGGTGTCACGACGAGCGTCGGCGCGCCCCCGACGATCGTTGGAGTCGCCGTCGGTGCCGACGTTGCGAGCTGGCGGTCGTAGCACTGAGCGTTGATGACCATGCCCTCCACGGAGAACTGCCAGTCCGGGAGTGGCTTGATCCAGACCCGGGCCACGTAGGCGTCGTTCTCCTGGGCGTTTACGTCAGGCCCGCCCGGCCCTCCGAGCCGTCCGAACCAGAGCTGGACGGTCACCGGGTCCAGCTTCCAGTCGGCCTTGATTCCCGCGATGTCGTCCGAGAGGAACTCGGTTGGCTGCGTCAGGAACTCGAGCGTCTGGATCCCCAGCGTGAGCCGCAGGTTGTCCACGCCCGGGACGTCGAACCACAGGTATTCGTGCTTGGTCTTGACGTTCACGCCGTCGGCCCCAAGGGCGCCGCCACCTCGGGTGGCCACGCGGGACGGGGCGCCCCCCACGGTGCCGTTGAAATCGCCGGCGGAGGCGCCGCCCCCCGCACCCCAGATGATGTCACCGATCTCCAGGGCCAGCTGCGCTCCGGCGTGATGATCACCGGACTCCACGTTGGTGAAGAGCCGGAACCGGTTGCTAAAGTCGTGGAAGCTGTCCTTGAACTCCGAGCCACCGGCACCATTCGCACGCGTACTCAGGAAGTCGACGGTGTTATCGCTGGCGCCCCCCACGACACGGAAGTCCCCGTTGAACGTCACCGTATAGTTGGGTGGCGCCTGCTGCGCTGCCGCCGGCAGCACCAATCCGAGGATCAGTGCTACCGCTACCGCTAGCCATCCGCCTCGCTTCATCCTGCACCTCCCGTCGCCAGCCTTGCGGCCGGCTGAGGCATGTGCCGTGAGACTGCTACGGTCATGAGAGACGATGAGTGCTGTGACTGACTCCGCGGCTCGACGACCCCTCAGGCTATGGACCACCCCCCCTCATCTTGGTTCTCTGGCAAGCACGCAGGTCCGCGCGGCTCTTCGGGAGCCGGACAGCCCGGGTAGCTCAGAGACTCCCCCCCTGGTATCGACCGGGTGTCACCCCCACCACACGACGGAACTGTCGGGTCAGGTGGCTCTGGTCCGCGAACCCGGTCTCGGTCGCGACATCCGCCGGCCGCACACCCTGTCGGAGAAGGGTCCGCGCCCGGTTGACGCGCACGCGGGCCTGGTACGCGTGCGGCGGCAGCCCCACGTGCGCTCGGAACAGCCGGATCAGGTACGACGTCTTCACACCGACCTGCCGAGCCAACGCACTGAGCGGGACATTCTCCGCGTAGTGGTACTCGAGATACTCGCGCACCCGCCTGACCGTCTCGGTCTTCGGCCGGACCCGTGGTAGCCGGGTTGAGTCGCCGCAGTGGTGAGAAACGACGTGCTCGAGAAGCGCTGCCAGCCGGCGCTGCTGCTCCCCGACTGGCACCAGCCCCTTGATGGCGTCGATCACGCCGTTGAGCCGTTCGCCGAGATCGGCATCGACCACCTGCGGCTCCCGGAAGTGGGATCGGACGTCCATCTCGGTTCCGCCAGCCGGGGCTTGAAGCGCCGTCGGATCGATGTGGACCGCCCGGTAGCGAACCAAGGGGGAGTGCCAGATCACGCGCACGACCTCACCCGGCTCAGCCAGCGATACGACGCCCGGGGCGAGGCGCAGCGTCCGTCCGCCTCTGAACATCTCCACTTCGCCGGCGTCGCAGGTCGCCAGCTCGTACGAGAAGACCACGCGCGGAGATTCAGGCATCCAGCCGCCTTCCACCTGCATCAGCTCGACACCTGGGAGAGTCGGAGAGCGGAGGATGGACACACCCGCCGCCTGTGCAATCGCCACGCTCTTGCCTCCGTACGCCCGCGCGTCGCCGAACGACACGCCCAGAGCGATTCGCAGTTCCGCCTCGCGAGGGCCACTCTGAAGGTGGATGCACCTGGAAGTCTTGAACGTTAAGGGATAAGAAATACTGAAGACATGACTGAAGGAATTCTGAAGACCCGACGGGGCTCAGACTGGGAATGCCGGCCCGGCCAGAGCTTGCGAGCCCGCCCACTGCGTGCGAGACGCGGGGCGTAGAATGGGATGGCGATCCCCAGGCCGGTGAGGCGTTAGGATGAGACTTCTCCTGATCGAGGACGACGCCAAGGCAGTGCAGCTCTTGGCCCAGGGGCTGAAGGAAGAGGGCTGGGTCGTCGACTCGACGAGCTCCGCGACGGGCGGTGACGAGCTCGTCACCACGAACGATTACGATGTGATCGTGCTCGATTGGCTCCTTCCCGACCGCGACGGCATCGATCTCTGCCGCGAGCTGCGGGCCCGGGGGGTAGCCACGCCGATCCTGGTCACGACCGCGCGCGACGCCGTCGAGCATCGGGTGGCGGGTCTCAACTCGGGGGCCGACGACTACTTGGTCAAGCCGTTCGCCTTTGTCGAGCTCCTCGCCCGGATCCAGGCGCTCCTCCGACGCTCGGCCTCGACGCGTGCGCCTCTGCTCGTGGTCGAAGATCTCGTCCTAGATCCGTCGAGCCACTGGGTGACACGCAGCGGCGCCTCGATCAGCCTCACGCCTAAGGAATACGCGCTCCTCGAGGTGCTGATGCGCCAGCCCCGCCGGGTAGTCACCCGGGCCGAGCTGGCGGAGCGAGTCTGGGAGACCGAATCCGAGGCCATGGCGAACCTCGTGGACGTCCACATCAGCAACCTGCGGCGGAAGATCGACCGCGGCAGGTCGACTCCACTGATCCACACCGTGCGGAACCACGGGTACCTGATCGGTCAAGCGCGGACATGATCGCGTCAAGCTTCAAGGCCCGGCTCTCGGGACTGCACGTGGCGGTCGTCGCGCTCATCTTGGCGGCGGCGGCCCTCGGCGTGGACCGGATGCTTTCCCGGACGGTGCTGGGGGAGATCATCGACGACGCTCTCGTGGCTCTGGCCAAGTCGGAGGCCTCCGAGCTGAGGGCCGCTCCAAACGCTGAACTTCGGGTCCATGAGCCGGAGCCCGGGACGGCACCACCGTCCCTTGAGCGGCTGGACAAATTCGTTCAAATCGTTCGGCTCGACGGACACGTCGTCGCCCGAAGCACCACGCTCGGGACGACGCAGCTCCCCGTGTCGGCGTCGCTCCTCGAGGGTCTCCGTCAGAGGGAGTCGGTGTTCGAGACCCTCGCCAACTTTGGCGGCGAGCCCGTGCGCGTCGTCTCGATCCCAGTCGAGCTTGCCGGAACCCCGTATGCGGTGCAGGTAGCCATGTCGCTGGACGACGCCTACGCTCTCCAGCGCCGCGCACGGTGGCTGTTCCTGGTCACGGGCCTGGCGATCCTGGCGAGCATCGGGCTCTCGGGCGCTTGGCTGGCGCGCCGGGCGTTGGCGCCGATCGATCGGATCGTGACCCGTGCGCGCCGCATCGGCGAATCGAACCTCAGTGAGCGCCTACCGCATCCGGGCAGCGCGGACGAGATCGGCCGCCTCGTCGATGCGCTGAACGCGATGCTCGGCCGGATCGAGCAGGGCGTCGAGGTACAGCGCCGGTTCGCCGCGGAGGCCTCCCATGAGCTGCGGACCCCGCTCGCGCGGCTCCGCACGGAGCTCGAAGTGACGCTCCGCCGCCCTCGGGCGGGCGCGGAGTACGAGAAGGCGCTGCACTCGTGCCTGGAGGAGGTCGAGTGGCTGTCGCGGCTGACCGACCAGCTCCTGACGCTCGCGCGAGTGGAGTCGGAGGGAGACCGGGCGGCGGCCGCCGATGCCGCCCCCCTACGATCGGTGCTCGAGGATGCCCTTCGACGTCTGGCGCCGGAGGCCGAGCGGCGTCACGTCACCCTGACTCTCGCCGAGCTTCCGCGCGAGTCCGCGGCGGTCCAGATTCCGCACGGCGCGGCGAGCCTGGTGTTCGTGAACCTGCTCGACAACGCGGTCAAGTTCTCTCCACGGGGTGGGCGCGTCAGCATCGACGTGACGACACAGGACGGTCAGGCGCAGGTGTCGGTGTCCGATCAAGGCCCCGGCATCCCCGTCGACGAGATCCCGCGCCTCTTCGAGCCGTTCTACCGAAGCCGGGCGAACCGCCCGCCGGTAGTCTCGGGGATCGGCCTGGGGCTCGCGATCTGTCGGACGCTCCTCCATCGGTATGGAGGGGACATCGCCGTGGGAAACGCCTCCACCACCGGCGCGATCTTCCACGTGCGCATGCCGCTGGCTCATCGCCAAACAAAAATGCCCCCGGGGGAGTCACCCCCCGGGGGCACGCAGTGAAACGGGGAAGTTAGAAGCGGAAGCGCGTCCGGACGGCGGCCCCCCAGGCGTTGTCGCCCGTGCCCGGGATGATGTAGCCGGCCACGCCCTGGACCGTCACGTTGGCGTTCAGCGTATAGAACACGCCGCCGTCGACCTCGAACAGGTGCTTGCCCCACAGATCTTCCGCGTCCGAGGCGCCGACGTACGCCACTCCGGCTCCGACCGTCAGGTTCGGCAGGATCGCCAGCATCGCGCTGCTGCCGACGCCGTAGGTCCCGCCCTTGTTCGCGTAGTTCGGTGACGTCCCCTCCGGCGGGCCACCAATCGTCTGCATGCCAGAGAAGACCTCCGCGATGAGCGGCCGCGTGTACCACGACCCCTGGTCGTCCGGCGACGGCAACCGGTCCGAGTTCTTGATCAGCGCGGAGTTGTTCTGACCGTTCGCCCCCGCGCCGTTGCCGGTAAAGCACCCCCCAGGGGTGGTGCAAGCCTTGTTGGCGTTCTGCGTCTTCACGAACGGGCCCGCACTGGTCGCGAAGCTCGTGTCGGACGGCGCGCGGTTCTTGTCGCCCGTCGTGTACCACCCTTCCACCGTCACCGTCACCGGGGTGACCGGGATCGTCAGCGCGCCGTCGACCCCGAACCCGCTCTCCTTGAAGGCCACCTGGCTCGCCCCCAGGGCGCCCGGCAGCTCGCGCTGGCCGTACACGATACCCAGATCCAGGCCGATCCCGAGCGGCAGCTTCCCGGAGACCGTGCCCCCCACTCAGTACGTGTCGCCAAAGCTCGACTTGAGGCACTTGCCCGTACGCCCACCCGCGACCACCGTACCGACAGTCGGGCCGCCAATGACCGGCGTCGCGACGGTCGTCGGGGCCGCGATCTGGTTGCTGAAGCACTGCTGGTTCCAGAGCATCCCCTCGACCGAGAAGCGCCAGTCCGGGGTCGCCTGGATCCACACCCGCGCCGTGTAGGCGTCGTTGCTCCGGGCATTGACGGACGGCGCCCGCGGGGCTTCGTTATCGCCGAACCGTGAGTACCAGAGCTGCACCGTCACCGGATCGAACTTCCAATCGACCTTGACCGCCGCCGCGTCATCCGAGAAGAACTCTGTCGGCTGGGTCAGGAACTCTACGTTCTGGATTCCGATCGTCAGCCGCAGGTTGTCCACGCCCGGGACGTCGAACCACATGTAGGAGTTCTTCGTCTCGACGTTGACGCCATCGGCGCCCAGCGCCCCGCCGGCACCGTTGCCGGAACGGCCTCCCGAAAGCGATCCGATGGATCCATTCGACCCGTTACCGTCACCATTCGACGAACCACCGCCCGTCCCCCAGATGATGTCGCCGATCTCGAGGGCCCACACGGCGCCCGCGTGCTTGTCGCCCGAGGTGACGTTGGTCCAGAGACGCCACCGCTGGCTGAAGTCGTGGAAGCTGTCCTTGAAGCTGGAGCCACCCTTGCCGTCTGGGGCCGTGTCCTTGTAGTCGGTGGTGTTGTTGCTCGCACCGACCACACTCCGGAACTCACCGTTGAACGTCACCGTGAAGGGAGGCGGCGCCTGCTGCGCCGCCGCGGGCAGAGCCGATCCGACGATCAGCGCTCCAGCCGCCGCTAGCAACCCGACTCGCTTCATCCTGCACCTCCCGTCGCCAGCCCGGAGGGGCCGGCTGAGGCGTCCGTGAAACTGCTGGTGACCACGCAGGTACTTATGAGTGCCGTTACTGCGTCCGACCCGAGGTGACCGTTGGGACCCGCCACCACCCCCCTTCGGACTCGCTTTTAGTTCCACGTTTTCGTTCCATCGACAGATACAGTGCTACCAACCGCTTCCTGTCGTACTACCGTTTAGTTCGACAGGCAGATGGTAGCTATTATCACGAAGCCGGGCGCACTATAGCACCGGGCAAAAAAGCCTGTCAAGCCCCTAGTTTTTCAGGGAAGCTCGTACAGGACGAGCTGGGCCTTGGGGCGCCCCAGAGGGTTCAGGGTTTCGAGGTTCAGGCCCCGGGGGACCACGCCGACCACCACGTCGGGGGCTCCGTCCCGGTCGAGGTCCCCGTACCCGAAGTCGGCGATGTACCCGTCGGTGGCCCCGCTCGCCCACACCCGCTGGAACGCCCCCTCCTTCCAGCGCAGCCGGTGGATGCGGCCTCGGGTGAAGAGGAGGGGGGCGACGCCGGGGAGGACACTCGTCACCTGGCCCAGGGGCAGCACGTTCTCCACGACCAAGAGCTCCGGCCCGGCCGGATCGGGCGGGAGAGTGATGATCCGGCCCTGGACACGTCCGATGAGCGCTGCCTGAGCCACGTCGCGGCCGGCCACGTTGTAGGCGAACGTCACCGTCGCGCCGCCGTAGTGATCGGCGCTCGCCCACAGCCGCTGGCCGCGAGCGGTCCAGGCCACGAGGCGGTCGTCGCTCGTAAGCGCGACGATGTCCGGCTCGGGGCTCCCCGTGAGCCGCATGAGCGCGAGCCCGTAGACGGTCACGCCGCCGGGCACGCGCAGGACTGCCCCTGGCCGGTAGCCTCCGCCGTCCCAGACGAGGCGCCGGATCGACGGCTCGAACACTTCCCGGCGGCCGGCGGCCTGCTCGAGGAGCCACGGCTCGCTCCCGACACGCACGATACGGAGGTAGTGTCCCTGGGTTTCGTAGAGCGTTCGAAGCTGCTCGCCGACCAGCTCGATAACGGTCGCGTGCAGCACCGCCCCTTCGGGCTGGTAGTCCACGACGACCAGCTGCGCGCGCCCGGCCCCGTTCACGTCGGCGGCGTCGACGGAGAGGATCTGGCCCGCCGGGCGGAATTCGGCGCCCGGGACGGCGACCGGTCCCCTCCCGTCCACCCAGCGATAGACTTGGGCCCGCCGCTCGTCCGCGACCACCACTTCGGGCCGCCCATCCCCATCAAGGTCCGCCACCGCCACGCCGCGGACCGGCCCGTCGACCGGGTACTGGCGTTGGATCTCCGGCGTCGTCTCCCACGCAAAGCGGGGCGCCAGGACGGCGCGGGCCAGCGGGGTGCGCTCGGTCCACAGGACCGCCCCCGTTCGCCCGGAGATCCACGCCGTCTCAAGGGTGCGCGTCCGCCCGTCCTGGACGAGCCGGGTCGTCAGGACGGCCGGGACACCGAGCGTCCGGGCCAGCTCGATGGCGGACGGCGTCGGTCCCCCCGCCGGGCCGGTCGCCGCGTCCAGGACCTTGCGGGGCTCGGCGGCGAGGAACCGGCCGGTCTTCTCCAGCTGAGCGGAGAAGCGGGCGACGAGGAGGAGGGCGGTCTGGTCAGCGGTCTCGAAGGTACTGGTGACGCCCACCGGCGGGAGGACGGCGACCGGGAGGCGGCCGGCCGTGATGCGTGCCCCGTCTCCGACCGCCGGCGTCCGGCTTTCCTCTCCGGCCACGACGCTGGTGGTCGCTTGATCCCCGCTCACCTCGGTGACGATGAGCGTGGCCAGTGCCTCCTCGGCCTGGCCGAGTGGCTGGTTCGTGACCGGATGGCGGAAGACGGCCCCCTTCCGGTACGCGGTCAGCTCGAGCCCAGGACGTAGCCCGCTCACGCCTGGCCCCTCGACCCGCACCTCGGTGCCATCGACGGCCACGACGTGTGTCTCCACCTTCGGGAACGCGCTCGCCAGCTCCTGCGCCACCTGCTGGAACGTGGCCCCTAGGTCTTGTAACAGGTCGCCTCGCGCGGCGACCGAGCCCAGCACGACGAGCACCGTGACGACCCCGGTCAAGACGGTACGCCGCACGCCAGAGACCTCCAGACCTCCCGAGGGAGGCAGGCCTGAGGGGGACCCCCCCTCCAGCACAGCTAGGGCCGATGGGTGCCGAAGACGGCCCGCAGCCGCGCGCACATCTCGCCCAGGGTCACCCCTAGCCGCACGGCGTCGAGGAACCGGGGCACCAGGTTGGCGCGACCCCGGGCCGCCGCCTCCACCAGGTCGAGCGCCCGCCCGGCTTGATCACCGTCCCGCTCTCGCCGGCGGCGCGCCACCCGCTCGGCCCGGCGAGCCTCGACGTCCGGGTCGAGCTGGAAGAGGCGTGCCGGCGGAGCCTCCTCGGTGACGAACTCGTTGACGCCGACGACGATCCGGGCCCGGGTCTCGACCTCCTGCTGGTACCGATAGGCCGCGTCCTGGATCTCCTGCTGCATGAACGGGATCGCGGCGACGGCCCCACCCAGGCCCTCGATCTTGTCGAGGTACGCCTGGGCCGCCTCCTCGATCTCGGTGGTGAGCCGCTCGATCGCGTAAGCACCCCCCAGCGGATCGACCGTATCGGCCACCCCCGACTCGTGGGCCAGAATTTGCTGGGTCCGCAGCGCGATCCGGACGGCCGCCTCCGAGGGGAGCGACAGGGCCTCGTCCATCGAGTTCGTGTGGAGCGACTGGCAGCCACCGAGGATCGCGGCCAGGGCCTGCACCGCCACCCGGACGATGTTGTTCTCCGGCTGCTGGGCCGTGAGCATCGAGCCAGCCGTCTGGGCGTGGAAGCGGAGCATCCAGGAGCGGGGATCCCGTGCCTGGAACCGCTCGCGCATGAGGCGCGCCCAGAGGCGCCGGGCTGCTCGGTACTTCGCGACCTCCTCGAGGAGGTCGTTGTGGGCGTTGAAGAAGAACGACAGGTGCGGCGCGAACTCGTCCACCTGGAGCCCGGCCGAGAGGGCGGCCTCGACATAGGTCACGGCGTTCGCCAGGGTGAACGCGACCTCCTGGACCGCGGTCGCCCCCGCCTCCCGCATGTGATAGCCCGAGATGGAGATCGTGTTCCACCGGGGGACCTCCGCCTGACAGAAGGCGAAGAGGTCGGTCACGAGCCGGAGC
>JACXTT010013331.1_pt1 | contig 10841 bp, 6 predicted proteins | sample 9270951 | NCBI WGS metagenome assembly JACXTT01 (sample SAMN15532306, study PRJNA645909) | rock metagenome | isolation source: weathered quartz diorite | place: Puerto Rico | collected 2017-06-21
GCCAATGCATCGAAAGCCATGGGGTACGACCAGCTCAAATCGATTGAATATTCCGGCTCGGGCCTGGAGGGCACTGCTATGGGACAGGCGCAGAGTGCGGCCTCGGGCTGGCCGAAATTCACGCTGAAACGTTTTTCGCGTTATATCGATCTGAATGCAGGAACCTCGCAGCAGACGGCGTTGCGCTCGCGGCCTGCAGATGCGACCGGCCAGCTCGCCGGCGGCGGCGGACTCGCGGCTGTCCCCGAGAGTGAACAGACGACAGTCATCAACGCGAATGCGTCCTGGACACAGAAACTCGACGTCTCTTTGTCGCCGCCGGCATTTCTCAAGCTTGCCTCGGCCGCTTCGAACCCCACGGCGAAATCCCAGTCCATGAACGGAAAGAAATACACGGTCGTTTCATTCGCTGTGGATGCGAAAGCGCCATCAGGTGTTCCATACACGATCTCCGGCTATATCAATGACCAGAACATGGTCGACAAGATCGAAACGGCTGTCGAAGAACCGAATCTCATCGGCGACATGGTAGTCGAGCAGAGTTTTTCCGGATACAAAGATTTCGGAGGATTGAAATTCCCTAGCAAGATTGTCCAGAAGCGCGCTGGCCTTTCTTGGACGGACCTCACCATCGCCGACGTGAAGGCAAACCCGGCTGCTCCGGCTCCTCCCGCTCCGGCCGGCGGCCGCGGTCGAGGTGGCGATGGCGCGGGCGCGCGAGGTGGGGCGCCGGCTCCTCCACCGATGACGACGAAGAAACTGGGCGATGGAATTTTCATGACGACCGGCGGATACCGCAGTGTCGCTGTCGAATTCAAAGACCACATCGTTCTCATCGAAGCGCCGAACAATGAGATGACCACCGCGAACATCATTGCGGAAGTGAAGAAGGCGATTCCGACTAAGCCGATTAAATACGTTGTCAATACGCATACGCACTTCGATCACTCCGGCGGATTGCGGGCCGCTGTTGCGGAGGGCGCAACGATCATCACGCACGAGTCGAACAGGCCGCTATATGAGAAATGGTTCAGCAATCATCGGACGCTGTTGATGCCCGATAAACTCTCGCAGTCGGAGAAAAAGGCGAAGTTCGAATACATCGGCGAAAAGAAGATTCTCAAGGACGATCTGAACACCGTGGAGCTTTACCATTTGAAAGGCGCGCATCATGCGGAGGACATCATCATCTCGTATCTGCCGAAGATCAAAACGGTGGTTGAAGCCGATGCATTCAACGCGCCCGCGCCGAATGCGCCTGCTCCGCAGACGGTCAATGGATTCGAGAAGGTGTTTGCTTCCGAACTGGACCGGCTGAAGCTTGACTACACGACAATCATTCCCATACATCAGCCGGCGGGTGGTGACCGGGAAATTAAGAAGGCGGATCTGCTGAAGAATATTGGGCAGGGAAACTGATCATATGTCATTGGGCCATTGGGCCAGATGCCATATGCCATATCGATCCGGTTTTCTATATGACATATGGCATCTGACAAATGACCCAATGACATATGGTTTTCTCAGAATTTCGGCGCCCCCGGCGCCGCCCCGGGATCACCCGCCGAAGATCCGACGAACAATTTCTTTCCGTCAGTAAAGGTGATGACGCTGCCGTTCGCGCGATTCTGACCATCCTTCGCCTGATACCCTTCCACGAGGATTTCGATGCCCGGCGGCAGAGAGTTCTTGTTCCAGCCGCGGCGCAGCAGCGCATTCGGTGCAGCGGCTTCGATCATCCAGGGCGTGACTTTGCCGTCGTCACCCTTCACGTCGATGTGGATCCACGCATGCGGATTGATCCACTCCATCTTCGTCACGGTTCCCCGGAACTTCACGGGCTTGTTCGCATCGAATTCTGCAGCAAACGCGTGATGAGCCCATACGGGCACTGCAGCCAGCAACAACGCAAGACCAGTAACCAGACCTAAGATTTTTATTCGCATATAATCACCTCGCTATTGCTTCTTCTTCGCTTCGTCCGCGGCTTTTTCCACTGCGCGGGCTCCGCTCAGGGAATCGAACATCGCGTAATTTCCCTCGTGGCATGCGTATTCAAAATTCTGGTAGCCGGGTTCCTGCGTGATGGGGAACGCGACTTTCCAAGGTTTGGTGTACGTCTTCGGATCGTCGAGGGTAACTTCATACGCAATGGTGTTCGGATCCGTGCGCGTGTACCGCTCGGTCAGCTTGAGCGCATCGCTGGTGGGAGTACCCCCGCCATTGGGTCCGACGCCGGTTCGATTTCCGAGGAAATTCGTCGTTTCGATGACGAGCGTGCTGCCTTCCCAATGCCCGCGCGAGTCCCCCATGTACGACCGGATGTTTGGGCCCGCATGCGGACGTCCGTCGAGCGGGATGACGCGAGCCTCATGCACCATCTCGTGAAGGATGGTCACGAAACCGGGCGCCTGTACGATCTGCGCGCCATTGCCGTAGATCACCGGGAAGATCGAACCGGTGACGCCACGGCTGATGCAGCGGATGTAATAGCTGAAGTCTTCCCACGATGCAGGCATGGGATTGTTGTTGCCTGCGCCTTCCGGAATGCGCCGCGCCTTCGCTTCGGCCGTCATCTCCGGCATTTTTCCGTTCGGCGGATCCACGATCAGCGACGTTTGTCTGCAAGGCCGCCGGGCGCGCTCGCCCCAATGGCCTGGGGGTCCGACGCCGACGCGAGCATCCTGCGCGACGAATTCATGCTTGTCGTTTTCGGCTTGCCGCGCAAGCTGGCCCTCTCGTTGGGCGATTTCCTGCTCCGTCAAATAAAGCCGATCGCCCATGTTCGCGGGCCGCTGCATGGGAGTGCCGATACAGTCATCGCTCGTCCATGTTCCCTGAATGTCGGGATCTCCCCATGGCGTCTTCGGCACAGCCCACGCTTTTGCGGGCGCTGCTGCGGGCCGCGTCTGCGCCTGAAGGTCTACCAGGAAGGCGAGCGCGGTCAGCGTGGCGAGTGATATTAGTAGTCGATATTTCATTATGGCCTCCTTACGTTATTTCTTTCGCAGGTGTCCATAGATCAGCTCTTCAGCAAATTCTACGCACTTGAATTCCCCGAGCTGAGCATTCTTTTCTTTGCGGCGATACAGCGGCATGCTGATTTTCCATGGCCGCGTGAATATAGTGTTGTCGTCGATCGTCGCCTCGTAGTTGATGTGATCCGCATCGGCAGGCGTGTAGCGCTCGACGATGTGAACGTTCTCGCTCATGAAATTTCCCGAGCGATCAAACCAGCTTTGTCCGTTCAAGCCGGTGACATCGACAACGAGAGTGTCGCCCTCCCAGTGTCCGTTCGACGTTCCCATCCACGTATCTACCTGCGCTTCGCGCGCCTTGCCCATATTGATGACGCGATTCGAAGTCGCGTATTCATAGGCGATGGCAATGTCCTTATTCGACTGGATGATCTGAAACGGGAACGGCATGTAGGTCGCGCGCGGCACGCCGGGCATGTAGCATTTCACTTCGGGATCCAGCTTCCAGCGATTTGCAAAGTTTTCCTTCTGTTTGGCCGCCGCTTCAGGCTTATACGGAATCTCACCACCCTCAACGACGCCCGGGCCGCCGGGCATCGCACCGACCGCGCCGAGCTGGAAAAACGGGCCGGGCTGCGCAATGTGATCGCGGATGTCCCAATTCGCCGTGCCCAGTGTTTGCCAGAGGCCCGTCAAATTAGGCTTTCCATCGGGCATCCGCGGAATCCGCGGGGCCTGCTGATTCTGCCCAAAGGCGGGAGCTGCAAGAGCGGCAGAGATAATTAGAAATACAAACCGACAACGCATCAATCGGTCTCCTTACTCAAAACTGATTACTCAGAACTCAAAACTCCGGGTGCGATGCTATTTACAAATTGATACCCATGTCAATTATGATTGCCTCCGCAAATTGGAGGCATGAATGAGAAGGTTGCTGAACGCCCTTTGCCTGGCGGCGATGCTTGCCGGCACTTCGACATCATTATTAGCGCAGTGGACGGCATATCCGTCTCCCCGCGTTCCGAAGGCGGCCGATGGCAAGCCCGACCTCAACGCGCCCGCGCCGCGAACGCCGGATGGAAAGGTCGACTTCTCCGGAATCTGGCAGAATCAGCGTGGGATAGCCGCGACATTGCTCAACGCCTCAGGGACGGGCGCGCCCAACCCTCCTGGAACGCCGGCCCAAAATCCGCCGGCGAACACCGGTCCGAATCTCTTCCGCGATGTCGGCACTGGAGTTCCGGGTGGTTTGCCGATTCAGCCATGGGCCGCAGAGCTTGTGAAGAAGCGTCAGGCGGACAACAGCAAGGACAATCCGGATGCGCATTGCCTGCCGATGGGCTTCATGCAATTCCACAATCATCCGCAGCCGCGCAAAATCATTCAGACGCCGGAACTCGTCATCATTATTTATGAGGCGAACTTCGGCCTTCGCCAGGTTTTTATGGACGGCCGTTCGTTGCCTGGTCCCGATGCCGAGCCGTGGTGGTACGGCTACTCGGTTGGGAAATGGGATGGCGATACGCTCGTTGTCGAGAGCCGGGGTTTCATCGAAGATGGCTGGCTCGATATCATCGGCAATCCCTTAACTGAAGCCGCTAAAGTCACCGAACGCTTTCACCGCCCGAATTTCGGCAATCTGGAAATTGAAATTACCGTCGACGATCCCAAAGCCTACACGAAGCCATGGACCGTTACCGTGAAGCAACGGCTCGTGCTGAATAACGAGATGATCGAATTCATCTGTATCGACAAGGATGCCGGCCACTACGTCGGCGGCGCCTCCAAATGAGCCGCGAAGCCCTGGGCCATTGATCTTGCCGGCTCCTCGCTGCCCTCCTTGGTCACTCGCTCTTCAGTGTGCGCACGGGATCTACCGACGTCGCGCGCAGAGCCGGGGCGAGACTGGCGGCGATGCCGACGGCGAGGAGCGAGGCGCAGACGACAGCGAATGTTGTGGGGTCTCCGGCCCTGACGTCAAAGAGCAGGGTGGTCATCAAGCGCGTGGCGGCCAGTGAACCGATCAAACCGAGCGCGACGCCTGCAACAACAACGGCCAGGCTCTGACCTATCACCATCTTCAACACGTGCGTTCGTGTTGCGCCCAGCGCCAGACGGATCCCGATTTCCTGAGAACGCTGCGAAACCCAGTACGAAATCACTCCATAGATCCCGAGGGCGGCCAGTGTCAGGGCCACTCCCGCAAAAACAACAAGCAGCACCATGATGACGCGCCGCCGCGCAACGGCGTCGGCGAGCAGTTCTTCAAATGGGCGCACTGCGTATATCGGCTGCTCCGGATCGATAGACATTGTTGCCTTCTGTACTGTAGTCGCGATGGCGTTCATGTTGCCCGCCGTCTTGATCGCGAGGCTCATGCCGCCAGGCGAAACCTGGGAGTGAACCATATAAAGTTGGACTCGGGATGGCCGTTCGAGCGATCCGAGCCGCACGTGTTGCACGACGCCGACGATCGTCATCCAGGGATTCGTGTTCTGCGCCGCCTGACCTCCACGTTTGATACGCTTTCCGATGGGATCTTCCGCCGGCCAGTACGTTCGCGCCATGCTTTCATCGACGATCGCAACCAACTGGCTGGTTTCCGTATCGCGATCGTCGAAGTAGCGCCCCCGGATCAGCCGCGTTCCGACGGTTTCAAAGTATCCCGGCGTGATAAACCGCCAATCCGCTTCGGCCGAGACCTTGTCCGGAGGTACGGCGGTGGTATCCATCGTGGTTGTTCCCGAGCCGCCCTGGCCACTCAAGGGAAGGGCGTTTGTCGCGCCGGCGATTTCGACACCGGACACACCGCGTACGCGGGCGAGAAGGTCGCGGAAGAATGCACGAATCTGTTCGGGCTGCGAATAGCGTGCTGGAGGCAGCACCACGCGAAGCGTCAGGACACCGTCGGATTTGAATCCCGGATCCACTTCCTGAAGTTTCATGAAGCTCTTGATCAGCAATCCCGCGCCCGCCAGAAGTGCAAGCGAGAGGGCGACCTCTCCTGCAACCAGGAGTCTGCGGAGATTTTGATGGCCGCTGCCGGTGGACGAACCGCGGCCGCCTTCTTTCAGGGACTCGTGCGAATTCGCCTGTGAGACCTGCAACGCCGGCACGACACCGAAAATCAGGGCGGTAAGAAGAGCAACGAAAATGGTGAACACGAGAGTCGATATATCCACGGATGCGGCGGCCAACCGCGGGAATGCCACATTACCGATTCTGGCTACAGTCGAAACGCCAAAACGCGCGAGAACAACTCCGCCCGCCGCACCGACCATCGAAAGAAGAAGACTTTCCGTCAGAAGTTGACGGATCAGCCGGCCGCGGCTGGCTCCCAGGGCGGTTCGGATTCCAATTTCGCGATCTCTTGCCGATGCGCGAACCATCAGCAGGTTGGCGACATTGCAGCACGCGATCAGCAGAACAAGTCCGACCGATCCCATCAGCATGATGAGAGCAGGCCGGATGTCTCCGACATAATCCTCGAGCAAAGGCCGGATGAGTACTGCGAAGTTGACGTTCTTATAAGGATACTGAGGAGCGTTTTCGACGATCTGTTGAGAGACGCGCTCCATGTCCGTCAGCGCCTGTGCCAGGGTCAGTTCGGATTTGCTGCGCGCGTATACCTGGAGTCCGTGGTTGCCGCGGTTATTGGGAGTCAGTTGAGCATCGGTAAAGACAAGAGGCGTCCAGATTTCCGAGGGCGATGGAAACTCGAACCCCTGGGGCGCCACCCCGACGATCTGAACATTCCGGCCGCTCACCTGAATCGTTTTTCCGATCACGTTCGGGTCGGAGGCGAATCGCCGCCGCCACAAGGCATCGCCGATGACGGCCACGTTATCTTTGCCTGGACGATCCTCGTCGTCCGCGAAAGTCCGGCCAAGCCTGGCATCTACCCCGAACATCCTGAAGAAATTCGCCGACACCACGGCTCCGGAGAAGCGCTCCGGCGTGTCAGCGACCCGGATGTTGTAACTCGCAGCCTGAAGGGCGGTAATGTCCGAGAAGGCGTTCGAGAATTTGCGCAGGTCCATCAGCTCGGGAGGGGAGATCAGGTTGCGATCGTCGGGAATCCCGATTCCTGTGAATCGTCCCGCGATCGAAACAATGTGGTCCGGATTCTTATAAGGTAGCGGCTTCAGCAGCACGGCATTCATCACGCTGAATACCGCGGTGTTTGCACCGATTCCCAGCGCAACTGCAAGAATGACCACGATCGTGAAGCCGGGATTCCGGATAAGCAACCGGCAGCCATGCTTGATATCGCTGATCAGATTTTCCATGGGAGCACTCCTCATCGACTAGACGTCAGGTGACGCTGTATGGATGGCCGTATTCGATAGATGAGGCGAGGTGTATGTCGCGTTTTACGGCAATTAGCGTTCTGTGTTCTATAATCCCCTGAGAAATCATGGCTTGATGGTTGGGCGAAAGCGGACTGTCGCGGCCGAGTTCGTTGAGGTGCGTCATGTGGTTTACGTGTAAGGTCTTCGTGCTGCTGGCGCTAGCCGCCGTCTCGCCTGCGGCAGTCGAACTGCCGCAAGCGCAGGCGTCTGCGGATGTTGCGCTCGTCAACGGACGAATTCTGACGGTTGACGCTGCGGATTCGGTGGCGGAAGCGCTGGCCATCACCGCCGGCCGGATCGTGGCGGTAGGGACGAGCGATCAGATCCGTGCGCGAATCGGGCCGCGGACAGAAGTCATCGACCTGCGCGGACGGGCAGCGACCCCGGGGCTCATCGACACGCACGTGCACTTCTCGGAGACTGCGGCGCTATTCAGCGTCGATCTGAGCGATGTCGCCATCACGAAGTTGGACGACATCCTGCAGCGCGTCAGGGCGCGGGTGGCAACGGCGAAACCTGGCGAGTGGATCCAGGGCAACGGGTGGGACGAAGGCAAACTGGCCGAGCGCCGCTACGTCACTGCAGCCGATCTGGACAGGGTTTCCCCGAACAATCCAGTGTGGCTCGAGCACACGACCGGGCACTATGGTGTCGCGAACAGTTACGCGCTGAAACTTGCGGAGGTTCGGAAGGACACCAAGGATCCGCCGGCGGGCACGATCGACCGCGACGCGCAGGGCAATCCCACGGGCGTCATGAAAGAGGCGGCGCAGGGGTTGATCACGCGGCTGGTGCCGCCGTACACGCGCGAACAGCAGAAAGAAGGCATCACACGGCTGGTTCAGGACTTCAACAAGGAAGGGATGACCGCCGCAAAAGATCCCGGCATCAATCCGCAGAAGTGGGAGCTTTACCAGGAGTTGCTGAAAGAAGGCAAGCTGACGGTCCGCGTGTTCGCGCTCTGGGCCGGTTCGAGGAACGGCCAGGGGGCCGACCAGGTGATGGCGCGGGTGCTGGCGCAACCGAAGCCGCCGGCGTCGCTTGGCGACGGAGTGCTGCTGTCCGGCGGCGTGAAAATGTTTATGGACGGCAGCGGCGGCGCGCGCACAGCGTGGATGCACGACGAGTGGAACCGGAACTTCGATGAAACGGACAGGGGCAATCGTGGTTATCCCGCGATCGATCCGGATGCCTACCGCCGCATCGTCATCGAATTGCACAACGCCGGCGTCCACGTTAGTACTCATGCAATCGGCGATCGTGCGATCGACTGGGTTGTCGACACGTACGATCTCGCGCTCAAAGGAAAGCCGACCAAAGGGCTGCGTCACGGCATCATCCACGACAACACGCCGACGGATCACGCGATGGAGGTGACGGCCCGCCTGCAACGCGACTTCGACGCTGCGTATCCTGAGGCGCAGGCCGAATTCATGTGGTGGATCGGCGATAACTACGCCGGCAACCTGGGCGCCCTGCGCGCTCCGCGTCTTGAGCCGTTTCGCACCTTCATGCAGAAGGGAATCAAGTGGGCGGGCGGGTCCGACTATCCGGTCACTCCCTTCCCAGCGCGCTACGGCCTGTGGTCGTCCATTGCTCGCATCACGCTTCACGGTACGTACGGCGCGAAGCCATTCGGGGTGTCGGAAGCAGTGGACGTAAGAACCGCCTTGCGTTCCTACACGATGTGGGCGGCGCGGCAACTTTTTCTCGAAGATCACGTCGGTTCGATCGAAGTCGGAAAAGAGGCGGACATCGCCGTCTGGGATCGGGATCCCTACTCAGTTCCAACCGACGCCATAAAGGACATGCGCTGCGATCTCACGCTATTCAAGGGTCGTGTCGTCTACCGGCGAAACTGAGATCTGCCAACAGTTCTTCGGGCCAACTTTCGCAATAATTACGCGCGCTTCCTTCACGGCTTTGTGCGTGATGTTTGTCCCGTTTCTGGTTCGAAGTCGTGAAACAGACAGCGGAACACCTCTCGGAATTTGATTTGCTCCGAACATCTTTCAATAAGTACTAATACCATGGCACGCAACCACCTGGCTTGTAGATGACAAGGAGCAGCTTGAGCTTCAAAGTCACGGCCCCAACAGCGGTAAGTCGGTACCCGCTTGGGACCTCAGACTCAGCGTTCCCTGGGACGCGCCTGCCGAATTCATCAAAATGAATTCTGTCGTGTAACCATTGCCCGAAACCACCTGTGGAAAGACGGATTCCTCCGTGCTTGAAGGCGTATTGTCCGCAATCGCGGGAGTTGTCGAAATCAGGAAATCTCCGCGTTCGTTGTAACGCGTGCGGAGGCCGATTGCGGAAATCGATGTGTTGCTCGAGACGCGCAGCACACCGCGAAAGCTGGAAAGAAGACTCTGTAAGCCGGGAATCTGGTTCAGGAACATCGCCATGTGGCCGTTGGGATCGAGCGTCGTCGATCCGGCGTAGCCGGATGGCCGGCCGTCCAGAGTGAGCAGTTGGAATTGTATTTTGGCGGCGATGGTTGCGGTATTCGCGATAGCGATTCCCGTCTGCAACTGCCGTAGCGAGTCTGATTCGGCAAAGACCTGGAACGATGGTGCAACTCCCGTTGTCGCGATACCGGTTTCAGTCGCAGTAACTCCGTTGGTCGCATAAGTAAACACCGATGACACGATCGGTGATCCGCCCTGTGCCGGAGTGATAACGACGTTACCAGTTTGTAGCAAATCCGAATTGGCGCTCGTGATTTTAGCGGATGACCGTGGCGCGATCGTGTATGTGTGCGTCGCATCCATATTGACAGTGCCGCTGAGGGGCTGATCGCTCGGATTCACGAGCAGGACTTGGGTCGTCCAACCTGCCCCGGCCGCAAAATGCGGGAGAATGATGTCTCCGGCCGCGGGCGGCGCGTTTGACGAAAGCAGGCCAACCGGCAGGGTTGTCATCAGGAATTCGCCGCGTTCGTTGACATACGAGCGCAGTGCTATCGCGCCAACGGGTACGGATGAGCTGAAGGTAAATGATTGCGCCGCCTGGGTTCCGTGATAGGGCGCCTCATCGAGGAATGCGGCATATTGTTCGTGCGCGGGAAGCGTTGTTGTGCCGCTATTGAGATTCACGCCGTCTTTGTCGGTGAAATAAAACGAAATCGTTGCATCCTTGTCATTCGGATTCGCGATCGCGATGCCTGTCCGGACAGGCCCGCTCGATTCGGCATAAATGCGCCCCGATTGCCGAAGCGGAGACGCAGGTACAGCCGTTTCACTGACGAGCACCCCATTCGTACGGTAGCTGAACACGGCAATGCCTGAGGGAGTTGTCTTGCCGGCAACAGGCTGAATCGTGCCATATCCCACCGCCATCGGACCCGAAACGGAAGTAGTCGCCTGGTAATCTACGGCGGAGGTTCCGAGGCTGAAGGACCGTGTCGCTGTAGAGGGGGAAACTTTTCGAACACGGTTATTAAAGACATCCCCAATATACACGTTGCCGGCCGCATCCACCGCCATGCTGCCGGTGACGAAGAGGATGG
>JACXTT010013332.1_pt1 | contig 10840 bp, 11 predicted proteins | sample 9270951 | NCBI WGS metagenome assembly JACXTT01 (sample SAMN15532306, study PRJNA645909) | rock metagenome | isolation source: weathered quartz diorite | place: Puerto Rico | collected 2017-06-21
GCCGGCTTCTCGTGGCACTCACCGCAGGCGACCGCGTTGAACAGGGGACCGAGCCCCGTCGCAGGTGTGAACACGCTGTCGAACACGAGTTTGCCGCGCGCGAACCGGTCGAGCTGCTGGTCGTTCAGGCCCGACAGGGGATCGCCGGGCTGCACCGGCTTCTTGCAGCTGAGGGCGAGCAGGAGGATGGCGACCGCGACCCCGGGGCGGGTCACGGTGCGCCGACCTTAAGCTTTTCGATCCGGTCCGCCACCAGGCCCGCGCCGGTGCGCCGGCATTCGGCGCGCACGACGTCGCCGGGCTTCAGCTCGGCGAGGCGCGGCGTTGCGCTGGCGGTCAGAATGCGCGTCGTCCGTGCCGTGGTCATTTGCACGACCCGCAGCGACAACCCGACGCCGGTGATCAGCTCGAGGGTGCCCGTCCGGGCGTTAATCGCCCGAATGGTGCCGCGATAGATGTAGGAGGGCGCGGCCTGCGCCGACTCGAGCGTGCGCCAATCCGCCGGAGCGGCGGTGACGAGGGGCACCAGCAGAACGACGGTCAGCGCAGCCGTGCGGATGCAACGTTGCATGCGGGCCTCCCGGGTCGCGTTCGTGTCGCATTCTAGACGGTCGGTGGCGGCGGCGTCAACGGTGGCCTTAGGGCGCCAGCTTCTCCAGCTGCTCGGCCGCCCGAGCGACCACGCCCGTGTGCGCGGCCAGCGCTTGCGCGGTGACCGCGATCTGCTGCTCGGCTTCCGACCAGTTTTTTTGTTCGATCGCCTCGCGCACGCCGGGCAGCGTCTTGACGCCATAGCCGGTATAGAACCCGGGCGCGTAGATCTGGTGGCGGTACCAGGGTCGCCGCGGCAGACCGGTGGCGCTCATGAGCGCGCGCTCGCTCTGGCGCAGCGTGGCGTTCAGCGCCTGCACGTCGGGCTTGGCGAACGCGGCTCCGCCGTTCGCTTGGGCCTTCGCGAACGCCCGCTCGTAGCGCTCCGCTGTCCGGTTGAGCGCGTCGACCGCGTTGTCGAGCGGCGCGAAGCTCAGATAGGGCGGCAGCTCTTCGCGCGCCGGGGGTACGGAGAGCTCGCGGGGGTCGGCGGTTGCGGCGTACACCCCCTCGTCGAGCTGGCGATTGCGCTCACGCACCGTGTCTTGTTTCTCCTGCAGCAGCTTCTCCACCTCTTTCACGTAGCGGCCTACGGTCTCGCCGAAGGCAGTGAACTGGTACGGCACGACTTCGGCGTCGGCGAGCCGCATCACCGCGGTCCCCACCGTCCGCGCCAGGGCGCGCCCGTACACGAACGAGGTATCGTCGAACGTCGTATACCACTTGAAGTCGTCGTAGATCGAATGGTAGATGCCGCCGCCGCCCTCGCCCCCGAAGCCGAGGTTCAAGGTCGCGACCCCGATGTGCTGCAGGAACGGCGTGAAGTCCGAGCCCGATCCCAGCGCATCGATGCGCAGGTCGGCCCGCTGACGGGCCTCCTGCCGGAGGTCGGCCGTGCTCGCGTCGGCGATGGCGCGGAGCTGGGCCCGCTTCCAGGCGGTGAGCTTGGTCTCGGGATCGTCGATTTCGCGTGCCACGTCATTGATGAAGGCTTCGAGCGTGTGCGAGCCACCGACCTCCAGGTAGCCCCGGTTGTTGGTGTCGCTGTTCAGGTAGGCCACGGCCTTGGCGGCCAGCTCGTCGGCGTGGGCCTCGACCCATTCGGTCGAGCCGAGCAGCGCTGGCTCTTCACCATCCCAAGCCGCGTAGATGATGGTGCGGCGCGGCTTCCAACCCTGCTTCAGCAGCTGGCCGTACGCGCGCGCCTCTTCGAGCAGCGGCACCAGGCCCGAGATCGGGTCCTCGGCGCCGTTCACCCAGGCGTCGTGATGGTTGCCGCGGATCACCCACTCGTCGGGCGCGGTCGCGCCGGGAATGCGCGCGATCACGTCGTACAGCGTCTTCAAGCCCCAGTCGGACTTCACGCGCAGGTGCACCTTGGCGGGTCCGGGGCCCACGTGATAGGTGATGCCGAGCCCGCCGCGCCACTCCGCCGGGGCCGTGGGGCCGCGCAGGGCCGCGAGCAGCGGCTGCGCGTCGCCGTACGAGATGGGCAATACCGGGATCTTGGTGATGGTGGGCGCCTCACTCACCGCCAGCCGCTTCGCGTCCTTGGTGGCTCCCACGCCGGGCGTGAGCGGGTCGCCGGGATAGAGCGGCATGTCCATGACGCTGCCGCGCTGCACGCCGTCCCTGGGGCGCCAGGGACCCTGCGGATACACGTCGCCCTGGGTGTAGCCGTCCTCCCGGGGATCGGAGTAGATGATACACCCGACGGCGCCGTGCTCCGCGGCCACTTTGGGCTTGATGCCGCGCCACGACCCGAAGTAACGCGCGACCACGATCGCGCCTTTGACCGATACACCCAGCCGCTCCAGCCGCTCATAGTCCGCGGGCACGCCGTAGTTCACGTAGACCAGCGGGGCCGTGACGTCGCCGTCGACCGAATACGCGTTATAGGTCGGCAGCTGCTCCGCTTTCTGCCCGGAAGTCGGGTCGCCCGGCACCACCGGCTCCTGCAGCTTCGCCACGAACTTCGTGGGCGCGACGAGCTCCACCCCCCGCTCGGTAGGGGTGGGGAAGAGCACGTCGAACGTCTCAATGTGCGCGTCCAGCCCGAAGCTCTTGAACTTGGCGAGGATCCACTCGGCATTGTCCTTGTCGTAGGGCGAGCCGACGTGGTGCGGGCGAGCCGAGAGGCGTCGCATGTACTCACGCAGGGAATCGGGGGAGGGGATCGCGCGGAACTTGGCCTCCCATTCGCGCTCGGCCTTGGCGGACGCGGCCGTGAAGCCACGGAGGTCGTCGGTCGGAGCCGGGGTGGCGGCGAGTATGAGCAGACCGACAGTGAAGGCAACAAGCGGACGTGCAGTCAATCGCATAAGAGTGAAACCTCGTTTCGAAAAGGAGAAGCGGCGCCACAACGGGCGGGTTCTTTTATCAGTGTTCGGTAGAATGCTCAAGCCCGGAGTGGAACGACTGGCTGGCTCCGCCGCGGCCGGCACGCGCGCTCACTGAACGATCTGTACTGGGACGGGGCTCGTGGTGCTCTCGGTGCCGGATCCGACCTGCCCGTTGCCACTGAAGCCCCAGCAATACACGACACCGTCAGTCTGCCGCGCGCAGGAGTGCATCCACCCTGTATCGAGAGCTGCGAAGCTGAGCGCGCCGGAGACGGGGAACGGAGCCAAGCGATCGAGTCCGCTGCCGTCTCCGATTTGGCCGTAGCCATTCGAGCCCCAGCAGTAGACAGTGTGATCGGTCGCCAACCCGCACGAGTGAAAAGCGGCGGCGGTTATCGCCAGGAAGGTCAGCCCACCCGAGACGGGTACTGGAGCCCACTGGTTGGTCGCACCCCCATAGTTGCCGTCGCCAAGCTGGCCCCAGCCCGTCGACCCCCAGCAATAGGCAGCGCCGCTGCTCGTCAGCCCACACGTGTGAAAGCCACCGCTAGTCACCGCGGTGAGGCTCAGCCCGCCGGCGACCAGCGTGGGGCTGAGACGGTCGGTGTCGGTGCTGTCACCCAGCCGACCGAACAGATTGCGGCCCCAGCAATAGGCTGCTCCCCCCGGCGTCACCCCGCAGGTATGGTCGACCCCAGCGCTCACTCCGCTGAAGGTGAGGGCACCCCAGACCAGACCTGGGGCCGGGCGGTCGGTCGTGGAGCTGTCGCCTAGCTCGCCGTAGAGATTGCGACCCCAGCAGTAGACGGCGCCGACCGAGGTCCGCCCGCAGGTATGCCCGAACCCAGCACTGACCTCGGCGAAAACCCGCCCGCCCGATACAGGCTTCGGCCGTGTGTGCATGGCATTAGTCCCATCGCCGAGCTGCCCGTAGGCGTTCGCGCCCCAACAATACGCGAGGCCGCCGGGGCTCACTCCACAGGAATGATCGCCGCCGGCGCTCACCGAGGCGAAGCTGATTCCTCCTGCCACCGGCCCGGGGCTGCGCCACACCGAGGCGGTATCGTCTCCGAGTCGACCGCTGCCGTTGAAGCCCCAGCAGTAGGCGGCCCCCGTCGTCGTCATGCCGCACGTGTGACTGTCGCCAGCGGTGATTGTGACGAACGTCAACTGAACCGCGAACGTTGCGCTCTGGCCGGTCTGCATGCCCGCCGCCTTGGCCTCGAGCAGGTACCTCCCTGGGCGATCGATGGAGAGATCCGTGAAGGTCGCCACTCCGTTTACCGCGGTAACGGTAGTCGTTCCCGCCAGCGTTCCCGCGCCCCGGATGGCGATGAGACTCGTAGTCACCGGATTCGCGGCGCTCGTCATCGGGTTACCTGCAGAGTCCTGAATCGCGACCCGGACCGCGGGGCTGAGCGGTTGAGCGCCCTGCGCCGTGCCGGGCTGCACCGTGAACGCCAGCCTCGGTGGCGTGGGGTTGTGCAGCGACGGCGACTCCGTTGGGCCGCTGCAGCCGAGGAACAGGAAGGGAACGAACCAGAGGCGGCGGTGCACGTCTTACGTTGGCAGCCGAATTGCCGCTCGCGCAAGTGGCCGGAGTTGGGGCGTTGCGCGCATGCGACACCAGCCATGCGACCTGGATCGCAAGGGCTCTAGTATTGCAGCTCGTGCCGGGTGTACACCTCACCCCGTCGTACCACCAGGGCGATCTGGCGGACGTTGCGGATGTCGGTGAGTGGATCCGCGTCCAGCACGACCAGGTCGGCTGTGGCGCCCGCGGCAAGCGTCCCCGTGCTGTCGAGCCCGAGGGCTCGAGCCGCGTTCGCGGTGGCCGCGACGAGGACGTCGCGCGGCGCGAGGCCGGCCGCCTGCATCGCCTCGAGCTCCATGAAGACCGAGGCGCCGTGCAGCGTGAGGGGGTTGCCCGCATCGGTGCCGAGCGCGATGGGGATGCCGGCATCGTGCACCCGCTTGAGGTTCGCCTGGGCCTGTTCGAGCGATCGGGCGGTCCGTGCCGTTCGCGCCGCGAGCAGGGAGTCGCGGGGGCGCTGCGCGAGCGCCACCGTGTCGGTGGCCAGTGCCTTGGCTCGCGTCGCAGGGTCGACGCAGGCGAGCGGCTGTCGATCGCGCTCGAAGTGCCGCGCGGCGACCTGGCGGTAGCCGTCGGGGACCGTGAGCGTCGGCACGTAGATCGTCCCCTGGCGCCGGGCGAGCGTCAGGAACTCGTCGTCCACCGGCGCGGACCAGACAGAGTGCACCAGCACGCGGGCCCCGGCGCGCAGCGCGTCCTTTGCCTCCCACAGACCGGTGGCGTGGACGATCAGCGGCAACCCCACGTTGCGCGCTTCGTCGCCGGCGACGTGCATCAGCGCCGACATGCGGGCGGTGTCGGGCGGCTGGGGCGGCATGATGTACCACACCTTGATAGCCGCCGCCCCCCAGGTCTTGTGGGCGCGTACCGCCTGCCGCACCGTGGCCTCGTCCGCCATATAAATGAACTGGCGCTGGTCGGGCAGGTTCAGCCAGAAATCGATGGTCGAGAGCAGCGACCCGGCGGCCAGCACGCGTGGTGCCGTGGTGCTCCGAGCCGTCCGCGCCTGGAGCTCCAGCGTCCACGGATAACCTCCCACGTCGAAGACCGAGGTGACGCCGCTGCACAAGTACGAGCGGAAATACCGCTCAGGTCTCGTGTGCAGGTCCGCCTCGACGGTCTCGTAGGGGTAGCGGTCCCGCAGGTCCAGCGCGTCGGGTCGTCCGTCGACCCAGCCCGTCTGGGAGAAGTGCACGTGGGTGTCGATCAAATCCCGGGATGAGCCACTTGCCGACGGCGCTCACCGTATCGGCGTCGGCGGGCACCGGGCAGGTGGCGCGCGGCCCCGCGCAGGCGATCCGGCCCTCGCGCATCACGACCACCGCGTTCTTTACCGGCGCCGCGCCGGTGCCGTCCACGAGCGTGGCGCCGACGATCGCTAGCGGCGGGGGCGCGGCGTCGGGCGTCGGGAAGGCGGTCGTCACCACGATCTTCCAGCCAGTGGGCGTCCGGACGAGCACGCGCTCACTCACGCCGCGCACGCTGCCGCTCGAGTCCACCACGCGGTAGCGGTACACGCCGTAGGCTACGTCCGGTGTCACCGGTACGACGCGGAAATGCGTCGCGACCAGCGTGTCGGGCCAGGACGCGCCGACTCCGGCGGCAAAGGAGTCGTAGCCCTCGCGGAGCCCGTCGGGGCCGACGCGCGCAAGGGTTGGTGTGTGCAAGTAGTGCGACAGGTAGGCGGCGCGATTGCGCGCGTGGATGGCCGCGATGTTGCCGCGGAAGGCGTCGAGCGCCGTGCCCTGAGCCGCGAGCGGCGCCGCGTGGGCGAGCAGGCCGAGCGCGGCCGCGACGATCGGTCTCAAAGCTTCGCAGCGCCGCGCCACCGCTCCGCGATGACACCGTGTCCCGCGGGCGTGGGATGGACCCCGTCAGCGGCCCAGTACTGGGGCGTGCTGTGGCGCGCCAAGTCGTCGAACATTTGCTGCAACGGGACGAAGGTCGCTCCCGCATGGCGGGCCACGCGCTCGACCGCGGCGCGACGCTGGTCGAATTCGGGGAACCAGCGATTGTCCACCGCGCCGCAGTGCAATACGAACGGCTCGAGCACGATGATCCGGGTGCGCGGCAGGGCGCGCCGGGTCTCCTCGAGCAGGGCCGTGTACTGGTGCTCGTAGTCCTCGACCGTGCCGGTGTAACCGCTGCTCAGCTTGTGCCAGAAGTCGTTCACACCGATCAGGATGCTCAGCACGTCCGGCGCCAGGGCCACGGTATCGGTGACCCAGCGGGCGGCGAGGTCCGGGACCTTGTTGCCACTGACGCCGCGATTGTAGAACCGCAGCGCGCGATCGGGATGTGCCGCGAGCGCCGCCGCGGCGACGAGCAGTGGGTACCCCGAGCCGAGGGCGCGTGCCGCGTTCGGCTCGATGGCGGCACGATCCCGACCGGCGTCCGTGATCGAGTCGCCCTGGAAGAGCACCACGGTGCCGTCGGCTGGGCGAGTGGGGCGCGCGACTGCGGGCGTGGAGGGCAGGAGGGCGGAACCGGCCAGTGCGCCGGCGGTGGCCGTGACGAACTCGCGACGCGTCACGTCGTGGGTCATTCTCATCTGCCTTTCACACTGGCGTACACCAGCGGTTGGAACTGCGCGTCCAGCGACCATGAGGGCGGGAGGCACTGGGTCCAGACCATCGCGGTGAGATCCGCCTGGGGATCGACCCAGAAGAAAGTGGACGCGGCCCCCGCCCAGCGAAAGGTACCTGGCGATCCGGGGACGGTCTTGTCCGAATCCACCCGCACGGCACCTCCGTACCCGAAGCCGTTCTTTCCGGGAGGCCAGTCGGCGGCGGGCCCGGGGATCGGCGTGAGCCCGGGAGGCAATTGGTCCTTCATCATCAGGGCCACTGTTTCGCGCTTAAGGACTCGACGTCCGTCGAGCTGACCGCCGTTCAGGAGCATCTGGGCGAACCGGACGTAGTCGCTGACGGTCGAGAGCAGCCCGCCTCCGCCGGAGAGCATCTTACCTTCCGGCGTATACGCCGTTGCGATCAACGGCGCGCTCGCCTGGAGTTTTCCATCGGTGCCGGAGGTGTACAGCGTCGTCAGGTGGCCCTCCATAGCGGGCGTGACGTGGAACGCGGTCATCGACATATCGAGCGGCCGGAACAGGGCACTGTCGAGGTAGCGATCGAACGTCATGCCGGAGACGAGTTCGACGACGTGGGCGAGGACATCGATGGAATAGCCATAGTTCCACCGTGACCCGGGCGAGAATGCCAGCGGGAGGTGCGCCAGACTGTCCGATAGCTGGGCCAGGGTCCAGTGCGGGTTGTTGAGCCCCGCACGGCTATAGATCGAATCCGCGGGCGTGCTGCCGAAAAAGCCGTAGGTCAACCCGGACGAGTGGGTGAGCAGGTCGGCGATCGTAACGGGCCGCTCGGGATCGCGCAGGACGGGCGCTGCCGCGCTGCCGCCGGCGTAGACCTTCACCCCCGCGAAGGCGGGAATGTATTTCGAGACCGGGTCATCGAGCCGCACCTTGCCACGCTCGTACAACTGCATGACGGCCGTGCTTGCGATCGGCTTGGTCAGGGAGTAGATCCGAAATACCGCGTCCGGGCTCATGGCACGCCGGTGTTCCACATCCATCCAGCCCACGGACGCGAGGTAGACAAGTTTGCCATGCCTGGCGATGAGCGCGAGGAAGCCGGGGTATTTCCCGGAGTCCACATAGGATTGCAGCGTGGTCGTGATGCGCTCCAGCGCCGCGGGCGAAAGGCCTACTTCCTCGGGACGGGCGCGCGGGAGCGCTTGTGTCAAGGCGGGTTCCGTCAGGAGGCAGCACGACACGAATGTGAAGAGGGTTCTGAGCGGCGCGCGAGTGGTCATCGCCCTTACACGTGAGTTGGGATTGGCCCCGGTGGATTCGAACATCCAATCAGCGCGACCGGCGCTGCGCGAAGAGCCAGCTCACCAGCGTCGGCGACCCGTATGCCGCGTCCCACACGTTGTGATTCGTCCCCAGTACCTCGAAATACTGCACGGGAGCGCCGACGGCCTTCAAGGCTGCCGCGGCCTGACGCGACTGTTCGACCGGGACCGCCCCGTCGATCTCACCGTGGACGATCCACGTCGGGACGCGCCGCAGCTGACGAGCGAGAGCTTCGAAGGGCGGGCCGCTATCGGCAGGAACGACCGGCGTGAACGGGCGGGTCGTGGGGAAGAAGGTGGTAACGAAACCGCAGATCGGGACGAGGGCCGCAAAACGGGACGGATAGCGATACGCGAGGTACCACACCCCGTTGCCGCCCATCGACAGGCCCGTGAGATACACGCGGTCGGAGTCGACTTGGAACTCTCGGCTCACTTGCTCGAGCGCAGCCATGGCGACTTGCGCGGGCACTCCCGCCCAGAGCGACTCCGCCGGCAGCTGTGGGAAGACGATGATCGCTGGGAAACGGGCGGCATTCAGACGGACGGCGGCGCCCAAACCCACTTGGGTCGGTAGGAGACCGTCGTCGCCGCGCTCACCGGCGCCGTGCAAGAAGAGAATGACGGGCCAGCGCTGTGATGGCGTGTAGGTGAAGGGGACGAACACCTGGTAGTGGTGAGGCTGGCCCGCCACGGAGACGCGGCGGTCCAAGAACCCGGTCTGGAGAGTCTGGCCCGCCAGCGCTCGCGCAACGATCGCCAGCATGGCCGTCGTCCGGATCACACGACAATCCATCGGTCCACCTCCAGTGGGTGAACGCGGTGCAGGGAAGAGAATTGGCCCCGGTGGATTCGAACCACCATACCCAGATCCAAAGTCTGGTGTCCTGCCGTTGGACGAGGGGCCAGCGATTATGTCGCGCTTGAACTTAGCGGGGCAGGGGCGGGGGCGGGAGCCTCGGACTCACCCGCTCATTTGTGCGGAACGATCAAGGTTCCGGTTTGTGTCTCAACGCCAGTAGGCGGAATACGCCGTTCGCGTCGGACCGGGCTGTTCCCAGCACGCCCCAGGTCGCCTCGTCGTTCGGGTAGTTCGGATTGACCACGAGCAGTGCGATCGAGGCATCGGCGATCGGCCCGGCGTTCTGGCCCATCACCGTGCCGCTCACGGACCCCGTGACCGCGCTGTTGCGGACCTGCATGTAGCCCACGTAGCTGAAAGCCGCCGCCGCGTTGGCGGGGTCAACCGCAATAAAGCTGCGGCCGAGATCAAAGTCGATCACGACCACCGAACCAGTGTCGGCGATCTGAATGGGACGATCGGCGACCGATCACAACGATGCCGAGGAGACTGCGCTTCATCGCCGCCCTCCCTTCTATGGTTCCAGCTCCACCCCCTGCGTCTGGCCGTGCTTCGTCTGTATGTCGTACGCGCGGTTGCGCGCCCGGCCATCCGCCACGATCTGCTCCGCCAGGCGCGTCGCGTCACCCGACAGCTTGTCGCAATTCGTGCCGCGCAGCGGCGTGAGCGCGGCCATCACCTCGCGGGCGTTGCGCTCGGCGATCGTGCGGTGTCCCGCCTCATGCAGCCGGACCGCCTTCAAGTAGGCCTGCCACGTCTTCAGCAACCCGGGCGATGCGGTCGCCGGCGGCTTCCAGCGTGGCAGGGTCATAGAGACGTCGAGCGTGACCTTCACGTCGCGCAGCACGCAGCTGTCGCCGCGTTGCACCGTGCCGTAGCCCCACTCGAGGTTCCACACGGTCAACGCGTCCTGCGACTTGCCGCTCTCGTCCTTGGGGCCGAGCCGCCGGATCTGATTCCGTAGCGCGCCGGCGCTCGACCCATCGATATCGTAGTACTGCTCGCGGGCGCTGATCGACGGGCGCGGCGCGGCGCGCGCCAGCGCCGCGGAATCCGCAGCGGGCGTGGGCGTCGAAACGGGCTGCGGAGTCGAGGACCCGCACGCGCAGGCGAGCACCACCACCATGGGGATGAGTGGCCGCATACCGTTCATGCAGTCACCTTGAAGACCTGATCGTGCTGGCGCGTGCGGTCGGTCACCTGGATGGCGACCTCGTCGCCGGTCTTGGCTTCCGGGACTTTCTGATGGTTCACTTCCATCGAACCGATTTGCTCGGTGAAGTCGGTCGTGTGGCCGTGAAAGCGAATGCGGTCCCCCACCGCCAGCGTGCCCTCGGTCACGCGCACGACGGCGACACTCGGTCCCTTGAAATAGTGGACTACGGTCCCCACCAGCTGCTCCGGCATCGGCCCTCCTCGCATCCGTCGTCTACCACAATATCGAGGGCCAGGTCCGGGGCCGCTACTCGATCGCCACCTGCGCGGCCCACCGGGCGGGATCGACCGGGCCATGCGGCAGCAGGCGCCACCACAGCTTGTGGCGCCACCAGCCGAGCCCGCTCGTCGCCCAGCCTGCCT
>JACXTT010013333.1_pt1 | contig 10839 bp, 10 predicted proteins | sample 9270951 | NCBI WGS metagenome assembly JACXTT01 (sample SAMN15532306, study PRJNA645909) | rock metagenome | isolation source: weathered quartz diorite | place: Puerto Rico | collected 2017-06-21
CGCCAGCCGCGGCGCCGCGCGCCGCCCCGGCGACGCGCTGGCCGCCGCCGACCGCCGGCCCGGTCTGCTGCGGCGGAACCGCCTGCTGGGGTGCGTTGGTCTGCGCCCACGACATGCAGGCGCTCTTGTCGGCCTGCTGCGTGGCGGCGTCCTGTCCCTGTGCCGGGTAGGCCGTCGGCATCGGCGGCGGCTGCTGGGCGAGCGTGGCGGTGGCGACAGCGCAACAGCCCAGCGTAACGAGACGAACCAGTGTGTTGTTCATGGTGGCGCTCCGTGAGAGAGGGAAAGCGCGATGGCGGCGGGCGGCCCGCCGCCATCGCTCCGGTTCAGCGAATCACGCCATCGCTCTTGAGCTTCGGGATGAGCGTGGACGCCAGATTCTGCACCGCCTTGGGTATATCGTTCGTGCCGATGCTTTCGGTGGTGACGGTCCACACCACCTTTTGCGTCCTGGCGTCCCACACCGTGGTTTCCAGGGTCACGACCTCGTACTGGTTGACGTCCGGAGTGGCGGCCCAGGCACCGCCGTACCAGCCGTAGAAGCCGCCCCAGCCCGGCCCGCTCGGCGTCACGTTGACCTTCTGCTGCACCCGCTGCACGCGGGTGGCGAGGAGCGCATCGGCACCGCTGGACTTGATCACGTCGGCGAGCTTCGCCGTCGAGTCACCCGCCGGAATCTGCGTGTAGCTCTGCTCGGCCTTCACCCCCGCCGCCTGCAGCTGCTGGACGAAGGTGTCCTCGAAGATGCGGCGATGGGTGTCGCTCTTGCTGATGCCAAGCACGAACACGTTCGATGCCGGCGGTCCGGACCAGCTCGGATCCTTCCACTGGTTGCTGATGCTCGGCGCCGACGAGCAGGCAGCCAGCAGGATCGGGGCGATCAACATCACGCTGCGGAACGGCTTCATGGATGACTTTCTCCCTGGTCGAAAGGAAGGGACGTGGCGCATGCCATGACGTGGGGACACGGCATCAGCATGGCTCTTCTCCCGCATGGGCGCTGGCGTCGTACGGCGCCAGCGGAATCAGGCCGAGGCGCTCGGCCTCTCGGATCAGCGCGACGCCGCTGTGCACGCCGAGCAGGTCGAGCAGGGCCTGGCGATGGCTCTCCACCGTGCGCACGGAAATGCCGAGCGTGGCCGCGATCTCGCTGGTGCGCAGGCCCCTGGCCATGCAGCGGATCACGTCGCGCTGGCGCCGGGTGAGCCGGTGTGCGGCCTCGGGGGCCTGCAGCAGCGATGCCATCAGTTCCGGGCTGACGTACTGGTTGCCCGCCGAGACGGCCTCCATCGCGCTGTAGAGCTCGCCGCTGGTGGATTGCTTGAGCACGTAGCCGTTGGCGCCGGCCTGCATCGCTTCACGCACGATCAGCGGCTCGCCGTGGGTGGACAACACGATCACCGGCACCTCGCAGCCTTGCCTGCGCAGGCGCCTGAGCGCGTGCAGTGCGCTGAACGGCGAGAGCGCGATGTCGGTGATCACCAGGTCGACGTCGCCGGCGAGCGCGGCGAGCAGCAAGGCCTCGCTGTCGTGCACGATGCGCACCGAATCGGTCCGCTTGGCCAGCAATCCCGCGAGGCCTTCGGCGACGCAGCGGTGCTCGTCGGCCAGCAGCACGCGCAGCCGCCGCACCTTGGCTTGCCTGCTTCCCCTGGTGGCCATGGCTCAGGCCGGGCCGGACGGGCTGGGGCGCGCACGCCGACGATCGGCGCGGGTGACGCAACGCGATGGCGGGAGGTCATGCCGCATCAGCCGGTTCCTCGGTTTTCAGCGCATTGGCTACCCCCCAGCTTGGGCCGTCCGGGGTCGCGTGGTAAGCGAACTTTCACTCAAACATGCCCAGTAAAAATACTGTGCCCGGGCTGCGCAAGGCCGTGGCCCGATCCCCCGCGCTTCGGGCTCCGGTGGAGCGGCTTGCCACGGACCGGTTCGCGATCGACCGCACCCGTCCGTCGTCGTCCGTAGAACTACGCAAGTCATCACGAAGGCGTGACGCTGATCGTGGAGAAATTACGGAGGCGTCGGGTGGCGCACGCTGGGGCGCTACCCGCTTTGGATAGTCGTCCCTAGGGCCCGGGACGTCGCAGGGATCGTGGGGAAATCATGGGCGACAAGGCACTGGCGGGTGGTCTGCCTCATCTCACGCGTGGCGCAGGCATGTTCGTCGCCGCGATCGCCTTGCAGTGGCTGTCGATGGCCATGTGGAACCGCCAGAGCGACGCGCAGGCGATCTGGCTGCCCGGTCCGCTGCTGCTCTCCGCGTTGCTCAGTGATTCGGGCCGCTACTGGGGGGCCTACGACCTCGGCTGGCTGCTCGGCCTGCTTTCCCTCTCCCTCGGGCTGGGGCTGCCCGTGCAGGGCATGCTGGTGATCACCCCCTTCGTGCTGCTGCTGATCAACGCGGCCGCGTTCGTGATCAGCCGGTTCCGCTCGGACCAGTCCATCGACGATTTCGCCCGCCTGCTCGGATTCGTGGTGGTGGCCGTGTTGCTGCTGCCGTTGCTGACCGCGATGTTCATCGCCTGGATGGCGTCGGTGACCTCCATGCCGCCCTGGCTGTCCGGACCGTGGTGGCACGTGGGGCTGGCCGATTCCCTGGGTTATGCCTTGCTGCCCCCGGCGATCGTGAGCCTCGCCAATCCTGCATCGTCGCTGCGGCGTGATGCGCTGCCCAACTGGAACATGTTGCTGATCACCTCGGTGGCCTTGGTGTGCCTCTGGCTGGGCTGGCGCGAGCTGGGCGCCGTGGCGACGGTGCGTCCCCTGCTGCTGCTCGCACCGGTGCCGCTGGCGATCTACGTGGCCTTGCGCGCCCAGATTCCCGGTACCAGCGTGGTGAACCTGACCATCGGCGTCATCGCCATCCAGTTGAGCCTGGCGCAGGAAGGACCGTTCGTGCAGGGCGGGGCGGGTCACACCAACCTCAGCGTGCAGCTGTGGATGCTGGGCATGGCGACCGCTTCGCTGTTCCTCGCCGCCCTGGTCGAACAGCGGCGCGCCACCCAGCGCGCGCTGTCGGCGACCAGCAGCGAGGTGCGCGAACTGGCCGGCCGGCTGATCGTGGCGCAGGAGCAGGAGAGGGCGCGCATCGCGCGCGACCTGCACGACGACATCAACCAGCGCCTTGCGGTTGCCTCGATCCGCCTGAGTGCCTTGCGCCGCAAGGTGGATGAGAGCAATCGCAACGACGTGAGCCAGCTGCAGAGCGAGTTGATCGCCCTGTCCGAGGACGTGCGCCATCTTTCACACGACCTTCATCCCAGCATGCTTACTCAGACGGGACTGACGGCCGCGCTGGCGAGCCTTTGCCAGTCGCAGCGCGAGAGGAACGGACCGTACATCGAATTGAAAGTGTCGCCGCATGCCAAGGATCTTCCCGAGGATGTGGCGCTGTGCCTTTACCGCGTGACCCAGGAAGGACTTGGCAACGCGCTGAGGCACGCCGATGCGCAGCATGTCGAGGTCGCGCTGCAGATCGGTGATGAGCAAGTGAATCTCACCATAAGGGACGACGGCAAGGGATTCGCCACGGAGGCAGAGGGGCACCGGGGGCTTGGTCTGATGAGTATCGACGAACGCACGAAGTTGCTCAGTGGCAGCTATCGACTGCAATCGACTCTGGGGAAAGGGACTGAACTATGCATATGCATTCCGTTAGCACCGTACACGCCGCTACACGGCCTGGCCTGATCATCGCGGATGACCACCGCATGGTCGCCGAGGGCGTGCAGCACATCCTCGATGAAGACTTTGAACTGCTGGAGATCGTTTCCGACGGCGAGGCGCTGATCGACGCGGTGCGTCGCCTGCAGCCCGACCTGGTCGTGGCCGACATCAACATGCCGCGTTGCAACGGCATGGACGCGTTGAAGCGCCTTCGCCAGGTGGGCATCGGCACGCGCTTCGTGTTCCTTACCATGCACATGGAGCCGGCCCTGGCCGTGGCCGCGCTGAAGGCCGGGGCCAGCGGCTACATCCTCAAGAGCTCGGCGGGCGAAGACCTGCGCAACGCCGCGCAACAGGTGATGCTCGGCGGCACCTATGTGACGCCGGCGCTGGGCGCGCGCTACATCAGCGGGCAGCTGACCGACATGCGCAATCTCACCTCGAAGCAACTGCAGGTGCTTCGACTGGTGGGCGAGGGGCTGCGCTCCAAGCAGATCGCGCTGCAGCTGGGCCTGTCGGTGCGTACGGTCGAAGCCCACAAGTACACGATGATGCAGGTGCTGGGGGTGCACTCCACGCTGGAACTGGTGCGGCGCGCCGAGGACCTGGGGCTGCTGTTCTAGGCGAAACGGCAGGAATTCGCGCTTTCCAGCGGAATCGAAGTCCGGACAAGGTAATTTTACTTAGCCTGGACTCGGTTCTCTTTCGGTGGCGGAAGTTCCCGCGATGGATAATGCTGCGTTCGTAGCCTTATCCGTCTTGCGGGGGCGAGCGTGACACGACCGACGGTCGTTCTGGCCGAAGACCATCCTCCTGTCGCCGAGCAGATCCGCGATGTGCTTGGCGGGGAATTCGACGTGCTCGCCGTCGTGGGGCACGGCGAAGCCTTGGTCAAGGCGGCGCGGCGGCTGCGGCCCGATGCCGTGGTGACCGACATCAGCATGCCCGGCATGGACGGCATGCAGGCGGCACGCGAGCTGTTGGCGGAACGCCCCGGGTTGCCGGTGGTCTTCATCACCGTGCACGACGATCCCACCCTTGCGCGCGCGGCACTCGCCATCGGCAAGGGCTACGTGTTGAAGGCTTCGGCGGGCGAGGAGCTCACCGACGCCGTGAAATGCGTGCTCGACAACCGCTACTTCGTGTCCTCGACGCTGGGACGTGTCGAGGCGTTGATCGGTTGATGCGCGCTCAAGCGCCGGTTCCGGCGTAGGTCTGCAAGGCTTCGTCCAGGCGCTGCCGCATCGTGGCGAAGCCTTCCCATGGATCGCCCCGCAGCCTCGCAAGCCGCCTTCGTACCGTGTGCATGTCGAAGTCGCCGGGGCTCTTGCACCTGCGCAGGTCCCGCCACCGCAAGGGGGTCGCCACCGTGGCGCCCGGGCGGCCGCGGAGCGAGTACGACGCCACGCTGGTCGCGCCACGGCTGTTGCGCAGGTAGTCGATGAAGATCCTGCCGCCGCGTTCGTCCATGCTGGCCTTGGCGATGAAGCGCCGGGGCTGCTCGTCGGCCAGCCTGCGCGCAAAGGCCTGCGTGAATCGCTTGGCGTCGTCCCAGCGGCAGGTGGCATGCAGCGGCACCACGACGTGCAGTCCCTTGCCGCCGGTGGTGCGCACGTAGGCCTGCAGCCCGACGTCGCCCAGACGCGACCTGATCAGGACGGCTGCATCGATGACATCGCGCCAGGCGACGCCCTGGCCGGGATCGAGGTCGAACACCAGGTAGTCCGGCTGCTCGAGCGATTCGGCCCGTGCGCCCCAGGGATGGAATTCGATGGCCCCGAACTGCACCAGTGCAATCACCGACGATGCATCGTCGGGACAGAGGTAGTCGTCCGTCTTGCCGCTTTCCTCCCGCAGCCTGACCTGGCCGACATGGGCCATGCCGCGCATCGGATGCTTCTGGAAGAACCCTTGTTCGCCGATGCCCTCGGGAAACCGGAGGATGGAGGTGGGGCGATGGGCGACGCCGGGGAGAAACCAGTCCATCACGGTGCGGTAGTAGTCGGCAACGTCCTGCTTGGTGACCCCGAGGTCGGGAAACAGCACGCGATCCGGATGCGTGACCACGATGTCGTCGGTGTCTTGCCTGCTCATGAGGTCGCGTTCTCCGTGCCCGTGCGTGCGAGCCTGGTGGCATGCGTGCCGCTGGTGTCCACGTCATGCGACGGTGTCGCATGGACGGAGAAGCCTGCGTGTATCAACCGTGAAACAGTTGCCTTCCAAGCAAAACGGGGTCAACGTATCAGACCTCACGATGTAGTCGTATTCCTACGCAATACTCAGTCAGGAGCCAATAGGTTCCTCTGTAGATCGAGTGCACTCTTGGTCGGTCCGGAAGGACAGCTTGGTGAGCTTGCCGCTCACGCGATCGAGCAGTGGCGGGGCTCTCTCTCTTCCTACTGGGTTGGAACATGGTCATCTACTCGCTCAATCAATCGGCCGAAGGGCAATGGAACGTCTGCCGCTCGGGGTCTTCGTTGTTCAGTGACCTGCAGCTGCCCGCTGCGATCCGGCTTGCGCGCGAGGTCGCGCGCGACGAGCACCTGCGCTCGGGGCGTTCGGTCTGCGTGGAGATGCCCGGCCCCGAGTCGACCATCCGGCTCGCGCAGTTCGCGCCATCGGGCCCTTTCCTGGTGCAGGCCGCCTGAGCGCAAGCCCGCGGAACGGGCCGTGCATGCTGCATGGCCGCTTGTCTGAATGACCTTGGCTGGGCAAAGTCGCGGGGTCTCTTGCCCAGGACCCGCCCATGCGTCTGTCGCTCCGCTGTTCGTCCATCGCACTGCTCGCGCTGGCTGCCCTGCCTTTGCAGGCCACCACGCTGCTCGTCAACGCCCGCATCCACACGATGGACCCCTCGCATCCGGTCGCCACTGCGCTGGCGTGGAAGGACGATGGCCGCCTGCTCGCCGTAGGGGATACGGCTGACCTGCAGAAGCGCTATCCGGACGGCACCAAGGTGGACGCACAGGGCGCCACGGTGATTCCCGGCCTGATCGATGCCCACGGCCACATGCTCGGCCTGGGCATGACCCATATCCAGGTCGACCTGGTGGGTGCCTCGTCCAGGCAGGAGGTGCTCGATCGCCTCAAGGCCGGCGCCGCGAAGCTGCCCAAGGGAGCCTGGCTGGTGGGGCGCGGCTGGGACCAGAACCGCTGGACCGGCAAGCAGTTCCCCACGGCAGCGGACCTGGACAAGGCATTCCCGGACCGGCCCGTCTATCTCGAGCGCATCGATGGCCACGCGGTATGGGTCAACAGCGCGGCGATGAAGCACGCCACCAAGGCGTTGGATGGCGACTGGCAGCCGCAGGGCGGTCGCATCGTGCGCGAAGGCAAGCAGGCGACCGGCGTGCTGGTGGATGGCGCGGTGGGCCTGGTCGCGGACGCGATTCCGCCGCTGAGCCATGAGCAGACGCGCGACGCCTACAAGGCCGCCTTCGCCGATGCCGTGGCGGCAGGCCTGACGGGCGTGCAGGATCCGGGTGTGAGCCTTGGCGACTTCAAGGTGCTGCAGGAGATGGCTGCCGCCGGCGAGATTCCGCTGCGCCTGTACGAGTTTGCCGACGGCAACCATGAAGCCCTGGACTGGCTGTGCACGCAGGGCGGTCATTGGGCCGATGCCGGCGGGCGCCTGCAGATGCGCACGGTCAAGCTCTACATGGACGGCGCACTGGGCAGCCGCGGCGCGGCCCTGCTGTCGGACTACAACGACGACCACGGCAACCGCGGCATCCTGGTGACCTCACCGGACGCCTATCGCAGTGCCGTGGAAAAGGCCTATCGCTGCCACGTCCAGGTGGCCACGCACGCGATCGGCGATCGCGGCAACCGCATGGTGCTCGATACCTACCAGTCGGTGCTGGGCGAGCACGCGGACAGCGATCACCGCTGGCGCGTGGAGCACGCGCAGATCCTCGCGCTCGACGACATCCCGCGCTTCGCCAGCCTGCACCTGATCGCCTCGATGCAGCCCACCCACGCCACCTCCGACATGCCCTGGGCGGAACAGCGCCTCGGTACGGAACGCCTGAAGGGCGCTTACGCCTGGCAGCGCTTCATCCACGAACAGGTGCCGCTGGCGTTCGGTTCGGACTTCCCGGTCGAGCATGTCAACCCGATGCTGGGCCTGTATGCCGCGGTCACCCGCCAGGACCTCAGCGGCAAGCCGCCGGGAGGCTGGCTGCCTGACCAGCGCGTCAGCCGTATCCAGGCGCTGGCAGGTTTTACGCGCGGCGCGGCTTATGCGGCCTTCATGGAAAACGAGGTGGGCACGCTCAAGCCGGGCATGCGCGCGGACTTCGTGATCCTCGACGGCGACCTGATGAGCGTGCCGCCGCGGCAGATCGCCGACCTCAAGCCCTTGAGCACCTGGGTGGACGGGAAGGTGGTGTATCGGGCGGAAAAGGCACTGGCCACGCAGTGAGGCGAGGTGGCGGCTGCCGGGAGCGCCGAGGTATCGGGGCCGGTGTGGCCCGCACCCCAGCTTTCCGAGTCGCCCCCCTTGTAGGAGCGCACCCAGTGCGCGACCGCGGGGTTGCGACATCACCGCTCCGTTGGCCTTTGGCGCGCTGGGTGCGCTCCTACAGGAGAGCCGGATACAACGAAGGGCGCTGCCTATGGCGAGCGCCCTTCGTTGGTTTTCTTCCCTCAGCCAGTCATGGCCAAGGACACTTACGCGGCCTTGCGCGCCACTTCGCCAATCGACGCATGTGCCGTCTTCAGCGACGCCACCTTGTTGTCCTCACCCAGGTTGACGCCCTCGGCACGGACGAACTCGATGTCGGTGATGCCAAGGAAGCCGAACACTGCGCGCAGGTAGGTCTCCTGGAAGTCCATCGGCGCCGCGGCGCTGCCTGCGCTGTACACGCCGCCACGCGAGGAGGCGATGATCACGCGCTTGCCGCCCGCGAGGCCCTGCGGGCCATTGGCGGTGTACTGGAACGTCTTGCCGGCCACCGCGACGCGGTCGATCCAGGCCTTCAGCTGGCTGGGGATTGAGAAGTTGTACATCGGGGCGCCGATCACGATGACGTCAGCGGCAAGGAACTCCTCGATCATCTGGCTGCCCAGCACGGCCGCCGGGTCGCTGGCGTCGGCCACCGGGGTCCAGTGCGGCAGCGGGTTGGCAACGAGATCGTGGTAGATCACCTCCGTAGCGGGGGTGTTCTTGGTGAATTCGGCTACGATGGCAGCGGTCAGCGTGCGCGAAACGGAGTGGCTACCCAGGGCGCTAGCGTCGATATGCAGCAGGTTCATGGCAATTTCCTCAGTTACGGGCCGGACCATCCGGCGACGGAGCTAAGGTACTCGGGAGACAATCGCCCGATAAGACGGGTAAAATCGGACGTATTGTTCCATTGAGGAAACAACCATGACGGTAGCGATGACGGTATTGGACGGTGCCCTGCAGGATCTCAACGATCTGTATTTCTTCGCTGCGGTCGTGGAGCACGGCGGGTTCTCCTCCGCGGGCCGGGCGCTGGGCATTCCCAAGTCACGGCTTAGCAAGCGCATTGCCCAACTGGAGGAACGCCTGGGCGTGCGCCTGCTGCAGCGGACCACCCGCCGCTTCGTGGTCACCGAGGTGGGCGAGCGCTTCTACAGCCATTGCCGCGCCGTGCTGGAAGAGGCCCGGGCTGCGCAGGAAGCGGTGGAAGAGGTGCGCTCCGAACCGCGTGGCGTGGTGCGCGTGAGTTGCCCGGTGTCGCTGGTGCAGACGGTGGTGGGGCACATCCTGCCGGAATTCCTGGCCCAGCATCCGAAGATGCAGGTGCGCCTGCAGGCGACGGACCGCCGTGTCGACGTGATCGGCGAGGGCTTCGACATCGCCATCCGCGTGCGCAGCAAGCTCGATACCGACGCCACCCTGGTGATGCGCACGTTCGGCCAGTCGACGGTGATGCTGGTGGCCAGCCCGGAGCTGCTCAAGCGCCACGGTCGCCCGGAACAGCCGTCGGACCTTTCCAGGCTGCCCGCGCTCAGCAACCAGGAGCATGAGGGCGCGCAAAGCTGGGAGCTGCTCGACGCACAGGGCGAACGCATCGTGGTCGACATCCAGCCCCGCCTGATCTGCGGGGACTTCGCCGCCTTGCTGCAAAGCTGCAAGAGCGGGGTCGGCGTGACCCTGCTGCCGGAATTCGTGTGCGGGCCGGCGGTGGCGCGCGGCGAGCTGGAAGTCGTGCTGCCGGAGTGGAGCGTGCCGCAGGGCACCATGCACTTCGTCTATCCCAGTCGCCGCGGCCTGCTTCCCGGCGTGCGCGCCTTCGTGGACTTTCTCGCGGAGAAGCTGCCCGATACCGTGCGCGAGAAGCACGCCCAATGCAGCAAGTACGTCTGACCCCTGCCTGCCACGGGGCGCGTGCTAGCATCCCTGTTTAGCCATCCAGACATCCGGACCATGCACATCGATACCAAGCTGCCGAAAGTCGGTACCACCATCTTCAGCGTCATGAGTCAGCTGGCGGTCGAGCACAAGGCCGTGAACCTGGGGCAGGGGTTTCCTGATTTCGAGCCGCCCGGACCGCTGCGCGACGCCATCACGCGCGCCATGGCCGAGGGACGCAACCAGTACGCACCCGGCATCGGCCTGCCGACGCTGCGCGAGCAGATCGCGCTGAAGACGGAGCGCATGTACGGCCACAAGCTGAGCGCCGATGCCGAGGTGACGGTGACCTCCGGCGCCACCGAGGCGTTGTTTGCGGCCATTGCCGCGGTCGTGCGCGCGGGTGATGAAGTCATCGTGTTCGATCCCGCCTACGACAGCTACGAGCCGGCGATCGAACTGCAGGGCGCACGGGCCGTGCATATCCCGCTGCAGGCGCCGACCTTCTCGGTCGACTGGCAGCGCGTACGGGATGCCGTCACGCCCAGGACCCGCATGATCCTCATCAACAGCCCGCACAACCCGACGGGCGCGGTGCTGTCGTCGGCGGACCTGGACGAGCTCGCCGACATCGTGCGCGACACCGAGATCGTGGTGCTGTCGGACGAGGTGTACGAGCACATCGTGTACGACGGCGCCAAGCACGAGAGCGTGCTGCGCCACGCGGAACTCGCCGCGCGCAGCTTCGTGGTGTCCTCGTTCGGCAAGACCTACCACTGCACCGGCTGGAAGCTCGGTTATGCGGTCGCGCCCAAGGCGCTGTCGGCCGAGTTCCGCAAGGTGCACCAGTA
>JACXTT010013334.1_pt1 | contig 10838 bp, 9 predicted proteins | sample 9270951 | NCBI WGS metagenome assembly JACXTT01 (sample SAMN15532306, study PRJNA645909) | rock metagenome | isolation source: weathered quartz diorite | place: Puerto Rico | collected 2017-06-21
TCGCTGAGCGAAAAAAACGAAGTGCTGCTCTCTTGCGTCGACCCGGAGACCGAAAAGCAAATGAAGGAAGTGGTCGATGAGGTCTATCGCACAGGCGACACGGTGGGTGGCGTATTCGAAGTGATTGCGCACAACGTGCCGCCCGGGCTGGGTTCACACATCAGTTGGGACTCACGACTAGACGGCCGTCTAGCACAAGCTATCGTCTCCATGCAGGCGGTGAAAGGCGTCGAAGTCGGTTTCGCCGCCGAAGGCGCGGCATCTTTCGGATCGCGCGTCCAGGACACGATTCATTACAATCGAGAAGAGCGGCGCTTCACCCGGGGAGCCAATCGTGCCGGGGGCCTGGAAGGCGGAATGACCAACGGCCAGGACGTGCTGGTCCGCGGATTTCTGAAGCCCATTTCCACGCTGCGGCGTCCGCTCGAATCGGTGGATCTGGTGACTCGCGAGCCCGCCAGGGCGGCCTACGAACGCAGTGATGTCTGTGTAGTGCCGGCGGCCGGCGTCATCGGCGAGGCCATGGTCGCGATCGTCCTGGCGCAGGCGTTTTTGGAAAAATTCGGAGGCGATTCGCTGGAAGAAACGCGGCGCAACTTCGAAGGCTACATGGAGCAAGTTAAGAATTTCTGATGACCTACCCGATCGTGCTATACGGTGAGCCCGTACTCGAGAAGAAGGCCGAAGCGATTACCGAATTCGATACTCCCGAGTTGCACAAACTTATCGATGACATGTTCGAGTCTTGTTACGCCGCCAAGGGCGTCGTGTTGGCGGTGCCGCAAATCGGCCTCCCTAAACGATTTGCCGTGATCTATCTCTCGGTGGCCGAGGATCCGCAACAGAAGATCGTCCTGATCAATCCCGAAATCCTCCATAAGGAAGGAACGCAGAGCGGCGAGGAGGGCTGCCTCAGTCTCCCAGGTTTCCGCGAACAAGTCACGCGCCCCAAGAAAGTTACGGTCCGCGCGCAAAACGTCAGGGGCGAGACCTTCGAGATGAGCGGCGAGGATCTGCTCGCCCGAGCTTTCAATCACGAGATCGATCATCTAAACGGCCGCCTTTACATCACGCACGTCAGCGCGCTCAAGCGCGACCTGATCCGCCGCAAAGTCCGGAAACTGGCGAAAGCCGGCGAATGGGGTGGCTGACCCAGTGGCACAGGCATTCCTGCCTGTGGCGAATCGAATGATGCTGATCTTGGTGACACAGGCATTCCTGACTGTGGCGAATCCATGAATCTCATCTTCCTCGGCACGCCGTCCTTCGCTGTGCCAACGCTCGAAGCCATCGTAGCCAATGGTCATCACGTGCTCGCGGTCTATACACAACCGGATCGTCCCAAGGGCCGGGGCGGACAAGTGATGGCGTCTCCAGTGAAGGAAACTGCGTTGCGCCTAGGCCTCACGGTGTACCAACCCGAGCGCGTCCGGCGGCCTGAGGTCGTCGAGCAGTTGAAGCAGTTGAATCCCGACGCCATGATCGTGGTCGGATACGGTCAGATCATTCCGCAATCGATCATCGATATTCCACGCCTCGGCATCATCAACGTGCATGCGTCGCTGCTACCGAAATATCGCGGAGCGGCTCCGATTCAATGGGCCATTGCGAGCGGTGAAAAGCGAACCGGTGTCACGACCATGCGCATTGATGCTGGTCTCGACACCGGCGACATGCTGCTCAAATGGGAGACTACAATCGAGGCGGAAGAAAATGCTCTCGAGCTCAGCCGCCGCCTGGCGGAAGCGGGCGCGCAATTGCTGGTTAGAACACTCCGAGAAAATCCTGTGCCCGTGAAACAGGATCCGGCTGAAGCCAGTCATGGCCCGCTGCTTAAAAAAGAAGACGGCTTGATCGACTGGAATTGGCCTGCGCGCAAAATTGCAAATCGCGTGCGCGGTTTTCTGCCCTGGCCGGGCGCCTACAGCCATTTCCGCGATCTGGGATTCCACATCTGGAAAGCAAAGCTGGCCGAGGAACCCGGCGTCGGTCATCCCGGCCTTTTGCGCCCGCTGAAGAAGCGCCTTCTGGTCGATTGCGGCGAGTCAACTTCGCTCGATGTGATCGAAGTGCAGATCGAGGGAAAAAAACGAATGCCGGCCGAGGCTTTCCTTAACGGCTACCGTCTGAATGAGAATGAAACTCTGGGAGTCAGGCCCAAATGAAACTGCCCCAAGGCTACCGCTACTCGGCTGTCTACGCCGGAATCCGCAAGGAACGGAAGGACGATCTCAGTCTGATCGTTTCCGACACCCCGGCCTCGGCAGCCGCGGTCTTCACACAGAACCGCGTGCAGGCGGCGCCCGTCCGGATCGCGCGCTTCAATCTGACCAAGTCGCGCGGCCTGGTGAGTGCGGTGCTCGTCAATGCAGGCAATGCGAACTGCGCCACGCGAACCGGCGACCGTGTTGTTCTGTCTTGTTGTGACGCCGCTGCAAAACTGCTGCGGGTGCCGTCCGACCAGATTTTTCCAGCATCCACCGGCGTGATCGGAGTCGAGCTCGAAACGCGGCTGATCGTTAACCCGCTACCTGATCTGATAGCAGGCTTGGCGCCGAACCGCTTCGACGACGTCGCGCGCGCGGTCATGACCACCGATACCGTCATGAAGACCGCGCATCAGCAGATTCGTCTGAGGTCCGGCACGGTTCGCATCGCTGGCATGACGAAAGGCGCCGGCATGATTCAGCCCAATATGGCCACCACGCTCGGGTTCGTGTTGACCGATGCAAGTATTCCGCCGGCGGTGCTGGCTTCGATGCTGGGCCAAGCGATCGCGCGAAGTTACAATCGCATTTCAGTCGACGGTGACACCTCGACTAACGACACGATGCTGCTGCTCGCCAACGGGGCATCAAAAATCCAGCCCACGCAGAAAGAGCTCGCCAAGCTGCAAGAGTCGCTGTCGCAGGTGATGGAGGATCTGGCGCGGCAAATCGTGCGCGACGGCGAAGGCGCGCGTAAACTGATCACTATCGAAGTGAGCGGCGCGGCGGGCGATGATGCCGCTGAGCGTATCGCGCGCGCGATTGGCAACTCACTGCTCGTTAAAACCGCGATCGCCGGTTCCGATCCCAACTGGGGCCGCATTATCTCGGCCGCCGGGAATTCCGGTGTGCCCATCGATCCATCCAAAGTCGACATCGATTTGCAGGAGGTCGCCGTGTGCCGGGCGGGCGTCGCTGCCGATTTCTCGGAACCTGAGTTGAAGAAAAAACTGGACGCACCGGATTGCTTGATCCGCGTCGTGCTGCAAGGCCGCGGCAAGGGCAGCGCGCGCTTCTGGACTTGCGATTTAACCGAAAAGTACATCGAGATCAATGCGAGCTATCGCACTTAGCTGTTGCCTGGGCATTCTTGGCTGCGTTGCGCTATCCGCCGACGCACACGACGAGGTCGTCGATCTGTTCGCATCCATGGCGGCCGCGCTCGCCGAGATCAACGTCGCGCAATTCATGGATGCTTTCGACAAGAGTGCGCCGGACTACGGCAAACTCAAGGATGAAGTGACGGCCTTGGTGAAGCAAGCCGAAATCTCTTCGTCAGTTGAGCCGCTCAAGGATGAAGGCGACGACAACAAGCGCCTGGTCGAAATGGATTGGGTTCTCGAAATCCGAAGCCTCATTCCGGATGGTCCGCTGGTTCGCCGCCGAGAAATCATCCGCTGTGAATTGCGAAAAGACAAGAAGCGCTGGAAGATCGTTGCACTGAAGCCGATCGAGTTCTTCGCCCCCGCGAACCTCGATCGCTGACCACCCCATTAACCCGGCCGGTTTTCATTCAAAGCCGCGATCGGGTCCACTCGCATGGCCCGCTGTGCCGGAGCCAGGCAGGCCAGCAATGCAACGACGATGAACAGCAGCGGCACGATTGCGAACGTCATCGGATCGGCTGCGCCTACGTGGAACAGCATGTTGCGCAACACACGCGTAATCGCGAGAGTCGCGATCAGACCGATCGCTAAGCCGAGTAACGCGGGCGTCATGCCCTCAATCACCACCAGACGCAGCACGTCGGCCGGTTGCGCCCCGATCGCGATCCGGAGCCCGATTTCCGGGATGCGCTGGCTGACCGAGTGTTCGAGCACTCCATAGACTCCGATGGCCGCGAGCGCGAGCGCCGTCAGCGCGAAGATGCCGAGCAGCAGGGTTTGAAAACGATCGCGCTGGATCGAAGCAGCAAAACGCTCCTCCATGGTTCGGACATCGGCCGCGGATTGGCCGCGATCGATGGCGCTGATCGCGCGGCGCGCGTCGAGCGTGACAGAGCCCGAGTCGGTCGAGGTTCGCAAGACGAGGAACATCGATGCCGCGGAGTCTTGAGCAAACGGGGTGTAAATCTGTGGAATCGGATCGACCCGAATGCCGGAATTGCGAACGTCGGCAACGATGCCCACGATAGTCAGCCACGGGACACCGGGACGCGGTGCGCCCATCATGATGTGCTGGCCGATAGCATTTCCCGCAGGCCAGAATCCGCGCGCTAGAGTTTGATTGATTACGGCGACGCGCGGCGCATCAGGCGAGTCACGCTGCTCGATCACGCGTCCAACGAGCAACGGAATTCGCATAGTCCGGAAATAGTCCGGTGTCGTTCGATATTGGACGGCTATCTGAGGCACGCGCCCGGAGGAATCGTAGGGTCGTCCTTCAATGCTGAACGGGTCGCCGCCGCGCCCGCCGCCCGAAAGCGGCAACTGGCTTACGAGCCCAGCCGATTCTACGCTCGCGATGTTGCGCGACCGTTCGAATAATTGATCGAAAAACGCGATTCTGGAGCGCAGGTCCGAATAACGAACGCCCGACAACGTGACTTGCATCGTTAGGAGGCGTTGCGAGTCGAAGCCGGGATCGACCTTGTGCAGCCGGGCCAGGCTCTTGATCAGCAATCCCGCGCCGACCAGCAGAACCACGCTCAAAGCAACTTCCGTGGCGATCAGGCTATTTCGAAAACGGCCGTTCATGCCTCCAAGAACTGTGCGGCCGCCCGCGAGATTCAATCCATTACGAGTGCTTCGAAACGCGGGTGCGACGCCGAAGAGCAACCCAGTGGCGAGTGAGAGCAGCAGCGTGAAGCCAAGCACTCGCACGTCGAGCGTGATTCCAGCTTGGGCCGGCAAGCCGCTCAACGCGGGAAGAATAGTGATCGCCCAACCTGCCAGCAACAGCCCCAGCGCTGCTCCGGCGAGCGACAGGATGAGGCTTTCGGCCGAAAGCTCGGCTAAAAGCTGGAAGCGTGTGGCGCCGAGCGAGGTGCGGATTGCTAGGTCGCGTTGACGGCGCGCGCCGCGAGCCAGCAGGAGATTCGCGACGTTGGCGCAGGCGATCAGCAGCACGAAAACGACGGCTCCTGAGAGAACCAACACGCTCGCACGAAAGCTACCGAATAGTTGGTCGCGCAACGGCGCGAGTGAGACGCGATAGCCGGCATCCTCGCCGCGTGGGCCATTATAGGGATGATAGAAAGCCTCAATTCCAGCGGCGACGGCGTCCATATTGGCCTGCGCTTGTTCGATGGTCGCGGTTGGCTTAATTCGCGCGATCAGCCGCACTCCGCCGGTGCTGCGCGGCGGGTTGTGCGGAATCGTCAGCGGGATCCAAACGTCGGGCACACTGGCGGCAAGGCTGGTAAACGCGAAGCCGCGCGGCATCACGCCTTGGACACGATAACTCTGACCGCTGAGCCTGATCTCTTGTCCGGTGATTGCGGGGTCCGCGCCGAACCTGCGCCGCCAGAGAGCGTCGCCGAGGATAACTGCGTCACTACGTCCGGGTTCATTCTGATCCGGCTCGAACGCGCGGCCCAGCGCCGGATTCACGCCCAGCAGCGAAAATAGATTCGATGACGACGCCACCGCCACCAGGCGCTCGGGTATCGCATCGCCCGCACCCTCCAGGTTGACGTCCGTATGATTGAAGGCCGCCATGTCTTCGAAGACCTTGTTATCGCGCCGGTAGCTGGAATAGTTCGCAAGTGTCGGCGGGAACTGGTTCAGGCCCAGCTTGAGTAACTGGTCCCAGACCATCACGAGACGGCCCGCGTCGCGATAAGGTAGCGGGCGCAAAACGACGGCGTCGACGACGCTGAACACGGCTGTGTTCGCTCCAATTCCGAGAGCAAGCGTCAGGATGGCTGCGAGTGTGAAGCCGGGTGACTTGCCAAGCGACCGCGCGGCGAAATTGAGGTTGCGGACAAAATTCAGCACAGATGCTTAGACACCGCCGGCAGAGCCGTTGTTCCTAGAGCAGACTGTCGGCCAGCTCTTGGAAATTCGCCGGTGTGACCAGATGAAATCGCAGCGCCAGACGTGTAAAGCCGCTGATAGTTCTGCTCAGTTCGTCGGTAGGAATTTCGGGACTCGCAAGGAACATATTCCCTGCTGCGATCCGGAAGGGCAGCACGCGCCAATCGCGGACCAGGTGGCGCGGCAGTGCGCGGGCAATGTTCGCGCTAAGATCCACCGGGTCGAGGCGTCCGGCGGGAAGACTCTGCTGCAAGCTTAACGCTTCATATAGATCGTCTTGTGAAAGTTTGCCGAGCTTGACGAGGTATTCCCCGATTCGCAGGCCCGCGGGTTGCGTGGCGAGCGCTTTGCTGAAATCCGCTTGGCTCACGTAGTCGGAACCAACCAGAATCTCACCGAGCTTGCGCTTGTGCTCGACCAACGCGCTGCGCGATGGATAAGCATGCTCGGTCTTGAGCCACACCAGAGGTTCGTGGCGGATGCGAGCGCGAAAATAGGTGGACACGGCTCGAATCGTCGCTACAGAATTAATCCAATTGCCGCACACGCTTCTGAGTGGCACGCCGAGCGCGAATACCGCCCCATAGAGCCTTCCGACACACGCCATCCGTACGCTGCTCTGGATGATCTGGATCAGCAGCGTGCCAAGAAGAATCTTCGTCGGAAGCATGTGCTGAGCGAGGCCCCAAGGCGCTCCAGCGAGCCTTGCGCAGAGCCAGGTAAGTAAGCCATACGCAAACAAAAAATTGGAAAAAAGGCTCAGCGGATTTCCGAGCAGCCCCTTGCGGTCGCGCCAGAACCAATACACCTGCGCCGGTGTGCCGCGCCAGCCGTGGCGCTCCCAGCTTTGCAGGCCGATACCAGTGATCCAGCGTGTACGCTGCCGAGTCGCCGACCGCAGAGTGCGTGGAAAAAACTCGCGCGTCGCGACAATTTCCGACGTGCTCGCGGCCAGTGGAACGAAGGCCTGCTTGAGTCCGAGTTTGTGCAGCCGCAGGCCATTTTCGTAGTCTTCGGTCAAGCAGGCGGGTTCGAAGATGAGATTGTGGTCGGCGGAGGCAAGTTTCTCGAGCGCCTGGCGTGTGAATCCCGTCCCGACACCATTCGAAGGCACGAAGCTGCCCATGATCTGCCGCGCCGGCATGTCCTTGATCTGCCATTCGGAGAACTCATCGCAGTAGATTCCGTGGACGACGTTGCGAAACGGCGTGGGAAGCGGCAGGACCGGGATTTGCACCATTTCGAAATCGTCCGAGTATGCGTTGATTTGTCCGAATGCTTCTGGATGAATCAAGTCTTCAGCGTCGTGAGTCACGACGATTTCGAACTGAACGTCGTGATGCTCCTCGAACAGAAGCATGCGCTGATAGATCCAGTTGAGGCAGTCGGCTTTGGATGTCGGGCCGTCGTGCGGGCAGACCGCGAGGTGAACATTCGGAAAGCGGGCTTCCAGATCGCGGACGGCGTCGAGTGTCGCCTCATCGTTGGGATAAGCGCCGATGAAGAAGTGGTAATTGTCGTAATCGATAGCCGCGACATTATGTTCGACCATGCCACCGATCACGACGTGCTCGTGCCACAGGGGCACGAAGATGGCGATGAGCTTTTCAGGCAGGGGAGATTGATCTAGCTGCTTGACTCGCCTCCCTCGAAGCCGCGTCCACAGGCAGATGATATTAAGGACCATGTCATCCAGGCCACTGATGAGGATCGCGACACTCGCGGGGAAGAGGCACGCCGCCACAAATGCGTCGAAGAAAGCCGTCAGCGATGAGAGAAATGATGCCACTTAGGGGAGTAGTGCGCGACCGGCAAAAATTCTCGCAAAAGCGTTGAAACTTTTATGCGAAAGCTTCATTTGGGCCTTAGAAGTCGTGCGGACACTATAAGCTTGCTGCGGTTCTGTCGATGGGTAAGCGATATGGAGATTCGACGACCCGTTACGATCGCCCTCTTCGTCCTAGTACTCTGCAGTTCGGGGTTTGCTCAGAGCTTTGATAAACCGCAAGCGGCCATTTCGCTGAAGGAAAAGACACTGCTGGCGGCCGTCACGGAGACGATGCAGTGGAAGTCGACCGATCCGCGTGTGGCCAAAGCCTATAGGGAATTGGGCGATTTCTATTCATCCCAAGGGCGCTATGCGGAGGCGGAGAAGCTCTACACCAAGCGTCTCGAACTGGAAGAAGATGCCCTCGGACGCGCCAATCCCGATATCATTGTGGCCATCAACGATCTCGCGCGCGTCAATTTCGCGCAGATGAAATACGCCAGGACCGCGGACCTGTTCGACCGGTCGCTGCGGATCATGGAACGCGAATATGGCGATCAGGACGCCAAGCTGGTTCCACAGATCGACGGTGTAGCGCAGGTTCTGCAAGCCGACTCCAAGTATCCGGAAGCCGAGAAATATCTGCGTCGCGCGATCGCGATTCGCGAACGAATCTCAGGTAGTGACAATGCCGACCTGGTGCAGGATTTGAGCCAACTCGCCCGCCTCAACATGGTGCGCCAGAACCTGGCAGCAGCCGAGCCGCTGTACCAGCGCGTTTTGAAAATCCAACAAAAGTCGACTTCGGCGAATAGCCCGGACCTCCTGCCTACGCTCGATGCTCTGGCGACAATTAATTTGGAGCAAAAGCAACAAGCTGACGCAGAAACGTTGCTTCGCCAAACCCTTTCGATTCGCGAAGGCAGTTTGGGCCCGATGCACTCCGAGGTAGCGAAGAATCTTGATCGGCTGGGTGGGCTTTTCGCCGAACAAAAGCGGTTTGAGGAAGCGGCTCGAGTTTACGAGCGGTCGCTATTCATCTGGATGAAGGCATTAGGCTCGGAAAGCGGTGAACTGACCGGCAAGTATCAGAAGCTCGCTGAAGTTTACGCGGCGCTCGATCGTACCGTGGACGCCGAACCCCTGGTGAAACAGGTACTTACAACGCGAGAGAGTGAGACCGTAACCAGTTTGAATACCTTGGCTTCGATTTACGCGGCGCGCGACAACTACATTGAAGCCGAGCCGCTCTATCGGTTATCGCTTGCGATTCTGGACAAGCGCGGTCTGCTGACGGCGCGGCGTCCGATGTCAGGCGGCGCCGAAAACCTGGACCTGCTGGCCGACACCGCCATGGATTACGCGGACATGCTCAAGAGGATGAAGCGCAAGGCTGAGGCCACGCGCCTGGAAGCTCGCATCCGTTCGATCGTCGGCAAAGGATACGTGGCCAAGAAGCGCCAGTCGTAATAGACAAGATAGACAAGACCGTATTCCATCGCACGTTTACAAATCCTAACGAACCTTAATTTTTGAGTCGCGTCCAAACGATCATGCAACTCGGGAGTGAATTCCGGCCAGCGGATCGAGCGCACACCAGCGTCCTGGCCAACATCGAGAAAACAGCACTCATCTGGCTGGCGCAGCGAATGCCGCCATCGGTGAACTCGGATCACCTGACGATACTCGGGTTCCTGTCGCTCGCGGGCGTCGGCCTCAGCTATTGGTACGCAAGCCGCTCCGCGCTGGGGCTGTGGCTGGTGATTGTGTTTTTCGTGCTGAATTGGTTTGGCGACAGTCTGGACGGGACTTTGGCTCGGGTGCGCGACAAGCAGCGGCCGCGTTACGGATTCTACGTGGATCACGTGCTGGATGCGTGCGGCAGCGTGTTTGTGTTCGCCGGCCTCGCGCTCTCCGGCTATATGAGCGAGCGCGTCGCGGTCGGACTACTGGTTGCGTACTTTCTGCTGAGCATCGAGGTTTATCTAGCCACTTACACGGTAGGGAAATTCCACTTGTCGTTCGCCGCATTCGGCCCTACGGAACTGCGGCTGCTTCTGATCCTTGGAAATACCGTGCTATTGAGCAAGCCCATGGTGACGCTGGCGGGCAAACAGTATCTGCTGTTCGACGTCGGGGGCGTTGTGGGGATCGCGGGAATGACGGCGGCCCTGGTCTGGTCGATCGCAAAACACACGGCATATCTCAACCGGGCGGACACGGCGAATTCATGATCCGCTGGTGGAAGTTCAATACCGTCGGAATTGCCGGCACGCTGGTTCAACTCGGAGCTCTTTGGATAATTGAGCGATCGAGGCTCCTGCCCGATCTGCTCGCGATCGCGTTGGCCGTGGAGATTGCGTTACTCCACAACTTCGCCTGGCACGAAGTTTGGACTTGGGCGGGGGCTTGCGCGGATGACCGGTGGGGACGCCTTTGGCGCTTTCACATCGCCAACGGGTTAGTGTCAATCGTTTCGAATACATTGCTGACCTGGATGTTCAGGCACTACCTGGGCTGGCCGCTTCTGGTCTCGAATCTTGCGGCGATCAGCGCGACCTCGCTTCTGAATTTTTTGTTGGCGACCGAATGGGTGTTTGGAGATGCGTTCAGACGCCGCGGAGGTTGAGATCGGGGAACGAGGACTATGTATACTGTTCCCCAGTCATGTTAGTATTGGCCTCGAATTCTCCCCGGCGTCAAGAGATCCTCACAGCTGCCGGCCTGCCGTTTATCGCTCGCCCGCCTCACATCGTAGAAGAGCGCAATTCCGGCGAACAGCCCATCGATTACGTCCGCCGTTTAGCCGAAGAGAAAGCCGCCGCC
>JACXTT010013335.1_pt1 | contig 10838 bp, 8 predicted proteins | sample 9270951 | NCBI WGS metagenome assembly JACXTT01 (sample SAMN15532306, study PRJNA645909) | rock metagenome | isolation source: weathered quartz diorite | place: Puerto Rico | collected 2017-06-21
GGGGACTAAGGGGATCCCCGGGGGGGTTTTAAAAATTAAAACCAATTTCCGGTTCGTGGATCGGGTCGTTCGAATTCACCCCCTGTCTTTTAAGGTCGGTGGGGAACATCGTGCCCGCCACATCTTCATCCACGCTCCAGTTTTGCGCGGGAAAGGGCTCGGTCGTGAACCGCTCGAACCGGCCGACGGGGATCAGGCGCTTGGCCTCCGGAATCTCCACAAAACACGCCTGCCGCTGGCTCTTCGCCGACAGCGGCACGGTGAAGTAAGGATGGAACCCGGTGCTGAACGGAAGCACCTCATTCGAGGCGTTCTCAACCACCTGTTCCCAGTGCAGCCGCCCCTGGTTAAGCCGGTAGGTGAGGCAAAAGCGGAACGCGAACGGATAATCCGTGCGGGTCGATTCCGACTCCGTCAACTCCATCGTCAGAGACGTGGAGGTCTGTTCCCGGACCGACCACTTTGAGCGGCGAGCGAACCCATGCTGGGGCATTTCGAAGAGTTGATTGTTCCACTCATAGTGATGTTCCTGGTCCGCCGCGCGGTTGTTGCTCACGAGTGGGAACAGGACCGGGATTCCGGCGTACATCTCACGCGGGTAGCGATCCACCACGGCCTGCGAAAAGTGCAGCGCCTCCACGACCCCATGCCGGGGCGTCGGGCGCGCATACCGCAGCAACCAGCCGCCCAATTCCGGAGCGACCAGGGCCGTCGTGCCGTCTGAATCGGACAAGGTGACGAAATTCTTTTCCGCCATGGCGAGGGGGCTGTGGAATTCAATCGTTGAAAGACATGGGCTTAGACTCAGCAACGGGGGCGGAAAGTAGATCAAAAATCGCCTTTTGTCACGCCGTTGTTGAGCGGCCTCATCCAAACAAATCCAATTGCGGCGGCGGACTCAGCTTTTGCAGTTTTGCGCGTTCGGCGCGGTGACGCGCCGGCGGACGCACGTTGCCTTCGGGCGTGAGCTCGGATTCCTCGAGGTTGCTCAATATTTGCTTGGCGCGGTCGAGCACGCTCCGTGGCACGCCGGCCAGGCGCGCGACCTGAATGCCATAGCTTTTGTCGGTGCCCCCGGTGACAATCCTGCGCAGGAACACGATCTGGTCATGCCACTCGCGGACGGCGAAGTTGAAATTCCTCACTCGCGGCAGGCGGACGGCCAACTCGGTCAGCTCGTGATAATGCGTGGCGAACAGCGTCTTGGCGCCCGCCTGGTTGTGCAGGTACTCGACAATCGCCCAGGCGAGACTGAGTCCGTCAAAGGTGCTCGTGCCGCGCCCAATTTCGTCCAGAATCACCAGGCTGCGCGGCGTGGCATTGTTCAAAATGTTCGCCGTCTCACTCATCTCGACCATGAAAGTGGACTGGCCGCGCGCGAGGTCATCGCTGGCGCCGATGCGCGTGAATATCCGGTCCACCAGATCAATCCGGGCCGCGGCCGCCGGAATGAACGAGCCGGTGTGGGCCAGCAACGCAAGCAGCGCGACCTGCCGAATGTAGGTGCTCTTGCCCGCCATGTTCGGCCCGGTGATGAGCATGATCTGCGGGCGGGGACCGGCGTTTGCCCTCTCCCCGTCTGCGCCGGGAGGATTCCCATATCCAGTCCCCTTCCCGTTCGTGTGGCTCGGCGCTCTGACGGCCCGGATTCCGTCCCCAACGGACCGCTCCTCCGTTTGTGGAGCGGACGGACAAGGCTCAGCAGCCGGGGCGGCCAGTGGAAGGATACTCGTTAGTTCCGCGTCGTTCGGCACGAAGCGCTCCTCGGTCAGCGCCTGGTCGAGCACGGGATGCCGGCCGTCGTGGACTTGCAACACGCCGGCGTCGCCGACGTGGGGGCGGCTATAGCTGAAAAGCCGCGCGGTCTCGGCAAACGCGGCGAGCACATCCAACTGCGCCAACGCGCGCGCGGTCTGTTGGATCGCGGGGAGTTGGGCGATCACCGCCTCGCGGACGCGCAGAAACACTTCATACTCGAGCTTGAGGCTGCGCTCTTCCGAGCCGAGGATCCGGCCCTCCATCTCCTTCAACTCCGGCGTAATAAATCGCTCGCCGTTGGCGATCGTCTGTTTGCGGACATAATGCGGCGGAACTTTGTCGAGGTTGGCCCGGGTCACCTCGATGTAGTAGCCGAACACGGAGTTGTAGCGCACTTTCAGCGATGCAATCCCCGTTCGTTCGATCTCCTGCTGTTGCAGCCGGGCGATCCATTCTTTGCCTTCGCGTGAACCGCCCCGGAGTTCATCCAGGTTCGTGTCGAAACCCTCCCGGATCATGCCGCCTTCTTTGACCGCCGCCGGCGGCTCGTCCACGATGGCTCGGGAGAGCAACTCGACCAGATCGGGTAATTCGCCCAGTTGCTCGTTCAGTTCTCGGGCGAGCCGTACGGGCCTCCGGTCTCCTTCTCCCGATTCGTGATCGGACTGGGCCGAATGCAGTTCCTTGAATTCGTCGGCGGGCGGGTCGGACGCCTGCGCCGCATCGCTGAGAACGCGCTTCAACGCGGGGACCTGTTCCAGCGCCAGGCGCAGCGCGACCAGGTCGCGCGCGTTCCCCGTCCCGACGCTCAGACGGCTGAGCGTGCGCTCCAAGTCGCGCACTTCGGTGAGACACCCTCGAAACGATTCCAGCGCCGCTGGATTGTCGATCCACATTTGCACGAGTTCCTGTCGGCGTTGAATCGGTTGAACGGCCGCCAGCGGCTGGCTCAACCAGTCGCGCAAGCGCCGCGCGCCCATCGGGGTGACTGTGAGGTTCACGGCTGCGTAGAGCGAACCGGGTTTGGGCGCATCGCGATGCAAGGGCTCGAGAATTTCCAGATTGCGGAGGGTGACCGCGTCGAGGACCAGATAGTCGGAGCATTGATAAAACGAGAGCCGCGTCAGGTGCGCCACGTCACGGCGCAAATGCTGCGTGAGGTAGTGCAGCACCGCGCCCGCGGCGCCGATGGCCGCCGCGCGATCCTTCAAGCCAAAACCGTCCAGCGTTGCGACCTTGAAATGATCGCGCAACGTGAACTGCGCCGTGTCCGGAGCAAACACCCAATCCTCGTAGCCATTGAGAATGCAGCCGGCCGTCCCGCCGCCGCTCAACCCGGCGAGGGAAGCCGTGCCGCTTGAGCCGTGTGCGTTCCGGGCGGAAAGCCGCGAGCGCAGCGACGCGTCTTCGCCCGGGTAAATCATCTCCGCCGGGCGCAACCGTTCCAGCTCGGCCAGCAGCGCGGCCGGGTGTTCCAGTTCGCTTGTTTTGAAGTCGCCCGTGGTCAGGTCAACGACCGCGAGTCCGAAGTGTTTCCCCGCGGCGCAAATCGCCGCGAGATAATTGTTTCGCTCGGCGCTAAGCATGCGCTCGTCGAAATGCGTGCCGGGGCTGAGGATCTGGGTGACCTCGCGTTTGACGAGCTGCCCGGCCCGCGCATCCTCCATCTGGTCGCAGATCGCGACCTTGCGACCGGCCTTGAGAAGCTTGGCGACGTAGCCGCCGGCGGCGTGAAACGGAATGCCGCACATGGGCACGGCTCCGCGCCGGGTCAGCGCGACATTGAGCAATTGGGCGCCGATCTGGGCGTCGTCGAAAAAGAGTTCGTAGAAATCGCCGAGGCGAAAGAGCAGCAGCGCGTCCTTGGGCAGCTCGCCTTTAATGCGGCGATACTGCGCCATCATCGGAGTGAGATCGGTGTCGCTGCCCATCGCGCGGAACGGTAACGGGAAAAAATTTTCCGGTCGAAAGAAAATTTCGCGCGCGAATTTTGAAATTAACACTCGCCAGAAAAAAAAATTTCGGCTACAAATTGGCTTCAGACCAGACGCTCACGTTCTTTCCAGACGTTGTGACAGCCGTGTAGGAACCCAAAAACAGATCGGAGGTGAAATCTGTGGCCGCAAAAAAAACAAAGAAAAAAGCTGGCAAGAAAAAGAAGTAGTAGTTTGTTCGACCTTCAACTGAGGACGGCGAGTCCTGACTAATCGGTTAGGGCCGCCGTCCTGGCGCTTGTCTCTGCTCCGCTTCGCATGGCCAAACTGGTCTTCGACATCGAAACCTCCGCGCTTCCTCTCGAGAACCTGGATGACGCCCGTCGCGAGTACTTGTTCCGCGAAGCCGAAAAGCTTTCCGATGCCGCGGCCCGTGAAGCCCGGCGCGCGGAGCTCCTTCAACAATTCAACCTCTGGCCGTTCACCGCCCAAGTCGTCTGCATCGCCATGCTCAACGCCGAGACCGCCCGCGGACAGGCGCTGTTCCTCGCGGAGGACTTCGAGCCGGAGGCCGGCGATGGGCAGCCGGTGAAATTTGTCCCCTGCGTGGACGAAGCCGAATTGCTGGGCAATTTCTGGGACGTGTCAAAAAAATACGAGTACATCATCACCTTCAATGGGCGCGGCTTCGACGTGCCGTTCATTTACCTGCGCTCGGCGATTTTAAACGTGGCCATTACGCGCAAAGACTGGCTCGGGTACCGTTTCCAAACGGAGCCGCATTGCGACCTGGCCGAACAGTTCACGTTTTACGGCGTGAGCGGCCGTGACGGCGCCGCGCGCCGGTTCAACCTGGATTTCTATTGCAAGGCCTTTGGGATCGAGTCGCCCAAAAGCCACGGCGTCACCGGCCTGGACGTGAACCGCCTGTTGGCGGAGGGCCGAAACCGCGAAATCGCCGAGTATTGTCTGCGTGACGTGCGGGCGACGTTGCAGCTCTACGATCTCTGGAGGGAACGGCTTGCAGGAATCAAGTGACCGCTTGTTCGCCGACGCCTGTCGACTGTACGATCAAGGCCGCGTAAATTCAAACCCACTCGAGTGTGCCTTTTGCGCGGCCATGGCAGGGGAATTAGGTGGATGGCCCTATCGTGGAAATGGGTGGCGGCTTGATGAAGCAATGGTCCAACTCCAGACGCGCTCTTGTCATTGTCTTGATCGCGGCGCTGGGCTGCGCAGTCTGGTTGCAGCGCGGCCCGCGTTACCAAGGCAAATCGGCGCGCCAATGGGTCGTGCAACTGGTCCGCAACGAAACGGCCGCCCGTAACGCCTTGCTTGAACTCGGGCCGGCTGCCACGCCGGCCCTGGCCGAGGCGATCAGGGACCGGCCAAGCCGGCTCGCGCAAAAGCTCGAATCGTACCGCCCCCGGTTGCCTAAATGGATCGCCCGCCGGCTGGTCAGTCCGTTGGAGGCCAGCGTCCGGCAACAGCGCGCGCTCACAGTTCTGGATCAGCTGGGTCCGTCCGCCGCTCCCGCCATCCCGGCCCTCCTCGACCTGGATTGCCGCGTCTCTGATGAGTTCCTTTATTATTCGGTCTATCCTCAACGCGTCCTGTTGACGATCGGCGAGGCTGGCCTGCCACAGTTGATTCGGCTGCTGGGCCGAGGCAACGCGCCGGCGATTCGCGCTCGAGCCGCGAAGTATCTTGGGCTGCTCGGCGCCAAATCGGCTCCGGCTTCCGGCGCGCTAGCCAAAGCGTTGCGCGATCCCAGCCCGGTCGTGCGCCAAGAGGCAGTCATCGCTCTGGACCAAATCGGCCCGCCGGCCAGCGACGCGTTGCCCGCGCTCCGCGACGCGCTCCGACTGGACAACGACGAATTCCGCCTCCAGGTCGTGCTGGCGCTCTGGGATATCGGACAGGACGCCGAGCGCACTGTGCCTGTCCTGGTCAAAGTGCTGCGCGACCCCAAGAACCCCAATCGCGCGCGGGCCGCAACAATCCTGGCGCGCATGGGTCCCGCCGCCAAAACCGGTGCGCCCGCCCTGACTGCGGTGACGCAGGAGCCCTTCAGTTACACCCGCGTCAAAGCCGAGGAAGCTCTGGAAGCCATCAGAGGTCTTCCATCGGCTGTGGCAACCGACAAACTCGAATAGACAGGAGCTTCGCCGGGCAACGAGGAGAACGCGAGGATGGCGCTTCTGGATACGACCACCTCATAGCGGAAAGCCTCCAAAACCCGCACGCTGGAAAGGCTGGGCTACGTAGTGCAGCCTTTCCAGGCTGCGGGTTTGCGGAGCTTCCAGCTCCGCGTCGGGGCCGGCTTGGCCGCAAACCGTGGGAGTTCCGAGCGCAGCGCGAGGACACTACCTGCTGCCCTCAACCAATGATCTCATTCACGACCCGACCATGCACATCCGTCAACCGGAAGTCGCGGCCGGCATGTCGGAAGGTGAGCTTTTCGTGGTCGAACCCGAGCAGCGCCAGAATCGTCGCGTGAAGATCGTGGACGTGGACTTTGTTCTCGACGTCCTGAAAGCCGAATTCGCCCGTGGCGCCATGGACGTATCCGCCGCGCGCGCCGCCGCCCGCCAGCCACATGGTGAAGCCATAATGATTGTGATCGCGGCCGTTGATTTTGCCGGCGTTCGAGCCGGGCGTTGGCAGTTCCACGGTCGGCGTGCGACCGAACTCGCCGCCCCAGATCACCAGCGTTTCCTCCAACAATCCGCGTTGCTTCAGGTCCGTCAACAAGGCGCCAATGCCTTGGTCGGATTCTTTGGCGAGCCGGCGATGGTTCACCTCGATGTCATCGTGGTTGTCCCAGGGTTGTCCGGAGCCATGCCAGACCTGAACGAAACGCACGCCCTTTTCGATCAGGCGCCGGGCAATCAGCAACTGGCGCGCCTGCGTGCCTTCGCCGTACAGCTTGCGGATGTGCTCGGGCTCGCGCGTGATGTCGAAGGCGTCGGTGGCATCCAACTGCATCCGGTAGGCCAGTTCGAAGGACTGGATGCGCGCTTCGAGCTGGGCGTCCTGCTGGCGTTTCTTCCAATGTCGCTCATTGAGCGCCTGCAACAGTTCCAGCTGCTCCTCTTGTTCCCGCGGGGAGGTAAAGTTGTTTTTGATGTGCTCAATGAGCTTCTCGATCTTCGTGTGTTGAGTGTCGATGTAGGTGCCCTGGAAAATTCCCGGTAGAAAACCGGACTGCCAGTTTTGCGATTCCTGAATCGGATAGCCACCCGGACACATGACGATGAAGCCGGGCAGGTTCTGGTTTTCAGTGCCCAGGCCATACGTGATCCAGGAACCCATGCTGGGACGGATCAACCGTGCTTCGCCGCAATTCATCAGCAGCAACGACGGTTCGTGATTTGGCACATCGGCGTGCATCGAGCGGACCACCGCGAGATCGTCCGCACACGCGCCGACATGCGGGAAGATTTCGCTGACCTCGATCCCGCTCTGGCCATACTTTTTGAACTTGTACGGAGACGGAAATGCCGCGCCGGTCTTCCGTTCGGTCTTTAGATTCTCGATCGGTAAGGGTTTGCCGGCGTACTTTTCCAACGCCGGTTTGGGATCGAAGGTGTCCACGTGCGAGGGCCCGCCGTTGGCGAAAATGTGAATCACGTGCCTGGCTTTGGCCGGGAACTGGGGCTGCTTGGGCACGAGCGGCGAAACATATCCCCCCTCGGCCCGCGCCGGCGTCAGCGCTTCGACGCCGCCGAAAAAAGTGGCCAGACTCAGGGCGCCCATGCCCATCCCGCAACGGCATAGAAACTCGCGCCGGGTCAGAAAGGCGTCGTTCAGTGCCGGTTTATGGTGCTGCATGTGTGCTCTGGCTGGGTGGTTGTCTCAAATCACTTTTGCAGGCAGACGCTGCGCTGCCACGCAAAATTCAAATCTTTTAAGCCGAGTTTCAGCGGCACTTTAGCATAACTTCCATTTCAAGCAACTGGTTCGCTCGCGCCGGGGCGCATCGTGCGCCCGTTCCATGAACGGGCACCTCACCCCTCCCTCCCCTGAATTAAGAACTGTAGCATGACGCTCGTAAATCCTGATTCCTGCTCAACAGGAGGCTCGGAGCTCAGAGATCCAGATTGGAGCAGGAGGCGCCCTACACAGTTGCCCTTCGGCGCCAGGTTGTGTATTTTGCCGCCTCTTTGAATGCCGATTGGCAATGAGCGCGAAGGAAAACTGGTCGAAGACAACCAAGCCGCACGGGGCCTTACCGCCGGCGGAGGCGGACTCGCGCGCTAAAGCAGCATCGGCGGCGGCAGCTCCCGCGGCAACGGCAAAGACAACCGCTGCGGCCGAGACGCCGTTGACGCCCCAGGAGATCGAGGACCTGAAACAAAAGGCGGCAAAGGCAGACGAGCATTGGGAGCGCCTGCTGCGGACGACCGCGGACCTGGAAAACTTCAAGAAACGCGCGGCGCGCGAGCGGCAGGAAGCCATCCGGTTCGCCAACGCTTCCCTGCTTGAAAAACTCGTTCCTGCTTTGGACAATTTCGACATGGCGCTGGCCGCCGCGAACAACGCAGAGCCCCACTCGCTCGAATCGCTCAAGACGGGCATCACGATGATTTACCAGCAGTTGAAAGCCGCGCTCCTGGACGCCGGCCTGGAGGAAATCGACGCGACCAACCAGCCGTTCGATCCGAATTTGCACGAGGCGGTTTCGCACCAGGATTCAGCCGAGTTGCCCGAAGGCCAGGTCCTCCAGCAGTTGCGCAAAGGTTACAAATTGCGCGAGCGCCTGCTGCGCCCCGCCAGCGTCGTCGTCGCCCGGAAACCGCCCGCCTGATTGCTATGGCCAAGCGCGATTATTACGAGGTCCTCGGGGTGGAACGCGACGCCAGCGAGGAGGACATCAAAAAGGCCTACCGCAAGCTCGCCGTCAAATATCATCCCGACAAAAATCCAGGCGACAAAACCGCCGAAGAGAAGTTCAAGGAACTGGGAGAAGCGTATGAAGCGCTGAGCAACCCGCAACAGCGCGCCGCTTACGACCAATACGGTCACGCCGCTTTCGATCCCCGAACGCGCGCCGGCGGCGGATTTCGCGGCGGCGGTTTTCACGATCCATTCGAAATCTTCCGCGAGGTCTTCGGCGGCGGCACCGGCAGCATCTTCGACGAACTGTTCGGCGGCGAACGGCGTGACCCGACCGGGCCGCAGCGCGGCGCCGACCTTCGGTACGACATGGAGATTTCCTTCGAAGAAGCCGTGCGCGGTTGCGAAAAAGAGATCCCGGTCACGAAACTGGAGGCGTGCGACTCCTGCCGCGGGACGGGGGCCGAACCGGGCTCGAAGGCGAAGACGTGCGCGACCTGCGGCGGACGCGGGCAAGTCCTCAGCTCGCGCGGCATATTCAGCATCGCCCAAACCTGTCCGCGGTGCGACGGGGCCGGACGCGTGATTGAAAAGCCGTGCCAGGTCTGCCACGGAACCGGGCGGCGCGAGCGCGCCACCAAAATCAAGATCAAGATCCCGCCCGGCGTGGACACCGGCGCGCGGCTGCGCTCGGCCGGCAACGGTGAAGGCGGCATTCGGGGCGGACCAGCGGGAAACCTTTATGTCGTCCTGCACGTCCGGCCGCACGAGATTTTCCAGCGCGAGGGCGACGATTTGATCTGCGAAGTGCCCGTCCGCTTCGTCCAGGCCGCGCTGGGCGCGGAGATCGAAGTGCCGACCCTGGCCGGCAAGGCGAACATCCGGATCCCGCCCGGGACACAAACGGGAACGGTTTTCCGGCTCAAAGGCAAAGGGGTGAAGAACGTTCAAGGCTATGAAGTGGGCGACTTGCACGTGCGAGTGCACGTCGAGGTGCCCACCCACCTGAACGCGGCCCAGCGAGCGAAGCTGCAGGAATTCGCCGGCCTGTGTGATGAAAACGTTAACCCGCAGACCAAGAGTTTTTTTGAACGAGCCAAGGAATTGTTTCGTTGACGCCAAGAACAACCGGAATGGCGAGGACGCGTTCTGAAAGCGCTGCCTGAACTGAGGGGCGTGAAACGGCCCCATCCATCCGTCTCGATAATTTCAGCTGGTTTAAATGCACCGTTTCTACTTGCCGCCCGCGCAATGCCGACAGCAGCCTCTGACTTTGCCTGAACGTGAAGCGCATCACGCGCTGAACGTCCTGCGGATCCGGCCCGGTGAACGCGTGGCCGTCTTGAATGGCGCCGGCGAAGAGTTGCTCTGCGAAGTGAAAGAGGCCGACCGCCGCGCCGTTACTTTGACCGTTGTCCAGACCCACACGCTCGGGCGGTCCCCGTGTGCCGTGACGTTATTGCAGGCCCTGACGAAGGGGAAAGCGATGGACCTGATCGTCCAGAAAGCGACCGAATTGGGCGCGCACCGCATCGTGCCGATCCTGTCCGCGCGCAGTGTGTCCCAGATCGACGAGGAGGACACTGCCAACAAGCTGGAGAAATGGAACGCAACGGCCATCGACGCGATCAAACAATGCGGTTGCGCCTGGCTGCCGCGCCTGGAGCCACCGCAGACACCCCAGGCGTTTCTGGCCCGCGGCGACAAGTGCGAGCTGTCCCTGATCGCTTCGTTGCAACCCGATGCCCGACATCCGCGTGAGCACTTCTGGTCGTTTCGGGAGGAGTCCCGGCGTCGCCCCGCTTCGATTGGCATCTGGGTGGGACCGGAAGGGGATTTCACACCTGCGGAAATCAACGCCATTCGTGCGTCGGGCGCGCTGCCCATCACGCTGGGTCCATCCGTGTTGCGTAGTGAAACGGCGGCGATTTACTGCCTGTCCGTCATCAATTATGAGCTTCAGTCGCCGGTGGAATGAACTGACAGCGCACGAAGGCTCCGTTGACCGGATACGAAGCACGCAACTCGACGCGGAACCCAATCAACGAATGGGCCGAAAGGTCGGTGTGTTCGACGTCAGATCCGATCCCCGATGCGCGGTCAATGCTGCGCGATGAGCTGCTGGAACTCGGGCAAATTGTGGAGGATGGCGAAACTCGGATTGGTAGCGGCATTTCTTCGCAAATCCGGCGCCTGGGGCTGCTTGGCGAGCCGTTGCGTGCTCAACCCGAGAGCTTTGCCAAGGGCGAGGAGGGCCTCATTGCTCTTGCCCAGTTGGGCGCGGGTGGTGGCCAGATCGTACCAGGC
>JACXTT010013336.1_pt1 | contig 10838 bp, 7 predicted proteins | sample 9270951 | NCBI WGS metagenome assembly JACXTT01 (sample SAMN15532306, study PRJNA645909) | rock metagenome | isolation source: weathered quartz diorite | place: Puerto Rico | collected 2017-06-21
GCGTGCCGGCGCACGATCACGAGGACGCGCTCGAGGCGCGCGGAGAGGGCCGGCCAATCGGGCGCGGCATGCAACGCCGCCAGCGTCGGAAACCGCGCCAGCGCCGCCTGCAAGGCCCGGCACTCCGCAAGGAGCGAAGGATCGCGCGTCACCTGGCCGAAGATATCAGCGGCGGGAAGTGCGCGCGTTGCGCGGCCCCGGGCGACCGCCTAGACTTGGAGTGTCGCGATCGCGCCCGAGAGCCGCCGGCGCCCCTTCCCAGACGCTCACGCCTGCCGCAAGGAGGTAGCTCTCGATGTCCCGCCCCGCCACGCTCGGCGAGCTCAAGCGCACCGGCTATCGCCCGCGCAGCGTCAAGGACGAGATGCGCGCCAACGTCATCGCGCGGCTGCGCGCGCGCCAGCCGCTGCTCCCCGGCGTCATCGGCTACGAGCAGACGGTCGAGCCGCAGATCGTCAACGCGCTGCTCTCGCGCCACAACTTCATCCTGCTCGGGCTGCGCGGCCAGGCCAAGACCCGCATCCTGCGCTCGCTCGCGCTCTTCCTCGACGAGTGGGCGCCGGCGATCGAGGGCTGCCCGCTGAACAGCGACCCCCTCGAGCCGCTGACCCACTACGCGCGCACGCTGATCGCCGCGCGCGGCGACGACACCCCGCTCGCCTGGATCCCGCGCGCCCAGCGCTACCAGGAGAAGCTGGCGACCCCCGACGTGACGATCGCCGACCTGATCGGCGACATCGATCCCATCAAGGCGGCGACGCTCAAGCTCGACTACTCCGACGAGCGCGTCATCCACTACGGCATCATCCCCCGCACCAACCGCGGCGTGTTCGCGATCAACGAGCTGCCCGACCTCCAGCCCCGCATCCAGGTGGGCCTGCTCAACATCCTCGAGGAGAAGGATTTCCAGATCCGCGGCTTCCCGGTGCGGATGCCGCTCGACATCGTCATGGTGTTCTCGGCCAACCCCGAGGACTACACGAACCGCGGCAACATCATCACGCCGCTCCGCGACCGCATCAATTCCCAGATCATGACCCACTACCCGCTCCACCGGGAGCAGGGGATGGAGATCACGGCGCAGGAGTCGTGGCTCGAGCGCGACGGCGGGATCGAGGTCGTGCTGCCGGTGTTCCTGCGCGAGCTGGTCGAGGAGGTCGCGATCCAGGCGCGGAAGAGCGAGTACGTCGACCAGGGCTCGGGCGTCTCGGCGCGGTTGCCGATCGCGCTCGTCGAGAACCTCATCTCGAACGCCGAGCGCCGCGGCCTCGTCACCGGCGAGACGCGCGTGTTCGCGCGGGTGTGCGATCTCCAGAACGCGGTCTCGGCGGTGAGCGGCAAGGTCGAGCTGGTGCTCGAGGGGGAGCAGGAGGGGGCGCTCAACGTCGCGCGCGCGCTGCTCGGACGCGGCGTCAAGTCGCTCTTCTCGCAGCGCTTCCCCGACGCCTACAAGCCCAAGCGCTCGCGCTCGGCCGCGGCCCAGGCGCAGGGCGAGAGCGAGATGGCGAGCTCCGAGTACCGCCCGCTGCTCGAGTGGTTCGCGAGCGGCAACCAGGTCATGGTCTCGGACGACCTGCCGCAGCCCGAGTACGCGAAGCGCCTCGCCGCGGTGCGCGGGCTCAAGGAGCTGGCCGCCAAGTACCTCGAGCCGCGCGGGGTCGAGGAGCACGCGGTCGCGATGGAGCTCGTGCTCGAGGGGCTGCACCAGCATTCGATGCTGTCGCGCGAGCGCGTCGACGGCGTCCAGACCGCCTACAAGGACATGCTCAAGAGCATGCTGAGCGGGCTCGCCGAGGACTGATCGAGGCCGCGCGCGATGCGGATCAACTACTCGAAGTGGGAGGGGCCCCGGCCCGAGGATCTCCAGTTCATCAAGCAGCTCATGGAGATCTTCCGCAACCTCATGCTCCAGACCGGCGGCGACGCCGACGAGGCGCTGCGCTGGATGGAGCACTTCGGCGAGGAGTACGGGTTCTTCAACGAGAAGTTCGGGATCGGCGACTTCAAGAAGCTGCTCGAGAAGTCGGGCGAGGTCGAGCGCACGCCCCGCGGCCTCAAGATCACGCCCAAGGGCGAGAAGCGCATCCGCCAGGATTCGCTGAACGAGATCTTCTCGACGCTCCAGGCGGGCGGCTCGGGCGACCACCGCACTCCGGTCGCGGGCAAGGGCGGCGAGCGGCTCTCGGAGACGCGCGCCTACCAGTTCGGCGACAACCTCTCGGACCTCGATCCCCTCGCGTCGGTGAGCAACGCCGTCCGCAACCACGGCGTCGACGACCTCACGCTCACCGAGGAGGACCTCGAGGTCTACGAGCAGGAGCACCTCTCGGCCTGCGCCACCGTGCTCATGGTGGACGTGAGCCACAGCATGATCCTCTACGGCGAGGACCGCATCACGCCGGCGAAGAAGATCGCGCTGGCGCTCGTCCAGCTCATCCAGACCCGCTACCCCAAGGATACGCTCGACGTCGTGCTGTTCGGGGACGACGCCTCGCAGGTGCCGATCAAGGATCTCATGAAGATCCAGGCCGGACCCTTCCACACGAACACGCGCGCCGGGATCCAGCTCGCGCGGCGCATCCTCGAGGGGCGGAGGGGCGTCAACAAGCAGATCTTCATGGTCACGGACGGCAAGCCCTCCGCGATCCGCGAGTTCGGCCGGCTCTACAAGAACCCCTTCGGGCTCGACCCCAAGATCGTCAACAAGACCCTCGAGGAGGCGACCTACTGCCGCAAGAAGCGCATCACGATCACGACCTTCATGCTGGCGACCGACGCGCCGCTCCTCGACTTCGTGCGCAAGCTCACCGAGCTGAACCACGGGCGCATCTACGAAACCGATCCCAACAACCTGGGCGCGTACGTGTTCCGCGACTTCGTCCGCAACCGGAGGAAGCGGCTGCACTGAAGCGCCCCCGAGGAGGCCGCATGTCCGCCCGCGCGTTGTTGCTCCTGCTCCTCCTGTCGATCACCTGCGGATCCATGGCGTCCGCGGCGGTTCCCAACGCGGCCAATTCGACCATTGGTTGTCTCCAGGCCTGCCCGGGCGAAGACGTGGCCGACTACGTCATCGTCCGTGACGCGGCAGGGAATGCGATCGCCGGATCGACGGTGGTGCTCGATTTCGTGGCCTGTCCGGCCTTCACGCATTGCCCGCCGAACGGCTCCGAGACGTACGTGTGGACCGCGACGACACGGACCGCCCGCTGCCTGACGAACGGAAGCGGCTACGCGATCTTCACGCTGCGCGGCGGGGGGACGTGCGCGGCGGGAGGGGTGCGGATCACCGCGGACGGCGTCCCCCTGGCCACGCGGCCGCTCGTCTCTCCGGATCAGAACGGCGATCTCGCCGTCGACGCGGCCGACTTCGCGATCCTGAGCGCGAAGGTGGGGAGCGCGGATCCCACCGCGGACGCGGACTGCGACGGCACGGTCACCACGGAAGAGGTGGCGAACTTCTACGCCCAGCATCGGGGGCATCAGTGTCTCGGCCCGACGCCGGCCGCGCCCCGGACCTGGGGGTGGCTGAAGACCCTCTACCGATAGCGGGGTTTCAGGGGGCTTCCATTCCCCGCGCGTAGGCCTCGACCAGCGCCGCCGCGGATCGGTCCCAGGTGAGCGCCGTCGTCACGTGCCGGCGCAGCGCGTCGGAAGGCGCCGCGTTCCAGGCCCGCACGACCGCGGCGCCGATGTCCTCGCCGCTCGCGGGATCCACGTACTCGGCGAGGTCGAGGAAGTAGTCGGGCGGGCCGCCGTGCTTCGTGATGACGACTCGCGCGCCCAGCGCCGCCGCCTCGAGCGCCGCGAGGCCCGTGCCTTCGTGTCTCGAGGGCAGGCAGAACACGCGGCAGGCGGCGTAGAGGCCCTGCAGGGTCTCGCGGTCGACGAAGTCGAGGACGCGGATCTGCGGATGCTGCTGCGCGAACGCGCGGATGCGGTCGAGCACGACGCCCGGCCGCGCGGTGCCGGCGAGGACGATGGGGAATCCCGTGGGCGCCAGCGCCCTGAGCATCGCGACGACGTTCTTGCGCGGCTGGGTATAGGTGCTCACGTGCAGCACGAACGCCTCGGGCAGCCCGAGGCGCCGCCGCGCGCCGTCGGGGTCGGCGCCGTTCGGCGGGTCGGCCCCGTTCAGCACGACGTGAACGCGCCGCTCGTCGGCGCCGAGGCCGCGGATCGCCCGCAGGCGCTCGTGAAGGGAGCGGGCGATGATGGCGCGGCTCCGCAGCGCCAGCTGGCGGTAGAGCCACGGCGACGTCGTCGAGCGGGGCGAGTCCATCCCCATCGCGGCGGTGAGGCGGTAGCTCCAGTTGGGCCGGTTGCTGTCGATGATGGGCGCGAACGCTAGCAGCGGAGCGCGCGACGGCGGCGCCAGCTCGATCTCGGCGTAGAGGTGGCCGCCCATGAAGAGGTGGACGACGTCGAGCGAGTGGTCCTCGACGGCCTCCCAGGGATTGAGGCGCACGACCGTGTGGCCCAGGCGCTCGAGCGCCTCGGCCTGGCGCCAGGCCTGGACGCGCACGCCGTCCCCCGGGCTGTGGAGCGCGGTCGTCGCGGGGAGCATCATGCCGATCTTCATGCGGGCGGCTTCCGTCGCGCCCGCCGGGTCCCTGGAGGTCGGGGCGGGTGGGCGCGAGGGAAGATACAACTTCCGCCCGGCGGGCGCGGGCGTGGGCCCTACTTCAGCAGCACGACGTGCGCCCGCGCGACGCGGGTCCCCTGCGCGAGCCGGAGCCAGTAAACGCCCGCCGGGGTCGCGTCATCTGGCGTGAGGTTCACGGTGCGCGCCGGTCCCGACGGAATCTCCCACGCACTTACGCGGCGCCCGGCGACGTCGTACATCTCGACGCGGGCTGGCTCGCGCGTCGGCAACGCGAGGGCGAGGCGCAGCGCGCCGCGCGCCGGGCTTTCCAGCGGGCGCAGGGCCAGCTCGGCGGGGGGGCTATCGTGAGCGCCGTGGGCGAGCATGGTCGAGTCCGGCTCGCCACGCTTCGGCTCGGCTGCGGCCGGGACGTGCTCGGTCCAGCGGGCCACCCGATACGTGACGTCCAAGTCGTGCATGCGCTCCTTCACGGTTCGGTCGAACGCGGCCGCAGGCAGGCGGTTGGCCCGGACGACGACGAACTCGTCCGTCGCCGGGCCCGTGACGATGCGAGTCCCGTTCCGGAGCCAGACGCACAACGTCACGTCCTGAAGGAGGACGCGGCCTCCCAGTGCCGGCCACCTGAGTGGCCCCTTCCCGTAAGGCGTCGCGACCTGCGCGAACTCCACGGACACACGACACCCCGACCAGGACCCGACGTGGATGCGAATCGAATCGGCGTCGGCAAAGAGGTGGCCCGCCGATTCGATTTCGTCGTTGCGCGAGAATCCTGACGGGAACGCGGACCGGAAGTCCGGATCGTCGGAATCGAAGCGGAAGCCCTCGGCCAGGCTCTGCCCGAGCGCGGCCACATCCTTGCGTGCATAGGCGTTGAGCAGCGTTCCGACGATCATGTTCGGTCCCCAGCGCTCGAAGGCGTCGGGATTCGGGTAGTCGTGCGGCCTCTCGGGCATGAGCTTGAGCACGCAGTCACCCGGCGATCCGGGCGGGGGCACAGGCTCGGGCGGAGGCACGATGTGCCACGTCGGGGGTCGATCTCTGACCGCAGAGCCTCCCTCCGGGTCAGCCGGGGTGGCGAGGACGAAGAACGCAACAGCGGCCGCGGCGGAGGTGTAGCGATTGCTCATCGGAGCTTCCTTGGATCGCGAGCGCGATCCACCCCGGCCCTGTTTGCGGCTCGACCCGACCCGCGGGGGGACGGAAGCTCCGGCGCCGACGCACGCATATCCCGTGCCCCGCGGCGCCTTCGTGACGCGCGGGGGACTTCCTGCGTTCCGCCGCGGCGAAAGTGTCACCTCGGGTGTCACCGGTGACGCCCGCGCGCGGCGCGGGTGACACCGCACGCAACTCACTTGCCCGCCGCGCGGCCGTCGCCTAGCGTTGACGCTCGCCCATCGCCGCCACCCGTAACCGCGTCCCGAGGGTTCCGCCATGCCCGCCACCGCCACCACGAAGACCAGCGTCCTCGAGCGCTTCCTGCGCTACGTCACCTACGACACCCAGTCCGACGAGACCTCGAAGACCTGCCCCAGCACGGCCAAGCAGCTCGTGCTGCTGGACCTGCTGGTCCAGGAATTGAAAGCGATCGGCCTCGTGGACGCGGCTCGCGACGAGAACGGCTACGTTTTTGCCACCGTGCCGGCGACGACGAGGAAGAAGAACGTCCCGGTGATCGGCTTCCTAGCCCACGTCGATACGTCGCCCGAGCAGAGCGGGGCGGGGGTGAAGCCGATCGTGCACAAGGGCTGGAAGGGCGAGGACATCGTGCTGCCGGACGACCGCTCGCAGGTGCTGAAGCCGTCGGAGCATCCCGAGCTCCGCGACCGGATCGGCGACGACATCGTCACCGCGTCGGGGACGACGCTGCTCGGCGCCGACAACAAGGCGGGCGTCGCCGAGGTCGTCGCGGCGGCCGAGTTCCTCATGGCCCATCCCGAGATCCCGCACGGCGTCGTCAAGGTGGGCTTCACGCCGGACGAGGAGATCGGGCGCGGCGCCGACAAGTTCGACGTCAAGCGCTTCGGCGCCGCCTGCGCCTACACGCTCGACGGCCAGACGCGGGGCCAGCTCGAGATCGAGACGTTCTCCGCCGACTCGATGACCGTCACCTTCCAGGGCTTCAACACCCATCCCGGCCTGGCGAAGGACACGATGGTCAACTCGATCAAGATCGCGGCCGACTTCATCCACCGCCTGCCCAAGGATCGGCTCTCGCCGGAGACGACGGACAAGCGCGGGGGCTTCTTCCACCCGTACATCGTCAACGCCTCGGTGGACCGCACGACGGTGAAGTTCATCGTCCGCGACTTCGTGACCGCCGGGCTGGCCGAGAAGGAGAAGATGCTCGAGAAGATCGCGCGCGAGACGGTCGCGGCCTGGCCCGGCGCCACCGTGACGTGCAAGGCCGAGGAGAGCTACCGCAACATGAAGGAGGTGCTCGATCGCCATCCCCAGGTCGTCGAGCACGCGCGCGAGGCCTATCGCCGCGCCGGCCTCGAGCCGGCCGAGCACGCGATCCGCGGCGGCACGGACGGATCGCGGCTCTCGTTCATGGGGCTGCCGACGCCCAACATCTTCGCCGGCGAGCAGGCGATCCACTCGCGGCTCGAGTGGGTGAGCGTCCAGGACATGGAGAAGGCGGTCGAGGTGATCGTGAACACATGCCGCGTATGGGAGGAGAAGGCCTAGGCAGGAGAAGGGCCACCGCGTGATCCTCCTGCTCGTCGCCGTCGTCCTGGCCGGGACGCCACGGGGGGCCTTCGCCCACATCGAGCTGCCGCTGGCCGTTCAGGACACGCTCGGCGGCCGCCGCGACTCGGTCGTGGACCTGTCGCGCGCCCCCGACTCGGTCGCCGCGCGCCGGATCGTGCGGCAGTTTCCGCCCATCACGGTGCGGGCGCCGCTCCACGACATGCGCTCGAGCGAGACGGTGCAGATCGTCTCGACCCGCGAGGCGCGCACGCTGCCGGTGAGCGGACTCACCGACCTCATCGGGCTCAAGGCCGGCGTCGTCGCGCGCGCCGGCGAGCTGCACGTGCGCGGCGGCCGGTCCGGCGAGGTGGCGCTCGAGCTGGACGGCATCCGGCTCAACGAGCCGTTCCGCGAGCGGCCGATGGAGCTGCCGCTCTCCGGCCTGCGCTCGGCGGACGTGATCACCGGGGCGCCGGACGCGGAGTTCGGCGCCGCGCTCGCCGGCGTCGTGAACGCCCTCACCGTCAACCCGGGCGATCACTACGAGGGCGAGGCGCAGTGGCAGTCGGGGGGCGACTTCTCGCCGCGCTTCGACCGTGGCGCCGCGCGGGTCTCGGGACCGCTCGGCCTCTTCGGGCTCGGCTGGATGGCGAGCGGCGAGGCGACGCTCGACGATCCCTGGTACCTGTCGCTGCGCAGCGCCAACCGCACGCATCTGCTGGGCGGATCGTTCGGCTGGCGCACCGACAACCGCATGCTCGGGCTCTTCAAGCTGACACCGGTCGGCGAGCGCAAGCCGTTCGCGCTCGAGGTGCTCGTGAACCGGGTCGTCGAGCGGCCCTACGACGCGATGTGGTCGCTCGACGGCTGGACGACGCCGGCCGTCTTCCCGACGCCCGCCGGCTTCGGTCCGGCCTACAGCCCGACGCCGGTGTCCGGCTTCGACCGCTATCGCGCCGCGGATCACTACGCGATGACCGACGACCGCCGCCTCGCGGCGGTGCTCACGGTCAAGCGCGAGACCGTCCGCGACCGCTGGAGCGGCGCGCTCGGGTGGGTGCACGGACGCCGGCTCACGAGCGTCGGCGGTAGCGACGACGAGTCCTACCTGAGCAAGGATCGCGGCCCGGTGTTCGGGCTGCCCGACCAGACGATCAACGATCCCTTCCACGTCTATTTCGGCGACGAGCCCTACTACCGCCGTGAGATCACCGACGCGCTCGGCGCGCGGGCGGACTGGGAGCGCTTCGCCGAGCGCGGCCTGAGCGTGAAGATCGGCGGCGGCGCGAGCGCCGAGCACGCCGAGCTGCGCGAGATCGACGCCTCGACCTGGGGGCTGGGCATCGATTCGCTGCGCGCCTTCAACGCGCGCGCGCCGAGCGCCTTCGGCTACGGACAGCTGCGCTGGCGCTTCGAGGGGCTCGTCCTCAACGCCGGCCTCCGCGCCGACTACTTCACCGCCGGCGCGGCCGCCGAGGCGTCGACCTACGGCGGGCGCGCCTCGGGGAGCTGGTCCACGTCGCCGCGGCTCGGCGTCGCGTATCCGATCTCGACGCGCGACGTGTTCTCGCTCGCCTACGTGCGCATCAACCAGCCGCCCTCGCGTGACTTCCTCTACGACAGCAGACGCCGGATCAACCAGCTCCGGCCGCTCGGCAACCCCTTCCTCGCGACCTCGACCGTCATCTCGTACCAGGCCGCGCTCAAGCACCTGTTCAACGACGTGTGGTCGGCGCAGGCGAGCGTGTTCTATCGCGACCTGTTCGGGCAGATCGGGGCGCGCGAGGAGGCGCTGCCGCTCGCGGCCGTGACCATGCGCTACGAGAACGCCGACGATGGCCACTTCCAGGGCTTCGAGCTGAGCCTCCTCGCCGCGCGCGATCCCGGCGCGCGCGCCGAGATCCACTACACGTGGTTGGACGCCCAGGGCACGGAGTCGGGTGAGGAAGGCCTGCGCTACTACGCCACGACCGGGTTGCGCCCGACGCCGATCGGCGATCACGCGCTCGACTGGGACCAGCGCCACACGCTGGCGTTCCTCGCCGCGGTCGATCTGCGGGGCGGCTGGCAGCTGGGCTGGACGACGGTCGCCGGCTCGGGCTTCCCGTGGACGCCGGCCATCCTCAACCAGCCGCCCGCGGATCTCTCCCAGCTCAACAGCCGCCGCCTGGGATGGGGTGAAACGAGCGCGGCGCGCGTGCAGTGGGCCGCGCCGTGGCTGGGGCGGCGGATGCGCTTCGGCGCCGAGGTGCTCAACGTGTTCGACTCGCGCCACGAGACCGCAGCAACGCTCGGCGGCTACCCCAACCCGGTGATCAACACCCTCTACGACGACTACGGCGCCTTCCGCACTCTCACCGGACGTCCCGGCGGCGCCTACTGGAACGACAAGGACGGCGACGGCAAGCCGGGCTGGATCTACGTCCGCGACCCGCGCCTCTTCGCCCCGCCGCGGGCGGCGCGGCTCACCGTCGGCACGACCTGGTAGGCCCGGAAACCCTCGCCGCGACGAGGTTTCGCCCCCGGACCGCAACCTCGACCGGCGCTTTCGCGTAACCTCCATGCGGCGCCTGGAGTTCGCCCCGCGCCCGTCCGCCCCGCCGTCGGGGCGGTGATCGCCTGAGACGACTTGCCCCGGAGGTCGCCCGATGCCGATCTCGCTGACGGTCCCGCTCCAGCGCGCCTGGGCGCGCATGGAGCGTATGCTCTTCCGCCCGTTCCGGCTGCGCACCTGGTTCGTGCTGGGCTTCGCGGCGTTCCTCTCGGAGTTCCTCTCCGGCGGCACCGCGAACCACTACGGCTGGCACGGGCGGGGCGAGCACTGGTCCCACGCCGCGTTCGCCGAACGCGTGCACGACTTCTTCTCCGAGCCGGCGATGATCGTGCTCGCGCTCGTCGCCGCTGCGGTCGCGGTCATCGTCGCGATCGCGCTCCAGTGGGTGAGCTGCCGCGGCCGTTTCGTGTTCCTCGACGACGTCGTCCACGAGCGCCCCGCGATCGTCGATCCCTGGCACAAGTACGCCCGCCTTGGCGACTCGCTCTTCATCTGGACTTTGCTCTTCTGGCTCGTCGTCATCATGCTCGTGGTCATTGTCTCGCTGCCCTTCCTCGCCTCGCTGCGCTCGCTCTGGGACGAGAACACGTTCACCTGGACGGCGCTGCTCTCGATCGCCGGTCTCGTGGCCCTCGTCCTGCCGCTGGGGATCGTGATCGCCTACACGGTCCTCTTCCTCAACCACTTCGTCGTCCCGATGATGTACCGGCACGGCCTCTCCGCGACGGCGGCCTGGAGCCGCTTCCTGACCCTGTTCCGCGCCCAGCCGTGGTGGTTCCTCGGCTACGGGGTCATGGTCTTCGTCATCTGGGTGGCGATCTCGACGCTCGTTGTCATCGTCGGCGTCAGCACCTGCTGCGTCGGCTTCATCGTCTTCTCCTTCCCCTACCTCGGCCAGGTCGCCCTGCTGCCGGCCCTGGCGCTGCTGCGCGCCTTCGGACCCGAGTTCCTCGCCCAGTTCGGCGCCGAGCACGACGTCTTCGCTGCGGG
>JACXTT010013337.1_pt1 | contig 10837 bp, 9 predicted proteins | sample 9270951 | NCBI WGS metagenome assembly JACXTT01 (sample SAMN15532306, study PRJNA645909) | rock metagenome | isolation source: weathered quartz diorite | place: Puerto Rico | collected 2017-06-21
GGGCCAGCTTGGACACACGCTGACGTCACACCCGGACGGCAGTGTGCTCATGGCGATTGGGAGAGAACAAGGTCGAGAGGCGGATGTGAGGGGAGCCGGCCGCGAGCGCGCCGGCATGGATGATGGCGGGACGCTGGAACAAGTCGCGAGCCCGTTCGGTCGAGGTAACGATCAGGGCGCATGCCCCGTCGGTCTCGATGTTGCAGTCGAGCAAGCGCAGCGGCTCGGCGACGTAGCGTGAGGCGTGATGGTCGGCGACGGTCATCGGCTTCCGCATCACCGCCTTGGGATTGCGTTCGGCATGCGCGCGCAGCGTGACCGCCACCTCCGCCAGGTGATCCTCCGTCGTACCGTACTCGATCATGTGGCGGCGCGTGATCATCGCCATCTCCTGGAACGCACTCACGAGGCCGTGCGGAACGTGCCACTGGTTCAAGCCCGCGAGCCGGTCGGGCAATCGTTCCCAGTAGCGGCCTCCCTGTAGCGCGTCCTTGCCGAAGACCGATGCTTTCCCGCGTGCTCGCGAGCGGAACACGAGCACGGTGTCGGCCATGCCGGCGGCGATTGCGATCGCCGCATGCACGAGCACGCTGACTGAGCCACCGCCGCCCCAGCTCGTGCTCGTCTGGTAGCGGATCTCCGGATTTCCCAGAGCGGCGAGCAGATTCTCCTCGTCCGTCGTTTCCATGTCGTATCGCACGACGCCGTCGACCGCCCGCGGGGAGATTCCGGCGTCGTCGCACGCGGCAAAGATCGCCTCGATCGCCATGTCGAACTCGGAGCGACCGAGGCTGCGTGAGAACGGCGTCTGGCCGATTCCGACGATCGCCGCCTTGTCGCCGATCGCGTTCATCGGGACCTGTGGTCTCATAATAGGGAGCGGAACGCCAGGCTTGCACGCCGAACCATAGCCCATGTATGGCCTTAGGGGAGACCAGCGGTCTCAAGTCGATGCACGGTACGGCTGCAATCGTCGGGATCGGGGAGTCCACGTACTACAAGCGCGGGGAATCGCCGCACACGGAGTTCCAGCTCGCGTGCACGGCCATCCAACGGGCGATCGAGGATGCGGGGCTGGAGCTCGCCGACATCGACGGCATCGTGTCGTATACGGACCAGCGGAATCATCCGCTGCGGCTCGCCCGCGCCCTAGGACTCAAGGAGCTGCGGTGGACGGGCACGCCGTGGGCGGGTGGCGGCAACAGCATGGCGGCGGCGGTGCAGGTTGCGGACGCGGCGGTCAGCGCCGGATATGCGCGGCACGTCATCGTGTTCAGGGCGCTCGCGCAAGGCCAGTTCGGCCGTTACGGACAGGCCGGCGGCAGCGGCAGCGGGGCGGGCGCCTACATGGGAGGGCCATTCGCCTGGGAGGGGACCTACGGAATCCTCTCGCCCGCGCACCAGTGTGCGCTGCACACGGCGCGGTTCATGCACGACCACGGGATCTCGCAAGAAGCGCTCTGTGACATTGCGCTCGCCTGCTACGCCAATGCCCAACGCAATCCACGCGCGCTTCGGCAGGGACAGCCCCTCACGCGCGAGGCGTACCACGCGTCACGGTGGATCGTGACGCCGTTCCATCTCTACGATTGTTGTCCCGAGAACGACGGCGCCGCCGCCGCCGTCGTCACGACCATCGAGCGGGCGCGCGACCTCCGCCATCGGCCTGCGACGATCGTCGCGGCGGCGTCGGGAATCGGGCCGCAGTACGGATCGTATGACGTCGCGACGCTGGGATCGGCGCACTATCGGCAGGTCGGCAAGCATTTGTGGGAGCACGCCGGCTGCGGGCCGAACGACGTCGACGTGGCCCAGTTCTACGAGAACTTCACGGGCCCCGTGTTGATGGCGATGTGCGAGATGGGGTTCGCACCTCCCGAAGGCATCGAGAAGTTCGTGTCGGGCGGGCGACTCGTGGGCCCCGAGGCCGAGTTTCCGTTCAACACCAGCGGCGGCAACATCGGTGAGGCATACATTCACGGATTCGGACTGATCAACGAATCGGTGCGCCAGATCCGTGGGGATTCCACCTGCCAGGTGAAGAACGTCGAGCGCGCGCTGGTGGTCGGCGGACCCGGCTACTGTCCCGGCAGCGCCGTCCTGTTCGGAGCGCCGGAGTGAAGCGCGTTCTGGGAGACGGCTGGGCGCTGCCCGCCCTGGACGACCTCAATCGCGCGTTCTTCACGGCCGGCGTCCTGACGCTGCAGCAATGCGCCCGATGCAAGCACATCCAGCATCCTCCCGAAGAGGTGTGCGAACGCTGTCAGGGCTTCGAGCTCCTTCCCTTTGCGAGCGCCGGCGATGGCCGGATCGAGAGTGTCGCCGTGGTCACGCAGGCCGTGCATCCCGTGCTCGCGGATCGCGTACCGTACGTCATCGCGCTGGTCTCGGTGGCGGACGCGCCCGGGATCCTGATCTCGGGCAACGTAGTCGCGAAGCAGCCCGACGCGGTGCGGATCGGCGATCGCGTGCGGGTCGTGTTCGAAGAAGCGAGGGATTCGCGCAGCGGCGAGGATCTCAAGATCCCGCAGTGGGAAGTGGCGGACGAATGACTGCGCGCCGGCATGCACTCGAGGGCATCCGCATCTGCGACTTCACGGGCCAGCTCGCCGGCGCCGGCGCCACGAAGTGGCTCGCGGCGTTCGGCGCGGACGTGATTCGTGTCGAGGATCCGGTGAACCAGGGCGCCTGGGACATTCTGCGGATGATGCCGCCGTTCGTCGACGAACGGCGCGGCCCCGACTTCGGCGGCGGGTTCAACAACCACAACACCGAAAAGCGCGGCATCACGCTCAACCTGCGCACGCCTCGCGGCAAGGAGCTGCTCGCCGCCCTCGTCGCGCGTTCCGACGTGGTGACAGAGAACTTCGCGGCCGGCGTGCTCGAGCGGTTGGGCTTCGGGTACGAGGCCCTTCGCGCGATCAAGCCGGAAATCGTCTACGTCTCGAACTGCGGGTTCGGGCACGTCGGCCCGTACGCGACGTTCAAGACGTGGGGGCCGATCGTGCAAGCCGTGTCGGGCCTCACCTTCACGTCCGGGCTGCCGGACATGGAGCCTGCCGGATGGGGCTTCAGCTACATGGATCACACGGGCGGCTACTACATGGCGATGGCCGTCCTGCTCGCGCTGCTGCACCGACAGCGCACCGGGGAAGGACAATGGGTCGACATGGCGAGCTGCGACGTCGGCCTGACGCTCAACGGCCCGGCGATCCTCGACTACACGGTGAACGGCCGGCCCATGCGCCGCACAGTACAGCCGAACGGGAATCGCAGCGACTGGCCGCGCATGGCGCCACACGGGATCTACCGCGGCGCCGGTAACGATGAATGGGTCGCGATCGCGTGTCGGGGAGACGCGGACTGGAAGGCGTGCGTCGCCGTGATCGATGAAGACTGGGCGCGCGAGTCGCGCTGGTCCACGCTGGCCGGGCGCCTCGAAGGCCAGGATCTGCTCGATGCGAAGCTGAACGAGTGGTGCGGCGTCCGCGCGAAGTTCGACGTGCAACGTCTGTTTCAGGCGGCGGGCGTGCCCGCAGCAGCGGTCCAGAAGCCCGAAGAGCGGATCGACCATGACCCGGCGACTCTGGAGTTCGGCCTGTGGCCGACGGTGCGCCACGCCAAGATGGGCGACGTCCGGGTCGACGGGCTGCCGGTCCGCTTCTCCGAGACGCCCTGGACGATCGAGCGCGGCGGCCCCTGCGTGGGACAGCACAGCGAGGAGGTGCTCACGGGACTGCTCGGGTTGAGCTCCGACGAAGTCGCGCGTCTTCGCCGGGAGGGCGTAGTGTGAGCGCCCTCGCGGGCGTTCGCGTGATCGAGCTCGCTCACGAGCGGATCGCGTTTGCGGGGAAGCTCCTCGGTGACATGGGAGCGGACGTCGTCGTCGTCGAGCCGCCGGGCGGGTGCTCGATGCGCCACCACGAGCCGTTCGTAGACGACGTTCCCGATTCGGAGCGCAGCCTCGCGTGGTGGCACTACAACACGAGCAAGCGCGGCATCGTGTTGGACTGGCGCCATCCCGAAGGCCGGGACGCGCTGCGGACGCTCATCGCCGGCGTGGACATCCTGCTCGAAGCCGAGGATCCCGGCGAGCTGGCGCACAACGGCCTCGACGATTCCGCGTTGACCGGCGCGCTGCCGCGGCTCGTGCATGTCTCGCTGACCCCGTTCGGTCCGACCGGTGAGCGACGGCATGAACTCGCGACCGATCTCACCGTGCTCGCGAGCGGCGGCGTTGTGTGGAACTGCGGATACGACGATCACGGTCTGCCGCCGATTCGCGGCGGCGGTGGGCAGGGGTACGCGATCGGAAGCCATTACGCCGCGATGTCCGCGCTCACCGCGCTGCTCTCGCGCGAGCTCGGGGGACGAGGGCAACGCATCGACGTGTCGATGCACGCGGCCGCGAACGTGACGACCGAGATGGGCTCGTACACCTGGTTGGTCAACCGGGGGACGGTGCAGCGGCAGACGGGTCGCCACGCGATGGAGACGATGTCGATGCCGACGCAGGTTCGATGCACCGATGGACGCTACGTCAACACGGGCGTGCCGCCGCGCACGCCGCACGAGTTCGCGCGGCTGCTCGCATGGCTTCGGGAGCTCGGTCTGGACGAGGAGTTTCCGGAGACGGTCTTCCTCCGCATGGGCGCCGAGCGCGAGCGTATCGACCTCTTCAAAATTGGAATCGATGACGAGGTGACCGCGATCTTCGGCGCCGGGCGCGAGGCGCTCACCTTCATTGCCAGTCGCGTCACGGCGTACGAGCTCTTCCTCGGAGGTCAACGGGCGGGCGTGCCGGTCGGCGTGATCTACTCGCCCGAGGAGGCCTTCGAGGATCCGCATTTCGTCGCCCGCGGCATGCAGGTCGAGGTCGAGCAGCCTCAGCTCGGCCGAGCGGTGCGCTATCCAGGACCGCCGTATGCGTTCGCGAAGACCAAATGGGCGATCTCCCGGCCGGCGCCCGCGCTCGGCGAGCACACCAAGGAGGTGCTGACGGAGGCGGGGATCGACGTCGCGCGACTGGCGGCGACCGGTCGCGCGATGGTGAAGGACGGATGAGATGATGCCTCGACCATCGCCCACCAAGAAGCCACAGCGTGCCTGGGAGGCGCGTGCGCTCGACCGCGTCCGGCAGCAAGCGCTGATTCGTGGTCATCGGATCGTGAAGGCCGCACGTGAGCTCGTGGCCGGAGCCGGGCTGGAGTCCGTCACGCTTCGCGCACTCCTGGAGAAGACGGGGCTCTCGCGACGGGCGTTCTACCAGCACTTCCAGAGCATGGACGACGTCCTGCTCGCGCTCTTCGAGGACACCATGGCGATCGGTGCCGCACGTCTCCGGGAGCAACTCGTCCACATCGACGACCCGATCGCCGCGCTCGAGCGCCTGATTCGCGCGATTGCCTCCGGCGCGGTGTCGCCGTCGGAGCGAATCTACAGCGTGGCCATGACGAAGGAGCACATTCGGCTCGCCGAGCACAGGCCCGACGAGCTCAACGCCGCGCTCGCTCCGATGAACGAGCTGATCGCCGACGTCCTTCGCGCGGGAATGAGCACCGGAGCCGTACGGAAGACCGACACGATGCAATTGGCCGAGATCGTTCACGGGCTCATCTCGACCGAGGTGCACCGGAACCTTCATCGTAGCGAGGACGATTGGATCGACCGGCTTTGCGAGTTCTGTCTCGGCGGAATCGGACCTTCCGCGCAGTCGCGGAGGTCTCGTGCCTGACCTCGAGGGGCTCGACTTCCGCCCGGACGACGCCGATTGGTACCTAGGCGATCCTCATGCGGCGTATCGCAGGCTCCGCCGCGAGGCGCCGGTCTATTGGTACGAGTCTGATGCGTTCTGGTTTCTCAGCAGGCACGTGGACGTCCTCACCGTGTCGAAGGATCCCTCGCTCTTCTGCAGCGGAAGGGGATTCCGGATCCATGACAATCTACGGACCGGCGGTGGCATCGAGGGCATCCCGCCGTCGATCCTGGGAATGGATCCGCCGGAGCACACACGGTATCGCGGGCTGGTCAATCGTTTCTTCACTCCCCGCGCGGTGAGCCTGCTCGAGCAGCGCATCCGGGAATTCGCACGTGAGGCGCTCGACCCCGTCGCAACGGGAAAGGTCGTCGACTTCGTCGAACTCGTCTCGGTGCCGTTGCCCGTCCTGGTGATCGCGGAGCTGCTGGGCGTTCCGCTCGAGGACCAGCAGCAGTTCAAGGACTGGTCCGACGATCTCATCGCGGCGAATGACGGAGACCTAGAAGCGATGGGGCGCGTCGGTGAGCTGTTCACCTACATGATCGCTCAGGCTCTCGACCGCCGCCGTGCTCCGCGGGAGGACCTGCTGTCCGTGGTCGCTACGGGCGAGCCGAACGGACGTCTGCTCAACGAGCCGGAGCTCGGGATCTTTGCCGTCGCGCTGCTCGGTGCGGGCAACGAGACCACTCGCAACGCGATCTCGGGAGGCGCGATCGCCCTGATGGAGCATCCAGATCAGCGCGCGGCGCTGGCCGCAGACCCATCACTGATCCCGAATGCGGTCGAGGAAATCGTGCGTTGGGTGTCACCGGTCAAGTCCTTCGCGCGCACGGCGACTCGCGACACCGAAATCCGCGGACAGAAGATTGCTGAAGGCGATTTCGTCGTGTTGAGCTACGCATCTGCGAACCGCGACGAGGAGGTCCACGGCCCGACCGCCGAGGAGTTCGACGTTCGTCGCGTCGTCACGACAGGCCACTTGGGGTTCGGCATCGGTCAGCACTTCTGTCTCGGGGCGCATCTCGCGCGTCTCGAGATCAAGATCCTGTTCGAAGAGCTGCTAGCCCGCTTTCCCCGATTCGAGCCGGCTGGAGCAGTGCAGCGAGTACGCTCGACGCTCATCAACGGCATCGAGCGCCTCCCCGTACTGTTCTCATCCTGACTGCATGGGCACTGGAGAAACGATCATGGATGTATCAGTCGACGACCTCATCCTGGTCTCGGTCGATGACCACATCGTCGAGCCGCCCGACATGTTCGAGCAGCACGTGCCGCTAAAGTACCGTGATCGCGCGCCACGCATCGAGGAACGTAAGGGGGCGCAGATGTGGGTCTTCGAAGGCAAGGTGCTCCCCAACATCGGGCTCGCGGCAACGGTGGGCCGCCCGCGAGAGGAGCTCGGCCTGGAGCCGAATCGCTTCGAGCAGATGCGCGAAGGCTGCTACAAGGTCGATGCTCGTGTGCAGGACATGAATGCGAACGGCACGTTCGCGTCACTCTGTTTTCCGACGTTCCCCAGCATCCATGCCGGCGTCTTCAGCACGGTCGACGACCGGGAGATCGGCCTGGCCATGCTGCAGGCATACAACGACTGGCACGTGGACGAGTGGGTTGGGGCGCATCCGACGCGCTTCATCCCGCTGGCGCAGATCCCGTATTGGGATCCGAACCTGGCGGCGGATGAGGTCCGGCGCATGGCGCGCAAGGGATGCCGCGCCTTCAACTTCAGCCAGGACGTGTCGGCGATGGGATTCCCGAGCATCCACGATCCGCATTGGAATCCGTTCTTCACGGCGGTCTGCGACGAAGGGGGAGTCCTCACGGTGCACATCGGCACCAGTGGCAAGGCGATGTTCAACTCGATGGACGCGCCCTACAGCAGCTACATGGCGATGGCGAATCTCGGCCTGGCGAGCTTCGCCTCCGACGTCATCTTCTCGCCGGTCTTGCAGCGGTTCCCGCATCTCAAGATCGCGTTGTCCGAAGGGGGGATCGGCTGGATCCCGTTCTTCTTGGAGCGCTGCAAGTGGATTCACGAGCGCCACAGCATCTGGGCCCACGACGATCTCGGCGGGAAAACGCCGCTCGAGGTGTTTCGCGAGCACTTTCTCACCTGCTTCATCGAAGACCCGTGCGGCATCGAGATGCGCGACAAGATCGGGATCGACCTCATCAGCTGGGAGTGCGACTACCCGCATTCCGACACGACCTGGCCCGAGTCGCCGGAATTCGTGGCGGCGCAGCTCGAGCGGTTGACGGCCGAGGAGGTCGACAAGATCACGCATCAGAACGCGCTCCGATTCTTCGGCTCGGATCTGCTCGAGCGGGTCGGTCGCGAGAACGCGACCGTGAAAGCTCTTCGCGCCAAGGCCACAGGGCTCGACCTGCGGGCGCCCAGCGCCGCGGGGATGACCGGACCTCCGAAGGGAGAGCGGCAACTCCTCGTGAGCGACCTCGTCTACCAGATCATCGGGGCGTAGATCATGAGCGTCTCCGACGTCGTGGTCGTAACCGGCACGGGCGGGATGGGGGAGGCGATCGCGCGCCGGCTCGCAACGGTCGCCACCTGGTACTGGCCGACTTCAACGGGGAGCAGCTCACGCGTGTCGCCGAATCGCTGCGAGCGATGGGGCACTCGGTTCAGGCGATTCGTGCCGACGTGTCGGTGCGGGCATCTACGGCCCGATCGCCTGATGCTCGATGAGGCCCCGACATGGGAGCCGGGCGGCTGCAAGAGGAGAATCACTCCGATCGGATTTCGTTCGGCCGGAACTCTTCGTGACATCGATCGAGCGAATCGGCGGCCCATGTCATGCCGCAGACCCCTGGTGCCTTGTACGGTACAGTCTACTGTAATATTACCGTCGACCGTGCACACATCGACCGATCCCGCCGGCTTCCCCAGCTCACCGTTTCTCGATCCGTCGCACGAAAACGATCCATGGCCTCGCTTGGCGAAGCTACGCGCGGAGGATCCCGTGCATTGGGTCGAGCCGCTCGGGCTGTGGGTCATCCTGCGGCACGACGACGTAAAGCGGTTGTTCACCGACAGCGAGGTTGCGACGCCGGATCGTCGGCACTGGACCCTGTTCCAATCGGCGCCCGACGGCAGCTTCATGCGCTGGGCGGAGGAGCACAGTCTCTTCGCGCTTCCTCCGGCGGAGCATTCGAGGGTTCGCCGCCTCTTCTCCGTCGCGCTCACTCCGCGGGCCGTCAAGCGCTATGAACGGCAGGTGCGCCAGACGGTCGAGCGCTTCGCGGCTCCGCTGCGGCGTGCGACGGGTATCGTCGAGCTGATGGACGCCTTCGGCAATCCGATTCCGAACGCCGTCATCAGCCGGATCACCGGCATCCCGCCCGCGGGCGACGACGAGCGACGCTTCTGCCATCTCGCGCAGACCGCGATTCGGGGCGTCTTCCCGTTCGTGGACGAGGCCACGCGAAAGGCGAGCGACGATTCGTTCCTCGAGATCTCGGCCTGGGTGCGGGAGCTCAGTCGGACGCGGCGCGCCGTGCTCCAGGAAGACATGATCTCCGACCTGATCCGCGCGCAAGATCGCGACGACCGGCTGACCGACGACGAAATCGTCATGATGATCACCGGGCTCGTCGCCGCTGGCAGCGAGACGACGGCCGTCGGATGCATGGTGGCGGCGACGGCGCTGCTCGAGCATCCGGCCGAGACGGACAAGCTCCGACGCGAGCCGGAGTGGATCCCCAACGCGGTGTCCGAGATTCTCCGCACCAGCATCGGCTTCGGAGGCTTCGCCGGATTGGTCCGCTACGCGCTGTGCGACTTCGAGCTGCGGGGCAAGACCATCCGCAAGGGTCAGCTGATGATACTGTCGATCGACGGTGCGGGGCGGGACCCGGCCGTCTACGACGATCCCGACCGCTTCGACGTGACGCGCGACGCGCCGGAACTGCTGACATTCGGCCACGGCCAGCACTACTGCCTGGGCGCAAACCTGGCGCGTCAGGAGCTGGCCGTGATGATCGAGGCGATGCTCGACTTCCTGCCGCCGGGCTCGCGCCGCCGGAAGGATCTGGTCGACTATCGGACGATCGGGCCCCTGCGGCGTCCGGTGACGCTGCCGATCGAGTTCGGTGCCAGGTAGCGTACGACGGGGAGGCACGCATGAGCACTCCGACGACGGAGCCGTTCCGCATCGCCGTTCCACAGAGCGACGTCGACGATCTTCGCCGGCGCCTCCGGCAGACACGATGGCCCGATCAGGTGCCCGGTTCCGGCTGGACGTATGGGTGTGACCTTCCGACGATGCGTGCCCTGGCCGAGTATTGGGCCGAGACATACGATTGGCGCCGCCACGAGTCGGAGCTGAACGCGATCCCGCAGGTCATGGCCACCGTCGACGGGCAGCGCATCCACGTGCTGCACGCGCGCTCCAAGGAGACGAGCGCGCTCCCGCTCGTGATCACCCACGGGTGGCCCGGCTCGGTCGCCGAGTTCCGCCACGTGATCGGACCGCTCGTGGACCCCGTCGCGTACGGCGGCAAGGCCGAGGACGCGTTCCACATCGTGGCGCCATCGCTGCCCGGCTACGGCTTCTCGGGGCCGACGATGGAACCCGGCTGGGACATCCGACGTGCGGCGAGCGCCTTCGCGGAGATCATGGCCGCGCTGGGCTACGATCGCTACGGCGCGCAAGGCGGCGACTGGGGTTCCATGCTCGCCAGACATCTCGCCCACCTCGATCCCGAGCACGTCGTCGGCGTCCACGTGAACCTGATGATCGGGTTCCCCGTGGGAAGGGCCGACGATCACGCCGACATCACCGACTTCGAGCGCGTCCTCCTCGCACGGATGGACGACTACATGACGAGCGGTAACGCATATGTCGCGATCCAGTCGACGCGACCGCAGAACCTCTCCTACGCGTTCGCCGATTCCCCGGTCGGTCTCCTCGCTTGGATCGGCGAGAAGTTCTGGGCGTGGACCGATCACGACGGCGATTTCTTCACCGCGGTTTCGCGTGACGACCTGCTGACGAACGTCCCGCTCTATTGGTTCCCCGGTACCGGGGGGAGCCCCACCCGGCAGTTACTCGAGGACAAGCG
>JACXTT010013338.1_pt1 | contig 10837 bp, 7 predicted proteins | sample 9270951 | NCBI WGS metagenome assembly JACXTT01 (sample SAMN15532306, study PRJNA645909) | rock metagenome | isolation source: weathered quartz diorite | place: Puerto Rico | collected 2017-06-21
TCTGGATGTATATGAATGCCCCGCCGCCCACCAAGGCTCCGGTGGGTGCAGAATCTACCGCAGTCCACGTACCGAAGCCCGACACCACGATCAACCGCCAGCCGATTCCCGGCAATGAACGCGCGGGAGGCGATACTCTCGGCAAGTTCTTCTCACCACTTGCCACAGGGGAAGCAAAGACCATCCGGATCGAAACCAAGTACTACCGGGCGGAGATATCCACCCGGGGCGGCGCCATCCAATCGTGGGAGTTAAAGCAGTTTAAGACATGGGATAAGTACCCTGTAAATCTCGTCGACGGCCCCAATACGCGCGATTTCAACCTCACGTTTTTTACCTCCGATGGGAAGCTCGTCAACACGAAGAATCTCGTGTTCAAGCCGGAATTTCAGGGGGGGCAGGACGTTACTCTCGGCGAGAACGATTCGGTCAGGATAGATCTGGTTCTCTCCGTGGACCAGAAGAGCCGCATAGTCAAATCGCTCGTCTTTTATGGCGGGCTCTATTCGTTCGACGCGGTGTATCGGTTCGAGAACATGGAGAATATTATCTCCAATTTCGAATACCAGGTCTCCTGGGAGTCAGGACTCAGGTATCAGGAACGGAACACCGTTAACGAATCGAATTTCGCCAAGGCCTCGGCATTTGCAGGCGGGGAGCTCACAGACGTTGACGCAAATAACTTCAATGAGCCCATAAAGCAGAACGTGTCCGGCCGTGTGACCTGGGTGGCCGCGAGAAACAAGTACTTCGCGCTCGCAATCATTCCCCGCGAGAAGGCGAGCCAGGGAGCCTACATCGAAGGCAATAGGGTGCATCTGCCGGATAATGGCGCGAAGGAGAACTACAGTCTCGCTCTTAAGATGCCCTTCGTCGGTAACCCCGTAGAGACCGACAGGTTCACGGTTTATCTGGGGCCCCTCGACTTCGACATTGTGAAGAAGTATGATGTCGAGCTCGATAGGATTATGAGCCTCGGGGCCGCCTGGATCATCAGACCGATCTCCCGCTATGTCATTATCCCGACGTTCAACTTCCTGCGGCTGTTCATTTCGAACTTCGGAGTCGTTCTCATCATCTTCTCTATCCTCATAAAGGTCGTGCTCTACCCCCTGACGAAGAGCAGCATGACCTCGATGAGGAAGATGCAGGCTCTTCAGCCGATGATGACCGAGATCCGGGAGAAGCACAAAGATGATCCGCAGAAGATGAACCAGGCAATGATGCGGCTCTATAAGGAGTATGGCGTGAACCCCGCCGGCGGCTGTCTCCCCATGCTCTTGCAACTGCCGATCCTGTATGCACTATGGGCGGTATTCAGCGCTACGATCGAATTGCGGCAGGCTTCTTTCGTGTGGTGGATTCAGGATCTTTCCACCCCCGATGTTGTCGCGACCCTCCCGTTCAAGATCCCTTTCTTCAATATCAGCGAGGTCAGCGGGCTCGCACTCCTGATGGGCGTGACTATGTTTGTTCAGCAGAAGATGAGCGTGAAAGATCCGCGTCAGAAGATGATGGTGTGGATGATGCCGGTACTTCTGACGATGATGTTCAATGGGTTCCCCTCGGGCCTCAACCTATACTACTTCATGTTCAATCTCTTCTCCATAGCCCAGCAGGTCTACGTGAACAAGCAGCACAAAGACGAGCCGCTGAGGAAGGTGGAGGAGAAGAAAAGAAGCGGGGGTCTGATTTCCAGGATTGCGAAAAACCTCCCACAGCGTCCACGGTAGAGCTAGCTCCCGGCAGGTTTTCAACCGAAGCCCCAACCCTTATACGATGGTTGGGGCTTTGATCTTATCGTACCACAATGAGCTTCCTGGTTTCGCTGATTGAGCCGGCGCGAAGCCGATAAAAGTATGTGCCACTGGATAAACCATCGGCATTCCAATGCCTTGAATACACCCCCGGAGGCATCTCTTGGGCAAAAACTGTTGATACCTCTCTCCCCAATTCATCAAACACTTTCAGCGAGACGAACGCTTTCGATGGAAGACTAAACGTGAATGTTGTCGACGGATTGAAGGGGTTAGGATAGTTCTGACCCAGCGCAAATTCGCGGGGAACGTGCGGCTGGCCGCCGGTAACATCGTTGGGGAGTAATAACCTCGCGACCCCATAGGTCGCACTGTCGCCTTCGAACTGAAACGACCCGGCAGCATAAAGCGTGCTGTCGATAATTGTAAAACCCGACACGATTGCTTGAACACCGCCTGGCCCCGAATGCCAACTCGATCCATCCCATACGGCCAAACCATTAGCCGGCACAACCCCATCGGAGGTGTCGAACGCCTCGTGTGTGCCGCCGGCGATCAAGGTACTTCCGAAGTTGCTAAATGCTCCATAGGACTTGTGAAGTCGTGGCGTAAGAATCTCCTCCCAAACACCGTCCTTGAACCGGGCAATGAGGTTTGTGTTATACGGAGAGTAAACGCTGGCGTAGAGAGAATTTCCAAAGGTGGCAAGGGCGGCATATATGTGCTCCGGCCACGGATTCAGCCCAAGGACAGACCAACTCGACCCGTTCCACTTCATCACCCGCTCGAAACCTCCGACATATAAATCATTCTGGAACACGGTCATCGAAGATCCGCCGGCATAATCGGTATCTGATCCCACCCGCACCCACGATCCGTTCACGAGCTTCGCGACTGCCATGTCAAACACACCGCTGACGTACAACTCACCCTGGTACACAAACATCGCGTGTACGGGGAAGGCCTTTATCGTCTCGTCAACAGCATGCCATTCAAAACCATCCCAGCGGGCAACATTCTTCGCCCGGATTCCTCCGATCGAGTCGAACTCTCCTCCGGCGTACAAATCAGTTCCAAGGCCCAAGACCGCACGAATTTCGTTATTCGGGGCATTCGACGCGGTGAGGCCACCTGCGAGCGAGTGCCATTCGGTCCCGTCCCAGCGCGCAATGGAGTGCGCTTCAACACCCGCGACACTACCGAAAGAACCGGCCACAATGAGGTTGCCGTCAAAGCCTGTTAACGTCCAGATGGCCGGGGGGACAGCCGTGTCCGGTCCCATGAAGCTGCTTTTGATCGGAACCCAGGCTTGGGTTTGGGCAGTCGAGTGAAGCCAGAGAAGGTAAACGATCGGAAGGAAAATGCGTGTCCTCATAAGCCACCTCGAGTGGGTAATGGACACCAATTACATTACCCTACACAACCTTTTGGAGAAAGTCAAATGAATTACGGGTCGGAGAGTTTCAATTGATGCAGGGGAAAGGCCATAATCGGGTCTATCAGGTCTCATTCGCAGAAAGTCCCAACCGGCCGCGCCAGGTGGGACTTTTTCATTAGAGGGAATGAAGGCCAGTTGAAGGTGTCTCCGAGTTGTTCCGGATTATCACCCCGTCTTCCAGTCAAACGTAATCAGCTTCTCGACTACGAGCCGACTTACCTCGGAATGATCCTCCGCCCAGGAAGTGAATTCGATGAGGATGCTGTACGTACCCCGGCCCATCTTTACCGTATCGCCACGAGCATCGTAGAGTGTCCCGTCGATCGTGAACGCACCCTGGATGTTCTCACCCGGATGGAACAAAACAGTAAAGTCTGCACAAAGCGGCCGCGTCCTCGGATCATAGAGAAAAACCTCCTGGAAGTATGGATCGTAGATACGAAAGTCTATCCCGGTGATCAGATAGTCGCAACCTGAATAACAGAGCCGCGTGAAAATACCGCGGTTTTTCACGCTCGCCGTCACGGTCACCGGGCTGGTGAGGCTGCCAACCGAAGGTGAGGGTGTGACAGCGACCTCGATGCCAAGTAGCTGGGATGGAACGACTAGCACGTCATGATTGCATCCCAACAAGAAAAAGCACACCGTTATGCTCGTCAACACGCGCATAGATTCTCCGAGCCCTCTTCACTCAATCTACCCAACTCCCGCCTCATGCACAACCACTGAACCGATTAGTGCTGTTTCATTGTTGTACATCTCAGTTCGCGTATTATCTGTTAATCTGCACAACAAAAAGGCAAAGGAACCCATGATTCGGCGTTATCTAATGAGAATCAACAACACCGCTTACCTCGTTGTTTTCGCGCTGGCAACATCGTTCGGCAGCAATCGCTCCCGCGGCACGGCCCCGGGCGACACCCTCACTGGCTCGAAACTCCACCAGGTTGCATCGCCGGCGGACACACAAGCCGGAGACCGGCTTCACTCACAGTTTCTCATGGACCTAGTGTTCGAAAGGGGGCCATCAAATAACGTTGGATCCCCGGGTGTGAAGCGGGTAGTTGTTGCCGTCTCCGGTGGAACTTTTGAGGGTCCGCGACTAAAGGGTACTGTAGTAAATCCAAGCGGTGACTGGATGGTGGTGCGTCCCGATGGCACAAGCTCCCTCGACATTCGGTTTGTTTTGCAGACCGATGATGACCAGAAGATTCTAATGACCTGTCGCGGGATCGCCTACAAAGATCCGGGTGGGGAGCTGTTCGCCCGCATCGTACCTATGTTCGAGGCCGGAGCAGAAAAATACGCCTGGCTCAACAAGGTCATAGCGGTGGGGGTGTATAAGTCCATTCCGGGGAAGGTAGAATACCGCGTCTACCAGATTCTATAGAACGCCGCATCAACCTACCTGAGTAGCAACAGCTTCTTTGCAGCGATATTCGAGCGCATCTGAAGCCGATAGAAATACACGCCGCTCGGCATCGAGGATGCATTCCAGGAAACAGTGTGACTGCCGGCCTCCTGTTCCTGGTCGACCAGAGTTACCATTTCACGGCCGAGCACATCGTACACCTTCATCACCGCGCGGCCGCGTGATGGGATTTCGTAGTTTATCACCGTTGAAGGATTGAACGGATTCGGATAATTCTGTTCGAGGGCGAATCGCAGCGGGAGCTGTGGCGAGGGAGTTTTCACGTCCGTCACAAGTGTATCCCATTTCCCAACGGCGAAGGCGGGCGCAACAATCTGCTCCACTGTAAATCCGTTGATACCCTTCGACGCCACCCTCAGATCAATCGCGACCGAGTCCTCCCCTGTCGCCGCCCTGATATCCGCCTGTAGGATTCTCCCCTCCCTTTCAGCCACTTTCGCAATCTCCGTCAGGGCAAGGGGTATCCACGGTTCCGTTCCGTGCTTTCGGTACCAAGATTTGGTGGAATCAGCCAGTGGAACATGGTTTGTATCGCTCAGCACGTTCACAGAAAAGCGCAGAGTCCCCGGCTCGTTTTTCACGAAGGTGTCAGTAGTTTGATTATTCGAATCGAGAAGCATGAACGATGTAATGCTCTGAGGGTTCGCCGCCAATCCGGCGCCGAGATTGAATTCCGATGAGAGTGTCTGGGTTCCCCGGATGCTGCGAAGCCAGTAGTTGCTCGATGTCGCCACGACCTTATAGGTGTCTGCGGTAAGTTCAAGCGGAGGGCTCGGCTCAGCGAGGGGTTTTGTGAAGAGCTCCGTGCCGTTCTTGTCAAAGACGCTATACGTTCCGGCCACGATATCACGATACCGGATCTCGCGGAGCATTCCCTCAAAGATCGGCCGAAAGAACAGCGTGTTCGTCCCAATAATATTGTTGTTCCACACCATCAGCAGGTGGGCCGGCGCCCCTCCGAACGTCAACGTCCCTCCGCTCTTGAAGCGGGGGACAGCGGGGTCGACCAACTCCCTCGCCGTGACCACGACACTGTCCCCGTATGGCATGATAAACGGCGACTCATAGTCGAGAGAAAGGGCCGGAACATTGGAATAGCTCGAGTAGAATTTTAGAGCCACGTCCTCCGTGAGGCTGGGAGATTTTCCGAAATATCCTGTGAACGCATATTCATCTCCGTTCACCGAGAGAGTGTCCAGATCGGCACCAATCCCGGAGAAGCCCCCCATTCCCCCGAAGTCGGTGTATGACCAGATTGTAGTGAATTGCGCAGCCGACATAGTCCCGGGAGGAACTTTGACCTTGAAATGCTCTTGAATGAAATCCGCGGGAGAATTGACCGCCAACCTGGCGCCGGTCATGCCCGTGAATCTCTCGAACTGCACGACGTGGAAGGTCATGGTCTTCATAAGATCGATCTGGAGTTCGACCGGTTTGAAGGAATGGCTCGCGGACGCGCCGGAGATCAGCACGGTGTCGGAGGCTCCGGAAAACGTAGTGTTCCAGTCACCGAAATTGGGGAGCGAAGTAATAACGGCGTGCTGTGGTGCGCGGTACGTCGCCAGAGAAGCACCATCTTGATCAACGCCCTGAAAGATCAGCGGATTGACGGCTTGAGCCGCATCGAGGAAGACCTCGGAAGCATCGGTGACGACAGGAACCCCTTCGTTGATGACGATTCTGGGCGGCACGTCAGGACTCCGGAAGACGGTGAAAAACTCGTAAGCGCCCTTGACAGGAGCGTACACCACGGCTCGGGTCGGACTGGTCCGGTTCACCCTCTGCATGTTGCTGATAAAGCCGAAGGTATTTGTGTAGCCGATAAAAAAGGGATCCGGCTCGCTCGTGGTGATGACCAGCCTGCTGGTCCGCACGAATGCCCATGGAACAACGGCGGTATCGGCAGTGCCGCTCAATATCACGCGCCCGGTAAAACGGAGAATATCCTCATCAGCAATGGCCACAAACGCATTATCCACCGTAAGGGTGGCAATCACCATGGCCGAGTCTTGTGCGGGGATGGAAAAACTCGAAGGAGACACGTTCAGCGAGATGCCGGATGCAATTCCCCCGACATCGATTGCATACGACTGCGACGATGAATGAGTGTTGTAGACGCGCAATGTTTCAGGCAACGACCATGGGGCTGCTGCGGGGTCGTCCAATCCGTAGCTCAACGCGGAAGGGGTAACGAGCGTCTTAGCTGATACTGATTGTATCGCCCGTACTCTCCCTCCCCCCTGCAGGTAGGCGTTGAGGCCGATATTTCTGGCTTTGTTCACGATCGCGGACTTGATCATGGCCGGAGTCCAGGAGCGGTGGACACCCTTGATTAATGCAGCGACTCCGGCAACCATCGGGGTGGCCATGGACGTGCCGCTCAGGACCTTGAACCCGGCAGGCGGATACGTCGAGTTGATGTCGACTCCCGGCGCGAGAACGTCCGGCTTGATGCTGAACGACGTTGTGTTCGGCCCACGGGATGAGAAGAAGGCCAGGTTATCCGAAAGGTCAGACGCCCCAACGGTGATTGCAAGCTCCGCCGTCCCGGGGCTGTTGATGGTTTCGGAGCCATCATAAAAGTAATTATTCTCCTTTCCTTGAACTGGGATCTTGTGCCCCGTGTTTCCCGCAGCGATACAGAATGTGACCCCGAGCCGCACCGCATTGTCGACTGCAACGCTTCCCGGATCATCGGGCCCACCGGGGCCCCCGATACTCATGTTCACAATGTCGAGCCTGTCGGAGTCATCCCCGTTCTGATCCGGATCGACGGTGCGTTCGATCGAAGCGATGATATCACTTACGGCGCCGCTCCCCGCCGCATTGAGAGCCTTGTAAGCGTACAAAATCGAGTGGGGAGCGACCCCCTTTACAGTGTCGGCGTCCGCTGCGATAATGCCTGCGACATGCGTCCCATGCCCGTTGTCATCCGCCGGATCCTTGTCATTATTCACAAAATCGTATCCCCCGGCGACCTTAAAACCGGGTCCAAACCCTCCGCCAAGTGCCGGGTGAAGATAATCGATCCCCGAATCGATGATTCCGACGCGGACACTATCACCCTGCGTCCCGAGTGTCCCCCAGACGGCCGGGGCGCCAATTAGTTCGATCGCCGGCTCGATTGTCGCGTGCACCTCACCATCGGGATAGACTCCCCTAACGTACGCAAGGCGCCTGAGCGCCGGTAATATCCTGCCGGGGACCGTGGCACTGACGCCGAAGAACGCCTTGTAGTACCGATGACGGATTCCTACGCGATCCGATGTTGCGGAGCGAAATGTCCTTGTGATAGCAGCTGCATCGGCGCCGAATTGTGAAAAGCGTGCCAGGTAGGAATCCGACGATCTCGCCTTGAAAGGAGGATGCGGCTCCCTACGGGCCAGGAACATTGGCTCGTCGTTGAACTCAACGATTACCTTCTGCAGCGCTCCGAGCCTCTGTTCCTCTGCCCTCCTCGCGCTGTCCATGGACATCAGTGCCCGGCGGGTGGAATCACCAGACGACGGATATCCACCGGCGAGAAGGATCGTCGGTGTGATGATCAAGACAAGAAGTTCGAGAAACCTCCTCATGATTCTGTACACCCTACTTCAGAATTCAGATCGAGTAATTGTAACCGCGGGCGATACTGCAAAATCCGTACCGGGAAGGATTCAGGCAAGGAGGTTCCCGGATATCCCTCCTTATCCCGCACTGGTATGAGGGCCTAGACTATATGTACTACAGATAGTCCCAACTTGTGTACGCTTGTTGGGGCATATAGTTTAGCGGGAGCAGGCTTCAGGATGACGGGATATTCAAGAATCCCAACTGGATCACGATTCGGGAGGCAGATCGCGTCATGAACCTGTGGCGGCGTGTATGGGGGGCCTGGGTCTAATAGGCAATTTCAACAGTTGTTCGATACGTGAACTCATTTTTCAAGTTGTGAATGATGTAATGAGCTACGTCGGCTCGCGAAATTGTAAGGCAATGCTGCAAGAATCTGTCGACGGCAACCCGGTATTTTCCCACAGACGGCTTGTTGAGGAGCCGCGGTGGACGAACAATTGTCCAATTCACGGCACTAACCTTTATGAGGGTTTCCATTCTACGAAGATCATCGTACATGTTCTTCAGCAGATTCTGCAAAACATATTTGGTGAGGGATCGGACCGCCCATGAGTGGGAGGGATTCACCTCCAGTCCTGAGGCCGAGATGAAGAAGCCCCGCTGTGTCCGCGCATTCTTCATTGCGGCGATCACATTCCTTACGCCTTGGGAATAGAGAGTGGTCTGCTTCAGGGAATCCTTTCCGATGGCAGAAATTACAACATCCTTCCCGGCAAAATGTGGTTCGATGGTTTCAGGGCGCATGACGTCACCCTGCACTATCTCAAGGTTGTCGTGCCGAAGGCCCAGGTTGGATGGTGTCCGAAGAAGCGCCGTCACCTTGAAACCCTCCTTCAGGGCCATCTCCACAACCTGCCTTCCGATTCCGCCATTGGCCCCGATCACCAAAATATTGTGCGGGTCTCGTTGATCATTAATAAGTGAAGTACGGGCGGTGTCCATATTCCTTGTCACATCAATTGGTTTAGATTCGTCATTATTGTACCATAACTGAATGACGCGGCAGGACGAGAAAATGTGACGGATGAAGAGAGAAGAGTCGTTGGTCGAGAGATTTGAGAGCCAGAGGCCCCGTCTGCGGGCAATCGCGTACCGGATTCTTGGCTCGTTACCCGAAGCGGAGGATGCCGTTCAGGAGGCGTGGATACGGTTGAGAAATGCCGACATAAACAGAGTCGAGAACCTGGAGGGATGGCTGACAACCGTCACCGCGCGCATCTGCCTGGACATGCTCCGTGCTCGGAAATCACGCCGGGAAGAATCGCTCGAGTTTCACGAGTTCGATAGGACCATGCCTTCATACACGTCGATGAATCCTGAGGCTGAATCGGCATTGGCGGAGTCGGTAGGTCTTGCCCTGCTCGTCGTCCTGAAGACTCTGACGCCCGCAGAGCGTGTCGCATTCGTGCTGCATGATGTTTTTGAGTACCCTTTCGATGCCATCGCGCCTATCGTGCAACGTTCAACGACTGCAACGCGCCAGCTTGCCAGTCGTGCGCGACGCCGCGTCCAGGGTACTCCCAAGACATCGTCGGGTGAAATTGAAGACCAACAAAAAGCGGTGAATGCCTTTCTTGAAGCTGCACGTGAAGGAAATGTTGCGGGCTTGATAGCGGTTCTTGATCCCGATGTCGAACTGAGGGCCGATGCCAGCGCATCACCCTCCGGGTTGGCAACGGAGATCCGTGGCGCGGAAAGCGTGGCGAAGGTAGCTGTCGCTTTCTCCGGGCGCGCCCGGTTTGGTCAAATTGGACTAGTGAATGGCGCCGTGGGAATTATCGTCGCCCCGAGAGGTGATTTGCAGGTTGTTCTTGAATTCACGATCGCAAACGGAAAGGTAGTCAAACTCGAGGTTGTTGCTGACCCCACCCGGCTTAACAGAATCGATCTGGCCGTCCTCCAGTAAATTGTAGTAAGTCCCAACCGGACGCGCCGGTTGGGACTTTTTCATTCGAGGGAATGAAGCCAATTGAAGGTGTCCCCGGATTATCCCCCCGTTTTCCAGTCAAATGTAATCAGCTTCTCAACGTCGAGCCGATTTGTATCGGATGGATTCTCCTCCGCCCAGGAAGTGAATTCGATGAGGACGGTGTAAGTACCCCCGCCCATCGTAAGCGTATCTCCACGGACATCATAGAGCGTTCCGTCGAATGTGAACGCACCCTGGATTTTCTCACCCGGATGGAACGACACACGATAGTTTGCACAATGCGGCCACGTCGTCGGGTTGTAGAGAAAAACCTCTTGGAAGTAGGGATCATAGATACGAAAGGCTATCCCGGTGATCAGATAGTCGCAACCTGAAAAACAAATCCGCGTCGATACACCCCGGTTGTTCACGCGCGCCGTGATGGTCACCGGGCTGGTGACGCTGCCCACTGTGGGTGAACGAGTGACAGTGAGCTCGATGCCGAGTGTATCGGGTGGAACGGTTAACACGTCCTGATTGCACCCCAACAACAAGAAGCACAATGATATGCTCATCGCCACCCGCATGATACCTACGCTCAATCTTGCGATGACTCCACTCGATACTGTTGTTGCTGCCATTGCTACCTCCTCGGAGTATTCCACTCCTTAGCCCAGATCATTTCG
>JACXTT010013339.1_pt1 | contig 10837 bp, 6 predicted proteins | sample 9270951 | NCBI WGS metagenome assembly JACXTT01 (sample SAMN15532306, study PRJNA645909) | rock metagenome | isolation source: weathered quartz diorite | place: Puerto Rico | collected 2017-06-21
TGTCCCGTGCAGCCCGCGCAAGCGGACCAGTTCGCTGCGCAGAGCCGCGTGGTAGGGCTCCCAGCACTGGTCGATGCGGCGTCGAATCTCAGCGGCACCCGGCTGCTGCCCTTCGCGGTACAGCGGTTCACGGTGAAACGTGTCCATCGGGCACAGCCCGGTAGTGTCCTGCCCCGGATAGAGACTGGTGTCGTCGGAAGGTCGATTCAGATCGATCGCGTACCGCGAGTGCGTCGCGACGATGACCGAGGCTTCCAGGCCGTCGACGAAGTCGTACAAACGCTCCAGATGCCAGTCGGTATCTGGCAGCCGCATGGCGGCATCGGTCAGGCGGGTAGCGATGTCGGGAGGCAGGAACGTGCCGGGGTGCGGCATCGAGATCAGCAGCGGCGCCGTTCCGCGCCTGAGTTTGAATGTCTTCGCTGTCATCGGCGGCCGGGGGCTATCGCTCGAGTAAAGCGTCTCGCGTACGAAGATAATCGCCCAGGACGCTCTCTTCGCGAGCGTGATGGCCCCCTTCCACCACCCAGCGGCCACCCACCATGACGTCGCGCACGCTCTCGCTGCCATGGTTGCCGAAGATCCAGGCGGAAAGCGCGAGCGCGGGTTCGGGCAGCGAGCAGTCGGGGCCACTGGGGTCCAGCACCAAGAGGTCGGCGCACTGTCCAACCGCCAGGCCGGCGACCTTGCGGGCGCTCGCCCTCGATCCTCCCGACACGGCCTCCAGGAACAGGTGCTCGCCGACGTGGGGCGTCGCGCTGCCGCCGAGGACGTTGCGTGTGCGATGGAGCAGGCGCTGCGCGTACTCCAGCCAGCGCAACTCCTCCTGCACGCAGACGCTCACATGACTGTCCGATCCGATACCCCAGGTGCCTCCGGCTGCGAAGTAGCTGGCCGCGTCGAAGATACCGTCCGCGAGATTCGCCTCCGTGGAGGGGCACAGGCCCACCGTTGCACCGCTGCCTGCGAGCCGCTCGGACTCGTCTGCGCGCATGTGCGTAGCGTGCACCAGGCACCAGCGCGTGTCGATCTCGAAGTGCTCCAGCAACCACATCACCGGGCGCGCGCCCAATGCAGCAAGGCTGTCGGCAACCTCGCCTCTTTGCTCGGCCACGTGGATGTGGATGGGCGCGCTCTGATCGCCTTCAGTCATGCCCGCCACGAGTCGGTCAAGCGATTCTGAGGACACCGCCCGCAGCGAGTGGGGCGCAACCCCGTAGCGCAGTCGATCGTGTTCGCGGTGCGTGCGGCGCAGCCCGGCCAGCATCTCCAGTAAGTCTTCGGGCGCAGTCACGAACCGGCGCTGCTCCGGAAGAGGCGTCTGTTTGCCGAAACCGCTGTGTTCGTAGAGCACAGGGAGCAGGGTCAAACCGATCCCTGCATCGGCGGCGGCGGCGATGATACGCTCGGAGAGCTCGTTTCTGTTGGCGTAAGGCCGACCATGCGGGTCGTGGTGGATGTAGTGGAACTCGCACACGGAGGTATATCCGCATTTGAGCATCTCGATGTAGAGCTGGCTTGCGATCGACTGCAGCTCCTCGGGGCTCACGCGTAGCGCGAAGCGGTACATGAGCCTGCGCCAACCCCAGAAGTTGTTGTCGCCGGGCGCACGATACTCGGTCAACCCCGTCATCGCGCGCTGGAAGGCGTGCGAGTGCAGATTGGGCACGCCGGGAAGCACGGGGCCGCCCGCCCGCGCGAGCTGCGCTTGCGGCGCGGTCCCCTTGCTCACTTCGGTGAGAACCCCGGAGCTGTTCCAGGCTAGACGGACGTTGCGCGCCCAGCCATCCGGCAACAGAGCATGCTCGGCGAACAGCGCGTTCACAGTCGTTGGCCGTGCACGATTCGCCCGCCTCGTATAACGCACCGGCAGGGGTTGCGTCCGAACCAGTAAGCGAGCTCGGCCGGCGATTCGATGTCCCACACGACGAAGTCCGCGTGCCGGGCTGCTTCGAGCACGCCGTGCCGGTGAGCTTGTCCCAGCGCCCGGGCAGCGTGGCGCGTCACGCCCAAGAGCGCCTCGGCCACGGTCATGCGCAGGAGCGTGCAGGCGAGACTGAGCATCAGCAGAAGCGAGGTCGTCGGCGAGCTGCCCGGGTTCGCGTCGGTTGCGAGCGCGACCGGCACCTCATAGCGGCGCAGCAAGTCGAGCGGAGGCAGCTTGGTCTCGCGCAGGAAATAGAAGGCGCCGGGCAGGAGCACTGCCACCGTCCCCGCCTCGCGCAGCGCCGCGACCCCCGCCTCGTCCAGGTGCTCCAGATGATCGACGGAGAGCGCCTTGTAGCGCGCGGCGAGTTGTGCGCCCCCGAGGTTGGAAAGCTGCTCCGCGTGGATCTTCACCGGAAGACCGAGGCCGCTTGCGGCGGCGAAGACGCGTTCGCTTTGAGCCAGCGTGAAGCCGATGCGTTCGCAGAACACATCCACGGCGTCCACTAATCCCTCGCCGGCGAGTGCCGGCAACATCTTCCGGACCACCTCGTCGATATAATCGTCCGCGCGGCCGGCGTATTCGGGCGGCACGGCATGCGCGCCAAGAAAGGTGGTGTACACACTGATCGGATAGTGCTGCCCGAGCCGTCGCGCGACACGCAACTGCTTGCGCTCCGTCGCCAGGTCCAGACCGTACCCGGATTTGATCTCCACCGCGGTCACGCCTTCGGCCAGCAAGGCCTCGAGCCGAGGGGCGCTCGTTTCGTACAAGTGCTCTTCGGTTGCCATGCGCGTCGCGCGTACGGTCGAGACGATGCCACCGCCCCGGCGCGCGATGTCTTCGTAGCTCGCGCCCTGCAGGCGCAACGCAAACTCATCGGCCCGCTGTCCGGCGAAAACCAGGTGCGTGTGGCAATCCACCAGTCCGGGCGTGATCCAGCGACCACCCGCATCGTGGCGTGGAAGGCTCGCGTAGCTCTCGGGCAACGCGTCTCGCGGACCGATCCAGGCGATACGATTGTCGCGCACGACGATTGCGCCGTCCGTTATCGCGCGATCCGGGTCGCCGGTCGGCAGGAGCTTCGCGTTGTGCCAGAGGCCTTCGGCGTCGGGGTTCATCTGCTTGGAACAACCACACCACCCCCGGCTTGCAGCCGACCCCTCCTCGTGAGAGGAGGGGAGGAATCCTTTTTCCCCTCCTGCCGGAGGAGGGGTGCCTGCGCCGCAGGCGGGGTGGTGGGAGCGTTCACCGAGTGATGAAAGGCAGGTTCAGGCCCTGCTCTCGCGCGCACTCGATCGCGGCGTCGTAGCCCGCGTCAGCGTGGCGCATCACGCCGCTCGCGGGGTCGTTCCACAGCACGCGTTCGATGCGCTTGGCCGCGGCATCCGTGCCATCGCACACGATGACCATACCGGCGTGCTGCGAGAAACCGATCCCCACCCCGCCTCCATGATGGAAGCTCACCCAGGTGGCGCCGCTCGCGGTATTGAGCAACGCGTTGAGCAGCGGCCAGTCCGACACCGCGTCCGAGCCGTCCATCATCGCCTCGGTTTCGCGATTGGGGCTCGCCACCGAACCCGAATCGAGATGATCCCGCCCGATCACGATCGGCGCCTTGAGCTCGCCGCTGCGGACCATCTCGTTGAATGCCAGCCCGGCGCGGTGGCGCTCGCCCAGGCCGACCCAGCAGATGCGCGCCGGCAGGCCCTGGAACGCGATTCGGCTGCGCGCCATGTCGAGCCAGCGATGCAAGTGCCTGTCGCTCGGAAACAGCTCCTTCATCTTGCGATCCGTTTTGAAGATGTCCTCCGAATCGCCCGACAGCGCAACCCAACGGAATGGGCCCACGCCGCGGCAGAACAAAGGCCGGATGCATGCGGGCACGAAGCCGGGGAAAGCAAACGCATTCTCGACGCCCTCCTCGAACGCGACCTGGCGGATATTGTTGCCGTAGTCGATCGTGGGAACGCCCATCTCGTGAAACTGCAGCAGCGCCCGGACGTGCTTGGCGATGGATCTGCGCGCAGCACGCTGCACACCATCGCGATCGTGCACCTGTGCCTCCTTCCACCGCATCACGGTCCAGCCTTCCGGCAAGTAGCCGCAGCTCGGATCATGCGCGGAGGTCTGATCGGTGACGATGTCCGGACGCATGCCGCCGGCGCGAGCGCGCTTGGCCAGCTCGGGGATCACTTCCGCGGCGTTGCCGAGCAAACCCACCGAGATCGCCACCTTGTCACGCAGCGCCGCACCGATGATCGCGAGCGCCTCATCGAGCGAGGTCGTCTTCCTGTCGAGGTACCGCGTGCGCATGCGGGCGTCGATGCGGTCCTCCTGACACTCGACGGCGAGCACACACGCCCCCGCCAGCACGCCGGCCAGCGGCTGCGCGCCGCCCATGCCGCCGAGCCCGGATGTGAGAATCCACCTGCCGGAGAGGTCTCCACCGTAGTGCTGTCGCCCCGCCTCGGAGAAGGTCTCGAACGTCCCCTGCACGATGCCCTGCGAGCCGATGTAGATCCACGAGCCGGCGGTCATCTGCCCGTACATCATCAGACCCTTGCGATCGAGCTCGTCGAAGTGCTCCCAGGTCGCCCAGTGCGGGACTAGATTCGAGTTGGCGATCAGCACCCGAGGGGCGTCCGGGTGCGTGCGGAACACGCCCACGGGCTTACCGGACTGGATGAGGAGCGACTCGTCCTCGTTAAGGTCACGCAAGGCCTGGAGGATCTTGTCGAAGCACTCCCAGCTGCGCGCCGCGCGGCCAATGCCGCCGTACACCACGAGATCGTCGGGACGCTCGGCCACCTCGGGGTCCAGGTTGTTCTGCAGCATCCGGTAGGCAGCCTCGATCGTCCAGCTCTTGCACGTGAGCGTCGTGCCGTTCGGCGCTCGCACGACGCGGGCAGAGTGCCCAGGGCGGGCCATGGGAGACAGTCGTGCATTCATGTTCATTTCCTCGACAACGAGTCAGGCGTCGGGCCAATCAAAAAACCCCCTCTCCCTTGACGGGAGAGGGTCGGGGTGAGGGTGAAGCCTCGCGCGCCGTGCTGGGCAGAATGGCTTTCTTGCTCGAGGGTGCCGGCGCCGACAAAACCCAGTGCTTCATCGTCTCGATGTCCGGGGCAAAAAACCTGTCGCGCTCATAAAAGGCAACGCGGCGGCGGATGTCCCGAAACGTCTCTTCCAGAGCAGCGGAGCTCGTCAGCGGCCGATGGAACTCGATACCTTGTGCCGCTGCCATAGCTTCGATCCCGACGATGGTGGCGCTGTTCTCCACCATCTCGCCCAGGCGCCGCGCAGCGTTGGTAGCCATCGACACGTGATCTTCCTGATTCGCCGACGTCGGCAGACTGTCCACGGTGGAGGGAAACGACAGGGCCTTGTTTTCGGAGGCCAGCGCGGCCGCGGTCACGTGGGCGACCATGAATCCGGAGTTGATGCCGCCGTCGCGCACCAGGAATGCGGGGAGGCCGCTCAGGCTGGCATCGACCAGCAGCGCGATGCGGCGCTCGGAAAGCGCGCCGATCTCGGCCAGCACCAGCGCGAGCTGATCGCAAGCGAAGCTCACCGGTTCGGCGTGGAAGTTTCCCCCCGAGATGATCTCGTCGTCCGGGGCGAAGATAAGCGGATTGTCGGAAGCGGCGTTTGCTTCGATCCCCAGCACGCGCGCGGCCTGACGCAGATTGTCGAGGCACGCGCCCATGACTTGCGGCTGGCAGCGGATCGAATACGGGTCCTGGACCCGCGGGCAATTGGCGTGCGACGCCAGGATGGAGCTGCCGTGCACCAGCTCCCGAAAGACGCGCGCGACGTCGATCTGGCCCGCGTGGCCGCGGGCGGCGTGGATGCGGGGATCGAACGGCTTCAGCGATCCCTTGATCGCTTCGAGGGACAAGGCACCGGCGACGAGCGCCGTGCCGAGCACGTCCTCCGCGCCAAACAAGCCGACGAGGCCCAGCGCCGTGGACACCTGCGTGCCATTCAACAACGCCAGGCCCTCCTTGGGCCCGAGCTCGAGCGGTTCGACTCCGACGCGCGCCAGACCGTATTCCGCGGGCATGCGTCTGCCGTCGATGCGGACCTCACCGACGCCGATCAGCGCGGCCGCCAAGTGCGCGAGAGGAGCCAGATCGCCGGAGGCTCCAACCGATCCTTTGCCCGGAATGCAGGGATACACGTGCGCGTTGACGAGATCCAGCAGCATCGTGATGATCTCGGGGCGAACTCCGGAGTAGCCCCGAGCCAGGCTGACCGCTTTCAGGACCATCACCAGGCGAACCACGTCGTCGGCGAGCAGTGGGCCAGTGCCCGCGCTGTGAGACAAGACGAGATTCGTCTGCAGTTCCGCGAGGCGATCCGGGGGGATGACCGCCTGTGCGAATTTTCCGAAACCGGTGTTGATGCCGTAAGCGACGGCTCCGCGCTCGAGCGTCCGCTTGACGGTCTGCTGAGCCGCTTGCGCATTGCGCAGCCCCGTCTCGTGCATCTCGAGATGCACGCGCTCGTCGCGCAGGCGGCGGAGCTGAGCCAACGTCACGCTGCCGGGCGCCAGAACCATCACCGAATCGATCTGGTTAGCCATCGAGCCATCCTCAGTCCCTCTCCCTCCCAGAGAGAGGAACCTTTGCGCCGCGACGCAACTTTCGGGCCCGGCCCTGCGTCGGGGGTCTCCTGCCCCTGCCGACCGGGCATCCCGAGACCTCAGCCCGCGCAGGCACCCCCGCATTCAACCGGCATGGAGCCCCGCGGCCCCGTGTGCTATGGTTCAAGCGCCGTTTCGGTGATCCGTGCCCGTGGAGACTGCCGTGACGAACTGCCCGCGCTTGCCGGTGGAAAGGGTCAGGACCAGGCCGAGCGGGCCGGGCAGACGTACGGGCGGGCACTCGCGTCGCCTGATGCGTGCGGACTGCCAGTCGGCTCACTCGATGGGCTCGGCTTCCGACCGCAACCTGGCAAGCAATGCGCCCACACCGAGCCCGACGGCCCACGCGTCGAGATAGAACTGATCCAGCTGGCCATGCTGAACTTCGTACACCCGCAGCGCGTCGGGTAACGTGCGGATCGCGATCACCAAGTCGATATCGTGCGTGGCCCGCGGCTCGCCTTGCAGGCGGAAGCAAGCGATCCAGTCAGCATGTACTCGACGCCAGCCTCGTCCAGCCGCGCGATGACGAGCTTTAGTAGTTCCTGTTGTGACATCGATCGAGGCGGTCCCGCACCAGCCGGTCGAGCTCGACTGTGCTCAAGTGCGGGAACCGCCGCGCCAGCCCAACTCACGGATGGCCCTGCGTTCTATGCTTTAGTATTCTTGATGCTTGGTAGATGTCCCCTCGAGGCCTTTGAGTGACCGAACACTTTGACCTGCTGATTCGCGGCGCCACCGTTGTGGACGGGACGGGGGCACCGGGCTACGCGGCCAACATCGGCGTGCGAGGTGACCGCATCGTCCAGCTCGGGCCGCTTGCCGGTGCCCGCGCCGACGTCGAGATCGACGCTTCCGGCAAGGTTGCGGCACCGGGCTTCATCGACGCGCATACCCACGACGATCGGCTACTGCTCTCCAATCCGGAGATGACGCCGAAGATCAGTCAGGGCGTCACCACGGTTGTCTCCGGCAACTGCGGTATCTCGCTGGCGCCTGCGCCGACGGGAATGCGCGCGCCTGTGACCCCGCCGCTGGATTTGCTCGACGGCGAGGGTGGATGGTTCCACTTTCCGAGCTTCGGCGCGTACGTCGAAGAACTGGGTGCCCGCCCGGCAGCGATCAACTGCGCGCCGCTGGTGGGGCATACGACGCTGCGCGTCGTCACACTGGACGACGTGAATCGACCTGCTACCGGAGCCGAGATCGGACACATGCGCGGCTTGATCCAAGAGGCTCTGGCAGCCGGTGCAATCGGCGTGTCGACCGGGCTGTACTACGAGCCGGCGGCCGCTGCGCCCACGGCGGAGGTGATCGAGATCTGCCGCCCGCTCCGCGAATTCGGCGGTCTGTACGTCACGCACATGCGCAGCGAGGGCGAGCGGATCATGGACTCGCTCGAGGAAAGCTTTCGGATCGGGCGCGAGGTCGGGGTGGCGGTCGTGATCTCGCATCATAAGGTCGCCGGTACCGCCAACCACGGGCGCTCCCAGGAAACGCTGCCGTTCATTCGGGAGCACATGCGGCGTCAAGCCATCGGGCTCGACTGCTACCCCTATTCGGCCTCCTCGACCGTCTTGTCCGCGGAGCGCGCAGCCGCCGCCCCGCGGGTGCTCGTCACTTGGTCGAAGCCCCACCCCGAGCACAGCGGGAAGGACCTCGCCGTTGTCGCTAAAGAGATGGGGGTTACAACCCAGGAAGCCATCGCGCGGCTGCTGCCGGCTGGAGGCATCTACTTCTCCATGGACGAGCGCGACGTCCAGCGGATCCTCGCGTTCGAGCCCACCATGATCGGCTCGGACGGGTTGCCGCACGATGCGTTCCCGCACCCCCGTCTGTGGGCGACCTTCCCCCGCGTGCTCGGCCATTACAGCCGGAGCCTGGGTCTGTTCTCGTTGGAGCAGGCAGTGCACAAGATGACAGGGTTGACGGCGCGCACTTTCGGCCTGGAGGATCGCGGCGTGTTGCGTCCAGGCGCCTTTGCGGACATCACCGTATTCGACGCGCTGACTGTCGATGAGGTCGCGACGTTCGAAAACCCGATGGCGCCCTCGAAAGGGATCGACACCGTGGTGGTGAACGGTTCCGTGGCATGGCAGCATGGGCATTCGACTCGCGCCAGGGCGGGGCGTGTCTTGGCTCGTCAACGATGATGTTTCTCGAAAGGAAGATTCGCATGAAGGTCGTTTCCGCTTTGCTGCGCGTGGCTGCGCTCGGCCTCGCGCTCGCAGCGACCTCCGCGGAGGCGCAGCAAAAGGTTCTGAAGTTCATCCCGCAGGCCGATCTGCGCATCCTCGATCCGATCGCGACCACGGCGTACATCACGCGCAATCACGGCTACATGGTGTACGACACTCTGTTCGCCACCGACGCCAACTTTCAGGTCCAGCCGCAGATGGTGGACAAGTGGCAGGTGTCGCCAGACAAGCTCACCTACACGTTTACGCTGCGCGACGGACTCAAGTTCCACGATGGCCAGCCCGTGCGCTCGGCCGATTGCATCGCGTCCCTGGAGCGCTGGGCCAAGCGGGATCCGCTCGGCCAGAAGCTAGCTGAGGCTACCGAGTCGTGGAGCGCGGTGAACGACAAGACCTTCCGGCTCAAGCTCAAGAAGCCGTTCGCTCTGACGCTCCAGGCATTGGGAAGGCTTTCCTCGAACGTGCCGTTCATCATGCCCGAGCGCATCGCCAAGACCGATGCGTTCCAGAACATCACCGAAGTGATCGGCTCGGGCCCTTTCAAGTTCGTCAAAGAAGAATGGGTGCCCGGGAACAAAGTGGTCTACGTCAAGAATACCGACTACGTGCCGCGCAAGGAGGCGCCGTCCTGGGCCGCCGGCGGCAAGGTAGTCAAAGTGGATCGCGTCGAGTGGATCTACATCCCCGATTCGGCCACGGCCGCCGCGGCGCTCAATGCCGGCGAGGCCGACTGGTGGGAGCAGCTGCCGCCCGACCTGATTCCGATCCTGCGCAACAATAAAGACGTGCGAGTCGAGAACATCGATCCGCTCGGCTCAGTCGGCATCATCCGGTTCAACTTCCTGAACCCGCCGTTCAACAACGAGAAGATGCGTGCGGCGCTGCTCGCCGTCGTCGACCAGAAGGACTACGTGCTGGGTATCGCGGGCGATCCCAAGAACGGCCGCACTTGCTACTCGTTCTACACCTGCGGCACGCCGCTTTCCTCCGAGGTCGGCGCGGAAGGGCTGAAGGGCAAGCGCGATTTCGACCGCGCCAAAAAGCTCGTCCAGGCAGCGGGCTACAAAGGCGAGAAGATCGTCATCATCTCGGCCACCGATCAGCCGATCGTTCACGCGCAGTCCTTGCTAACCGCCGAGCTGTTGCGGAAGCTGGGGCTGAATGTCGAGCTACAGGCAGGCGACTGGGGCACGCTGATCACCCGACGCACCTCCAAGGAGCCAGTCGAGAAGGGAGGCTGGTCGATCTTCCACACCTGGCTGGTAGGGCCAGACATGATCTCCCCGGCCAACTCACCGATCCGCGCCTCCGGCGAAAAGGCGTGGTTCGGCTGGCCCAGCGACGCGAAGCTGGAAGAGCTGCGCGAGGCGTGGTTCAACACCACCGAGGCGGCCGCGGCCAAGAAGGCGTCCGACGCTGTGCAGGTGCAAGCCTTCACGTTCCTGCCTTACATCCCGACGGCGCAGTTCATCATCCCGACCGCTTACCGAACCAATCTCTCCGGCGTGATCGTCGCGCCCGTCACCTTCCTCTGGAACGTCGAGAAAAAGTAACGCCGCAGTCGCCCTCGCGCGGAACATGATCGCCTACCTCCTCCGCCGCCTCGGCGCGACGTTCATCGTCATGGCGGTGGTCGCGCTGTTCGTGTTCTCGCTGCTGTTTCTCACGCCAGGCGATCCCGCTGCGGTGATCGCTGGCGACGTGGCCACCGACGAAGACATCAAACAGATTCGCGCGAAGCTTGGCCTCGACAAGCCGTTCCTAGTCCAATTCGGCGGCTGGGTCTGGCGGCTGCTGCACGGCGATCTGGGCACGTCGATCTTCACCAATCTGCCGGTCACGACCCTGATCGGACAACGCGTCCAACCCACCCTCTCGCTGACGTTGTGCACGCTCATCGTAGCGGTGCTCATCGCCGTGCCGCTCGGCGTCATGGCGGCCGCAAGAGCTGGAACCTGGCCGGACCGCTTTGTGATGGGGTTTTCGGTGCTGGGTTTCTCGGTGCCGGTTTTCGTGCTGGCCTACACGCTGATCAGCGTGTTCTCGGTTCGGCTCCAGTGGCTA
>JACXTT010013340.1_pt1 | contig 10836 bp, 7 predicted proteins | sample 9270951 | NCBI WGS metagenome assembly JACXTT01 (sample SAMN15532306, study PRJNA645909) | rock metagenome | isolation source: weathered quartz diorite | place: Puerto Rico | collected 2017-06-21
CTATTCGGCGGTGCTAACGCTGGCGGCTCTGGGTGTCTTCGGATACCTAAAGGGCCGCTATACGGGCGCGGGGCCCTTGCGCGCCGCGATGCAAACCATGTTCATTGGCGGCATCGCCGCAGCAGCGGCGTTTCTGCTGGCGAAGCTGATAGCCTGACCTGGAGCGGTTCGGCTGGGAACCTCGCTGATGTCTTGGAGACCCATCAGCGGCGCTGGCATAATTCTGAAGTGAACGGGAAGACCACAAAGACGTCACGGCGAATAGTTGAGAAGTGTGCCGTTGTTATGCCGTTGATCCTGGTCTCCGCGGGTTTGCTGTCCGCTCCGACGACTGCCCACACCAGGCCCTCCGCGCCCTCTGCAGCGGGATTTGACCGCAATTATGCCTCGGCGCTGGCCGCGGCCAACCGGTTTCTGCAGGCCTGGCAGAATCAGGACCGCGAAACCGGCCTGCTCATGATGAGCGATTGGGCCAGGCAGGGCTGTTCGGGAGAGAGCCTGGAGGCATTCTTTTCCTCGGGGCCTGAGGCTGCCTACGAAATTTCGCGCGGTAAGAAGCTCAAGATGGGGCGATATGCGTTCTCCGTGACGCTCTTTACATCGCCTCGAAGGGTGTCTCAAAACGTAAAACCGCGAAAGTCGGAAATCGTGATCGGCCGCGAGAGTGAACACGAGTGGACAGTCGACAAACTGCCTTAACTGGCGAATCTCTCGTTTTTTACCACCGAGGGAACGGAGGACGCGGAGGCCTTTCCTGGTTTAACCACAGAGGACGCGGGGGAAACAGAGAACCTTTCCAGTTTAACCACAGAGGACGCGGAGGAAGCAGAGAACCGTCCAGCTTAACCACAGAGGACACGGAGGAAGCAGAGAACCGTCCAGCTTAACCACAGAGGACACGGAGGAAGCAGAGGAGCCTGCCTGGGCTCAACCACAAAGGTCACCGAGGACACAGGGTCCCGCACAAGCACAATGAAGCGTATCCACAAAGTGGCTGTACTGGGCGCGGGAACTATGGGAGCGCGTATCGCGGCCCACCTGGCCAATTGCAGTGTACCCAGCCTTCTGCTGGACCTTGTGCCTCCTGGCGCCGGCGCTTCCGACCGCAACCAGATCGCCGCCTCGGGCCTTAAGGCGGCGCAAAATTCCAAACCTGCCGCGTTTTTCGAGCCGTCTTTGGCGCGCCTGGTGACCGTCGGCAACTTCGAAGATGACCTCCAGCGCGTGGCCGAAGTGGATTGGGTTATCGAAGCCGTAGTTGAGAACCTGGAAATCAAGCGCGGGCTACTGAAGAGAGTAGAAGCGGTGCGCAGGCCCGGGACCATCGTCACGACGAATACAAGCGGTTTGCCGGTAGCTGAAATCGCCCAAGGTCTTTCCGAGGACTTCCGCCGCTCGTGGTTGGGCACGCATTTCTTTAACCCTCCTCGCTACATGCGCCTGCTGGAGGTGATCCGCACGCCGGAAACCAGTCAGGCGGCGGTTGATGCCGTGGTTCATTTTTGCGATGTCAGCCTGGGCAAAGGGATTGTGTTCGCCAAGGACACTCCCAACTTTATCGGCAACCGCATCGGAACCTTCTCCGTGCTTAACGTCATGCGGCTGATGCAGGAGATGGACCTGAGCATCGAAGACGTGGACGCGCTCACGGGAGACGCCGTGGGCTGGCCGAAGTCGGCAACCTTCCGGACCATCGATCTGGTGGGCTTGGACATTCTGGGGCACGTGGTCAGCAACATGGCCGTGCTGGACCAGGGCGGGGCTCCTCCGCACGCGAGTCCTCTGCCCGGGTTCTTCCAGCAGATGCTGGAACGGCAATGGCTGGGCGACAAGACCAAGGGCGGCTTCTACAAAAAGGTCAAAGGCGAAGGCGCGGAGGAGGAAAGACTCGCCCTCGACTGGAAGACGCTGGAATACCGGCCGCGGGGCAAGCCCAAGTTCCCCACCCTGGACATGGCGAAGAATATGGAGCAGCCCGGCGCACGCGTGCGGACGCTGTTAGGGTTCGACGGCGGCGGACCACGCAAAGGGGACAAGGCAGGAGAGTTCCTGTGGGCTGCGCTGTCGGATTTGTGGACCTATTCCGCCAACCGGATTCCGCAAATTTCCGATTCTATCGTCGAAATCGACCGCGCCATGCGCCTGGGCTTCAACTGGAAGCTGGGACCCTTTGAGTTGTGGGACGCAGCCGGGGTCGAGGCTAGCGTCGCGCGCATGCAGAAAGAGGGCCGGCCCGTGGCAGCCAATGTGGAGCAACTGTTGGCCGCGGGCAAGAAGGCGTGGTACTTGGACGATCCCAAGGCCAGATCCGGCCGCGACTATTTTGATTTGCGGTCGGCGAGCTACGACGCGGTGAAGGTGGCGGACGGCGTCTGGTCGGTTGAGGTCGTAAAGAAATCCAGCGGCGTCGTGACCAGGAACGCGGGAGCCTCGCTGCTGGACCTGGGAGATGGAGTGGGCTGCATCGAATTCCATTCCAAGATGAACACGCTTGGTGGGGACATTGTTCAGCTCATTACCCAGTCGCTGAAACCGGGCGGGCGGGGCGATGGGTTCGACGCGTTCGTGATCACGAACGATGCCGAGAACTTTTCTGTCGGCGCGAACGTGATGCTGCTTCTGATGTCGGTCCAGGAGGAAGAGTGGGATGAAGTCGATCTCGCCATTCGGCAGTTCCAGGGAATGACCCAGGCCATCAAGTTCTCCACCCGGCCGGTGGTAGTGGCGCCGTTCGGACTGGCACTGGGCGGGGGATGCGAGATCTCGCTTCACGCCGCGGCCCGGCAGCCGCATGCCGAGCTTTACATGGGGCTGGTGGAAGTGGGCGTGGGACTGTTGCCGGGAGGAGGTGGATGCAAAGAAATGCTCCTGCGGGCGGTGGACGGCGCCGCGGCTGCCCGCCGATCGGGCAGCGCCAAGGGTGGGGAACAGGGCGGGCTGGCGGAGTCCGTGGAACTGATGGAGGCGATGAAACGGGCGTTCGGGACCATCGCTACCGCAAAAGTCGCAACCTCCGCCCATGAAGCCCGCGGGCTGGGATTTCTTTCTCCGGCGGACCGCATCACCATGAACCGGGAGCGCCTGCTGGCCGATGCCAGGGCGCGTGCGCTGGAACTGCTGCGCGCGGGATATGAGCCTCCACAGCCGCGCACCGAACTTCCCGCCCCCGGGAACAATGTTCTGGCGGCCCTGAGGCTCGGGGTTCATATCATGCGGCAGAGCGAGTACATCAGCGACCATGAGGTCAAGATCGCCACCAAGATCGCGGAAGTATTATGCGGCGGAAATGTGACCTCAGGCACGCCCGTGAGCGAGCAGTACGTCCTCGACCTGGAGCGCGAGGCGTTCAAATCGCTTTGCGGAGAAAAGAAGACGCAGGAAAGAATTCAGTACACGCTGAAGACTGGGAAAACCCTGAGAAACTAGGTCTGTCGGAGCCTGGCGAACCTGCCAGGAAAAAGCCGCCATTCAGCGGCTGAAACAGGTCTTCAGCTTGGATCTGAGACGTGGTAGCCGCAGGCTTCGCGGCAAGCCAGACAATACCACAAGCCGTCCTGGCAGAGCCGTACATCCAGCTGCGCCTGACAAAGGCAACAGTATTTCTCGCACTCGCACTTGTCTTCGATCCTTTCGCACTGCATGCAGCGGTATTTGCTCTTGGCGAGAGTGCTCATGGGCAGAACTGTAGCCTGAGCTGGGAGCGGGGCAAAGTGCCGTTAGTAACCCGAGTTGAAGCCGTGTCACGACCGTGTTACGGTAATCAGTCTCGTCGTTTTCCGGCAGTCCAACCCTGCTTTTCCGAGGAATTCATTGCCCGCTGTACAGGCCACTACGCCCGCCGCCCGCAGAACCGCTCTTTACAGCGTGCATCGCCAGATGGGCGCGAAGATGGTGGAATTCAACGGCTGGGAAATGCCGGTGGAGTACCCTTCCGCGGGCGGGATCCTGGCCGAGCACAAGGCGGTGCGGACCGGCCTGGGGCTGTTTGACGTCAGCCACATGGGCGATATCCGGTTGACCGGACCGGAAGCCCTGGCCGCGGTCCAGCACATTTCCATGAACGACGCCTCCCGTCTCGCAATCGGGCAGGCACAATACTCGGCGTTGCTCAATCCCCAGGGGACTTTCGTGGACGACGTCGTGGTTCACCGGCTGGGCCAAAACGACTATCTGCTGGTGATCAATGCCGGCACCCGTGAAAAAGACGTCCACTGGGTGCGGGCGAACACGCAGCCATTCGACTGCAAGGTGGAAGACCTCTCGGACGACTTCACCCAGATCGCGGTGCAAGGCCCCAGGGCGGCAGACGCGCTGCAGAAACTCACCGATGCCAATCTTTCAGGCGTCAAGTTCTACTGGGTGACGCGGGGGATCATCCGGCTTGCGGGAAAACCGCACCGCGATGTGGACGATGTTCTGATCGCGCGTACCGGCTACACCGGCGAGGATGGCTTTGAGATCTATGTGCCCGCCGATGAAGTCACCAGCGCCCGGGTCTGGCACGAGCTGCTCGAAGCCGGCAAGGACTTCGGGGTCGCCCCTTGCGGGCTGGGAGCGCGCAACACGCTTCGGCTCGAAGCCAAGCTGCCGCTCTACGGACACGAAATCTCTGACACGATCAATGTCTGGGAAGCGGGGCTGGACCGGTTCTGCAAGATGGAGAAAGGGGACTTTATCGGTCGCACCGCGCTGGAAAAGGCCCGGGCCGCAGGCCTCAAGCGAATCCTGGTGGGCCTGGAGATGGTGGAGCGAGGCATTGCCCGCGATGGCTACAAGGTACTGGCCGAAGCGGATTGCGAAATTGGCTACGTCACCAGTGGGTCTCCGGCGCCATTTCTGAGGAAGAATATCGCCCTTGCCTACGTGCCGCCGGATTTCTCCGCCCTCGGAACCGGCGTGAAGGTCGAAATCCGCGGGCAGAGAGTGAGGGCGCAAGTTGTGCCGACACCGTTCTACAGGCGGCAGGGAAAGAATTGACGGCAGCAAGATGCTGTAAGGAGAGCTGGCGACGACTCGAATCAGGCGACGACTGCAATCAGCGGAAGCTAAAGAGCTAAGGCTAGGAGCTAGACGCTATCATGGGTTATCCAGCAGACTACAAGTACACCAAAGAACACGAGTGGATCAAAGCCGACGGAAAGAATGCCAGCATCGGCATCACGCACTACGCTCAGGAATCCCTGGGCGACATTGTATTCGTGGACTTGCCCAAGCCGGGCTCAGAGATTCTTTCCGGCAAGAGCTTCGGATCGGTTGAATCGGTGAAAGCGGTTTCCGATCTTTACGCTCCCGCGTCCGGCGTGGTTACCGAGGTAAATGGCGAACTGGCTACGGCGCCGGAGAAAATCAACCAGGATGCGCACAGCGCATGGATGATCAAGGTCGCCCTGAAAGATCCGGCTGAGATGAGCAGCCTGCTCTCTGCGGCTGACTATGAAAGGTTTGTGGCCGAGGAGGCAGGACGCTGACCGCTGCCCAAGACTGCAAGATCGAACTGATCCCCCGCGACATCTAACCGGCTTTCTATGCGCTATTTGCCCAAGTCGCCCGCCGACCGGAAGGCTATGCTGCAGGCCATCGGCGCGAACACGATCGAGGATTTGTTTGCTCCCATTCCGGAAGAATACCGGCTGGGGCGCGAGCTCGCCGTGCCGCGCCAGATGGCGGAATCAGAGATTGTGGACTGGTTCCGGGAGCGCTCCCGCGAGAATGGCGACGGTTACGCGAGCTTTCTCGGAGCCGGGGCCTACTACCACTACCGTCCGGTCATCATTGACGCCCTGATTTCCCGGGGCGAATTTCTTACCGCCTACACGCCGTACCAGGCCGAAATTTCCCAAGGCACCTTGCAGGCCATCTTCGAATTCCAGACGATGATTTGTGAGCTGACGGGTATGGAAGTGGCCAACGCCTCCATGTATGACGGCTCCACGGCCGCGGCGGAAGCGGTGATGATGGCGGTTCGCCTCACGGGACGCCGCTCCGCGGTAGTGGCCCGCAGCGTGCATCCGGAATACCGCGAAGTGCTGGCCACCTATGCCCACCATCAGGGCATGCCACTGTCGATCTGCCCGTTCGGAAGCGATGGCCGCCTGGACTGGCGCGGACTGGAAAAATTGGTCACCACGGACACAGCTTGCGTCCTGATTCAGTCGCCAAATTTTCTGGGCGCCATCGAGGATGCGGAAGCTGCCGCGGAAATTGCCCATAAGAAGGGGGCTTTACTGGCGGTATCGATCGCCGAGGCGGTGTCGTTGGGCATCGTTGAGCCTCCGCGCCAGGCCGATGTGATCGCCATGGAGGCCCAGTCCTTCGGAGTTCCCGTGGGCTTTGGCGGTCCGTACTGTGGGGTGATTGCGACCCGGGAGAAGTTTGTGCGGCAAATGCCGGGACGGCTCGCGGGTCAGACCACGGACCGCAACGGCAAACGGGGGTTCGTCCTCACGCTGGCCACGCGCGAGCAGCACATCCGGCGGGAGAAGGCGACTTCCAATATCTGCACCAACCAGGCGCTGGTGGCATTGATGGTCAACATATTCATGACCATCTACGGGAAGACCGGGTTGCGGGAGCTGGCCAGGCAGAATCTGGCCAAGGCCGCATACGCCGTGGGTCAGTTCACAAAGCACGCCAAGGTGTTGTTTCCGGGTGCACCTCGCTTCAACGAATTTGTGGTGCAGACCAGCGAGGATCCCGGCGCCATCAACAGCCGTCTGCTGGGACACAAGATCGTGGGCGGCCTGCCGCTGCGCCGGTTCTATCCTGAACTGGGCAATGCCGCCTTGTGGTGTTGCAGCGAACTGACCACGCGCACAGCGATCGATACCGCCGCGGGCGTAGTGGCGGAAAGCGAAAGCTCGGTGCTGAGCGCCCGGGAGGAGAATGCGCAGGAGGTGACGCGGTGAAGCGCATGACCCGCAAAGCCACGCGGCACGTGAATCAGAACGAGGGCCTGATCTTCGAGAAGTCATCGCCGGGAAAGGCCGCCTGGAAACTGGCGCCGCTCGATGTCCCCGAGGTGGATGCGGCTGCCGTGCTCGGCTCCGTCGAGAGAAAAGAGCTCGGCCACATGCCGGAGGTAAGCGAAATCGAGATCATCCGGCACTTCACCCGCCTCTCCACCTGGAACTATGCCATTGATCTCGGGATGTATCCCCTGGGCTCGTGCACGATGAAGTACAACCCGCGGGTCAATGAGACGGTGGTGCGCTTGGAGGGATTGGCCAACGGACACCCCTATCAGCCGGCACGGATTTCGCAGGGCGCTCTGCGCATCATCAAGACGCTGAGCGAGTGCCTGACAGAAATCACCGGCATGGATGCCATCACGCTGCAACCAGCGGCGGGAGCGCACGGCGAACTCACTGGGCTGCTGATGGTCCGCGCCTACCACCAGTCAAAGGGCGCGCCTCGCAAGAAAATTCTGATCCCGGATTCTGCCCATGGCACCAATCCGGCGACCGCCGCCACGGTCGGCTATGGGGTGGAGAACCTGAAATCCAACGGGCGCGGTATGGTGGATGTGGCGGCGCTGGCGGCGCAAATGAATGATGATGTCGCCGCGCTGATGCTCACCAATCCCAACACCCTGGGAGTGTTTGAACAGGAAATACACAAGATCGCCGACATTCTGCACGCCAAGGGCGGTCTTCTCTACATGGACGGCGCAAACATGAATGCCCTGGTGGGCAAGGTCAGGCCGGGGGACTTTGGTGTAGATGTAATGCATCTGAACCTGCATAAGACCTTTTCCACCCCCCACGGCGGCGGCGGACCAGGCTCAGGGCCGGTGGCGGTCAAAAAACTCCTCGAACCATTTTTGCCGGTGCCGGTGGTGGTCACCAAACCTGACGGCACCCTGGCTTGCGATTATGATCGGCTGCAATCCATCGGGAGGGTGCGTGCGTTCTACGGCAACTTCGGAATGTTCGTTCGGGCCCTGGGTTACATTCTGGCCAACGGCCCGGATGGTCTGCGCCAAACCACCGAAGATGCCGTACTCAACGCCAATTACATTCGCAAGGGTCTGGAAGGCGCCTACGACCTGCCGTATTCCACGCCCAGCATGCACGAGGTGGTTTTCAGCGACAAACTGCAGGCCCGCAAGGGCGTCAGGACGATGGACATTGCCAAGCGTCTGATCGACTACGGCTTCCATCCCTACACCACGGCGTTCCCTCTGATTGTGCCGGGCGCGCTGATGATCGAGCCGACCGAGAGCGAGTCCAAGGAAGAGCTGGACCTGTTCGTGGAAGCCATGAAGTCGATCGCTGAAGAGGTCGAGGAGGATCCACAGACCGTGCTCGACGCGCCGCACACCACTCGAGTGTCGCGCCTGGATGAGACCACCGCCGCCCGCAAGCCCGTACTGAGATGGAAGCCGGCCTAGTGGCGGATCTTAACCACCGAGGGTACCGAGGACTCAGGGGAAACCTGGGTTCTAACCACCGAGGACACTGAGGACCCAGGGGAAACCTGGGCTCTAACCACCGCGGGCTCGGAGGACTCCGAGGGTGGATCGCCATAGACCATGCGCCGAATGCTGTCCCGCAGATGCACCACGTTGAAGTTAATCATCAGACCGACATACTTCTTGCTTAGCTTCAGGAAAGTAATCAGTTGTGCCTGGTGAACGGGAGTAATCGCGTCCACTGCCTTGATTTCCACCACCACAGTGCCTTCTACCAGAATATCGACCCTGAATCCTAGATCAATGGTCTGGCCGTCGTAACGTACCGGGACGGGCATTTGCGTAGCGGTCCGAAAACCACGGCGGTTCAATTCGTGCGCCAGGCAAGCCTCGTAGACATTCTCGAGCAGACCCGGCCCCAGGGCAGAATGCACTTTCATGGCAGCATCCACTGTCGCGCCAGTGATTTCATTGAAATGCATAAGCTTGCATCTATCTGTCGTGTCGAGCCTTGTCTGTGACGTTCATCACACGGCCGTGGTCGTCTGTCACATTGATGGTCAGTGTTCTCCGTGTCCTCCGTGGTTCCAACCAACAGACCTCCGTTTCCCCTGTGTCCGCGGTGGTTAAAATCTGCATGTGCCTCTTCCTAAAAGCCTCTTTGCCTCCCCGGAAAAGCGCAACATCATCCTGTGTCTGCTGCTGGTGGCTGCCACTCTCGCCGTCTACAACCCAATCAACCGGCATCCGTTCGTCAACTACGATGACGACCGCTACGTCACCGAAAATCCGCATGTGCGGGGAGGGCTGACGGGACGGACGATCCCCTGGGCGTTCACTTCGACCGAACACGCCAACTGGCACCCGCTTACCTGGATCTCCCATGCCCTGGACTTCCAGCTCTTCCGTCTCAACCCAGCAGGACACCACTTCATCAGCCTGCTGATTCACGCCGCAAATGCCGCTCTGCTCTTTCTCGTGTTGACCTGGGCCACCGGACGGGTATGGCCAAGCCTGCTGGTGGCGGTCCTTTTCGCGGTTCATCCCATCAATGTGGAATCGATCGCCTGGATCGCGGAACGCAAGAACGTGCTCAGCACATTTTTCTTCTTCGCAAGTACCGGCGCTTACATCTGGTATGCGCAAAGGCCAGACTGGCGGCGCTACCTGGCAGTATGCGTTCTCTTCGCCAGTGGGCTGATGGCAAAGCCGATGGTGATCACGCTGCCGTTTGTTCTCCTGCTTCTGGACTACTGGCCGCTGAACCGAATGGAGGGGGACCCCCAGGCATCGCAGACTACGCGCTCGCGATTGCTGGTGGAGAAAGTCCCGCTGCTGGTGCTGTCGGCCGCCAGCGCTTTTATCACGGTGCAGGCTCAACATGCCGGAGGCGCCATGCGCTCGAGCATGCAGTTTCCGCTGGGCTTGCGGCTGGAGAACGCGATCGTCGCATACGCGTTGTATCTGTGGAAAATGGTCTGGCCTGCGCATCTTGCGCCTCTCTATCCTCATCCGGGAGGTTCGCTGGCGGCGTGGCAGGTCATTACATCTGCACTGCTGCTGACGGCGGTCACGGCATTTGTGTGGAGGTTTCGCGACCGGCGCTACCTGCTGACGGGATGGTTATGGTATCTGGGCACGCTGATTCCGGTCATCGGGTTGGTCCAGGTCGGCGACCAGGCCATGGCCGACCGCTACGCTTATATTCCGCTGGTTGGCATCTTCATCATGGCTGCCTGGACCCTGGCTGGAATGAAGTCCGGTCTGGTGGTGCGCGCTGCGGCCACGGCGCTGGCCCTGATTGCGCTCGGCTGGGCAACCCACCGCCAGCTCGGCTACTGGGCAAGCAGTTATGATTTGTGGCGCCACACCCTCGCGGTCACGGACCAAAACTTCATCGCGGAGGACAACCTGGGCGGCGCGCTGTTGCTTCTGGGCAAGCCGGATGAGGCCTATCCGCACTTTCAAGCCGCGGCTGAGATCAATCCCCGCGATCCCATGAGCCACTCGAACCTGGGCGCCTACCTGCAGCAGCACGGCCGCCTGATCGAGGCGGTCGCACAATACAATTACACCCTTGGCCTCACTTCCGACGCGGGCTTATTGGCGGCCACCTATGCAAACCTGGGCGGCGCCTACCGCAAGCTTGGGCAGGATGATCGGGCGCGCGAGAGCTATGAGCACGCCCTAGGGCTGAATGCGAACCAGGCCAATGCGTACCTTGGACTGGGAATGCTGCTGGAAAAGCAAGGCCAGGCAGACGAGGCGATCCGCAACTACTCTCGAGGAGTCGCACTGCAGCCAACGGACGAAGGCTACCTGCTGCTGGGTCACGCACTGGAGAGGGCGGGACGCGCCGCGGAAGCGATGGCGGCTTACCAGGCGGCGCTCCAGATTTCTCCGGCTATGCCTGAGGCTCAGCGTGC
>JACXTT010013341.1_pt1 | contig 10836 bp, 8 predicted proteins | sample 9270951 | NCBI WGS metagenome assembly JACXTT01 (sample SAMN15532306, study PRJNA645909) | rock metagenome | isolation source: weathered quartz diorite | place: Puerto Rico | collected 2017-06-21
GCTGCTGCTGGAAGACTACGACTTCTTTACCAAGGACCCGCAATACTTTTTCGAAGGCCTGGACGGGCTGGCCGAGTTTCGCGGCCGGGCCGTGGTGCAAGCCTGGAAAGACCAAGTCGCCAGGGGGCAGTGGAAGCCGGTGGTGCAAGACCTCTTGGTGCAGCACTATGACCCGGGGTATGCGCAGTCCATGAAGCGCAACTTCAGCCAGTATCCGCAAGCGCGTGCACTTGCGCCCAAGAACCGGACCGTAGAGGCTATGCGGGAGTTGGCGATGGAGTTGCTGCAGCAAGCGTGAACAACAGCTGCGGGCGAACGCGGTCTGGGTCACCCGCAATGGGGGCCGCTTCTGCGCCCATGCGCGTTGCACCACACTTGATGTAGAAAGCCTCGGCGTGGGGGTCTGCATCAATGGCTATGGCTTTTGCACCACCGCGCCTGACAATACCCGCCGCGTGCGAAAACAGCGCCCGCCCGAGTCCGAGCCCCATGGCTTCGGGGGCGATCCAGAAATGCTCCAACTGCCAACTGTCTGGCGCGGACGCAGTTGCAGCCGCGATTGCATAAAAGCCCATGGCTTTGCCCTGCTCTTCTGCCAAAAAAGTTTGGGTAGCCACGATGTACTCGGAGGTGATGGTCAAATCACTTTTCCAAGCTGCCAGTTGTGCGCCAGCATAGCCCCAATGGGCCTTGGAGCGCATGGCTAGCGCAGACAGCGCAGTTGCATCATGGGCGCGGGCTTGGCGAATGGTGGGTGACATGTGGGGTTCGGGTCTGCGATCAGTATTCCGTTAGAAACCGCCGCAGCACTTCGGTTAATTACAGGAAAGTGCTCTGCATTTTGCCCTGGCTTACCCAATGACCTCACACCTGGGCAATGGACAACGGAAGGCACACGAGCCAAGCTGCATCTTGACACACCGCCGTCTAGCTATATAATAAAAATTATATACACGGAGAAGTGTCATGCTTACGTTCAAGGTAACTACTGTAGGTGCATCCGAGGGGCTGATCCTGAACAAAGAGGCCAAGCGCATTTTGAACGTGCAAAAAGGCGATACTCTTTACATGACCGAGGCGCCAGACGGTGCGATGCGCATTACGCCGTACAGCCCTGAGTTTGAACGTCAGATGGCCTTGGCCGAGTCGATCATGCACGACGACCGCGAGATTCTGCGGGTACTTGCTAAGTGAACTGGCAATGGGTACAGCGCGACACCATTTTTGCGGTTCACGATAAGCAACTGGCAGTGCATGGTGGCTTGGCCGGTATACGCGACCTCAACGCCTTGGAGTCCGCGCTCAATCGGGCTCAGAACCTCGCCGCATATGGCAACCCACCACCGGACGTAGCTGACCTTGCAGCGGCTTACATCTATGGCATTGCCACCAGCCACGGGTTCAGCGATGGCAACAAACGCACGGCTTGGGTGATCGGACGCCTGTTCTTGGCGATTAACGACAAAGCGCTCGCGTTTAATGCATTGGACGCCATAAACTTCATGCTGGCCATTGCTGCCGGCAAAATGACGGAGCTGCAAGTCGCCGACTGGATACGGCGTCGCCTTGTTCTGTAGATTTTTTTAACTGGCTGTTTGCCGACACGGTTGCCGGCGCCAATGACAGTGACTTCTTGGAAAAATGGCTGGTACGGCTTATGGGGAGCAGGTCAACAGCACAGCACTATGTGCGTGGCATCTTTGGGCGGCGGCGAATTTCGGGGGCTATCAACTTGGCCTCGAATTCTGCGGGCACTAGCGAAATCAATTCTTCCAACAACAGGGAAATTTCATTATAGGACGTATGCATAATTGGATTTCTTTTGCATTCATATATATAGTTATTTGCCTGGGCGTTCAGCCAATAAATATCGTAGATTCTAAATTCTGAATAAATAATCAACTGACCAATGTTATGTACCAACTCTAGCTCAGAATATAGATTAAGAAACACTCTTCGCCACACCCCCCAGGTCTGAACATTTCGGGTGAAAGGAAGCAATCGATCAAGTATTTCTGCGTAAATAAATTGTTTTCGACTTGCAGTCATATTAACCCTTAGTAATTGAAAAGAGTTGTGGATTCCCCGGAGGCATACCATCGGACCAGAGGCCTTCCCGTAATAACTTAAAAACATACTTACGATCACCCGTTTGCTTGAACAGCTCTAGCGCTGCTGCCATACGATGATTTCCTCCTCCGATTATGTATCTATTGCCTATTTTCCAACCGCCAATTGCCGGAATATCCCCACCCTCCAGCATCGTTTTCATAAATCCAGGAATTTGCCAAACTTCAATTGGATTGAGACCCCACTGAGGCGCTTCCAAAATTACCCCATCAGGGGCATATAACTGGAGAGGATATCTTGGGGCATCCGCAAATGGAGCATCCGCAGATTTTATGTTTCTTGCATTGGCACCTACCGATCGATAATATCTGACCCCGGCAGCTATTCCAACAAGGCTCGCAAGTACCAACGCTAAGGCCTCGGCGCATTGGAAATAACTTGAATTCGGATTGCCAAATACTTTTGCAAGTAGCCAACTACTGGATATTAGACCAATTGCACCTAAGCCAACTCCTACAAGTGGGACTGCTACTGCAGCTGGTCCAGCAATTGCACCGAAAACGCCAGACTGAATAACATCTCTCAAAGTTGTCGGTCTTCCCAATGCGTCATTGGCCATGTAGGTCGTCAGAGAAGTACTGCGGCTCAAGGTGCTGATGGGGTCAAAGGGTTGCCGCAAGATATCGGACACGTTCAACAACCTTCACGCCGCCAAATCGGCATGTACCGTCGGCAAGTCGTTTGTCGCGGAATGTCTCAACGCCAATCACTATGCCCTAACCTGTATGCGCAAGGAGATGCGCAGCAAGTTGCCGCGCCCCGTTCCCATCAACGCGGTGTGGGCTACAGATCTGACGTTTCATACCGATGCCAGTGGCAGGCAGCATGTGGCACTGGGTATTCTGGACCATGGCTCACGGCTGGTCACCTGTTTGACGACGGTTGTAAACAAGCGCAGTTGGACGCTGCTGGGTCATCTGTGTTTGGCGATCGGCAAATATGGCAAGCCCAAGCAACTCCGAACGGACAATGAAGTGGTGTTCACCAGCTTTGTGTTTACGTCGTTTCTCAAGCTCGTCGGCATTCGACACCAGCGGATTCCGGCATGCGCACCATGGTGCAACGGTCGCATCGAGCGTTTGTTTGGCACACTCAAGCCGCTGTTGCGCCAACTGGTGATTCCGACCAAGGCTGCATTGCAAGTGGCTCTTGAAGAGTTCGCGCTGTTTTACAACCATGCGCGGCCGCATCAGAATTTGGTCGGTCTGACGCCTGCGCAGAAATGGAATGGTTGGAGCAAGACGGATCTGCTGCAAACGCAGCCAAAGCGCGCGGTCCTGGTGCAAGCACTGGACGGCTTGATGGTGGGCCATTGCACGCGAAGGTAGCGCCGCTCACCGCTTGCCTCGATTCATTGCCGGAAATTCGGTGTCCGAATCGGATGGGGGGCGACACGTGAGAACGCTGAGACTTGCTCAAAAAGAAGGCACCCCGGGAAGCCAGAAAAATCGGAGATGCCGGAATTGTTGCTTGAAGCCCCGAAAATCTGGTAAAAACAAGGTCTGAAAACTGCATGGGAAGCACATCTGGACAGTGGACAGCACACTTGGCCATTCGCAAACGCAAAAAGACCAGGCGTACGGGTGTGCGCGTTCCATTGGTGGCAGCTACATCTGTCAATCAGACTTGGAGCATGGACTTCGTCAGTGATGCCATATGTCACCCAGGCGCTGTGTCGCGGCGCATCAAATGCCTCACGGTTGCCGATGACTTCAGCCATGAATGCGTGGATATCACGGCAGACTATGGCATTGGGGGCGCCTACGTCACCCGACTGCTGGACCGTGCTGCCAAGTTTCGAGGCTATCGCAAGGCAGTCAGAACAGACAGCGGGCCGGAATTCACCTGCAGAGCGTTTATGACCTGGGCACAGACACACCAGATCAAACACATCTTGATCGAGCCTGGCAGCCCCCCCCCCCCCAGAACGCCTACATCGAGAGCTTCAATGGCACGTTCAGGGATGAATGTCTGGACGAGAACTGGTTTGAGTCCTTGGCCCAAGCCCGACAAACCATAGCAGCATGGAGGACTGACTAAAACGAGACCCGACCCCACAGCAGTTGCGGGCGCATACCGCCAGCAACATTCGCCGCAAGGCAGCGCCAGTTAACTGGCGCTGCCTTGCCTGCGATCACCGATGAATCAGGAATCAGTTAACCTTGCAACCCCGGACTTCTTCAATTTAGACTGGTACGGCAATCGGGAGCAGGTCAGACAGCACAACGACAATAGCGTCATTCCCACCAAATATTCGAGATATGTAGTTTATCTGCACAAGTACCACTCAAAACTTTTTGAGAATATGGAATCCCCTCCCCATCGATATTCCGAACTTCTAAAACACTGAGTTGGCGCATTAATTCTGCAAAAGAAGGTGCACGAAATTCACCCGCATGCAACAATATGGAAGCCTCCATTTCATTGTCATTGGTTTTCACATCCGGATATAAAAGTATCACCTCAAATATAGCATCTCCACGAAATCCTATTAATATCGCTTTACGCAAATATTGGGTTCGCCCTGTGGCATCATCTTGATTTATTCCGTAAGAAAAATATCTCTCATCTGTACTATTAAGAGGATGATTTTTATATATCTCTATAATTTCAGGCTGAATATCCACCAAACGTCCAACCTGAGAAGCTTGAAGAAACCCAGGAACCCCTCGTTGAAAGGTCTTTGTCGGTTCGCGCAATGACCAATAAGCCAACAAAAAATCTTTATACGATTTCGGCAATGCTTCGCCAAGCCGGTCTTCCAGATTTTTAATGTCAACAATGATTTCGTCTTCAGAATCAATGGGCATTTTTGAATAGGTATGTGAAAACAATATTGAGTTCACGCGCTCATCACGATCACTTTGAGTTCGGTGCACCCCATCTCGCCAACATTTCAAAAAATCAACCCAATCATTAACACCGGAGATATAACCAGAGTTATGTTGCATTAACGTCTTGCCATCTTTCATAGAAACCTCACTTTGTTGTGGCAACTTTGATTCGTCCAGCCTTTTCCAACAACCACATACAGCGGCTGCAAGAAAAAATATAAACAACAACCTAGCGACCACAAATATATCCACTATCCACACCTACAAGCGCCAGAACTTTGTATGGCTTATCTCTATTATTTTTTGGAATATTGCAATTTTCGTGAAACCATCTTAACGTACTTCCTGCTCCGCCATTTTCTGCCGAAACAACACTTCTCAATGAAATTCCTCCGAATCCCACAGAATTATTCGGCCATCCTTCCCAGCTAGCCGCCCATGGATACTCATCACATTGGGTTCCTGGACCTTCATCGCACAAATTTGATGGTCCTTTGTAAGGATTTAACCATGATCTATCTGTAGGAGAAGGATAGCGTCTAGTTAACATAGATGGTGAAAAGTTTGTAGAAATAGCGTCACCAACATGATCCCGTACAGATGAATAGTTATCTCCCAAGATAAACATTGGAAATACCGGTCTACATCTATTTTCACCGTTGCGACTAGATGCCATGCATCTATTAATTTTATCTTTCATCATACCCAAAGGGGCAAATGTACCCTCGATGCCAATTGCAAGACTCAATACTGCTTGAAGAAGTACCGAATCTGAAAATACGCCAACTCTTGTTGCATCTCCGACCTGCAGCGCTAAAATAGTCAACGGGCTCAGCGTTACATCCCCCATCATAAATGCCCCACTGGGATCCACTTTATTTCCAGGATCTGCCCCAACATATAGGTACCTATTTAAAGACCGAGGCTCACTTTGTACCCCATTGAATGGGTCAGCACTCACAAATCTACCTATCCTCGGGTCATACCATCGCGCTCTGAGATAAACTAACTGCGCATCTTGATCCCAGTACTCCCCGGTATACAAATGATTTTGCTTGAGTCCTGTCGAAATATCCAATTGTCCAAACACATCCGCCGGGCTTTGCTCAACTATATTGCCATTCGCGTCAATGGCTCCCACGCTGGTATTTAGATGCCCCTGCAATGGGAACAAGTCTTTGCCCTCATTGACCCCGGCAAACAGATTGCCTTCTCCACCTTGTGTCTGCCGAATCAGTTGCGCGCCCCACACATAGGCCGTACTCGCTGTGTTCGTACTCTCCAACGCCACTTGGGGGAACAGTAACTTGGCGTCAATCAGATAGCGTGTAGTACCGTTCGCAGTCACTTTTTTGATCCGGTTTCCGCGGGAATCGTATGCGAAGCTCACACTCGGACTTGCCGCCTGAGCTAACGCCTGCGTAGCCCCGCTGCGTATATCAATCAACCGATTCTGTGGATCAAATCGATACAAAGTAACCTTGCCCGACTCGATTTTCACGGCCAGATTGCCATTGCCATCCCACTGGTACGTAGTCGCGCTGGAGACTCCAAAGTAAGGCGTCAACACCTCTTGAATCAGCCGATCAGCGTTATCGTAGGTGTAAGCAGTAGTACTCGTTCCGCTGCTGTTTGTTTCCGTCTTGCCGATCCGATTCCCTACCGCATCGTATACATAACGCGTATCGAGGCTCAAAGCTGGCGTAACCGCATCAACCCTATTCTCCCGCGTCAACCGCGCATTGGCGTCATACTCAAAGCTCTGGCTCCTGGCTACTGTGCCACCAAATACTCCCGCAACCGCATCAAATGACGCCGGTCTTGCCCCAAAACCCGTGAGGTACAAGTCAATGCGCGTCACCGCCCCGCTCGCATCACGGGTCAGTGCCTGCCCAGCAATCAGTGTCTGCGTATTGCCCGTCTTCTTCACATGTGCTAACGCAATCACACGGTTGGCAACGTCATACCGCTGGTTGCTCTGCAAGACCTGGGGCTGACTGTTGAAAGGATTTAAGTCCCGCTCCGTCAACACCAGACGTCCGCCGTTGTCATAGCTATACCGCGCCTGCTTGCCATCCGGTGCGGTAACCGTTGCCAGACGCCCCGCGGCATCATAGGTGCTGCTCGTAGTTCCCGCATCGGTGCTGGTGTTGATGACACTGCGCTGCACCACACTGCCGTTAGCATCCAGCGTATAGCTCAACTGCCCCAGCGGGCTGCTGCTCTGAATCAGACGGTCATTGGCGTCATATTGGTAGGTCTGTGTGCCGTTGAGCGTTGTTAGACCTTGCTCCTGCTGGCTGGATATCTGACCGCTTGGTATGTAGTTGAATACCACACTGCTTTGCGCAATGTTGCTGTTACCGGCAGCTCCCTGGGGAACAATCATGCCCATCAACTGGCCCAATGCGTCGTATTGGAATGTCAGCTGTTCCCCAGCAAAGCTGGTGTGGCTGGTGCGCCGTCCGTTCAGGTCATAGGCATTGTGCTCGGTACTCCCATCGCCGATGGTGCGTGCCGTTACGCGCCTAGCTTTGTCCACGATCCAGATCGTTGTCCTGCTCAGCGCATCGGTCTGGCTGGTCTTGGCACCCGTTTCTTCGTAGCCGTACTTGGTGGTTGCCGTGCTGCTATTTGTCAGGCTTTGCGTGACGCTGGTCAAACGCCCGACCGAGTCATACCCATAAGTCGTGGTCGTCCCGCGTTGATCAGTTTCACTTTGCTTGCGGCTGTTATATCCATATACCACATTCACGCTACCACCATCCGGGTATTGCATATTTGTTAACCGACGCAGCGCGTCGTAGGTAAAATTGGTCGTGCTTCCATCCACTGTCATGCTGGTTCGGTTGCCGGTGGCATCAAATCCCTGGGTGGTTCTGATGCCAGTGGCATCCACCGCTGCGGTCTGCCGCCCCGCTGCATCAAACTCCATCGATGTTCTTTGACCCTTGCGGTCGGTGTTGGCTATGACGTGCCCTGCAGCATCGAAATTGGAGGTCTCAGTGCTGCCGTCCGGATAGGTCGTCTGAACCAGCCGGTTCAGTGGGTCATAGTCCATGCGGGTGATCCGTCCAGCACGGTCCTTCTTGCTGACCTCGTTGCCATTGGCTTCGTAATCGGTGGTCTCGCTCGTTCCATCCGGATACCGCGTTGCTATGAGTCGCGCATTGGCATCGTATGTGTAGCTGGTGGTCTTGCCCAGTGCATCTGTCTGGCTAGTTACCTTGCCCGCAGCGTTGTACACCGAGGTGCTGGTGCCGCCCAGTGGATCGGTTTGCAAGATCAGTCTGTTTTGTGCGTCGTAGACGCTGCTTGTGGTCAGACTTTGCTGCTGCCCGTCGACCGTGCGGATCACCGTCTTGCTGGTTTGGTTACCATTAGAGTCATAGGTGTAGTTGGTGACGCCGCCCAGTCCGTCGATTTGTTGAATGACGCGACCCTGCGAGTCGTAGCTGTAGTTAGTAGTTTGGCCCGCAATGTTCAAGCTTCGCAGCTTACCTAACACGATATTGATAATCGTCGACCTACCCAATGGCTCGTCTATGGAGTTGGGCGTAGCCCCAGCCTGCGTTGCCTCGCCAGCGTTGTAGCTATAGGTAGTGCTATTCCCCATAGCATCAGTCATACCCATCACATTCAACCGCTGATACGGCGCCCCCACCGTCAAATACTGCGTACTCGTCGTCTGCCCCAGCGGATTTGTCTCACTGGTCATATGCCCGTTATCGTCATAGGTCCGGGTCGTGGTTTGTCCGAGAGCATTGGTCTCCGTCAGTTGGTTCCCATTGGCATCAAACGTATACGTACTCGTCTGCCCCAGGGCATTCACGACCTTGGTGATATTGCCATCGTTGTCATACGTGTAAACCGTCTTGTTGCCCCTTCGGTCATACAGCGTCTGCGTGTTGTTGTTGGTGTCGAACTGCTGCTGCGTCGCTTGGCCCAGTGCGTCTGCAGATGCGGTTAGTCTGCCCTGCGCGTCATACTGATTGGCCATCACCACGATCCCATGGGGGTCGGTAATGCTCACCAACAAGTGTTGTTGGGTCGGATCGGTTGCATACGTGAACTTGGTCACTCCCCCCACCCGGTCCGTCACAGTCGCCAGATCGCCCTGCTCGTTGTAGCTGTAGCTCAGCGCATTGCCATTGGGATCGGTAGCTGTCGTGATGCGTCCTTGGTTGTCCCGCGTCAGGCTCACACTCAACCCCGCACTATGCTGGAACCCATTGGCGTTATAGGTCACCTTGTTCCCATACGGATCCATCACCCACTGAATGCCCGCTCCTTCATGCAAGGCATACTTGAATCCGTCGCCCGTGGTCAGTATGAAGTCCAGCGGGTTCCAGGTCAGCCCGGTGTCGCTGTCCACGATGTCGCCATTGGCAACCAGGGGTGTCACCCCATCGTTGATGGCCAGTTGCGCACTGCCGCTGGTCTGCCCGGCCACGCTGCCTCCGGTGGGTCCGGGTACCGGGGTAAAGGCAATGTTGATATCGGGCGTGTAGGTCAGGCCGCATTGCGGGTCATTGGCTGCATCAAAGCGGTACAGCCCGCCATCGGGCAGCGTGATGCTGATGCGGCGTTTGCCCACGGGCATGATGCAGGAGTTGAGGTTTTGCGCCACCACCTGCCAGTTCAGACCAAAGGTCTGGTTTTTCTTGATGGAGATGTCCTGGTCGCTGGCGGTCCAGCCATAGCCAAAGTCGCCTGGCGTGGTGCGGTTGGCGGTGTCGTAGCGGCGCGTCAGCATCAGCGGCAGGCCGCTGGCCGGGGCCTGGATGTCGGTGAAGTTCAATTTGAACTGGCCGAGTTTCAAGTTGCCGGTTATGCTGACCGTCACGCTGGTGATGGTCTCCACGCCATTCACATCGACCACGCGCAGGCCTATCTGGTACAGGCCGTTGGCCAAGGTGGTGGTGTCCAGTTGGCCCAGCTCTGCTGCCGGTGTGGTGCTCTGCACCTGGCTCAGGGATCGCTTGAGCAGGGTCCATGCCGTGTCTGCTGCACCGACTGGGCGAACCTTTAGTTCATAGTACGCAAACGTGGTAGCCGTTGCTGTGCCAGTGACGCTGACCGTACCCTTGATGCTGTCATCCCCCTGCGGGCTGGTGATGATGGCCACCGCATTGGGTGGCGTGCCGCTGGTGTCGCGTACCGTCAGTATCAATTCCTGGCTGTTGGTCAGGACTCCGGACTTGGCTGTTATCAGCACCCGGTGCGTGCCCGCCTGCGGTGCGCTGAAGTGGGCTGTTCCACTGGCGTCCAGCGTCAGGCTGGCACCGTCCAGCGTGGCGCTCAGTGTTGGGTTGGGGCTTCCTGTTGGTGCCGTGGCTACTACGGTCAGATTGACAGTCTGGCCGGCGTTGGCAATGCTGGGGTTCAGGCTGGCGCTCAGCTGTATGCCGTTGCTGGGGCCGCTGGCACTGAGCACATAGGCTTGTTGCACAGCAATGCGTCCGTCGTCCACCTGCACCACCAGGTTGAAGTCGCCTTGTGTGGGGCGACTCCATGTGATGACTCCGCTGCTGCTGATGCCCATGCCAGTGGGGGCACCGGTCAATGAGTAGGTCAGTGCATCGCCATCGGGGTCGGTGGCGATGACGGCATAGTTGTAGGCTTGGCCGACTGTTGCTGTTGTCGGTGGCGTGCTGGTGATGACCGGTGGGCGGTTCAGCTGGGCGGTGTCGGGCAGGCCGTGTGCGAGTTGGCTGGACAGGATGGAGATCAGCCAGTCGCACGGGGCTGTGGGGTTGCTGGGGTTGGTCGTACTGTTGTTGATGTTGGCCGGGTCGCTGGTTCGGCTCGGGAACAGTCCGTCCAGGTGTTCGTTTTGGCCGGCAAAACGTTGCCCACGCCTGCCGCCCCC
>JACXTT010013342.1_pt1 | contig 10835 bp, 8 predicted proteins | sample 9270951 | NCBI WGS metagenome assembly JACXTT01 (sample SAMN15532306, study PRJNA645909) | rock metagenome | isolation source: weathered quartz diorite | place: Puerto Rico | collected 2017-06-21
TGAGCTGCTGAACGGCCTTCCCCAGATCCCCGCGCACGAGCTCCGCGTTCCAATCGACCCGGTCCAGGGTGCTCGACACGACGTACTTCTTTGCCGCGTCGATCGTCCGGGCGAAGGGCTCCATCCAATCAGGCCTCGCTCCCGTCCGCGCCGGCGGCCGAAAGGCTGCCTCCATCATTTCGTAGGTCACCCGGCCAAAGAGGAGGGCATCGGCCTGGTCGAGGTTCTCGACCGCGTGACGATGCAAGTCTTCGTCGGCGATCATTGCGCGATGATCGCAGCACCCGTCCAATGTGACGTTGATGGAATACCGAAGCGGTCGCATTACGTGAGAGTACCGCGGATGGTGGTAGACGAGCAAGGTTAGCCCGCTTCAGGGCTAGGAGCCACCCACGTAACGGCCGACGATGACAATGTGAGAGCTGCTAGCGTCCCGTCCAGCACCGTGCCTGACAGCATGGCCTGCGCGTCCACATGAGCGAGCGACATCCGGTCCAATGCACGGGTGTAGGTGTAAAGGGCGCCCGCTTCGACCGGTCCGCCGCCGTGGGTCCGGAGCTGCGCGGAGATCGTCCAGGCCCGATTGCCGCTCGCGTCGGACAGCCGAACCACGGGCCCGAGGCCCGTCAGGCGCGCAGGGTTCGGGGTACCCGCGGTGAACGTCCCGTACAGGGGCCGGTTCGCTTCGCCCTGGGACGCGCCGGAGGGCGATCTCCCATCGCAGGCCGGTGGATAGGTTGACGACCTGAACCTCGGCCCCGGCGATGGGCGATCCATCCTCGCGCGCCACCGTCCCCTGAATCGCTGCCGTGGTGACGCCCTGAGCGGCGCCGAGCCCGGGCAGGAGAAGGAACGCCAGGAGAGGGAGGAGACGGCGCACCACCTTCACTCCCGCAGGGCCCCGGAAAGCCAGCCCTTGGCCTTGACCCAGTCCCGCCGCACCGTGCGTGCCGTGACTCCGAGGGCTTCCGCGGTCTCCTGCTCCGTCAAGCCACCGAAGAAGCGGCACTCGATCACCCGGCTCAGGCGCTCGTCCAACTCGGCGAGCCGGCTCAGAGCTTCATCGAGGGCGACGAGCGTGTCCGCCCGCTCGGCGGCGACCAGCGACACGTCGCCGAGGCTGACCCGCGACCCGGCCCCGCCACGCTTCAGTGCCCGATGCTGCCGGGCGTAGTCCACCAGGATGCGCCGCATGGCCCGCGCCGCGATGGCAAAGAAGTGCGTGCGATCCACGAGCCGCGCGCGCGTCTGATCGACCAGCTTGAGGTATGCCTCGTGGACCAGGGCGGTAGTACCCAGGGTGTGGTCTGCGCGCTCGCGGCCCAACTGGCGGTGGGCGATCCGCCGCAGCTCGTCGTAGACGAGCTCGAAGAGGCGGTCTGGAGCCTCGCGGTTGCCGGCGTGCCATGCGAGCAGGAGCGCCGTGATGTCGTGGGTTTTGTCGGCAGACGGGGTCCCCTGTCCGCCTTGAGCCGGTTCCTGCGCGTCCATGAGTGATGGCATCAAAGTATCCACCCATTGCGGCAATGCGCTATTGAGGGGATCCGGCCGCCCTCGGCTCGACCACCCCTACGTGACTACGCGCAGGAGCGCGCGGGAACCGGACAGCCGTTCGCCGACAGAGCCCGGGAGGGTGACACATGAACAGGGTAAGGATGCTCTCACTCTTGTTGCTCGCGCAGGCCGCTCTGCTCGCCGCCTGTACAGACGAGCGCGAGCGGACTCTCGCGGGTCCCAGCTCGATCGAACCACGCTTCATGAAGTTCGCCAACGCGGAATGGTCCGAGCCTGTGCATCTCCCCGCGCCCATCAACTCGCCGTACCACGAGCTGGGAGGCGCCCGTCTGTCCCGCGACGACCTGAGCCTCTACTTCGCGTCGGACCGGCCCGGCGGCTTCGGCGCGATCGACATCTGGATTGCGCACCGTGCCTGTCGAGACTGTCCCTGGGGCGAGCCGGTGAACGCGGGCCCGAAGATCAACTCCGCGGGGGGAGACGGGTCGGTCGTATTCACGGCCGGCGGCCGGACGATGTTCTTCTCGGGCGGCGCTCGCCCGGGCGGCGCCGGAGACAACGACATCTACGTCACGCACAGAGCCGATCCCCACGACGATTTCTCGTGGGAGACCCCCGTCAGTGTGGGACCCGGTGTGAACACACCGGCCCACGAGAGCGGCCCCGCGTACGTGCCGGCTATGACGGGCTCTGGGGCGAACTTCTATTTCGAGCGGGATGGCCTTTACTACCAGACGCGCGTGACGCGCCGTGGCAAAGTCACGGCTCCGGGCACGCCTCTCTATATCGGCGATCCGGCCCTGGAGATTCGCGACGTCACCGTCCGCGCGGATGGACGGGAGCTGTTCTTCTTCTCCACCCGTCCCGGTGGCGTGGGCCTCGCGGACCTGTGGACCGCGACCCGCGACAGCCGCCACGATCCCTGGTCCGAACCGCGGAATCTCGGCGCGCCAATAAACACTGCGGCGGGTGATCTCAGCCCCGTGCTGTCTTGGGATGGCCGGACCTTGTTCTTTTCGGAAGCCGCCGCGGCACGGCCCAGCCTTGGCTTCCAGGACATCTGGATGACGACGCGGACACCCAGCGGGCACTAGGCGCGCCGCCCCGACAGGGACGAGCATTCGGAGGCACGCCGCCACGGTCAGGGCACGCCGGGGCGACGTGCTTTCGGGTCGCCACCCCCGGGGTCGAGCCGCCCCAGTTCCGCGCGAACCCACGCGGCATCCGCGCGCAGCGTCGCCTCGGGATCGCTCCGCAACGCGAGGTTGTGACGGTACGCGCGTACGGCACCGTCGCGGTCTCCGCTCAGCGCCGCGAGGCGGCCCTCCTCCAGCAGCTGCGTGGACAGGAAGGCTTCCCAGCCCGCCCGACGCCGAACCCGCTCGAGCGCCTGAGCGAGATCGCCGCTCGCTTCGTACAGACGCGCCGCGACGAGGTTGCCCACCGTCAGCAGCAGATCCCGAGTGTTCCACGCCGCCAGCAGCAGGGAGTCCAGGCGTGCCAGGTCCGTCGCGTACGGCCTGCCCCGAGCCCGAGCCAGCAGCGCCGCGGCGGCCGCTACACAGACCGGTGTGGCAACGGCCTCCGCCGGCGTCGCCGGCGCCCTCAGACGAGGAGCCCGCTCCAGCGCTTCGTGCGCCCTGTCCAGATCTCCGGCCGCGAGCCGCCAGTGGGCCAGGGCACACGCCGCGGAACGGCGGTCCCGCGCTTCCGACGGTCGCAGCGGCGCGCCCCGCAGATAGGACTCGAGCCTTTCTGCCGCCGCCGAGGCGTCGCTCGTGTCGCCATTCCAGTAGAGCGCGGCGTAGATGCGGAAATCGAGGGAGCCCACGCCTAGCTGCATGCCGAACCCCGTCTCCGACTCGGCGAGCAGGCGCTTCGCTTCTCCCGGCCGCCCGTGGTTGAGGAGCGTCGGCACCATCCGATTCGTCGCGATCCGGCGCGCGCGCATCCCGTCCGCGCGATCCACCAGAACGGAGGCGGCCCGGCGCGCATCCTCCAACCCCAGGCCACGCCGGTCGCTCCACAGCACGATGCGGAGCAGGCTCATCTCGGGCATCCCGGTAACCTCCAGCCGCAGCTTCGCCACGGCCATGCTGTCACCCAGCGCAAGCGCGGTGGCCCATCGCAGGAAACCCGCCGACTCCGCATCCGCGTAGCGGGCGAAGTAGGAAGCCGCGTACCGCCTCAGCTGCGCCTCGTCGCCGGCGTCGGCCGCCAGCACCAGTAGACGGTCCAGGGTGTTGGCGTCCGTGGAGTCCAGCGCGAGTGCCCGACGGTAGGCCTCCGCCCCGCGCGCCTTCCATCCGGGATAGCTGATCAGCGACCCGAACCGCTCCAGATGGTCACCCAGGGTGAACCAGGTTTCCGCCCGATCCGGCGCGACCTTCGCCGCCTGTTCCGCAGCCGCGATCCGCTCGGCGAGCGTCGAAGGACGTGGGTAGCGCGGGCCAAGGTGTGCAGTCAGCTGGGCGCGATCGGCAGGGCTGAGCCGCTCCCGCCGCGGCCACACGGCGTCGAACTGCCACCGCTCCCCAGGCCGACTGTCTCCGCGGCGGACATCGGCGTCGGCGGCCAGGGCTACGACCGCAGGGATGAGGCTAGAATCGAGCGCGAGGGCACGCTCGTAATGCATTGTCGCCGCTGCGCCGCGGTGAGCGGCGGCCCGACCTGCGAGGAAGGCCCGGAGCCCGGCAAGGGACGTCCCGGTGAAGGCGGCGCGCTCGTTGGAATCCCGAGCAGCGTGGAACGCCAGAACGTCGCGAGCGATGCGGTCCGCCAGGTAAGGCAGGCTGTCGGCACTGCCCTCGACGCTCACGCGTCCACGGATCGCGCCGGCCGGGGCGGCAACCAGCGTGGCTTCAAGAGACAATCGCTGGGGCGACCCCGCGATGTCGCCGTGCAGCTGCCATGAGGTTCCCGCGTCCACGATACGCAGGCCTCCCTCCCCCGCCAGCCGCTCCGACACGAGGTCCTGGATCCAGTCCCGGATGTCCGACATTCCCGGCTCCGCGCTCGTGACGCGGAATGGAAGCACGGCGACATCGTCGTCGCGGTCCCCCGCGCTACCCCTGCGACTGGGAACAGCCGGCATGAGCCGCTCTGCACGGGACGACGCTCGAACCGTGTCCTCCGCGAGCCGGGCGCGGTAAACGGCAGCTTGCGCCGGCATCTGCGCAGCGCCGTACATGGCTATCAGCCGGCCGAGCGCGAGCCGCGTGTGCGGATCCCGCTCTCCTAGGGCTGCGTCCAGGCTCGTGTAACTCGGCACCAGATACCGCTCCGCCTCCACGTAGTCGCCGCGCCGGAGCCACGAGGCGCCCACCATCTGCTCCACGGCGGCGGTCTCCGGGTGGCCCGGAGGCAGCGCCGTACGGCGTATCGCGAGCGCCTACCGGAGCGCAGGCTCCGCGCGCACCGCCTTGCCCTGCTCGAGGAGCAACTCGCCGAGCCCGAGCAGGATCGTCGCGGTGACGGGATGTACCGGCGGGAGCGCCCGGCGGGCGACGGCTTGTGCGTGCGCGTAGAGGTCTGCGGCCTGAGCATCACTGCCACGCCGGTGGAGCAGCCGCGCATAGCGGGCTTCATCGGACGCCACCTCGGGGTGGTCACTGCCCAACATGCGTCGCTCGATCACGAGTCCATAGGCAAACAGCGAGTCGGCAACCACCATCGGTCCCACTTCGCCGAGGGCCGCGGCCAGGTTCAGCACGCTCCTGGCCACGTCCGGATGATCTTCGGGCAGCGCCTGGCGGCGCAGCGCCAGGACCCGGCGGTATAGGGTCTCGGCGTCGGTGAAGTCGCTCCGCCCATCGGCCGCGTGCGCCACACCGTCGACGCTTTCCGCCAGGTCGAGCGCATTGGCGCCGCCCAGCGCTTCGTCAATCGCCACGGCCTCACGGGCCGTGGAGTCGGCGGCGGGGAAGCGGCCCGCGGCGAGAAGGGCACGGGCCAGGCCATTGAGGGTGCGCGCCACGTCGCGGTGCCGCGCGCCGAACACCTGCCGGCGGAGGGCCAGCGCGTCACGGTAGGCTCGCTCCGCGCCCTCCAAGTCGCCCTGCTCCAGCAGCACCACGCCCAGAAAGTCAAGCGTCTGCGCCATCTCGGTGGGTCTCGCAGACGACCGATGACGAATGGCGAGCGAGGTCTCGACTAGGCGGCGCGCCCGGTCCCACGCGCCCAGGCCGAAGTAGGCCCGTCCCATCTCGAGCATCATCTGGGCCCGCGTCTCGGGTTGGCTCGCCAGCTCGCGGTTCACGCGCGCGGCGCCGCTGTCGAGAATCTCCCGTGCCGAGAGGCGCGCAGTGCCACCGGCGAATGGATCGGGAGTCCTGAACAGGCCGGCCAGGAACTGCGAGACCTGCTCCGCGCGGTCGCGCTCGACGGCGATACGCGCGGCTTGATTGCGGATTCGAACCGACTGCGCCAGGCTCACGGCTGCAAACCCTACGACGATCAGCGCGACGGCCGCCGCCACGGCAACGGCCACCCGGTGCCGCCGCACGAACTTCTGCGTGCGATAGAGACGGCTGTCGGGTCGCGCCGTGACCGGCAGCCCAGCGAGATGCCGCTGTACGTCCGCCTCGAGCTGCTCGACCGATCCGTAGCGACGGGCACCGTCCTTCTGCATCGCCGTGAGCACGATGGTGTCCAGATCGCCGCGCAGCCGCCGGGCGAGCCGGGCACCACTCCCGACCGCACTGGAAGGCCGCGCTGGGTCCTGCTCGAGGATCGCGCGGACGACCTCCTGCGGCTCCCGGCTCCTCGGGCGGTAGGGATAGCGGCCGGTCAACAGCTCGTACAGCAGCACGCCAAGCGCGTAGACATCGCTTGCCGTGGACGTAGGATACCCATGGATTTGCTCCGGGCTCGCGTACCGCGGCGTCATCAACCGTTCGCCGGTGGCAGTGAGGGACGCCGCCACGCTGTCTTGATCAGGACCGAGGAGTTTGGCGATGCCGAAATCGAGCAGCTTCACTTGCCCGTCGGGCGTCACGAGGATGTTGCCGGGCTTCAGGTCACGATGGACCACCAGGTTGCGGTGCGCGTACTGCACGGCCGCGCACACCCGGCAAAACAGCCCCAGGCGGCTCTCGATCGACAGGCGCCGCTCGTCGCAGTAGCGGTCGATCGGGACACCCTCGACGTATTCCATCGCGAACCACGGCAGCCCATCCGCCGTCATCCCGCCGTCCAGCAGGCGGGCGATATCGGGATGGTCGAGCGCCGCGAGGATCTGCCGCTCCTCGCGGAACCGGCGGACGCGATGCTCGTCTCCCCCGCTCCAACCCCGGAGCAGCTTGAGGGCGACCCGCTTCTCGTACTGTGCGTCGGCGCGCTCGGCGAGGTAGACGATACCCATCCCACCGTGTCCAATCTCCCGGACAATCCGGTAGGGTCCGATCGGTGAGGCCGGCGTGGTTACCTCGGGCTCGCCGGGCCGGTCGGCGAGGAAGGGGGCTGCGAATTCCAGCGCGGAGGTTTCGAGGAAGGATGCCCCATCGCCCGCCACGAGCACTTCCGCCACAGCAGCGGCGAGCGCCGCGTCACCGGCGCACACACGGCCCACATGCGCCGACCGCTGATCCGGTGGGAGCTCCAACGCCCCGTCGACGATCCGGAAGACCTGCCGCCACCGCTCGACGGCAGACGGAGCAGTGCTCATGGCGTCCTACCTCAGGCGGGCGACCTTGCCAAGTTGGAGTCCGCGTCGGGGCACCGCAATGGCGGGGGCCGCGGGGGCGCTGAGCCGATCAGAGGCCTTTGGATGCGGTCAAGGACTGGAGATGGGGCATTGCAAGGTCGGCAAAGTTCGGGCGTCGTGCCAGCGTCTTCTTCGCGCGAAGACTTGCGAAATGCCCGCCCCTCTAGTGGGGGCGCAGTTCTCGCTGGAGGAACACGATGACGTGTGGCCACGCGTCGGCCTGCGCCCGCCCATCGGCTTCCGCCGTCCCGCCATTCTGCATCGCGTCGGCGTTGTCCCCCGCGGTAGGATGCCAGCCGCTCCCAAGAAGCACGTGTCCAGCTCTAGGATAGACGAGCGCCTGGTGTGGGTGGGAGTATCCCGCCCGGTCAAGCCGGGTTTCGAGCCGCTCTACGCTTGCCCCCGAGTCCCATAACTCGTCGCTCCCGCCGCCGATCAGGAGAATGGGGGCTGCACTTCGCTCGATCGGAATGGCGGCTGCTTGCCGCGCCTCGGCGGACGCGGCGGCCAGGTTGTTCCGCGCGACTCGGGCCAAGTAGATCTTGCCCCCAGACTGGCGTCCGCGCGCGATCTCCTCTCGTGTACCGGTCGTGGGGAGGAAGGGCACGTCGCGCCCCCCGCGAGTCCAGGATGAGGCCGCGGGTCCCGGACCGCGCCGAATTCCCTGCCAGACGTAGTCAGGCGGAGCGTAGGCCACCACCGCGCGTATCCAGTGGTACGTCGCGGCCGAGAGGAGGGCAAGCTCCGCGCCCTTTGAGTAGCCCACGATGCCGATGTGTGACGTATCAACGTCGGCGCGAGAGGCAAGCCAGGCTCGGGCCCGCTCGATCAACTCGACCGGAATCCCGACCAGCACCGTCGACACCCCCAGCACTGGACTCTCGGGGGGACTGAAGTAGTTGATCCCCAACACCGCGAAACCCCGCGAGGCGAGGCGAGGCCCGAGCCAATCCCCGACGTCGGTGCCGCCCTCGCTTCCGCCAAGGGCGATGATGGCCGGGAGCTTCCCAGATCCCGGTTGGTGGTAGAAGACGCCCACAAGACTGTCGGCACGCACGGTGTCGCGGGCCACACCAGAATCACCGGGCGCGATAGTTATGACGGTCCGGGAGAGGACGGCCCCGAGCGCTTCAAGCGTGAGCACATTCTGTCCCGGGGGGATCGATCGCGCTGCATCCAGCCTGAGGACCGCGATGGCCCGGAGGGTGGCCGAGTCCCCGGTGAGTGAGTGCTGTGACCAGAATAGGCCGCGCAGGTCCGCGCCCGCGTAGTCGCCGTGAACCGGAGCGGACATGGCGAGGTCGACCGTTCCCCGGGGATCGGCGACGTAGGTCGCGGTACTGTAATAGGGTTCAGGCGCTCCGTCGTCAGCCACGCCGGTCGACTGGAGATGGAGAGTGACGCGCGCGCCGGGCGTCAGGCCCGTCGCCCGGATCGACAAGGAATCTCCATCCAGAATCCGTGCTGGCGTCGCTGTGAGTCGAGGCGGGGTTTGCGCCCAGGCACCTCCGGCACCGAGCACGAGAACCAGTGATACGGCCCGGAGCTGCGCCAGGAAGCTCGTCACGATCTCGTCTCCCGACTTCTGGCGGGAGTTAAGTCGTAAGACAGCCCAAACAGGTAACGGTATCGCTTGGGCAACTCCATCAGGAAATGGAGTGAGACAAGAATCTCACGCCCGCTAAGGTGTACGCTCAATTATTACCCAACCGTGTAGCCGCGTCCCAATGTTCGTCCGCTTTGCCATCCCTGAAACGCCACATATCAAACCAGGTCGTGGTGTAGCGCTTCAAGGAATCCTTGATGTCCTTCACTTCTTGGACGTACGCGACCACGACGAGGTCGCCCTCGGCCACGACCGATACGACCTTGGTCTTCATCCTCTCAGGGATCGGTGTGGGCTTCACCCTCCTGACCTCGGTGAAGAATTTCACCACGCCCTCGCGCCCGGAAGCGGCGTTCGGGTTATGCTGGATGTAATGCGCCGTCAAATACTTGTCTGCTAGCTCCCAGTGCCCCGCTTCTAGCAGATCTTTGACGATGTGATAGGCGGCCTGCTTGTTTGCGTTGAGCTTTGGGTCACTGCTGTGGAATAGGGCGTCCGGATCACTGGTGCCGACAACAGGCTCTTGTGCATCCAGGGAAACGCTGGTGGCCAACAGTGCGGTGGCGAGGAGCAGCTGCAGACGACAACACATGTAAGCCCCCTTGAGAATGAAAGAGGCATAACTGGTAGGCCGTCCGGGACGAAGGTCCAGCTAAACTCTCAGGGAGCACCGAAATCCCCGGGCGGCATAGTAGGACTCGGCACCGTTGTGGTACACGAAAACCGTGTCATAGCGGCGATCGCAGAACAGCGCGCCGCCGAGCTTCCGGATCTCAGCCGGTGTTTGCACCCAGCTGGACGTTGTCGTATCGAACTGGCCAAGCCTCTGGAGTCCCTGATACTCGTCCACTGTGAGGAGTGCGGCACCCATGGCAGTTGCCAACCCAACAGCGCTGTTCTTCGGCTTGTGCTCCTTCCGTGCCTCGAGCGCTCCGCGATCGTAACACACGTTTCGGCGTCCGTTAGGGGTTTGGGCTGAACAATCCATGAAGATGCATTCACCAGTCGCCCTAGCCGTACCAACAACATCCGGTTCGCCGCCAGATTTCTCCATCTCACTAAGGGACCAGAGTTTGACACTGTTCGACTCGAGTCGTGCTTGTACGGTAGTCCATTCGACGCGTGCATGGCGGTGCATGTGCGCTTCGAAGCGGGCCTTCAGTGTTCTAAGCAAGCCGTCGCGTTGCTCCGCGGTAATCTCTTTCGCTGAAGAAAGATTCATTCCTTAATCTACGCGCGCCGTCAGCTTCAGGCGCTTGTTAAGCCGCGCACCGACTGGACGGGACCAATCTAGCGGTGCATCATGGACCGAGTGGCTACCAAAGAATCTGATCGCTCCCTCCCAGACCTCCTGACGGTCACGGCGATTGCGCTCGTCGCGTACGCCGTTTCGAACGTCTCGCACGAGGCCGTTGGGCACGGCGGAGCCTGCCTGGCCCTCGGCGGGAAACCCTACGTGCTCTCGTCCGTGCACTTCGATTGCGGTGAGGAAACGATGACTGCGCTCGCCCGTCGTGGTGTCGCGGCAGCGGGCACGATCGTGAATTTCATCGCAGGTGCAATTGGGCTCGTCGCCTTTAGAGCGACCAATCCGGTGCGCAGGCCGCATATTTCCTACTTTCTGTGGCTTTTCGCTACGCTGAACCTTTTGATGGGAGCCGGCTACTTCCTCTTCTCAGGTGTGGGAAAGATTGGCGACTGGGCCGATGTCGCGAGCGGTACAGTGTCGCCCTTCATCTGGCGTCCGGCAATGGCGGTGTTGGGGGGAGCGGTCTATTTTCTTCTTGCTCGTCAATCGGGGCAGTGGTTGGGTGCGCTTGTCGGCAGCGACGATCTTTCCATGAGGAGAAGCAGGCTGCTCAGCGTCCCTGCATATGTCGCCGGCGGTCTGCTTTTCTGCCTCTCGGGATTGTTCAATCCTGTGGGTCCCGTCCTCATCGCGATCTCTGCTGCTGCGGCGTCCTTTGGCGGCGCCTCGGGGCTTCTCTGGCTCATCCAGTTCACGCGCGG
>JACXTT010013344.1_pt1 | contig 10831 bp, 11 predicted proteins | sample 9270951 | NCBI WGS metagenome assembly JACXTT01 (sample SAMN15532306, study PRJNA645909) | rock metagenome | isolation source: weathered quartz diorite | place: Puerto Rico | collected 2017-06-21
TCAGGTCGAACACCTCCGCCTCGAGATGGACCGGGCGTCGCTGCGCATCGCGACTGCGACTGACCAGGCCGGCATCCTCGAGCACCTTCAGGTGCTTGGACACCGCCTGCAGCGAGACCTCGTACGCCGACCCGAGCTCGCCCACGGTGGCATCACCGTCGGTCAGCCGGGCGACCATGTCGCGCCGGATCGGATCGGCGAGTGCGCTGAACACCCGCGAGAGCCGGTCGTCTGCCTGGACCATCTGCACTCCTTGTAAACCTCTTGGTTGAATAAGGGTGCACCCGCCTTGAGGGCTTTGTCAACCGTTTGGTTGCAAAGACTTCTCGGCCCCGATCGTGGTGTCCTCGCCGTGGCCGGTGTGCACGACCGTGTCGTCCGGAAGCACGAACAGCTTGTCCTGGATCGACTCGAGGATCAGGTCGGCGTCGCTGAACGATCGCCCGGTCGCGCCCGGCCCGCCGTGGAAGAGCGTGTCGCCGGTGAAGACGCAGCCGAGCTCCTCGGCGTACAGGCAGACGGCGCCGGGCGCGTGGCCTGGGGTGTGCAGGACGCGCAACACGGTGCCGCCGACGCTCAGCTCCTGCCCGTCGTGCAGGTCGACGTCCCACAGGTCGTCGGTGTGGGTGAGCTCCCACAGCGGCTTGTCGTCGGGGTGCAGCAGGATCGGCGCGACCGTGGCGAGCCGCAGCTCGGGCGCGACCCGGACGTGGTCGTCGTGGGCATGCGTGCAGACGATCGCGCGCACCGTGCGCTCCCCCACCAACGCCAGGATCGCCTCGACGTCGTGCGGCGCATCGATGACCAGGCACTCCTCGTCGTCGCCGACCACCCAGAGGTTGTTGTCGACCTCGTAGGTCTGGCCGTCCAGGCTGAACGTCCCGCTGATGACCGCGTGGTCGACGCGCGCAGCCATCAGAGGATCACGACGGATCGCAACACGTCGCCGTGGTGCATCTTCTCGAAGGCGGCCTCGATGTCGCCGATGCCGATCTCCTCGCTGACGAAGGCGTCCAGGTCGAGCCGGCCCTGCAGGTAGAGGTCGACCAGCATCGGGAAGTCGCGCGACGGCAGGCAGTCGCCGTACCAGCTGGACTTCAGCGACCCCCCGCGTCCGAAGATGTCGATCAACGGGATCTCGGGCACCGTCATGTCCGGCGTCGGTACGCCGACGAGCACGACGGTGCCGGCCAGGTCGCGGGCGTAGAAGGCCTGCTTCCAGGTCTCGGGGCGACCGACGGCGTCGATGACGACGTCGGCGCCGTTGCCGCCGGTGAGCTCCTGGATCGCCGCCACCGGGTCGGTCCCGGTCGAGTTGATCGTGTGCGTGGCGCCGAGGTTGCGGGCCCACGCCAGCTTCCGGTCATCGAGGTCCACGGCGATGATCGTGCCTGCTCCGGCCAAGGCCGATCCGGCCACAGCGGCCGCACCGACACCCCCGCACCCGATCACCGCGACGGACTTCCCGCGCCCAACGTTGCCGGTGTTGATCGCCGCACCGAGGCCCGCCATCACGCCGCAGCCCAGCAGACCGACGGCGGCCGGGCGAGCGGCCGGGTCGACCTTGGTGCACTGGCCGGCCGCCACCAGGGTCTTCTCGATGAAGGCACCGATGCCCAGCGCCGGGCTCAGCTCGGTCCCGTCCTCCAGCGTCATCTTCTGGGTCGCGTTGAAGGTCGCGAAGCAGTACCACGGCTCGCCGCGGTCGCAGGCGCGGCAGTCCCCGCAGACGGCACGCCAGTTGAGGATCACGAAGTCGCCGGGCACCAGGTCGGTGACGTCCGGGCCCACCGACTCGACGATGCCGGCCGCCTCGTGACCGAGCAGGAACGGGTAGTCGTCGTTGATGCCGCCCTCGCGGTAGTGCAGGTCGGTGTGGCAGACCCCGCAGGCCTGGACCTTGACCACGGCCTCGCCCGGACCCGGATCCGGCACGTTGATCGTGGCCAGCTCGACGGGTGCGCCCTTGCTCCGTGCGATGACTCCCTGCACCTGCTGCATCGGTTCTCTCCCTGGTTCGCGGTGGCTGCGGATCGACCTTCTCATCTGGTGCAACCTTTCGCACTCCTGCGACGTCTGGTGTGGATGAAGGGGGTGGATGATGCTCACGAAGGAGCAGACCTTGAGCGGACCCGCCATCGGCAACGAGCGTGACGACTTCGCTGCGTGGATGGCGGCCCGGCAGTCGCGCCTGCTGCGGACGGCGTACCTGCTGACCGGCGACGTGCACAGCGCCGAGGACCTGACCCAGACCACCCTCGCCAAGGTCTACCTGTCCTGGGACCGGGTCTCGGCCGCGCACTCGGTCGACGCCTACGCGCGCAAGATCATGGTCAACGAGCACACCTCGATGTGGCGGCGGCTGTGGCGGCACCGCGAGGTGGTCAGCGACACCAGCAGCCGCGACGTGGCCGTGCCCGCCGTCGAGTACGACGGCGTCAGCGACGAGCTCTGGGCGGCCGTGCACTCCCTACCGGAACGGCAACGCGCGGTGATCGTGCTGCGCTACTACGAACAGCTCTCCGAGGCCGAGACCGCCGACGCCCTCGGCGTCGCCGTCGGCACCGTCAAGTCCCAGGCCAGCCGCGCGCTGGACACGCTCCGTGACCGTCTCGGCACCCGCACAGATCTCACCGGATGGGAGGCCCGGCCATGACCGACCACCAGGGCCCGGAAGACCAGCTGACCCGCACCTTGAACGCACGTGCTGAGTCGTACGCCGACCACGGCGGCGAGCACCTCGAGCTCTCCTCCGTCCTCGCCCGTGCCGGCGAGATCCGGCGCGGGCGCCGGATGCGCGCCTCGATCGTGATGGCGGCAGCCGTCCTGGCGGTGGCCGTGCCGGTGGGGATCACGGCGCTCGACGGCGGCCCGGACAAGCCTCCGACGATCGCGACCTCACCGACGCCGACGCCCGCTCCGACACCGTCGCACCCCAACGCCCTGTCCCAGCTGCCGCTCGGTCCGCGGCCCGACCACTCCTACGTCGAGCTGGGGGTCCTGCACAACACCGACGGGACGACACGACGGCTCCCTGGCAACACCTACCTCCGGCTCTCCGGGATCACGCCCTACCTCGGCGGTTACCTGATCGGCAACGGGGACACCGAGACCGTCACCCTGCTCGACGGCAACAACAAGGTCGTCAAGACGGGTCCGGGCTCGGCGAACTTCGTCACGACGCCTGACGGTGTCGAGACCGCGTACGTCATGAACGGCACCTTGTACTCCAACCCTGGCTCGGGGATGGCCAGTGGTGACGGGCGGGTCGGCCCGGTCGCGTTCGGCGGACGACCGGTCGGCTACCTCCAGCAGGGGCTGCTCTACGAGACCGGGAAGACAACGGCCTCGGGCGCTCCCCAGCTCGCCGTCACCGGCGGCGGCAGCGTGGGCCACGAGCTCGACAGCCTGACCATGCTGAACGCCACCGACGAGACCAACGACCGGGTCGCCGGGGTCACCGCAGACGGTCAGGGGCGGGTGATCTCGGTGAAGACCCACCGGGTCCTCTGGACCTCGCAGATCTGGCAGCCGATCGCGTTCGACCTCACCGGCAAGTACGTCTCCGCCATCGACCAAGGTCCCCAGGGCCCGGGCATGAAGATCGCGATCCTCGACGCGGCTACCGGTCGCGTCATCGCCTCGGCCGATCTGAGCAGCAGGGGGCTCTCCTTCAGTGGCGGGAGCTTCGACGACTCCGGCAATCTGCTCGCGATCGCTCAGGAGCAGGACACCGGCAATGTGGCGATGCTGCGCCTCTCACCTGCAGGGAGGCTCGACCGGGCCACCCGGGTGATCCGCGGCTTGATGCACTCCGACAACGAGACGCCGCTGGTCATCCCGGCCGGGCCGCAGTAGCCCTCAGCGCAGGACGACGTCGACCGGCATCGAGGAGTCGGCTGGGAGGTCGAGTGCCGAGGGAACGCGACCTCGCGCCACCATCTCGGCGCCGAGCGCCGCGACCATGGCGCCGTTGTCGGTGCACAGTCCGGGCCGGGGCGCGCGGACCCGCAGGCCTTTCGCGGTGGCACGTTCCTCCGCCAGGAAGCGCAGCCGCGAGTTGGCCGCGACTCCTCCACCGATCAGGATGTCCTCGATGCCCTGGTCGACTGCCGCGTCGATCGCCTTGCGGGTCAGCACGTCGACGACGGCTTCCTGGAACGCGGCAGCGACGTCGGCCACCGGGACCGGTTCGCCCGAGGCCTCGCGGGCCTCGACCCAGCGGGCCACCGCGGTCTTGAGGCCGGAGAAGGAGAAGTCGAAGCGGTGCCGTTCCAGGTCGCGGCGCGAGGTGAGGCCGCGCGGGAAGTCGATCGACACCGAGCTGCCCTCGCGGGCCACCCTGTCTATGTGCGGACCGCCGGGGAACGGCAGGCCGAGCAGCCGGGCGACCTTGTCGAAGGCCTCCCCGGCGGCGTCGTCGATGGTGGCGCCCAGCGGGACCACCGAGTCCGTCACGTCGTCGACGCGGAGCAGCGAGGAGTGCCCACCGGAGACCAGCATCGCCAGGCACGGGTCGGGCAGCGGTCCGTGCTCGAGCTGGTCGACGGCCACGTGCGCGGCGAGGTGGTTGACGCCGTACAAGGGCTTGTCGAGGGAGATCGCGAGTGCCTTGGCGGCCGCGACGCCGACGAGCAGCGCTCCCGCCAGTCCCGGTCCTGCCGTGACCGCGATCGCGTCCACGTCACCCAGGGCGATTCCGGCCGTCTCGCACGCGCGCTCGAGGGTGGGCACCATCGCTTCGAGGTGCGCGCGCGACGCGACCTCGGGGACGACCCCGCCGAAGCGGGCGTGCTCCTCGACCGAGGAGGCGACCGCGTCGGCGAGCAGCGTGTGCCCACGCACGATGCCGACACCGGTCTCGTCGCAGGAGGTCTCGATCCCGAGGACCAGGGGTTCGCTCGTCATCGACTTCCTCCGCACCCGGCGATCAGCGGCAGCCGCATCACCACGGCGTCGGTCCCGTCGCGGTAGTAGCGCGCCCGGCGGTCGATCTCGACGAAGCCGCGGGCGGCGTAGAACGCGATCGCGCCGCGGTTGTCCGCGCGCACCTCGAGCAGCATCCGGTCCGCCCCGGTGGACGGTGCGTGGTCCACGATCGCGGCGAGCAGCTCGCTGGCCACCCCGGTACGGCGCGCCTCCTCGGCCACCCCGATCCGCTGCAGCTCGGCGATGTCTCCGGCGTACGACGCGACGGCGTAGCCGACCACGTCGCCGTCGTCCTCGGCCACCAGGTACGAGATCGTCGGCAGCCCGCCCTCGATGCCGTCGCGCACGAGTCCCTCGCTCCACGCGTCCACGCCCTGGGTGGCAGCCTCGAGAGCGACCACGGCACCGACGTCCGCGACCGCGGCGGGCCTGGTCACGAGACCTTCTTCGGGGCGTGGGCCGCGACAGCGTCGGGGCGACGCAGGTACAGCGGCTCCGGGTCGAGGAGCTCGAAGCGTTCGGCGACGACGAGCTCGGCGAGCACGGCCGCGCTCGGGTGTTCGGGGCCGGCGACGTTCGGGAACGAGTCCGGGTACAGCAGGGCGCCATGACCCACGGCCGTCGCCGTGCTCGCGGCATCGGCCGGCTTGATCACGACGGGACCTTCCACGCGTCGGCCGTCGGCGTACGAGGCCAGGTAGACCTCCTTGCGGCGGGCATCGGTGGCGACCAGGAACTCCGAGAGCCCCGTGTCGACCGCCTCCGCGGCCACGATGTCGAGGGTGCAGACGCCGTAGACCGGGATCCCGAGGGCCAGCGCCATCGTCCGCGCCGTGACCAACCCGACGCGCAGACCGGTGAACGGCCCGGGGCCGACCCCGACGGCGACAGCGGTGACGTCGCGGCTGGTTGCGTCGGCCTGGGCGAGCACGTCGGCGATTCCCGGCGCGAGCATCTCACCGTGCCGCATCGACTCGGTCGACGCGTACTCCGCCACCACCCGCTCGCCGTCGTGCAGGGCGACGGTGACGTGCGGGGTAGCGGTGTCGAAGGCGAGCAACATGGGACGAGGCTATCGAGCGGCGATCGCGGCGAGATCGACGTCGGTCCAGCGGGCGCCGATCGGCGTCATCCGCAGGGTGCGGACGTCGTCGTCAGCCCGGGTGAGGGTGAGCTCCAGCCGGTCGGCGCTCAGCGCCTCGGCCAGCCCGGATCCCCACTCGACGACCGTCACGGCAAGGTCGAGATCCGTGTCGAGGTCGAGGTCGTCGAGCTCGGCGGCAGCTCCGAGGCGGTAGGCATCGACGTGCACCAGCTCCGGTCCGTCACCGAGCGAGGGGTGCACCCGCGCGATCACGAACGTCGGCGACGTCACCGGCCCGCGGACGCCGAGCCCCCCGCCGAGGCCCTGGGTGAAGGTGGTCTTGCCGGCCCCGAGATCGCCGGTGAGGATGAGGAGGTCGCCGGCAGTCAGCACAGCCCCGAGTCGCCGTCCGAGGTCCTGGGTGTCCTCGGGGTTCGGCAGCGTCACCGACACCGGTAGCAGTCGCTGCAGGTGCAGGCGCGGTCCGTCCCGGTCGACCTCGACGTACAGGTGCCGCTGCCAGAACTGCACGGTCTTGGGGAGCTCGGCACGCGCCTCGAGGACCAGGCCGCGCTTGCCGCGCTGACCTGCGACCGCCTCGGCGCGTTCGGCCAGCAGGCTCGCCACCCCGTGGTGCCGGGCGTCGCGCAGGACGCCGACCCGGCGCAGCCCGAGGAGCGTTCCGGAGTCGGCGAAGATCAGCGTCCCGACGACCTCGCCGTCGTGCACCGCCAGCAGACCGCCGTGGTCGGCGAGCGCAGCGGCCACCGACTCCACGGTCTCGTCCAGCGCCGTGGCCGGCGGGTCGAGCACGGGACGGTCACCGAAGGCCGCCCTGATCACGGCCAGGACGTCCTCGGCACGCTCGGCACCGACCTCGAGTATCTCGGTCACACCAGCGTTCCGTCGTCGTCGGTCCAGCGTCGCTCCGCGCGACCGGCGATCCCACCCATCCGGGTCACGATCTCGTAGGAGATGGTGTCGCAGGCCTCCGCCCAGTCCTGGGCCGTCGGCTCGCCGTTGCTGCCCGGGCCGAAGAGGACCACCTCGTCGCCGGCGACGGTGCCGCGCGGTGCCTCGACGACGAACTGGTCCATGCAGACCCGTCCGAGGATCCGGCTGCGCAGGCCGCGGACCTGGACCGGTGCTGCGTCCGACGCGTGCCGCGGGATGCCGTCGCCGTAGCCGAGCGGCACCAGCGCGACCCGCATCGGCTTCTCCGCGATGTAGGTGTGCCCGTACGAGACTCCGTCGCCGACCGCGATGTCCTTGGACAGGGCAGCGCGGGCGCGCACGGTCATCGCCGGCACCAGCCCCAGCTCGTCGGCGGGGATCACCGCCGGCGCCGGGGAGAGCCCGTACGCCGCGATCCCGATCCGGACCAGGTCGTACCAGGTCTCGGGGTGCAGGAGGGCTGCCGCGGAGTTCGCGAGGTGCCGCACCTCGGGCTCGAGCCCGGCCTGCTCGGCGACCTCGAGGGCCGCGACGAACAGCTCGCCCTGCTCGTCGTTGGCGGGGTGGTCGGGCTGGTCGGAGCAGGCGAGGTGCGACCAGATCCCGGTGACCTTGACGTGCCCGGCCTCCTCGGCCTTGCGCGCCGCGTCGACCAGGGCCTTCCACTGCGCGATCGGAGCGCCCCCTCGGGACAGCCCGGTGTCGACCTTGAGGTGCACCCGTGCAGGTTTGCCCACGGCCTCGGCAGCTTCGGCGATCTCGCCGAGCTGGGCGACCGAGTACGCCGCCACGTCGATGTCGGCCTGGATCAGCGGACCGAAGTCCTCCCCGGGCATCGCCAGCCAGGCAAGGATCCGGCCGGTGTCGCCATCGCCGCGAAGGTCGAGCGCCTCACCGCGCTCGGCCACGCCGAGCCAGGTGGCCCCGCCGGCCCGGGCAGCCCGGGCACTGCCGTAGAGGCCGTGGCCGTAGCCGTCGGCCTTAACGACCACCATCACGGCCGGACCGTCGGTGTGCGCGGCAACCGCCTCGCACAGGGTTTCGACGTTGCGGCGGATGGCAGCCAGATCGATCACGATCTCGGCGCGCAGGTAGTCCTCGGTGGTCATGGTGCGGCCCATCCTTGCATCACGCCAGAAGGGCGGTGACGACCTGCCCGATCGCGTCGGCGACGCCCTCCGGGGTCACCGGTCCCCCGTGCCCGGCGACGACCGCAGCGGCACCGTGCAGCCAGGACCCGACCGAGGCGGCGTCGAACGGGTCGAGCCCGCCAGCCAGCAGCGACCCGATCAGCCCGGCGAGCACGTCACCGGCGCCCGCCACCGCGAGCCACGGGAGTCCGCTGGTCGTCACCCGGACACGGCCATCGGGATGCGCGGTCAGGGAGTGACGGCCCTTGAGCACCACGACGCACCCGAAGTGCTCTGCCGCGCGGCGGGCGTGGCCGAGCTGATCGGCCTCGACCGCGCTGCGCTCGATGCCGAGCATCGACGCGAGCTCGCCGGCGTGCGGGGTGAGCACCAGGTCCGACCGACCCGGGGTGACGTGCCGCAGCGCATCGGCGTCGACGACGACCGGGGCGTCGTCGGCCAGCGATCGGGCCAGGGCATCGGCTGCCTGCGCATCGCCGCCCGAGCCGACCACCCAGGCCTGGACCCGGCCCTCCCCCGCGACGACTCCGGGATGGCGACGGCGGACCTCGTCGGCGACCGGGCCGTCGTACCGGACCATGCCGGCGAGGCCGGAGGACGCACCCGAGGCACAGAGCACCGCGGCACCCGGGTAGGCAGCTGAGCCGGCGCGCACGCCGACGACTCCGCGGGTGTACTTGTGAGCGAACCGATCGGGGCGCGGCAGCAGGTCGGCGACGTCTGCGGGCTGCAGCGCCTCGATCGGGGCAGCGGGCAGGTCCAGCTCGAGGTCGACGAGCTCGATGACGCCGCAGGAGGCCGCCGCTGGATCGACCAGGTGGCACGGCTTGTGGGTCCCGAAGGTCACGGTGACGTCCGCGCGCACGTGCGGACCGTCGAGCCGACCGCCGTCGACGTCGACGCCGGACGGAACGTCGACCGCGACGGCAGGCACTCCGGCGAACAGGTCGACGGCGCTCGCCGCAGCGGGCCTCAGCCCGGGTCGCCCCCCGATCCCGACTATCCCGTCGACGACGACATCGGGCCGGGTCGCGTGCCCTGCGTCAACCACTCGTCCGTACGCCGCTGTCAGCGCAGCGAGCCCCTCGGCGTGCACCTGGTCGGCGAGCAGGATCGCCTCGACCGCGGCCCCCCGCCGGGCCAGCATCGCACCGGCGTACAGGGCGTCGCCGCCGTTGTCGCCCGACCCGACCAGGAGCAGGACGCGCCTCCCGTAGACACCACCGAGCAGGTCGGCGATGGCGACGGCGAGGCCGGTCGCTGCCCGCTGCATGAGTGCACCGTGCGGCAGGTTGGCCATCGCGGCAGCCTCCGCGACCCTGACCTGACTCACCGTGTGTGCCGCGCGCATCCCCTCACGCTAGCGAGTCGCGGCTACGACAGGACCACGAACGCGATGGCCACGCCGCCGTCGTGGCTCAGCGAGAGGTGGCTCGTGGTCACCCCGAGCTCAGCGGCACGCGCTGCCACGGTGCCCCGGAGCTCGAGCACCGGCTGGCCGGACTCCAGCGAAATCACCTCGGCGTCGTGCCAGGCCAGGTTCCCCGGAGCGCCCAGCGCCTTGGCGAGGGCTTCCTTCGCGGCGAACCGTGCCGCCAGGGACGCGAGTGGCAGCACGGCCTCGGCCGGCGTGAACAACTTGTCACTCAGGGCCGGGGTGCGTTCCAGGGACGCCTCGAAGCGGGCGATGTCGACGACGTCGACACCGACGCCCAACGTGGTCACCGGGTCACTCGACCGTCACGGACTTGGCCAGGTTGCGCGGCTGGTCGACGTCGTGCCCCATCAGTGTGGCCAGCTCGCAGGAGAAGAGCTGCATCGGGATGGTCGCCACCAGCGGCTGCAGCAGCGTCGGGACCGGCGGCAGCCCGATCAGTACGTCGGCGTACGGCACCACCTCGGCGTCGTCGCTCTCGGCCAGCACGATCGTCAGTGCGCCGCGGGCCCGGACCTCCTGGATGGCGCTGATCATCTTGTCGTGCAGCTGGTCGCGCCCTCGCGGAGGCACCACGCAGAAGACCGGCAGGCCGTCCTCGATCAGCGCGATCGGACCGTGCTTGAGCTCGCCGGCGGCGAACCCCTCGGCGTGGATGTAGGCCAGCTCCTTGAGCTTGAGGGCGCCCTCGAGTGCGACCGGGAAGCCTGCGTGCCGACCGAGGAACAGCACCGACTTCGCGTCCTTGAACCGCTCGGCCAGGGCGTAGATCGCCGGGGAGTCGTCGAGCACCTGCTGGACCCGGTCCGGCATCATCGCGAGCTCGCGCACGACGGCGCCGATCTCGTCGCCGAACTTGGTGCCCCGGACCTGCGCCAGGTAGAGACCCAGCAGGTAGCAGGCCACCAGCTGGGTGAGGAAGCCCTTGGTCGACGCGACCCCGATCTCCGGGCCGGCGTGCGTGTAGATCACGGCGTCGGACTCGCGCGGGATCGTCGAGCCGTTGGTGTTGCAGATCGCCAGCACCCGGGCCTTCTGCTTGATGGCGTGCCGGATCGCCATCAGGGTGTCTGCCGTCTCGCCGGACTGGCTGATCGCGACGACGAGGGTGTTGCGGGTCAGGATCGGGTCGCGGTAGCGGAACTCGTGGGACAGCTCCACCTCGCAGGGGATCCGGGTCCAGTGCTCGATCGCGTACTTCGCGACCATCGCGGCGTAGTTCGAGCTGCCGCACGCGATGATGATGACCTTGTCGATCTCGCGGAGCTCGTCGTCGCT
>JACXTT010013345.1_pt1 | contig 10831 bp, 8 predicted proteins | sample 9270951 | NCBI WGS metagenome assembly JACXTT01 (sample SAMN15532306, study PRJNA645909) | rock metagenome | isolation source: weathered quartz diorite | place: Puerto Rico | collected 2017-06-21
TGCGATTACCCTTCCGTCGGCACCCTGCGGGAGCCGTACGACCGCTGCTTCGCCGGTTGTGAAGAAAAAGAAGCTCGGTCCGTACTCGCATGAGTGAGGGTGGAAACGAAGATTCTTAAGAGGCTGTCTGAGAAGTCAGAGGAGTGAGTCATTGCGAGCGGAGCGAAGCAATCTTTGCTGGAAAAAGAGATTGCTTCGTCGCCTGCGGCTCCTCGCAACGACAGTTCCCACCTACTTGCCAAACAGCCTCTGAGACGGACCCTTGTGCCGATGACACATAACACTCTTGCTCTACCGAGCCGTGCTACGACCCTACCACCGGATTCTCTAACACTCCTACCTTTTCCACCTCGATCCGCACCGTGTCGCCCGGCTTGAGGAAGCGCGGCGGGTTGCGGAACAAACCTACGCCGGCCGGCGTGCCGGTGGAGATCACATCCCCAGGCTCCAAGGCGAAGATGTGCGAAAGGTAGTCGAGGAGGTAATTCACATTGAAGATGAGGTAACGGGTGTTGGAGTGCTGCATCTCCTCCCCACTCACGACTGTACGGATATCGAGAACGTGTGGGTCGGGTGCCTCGTCGCGTGTGACGATTGACGGTCCCATCGGCGCGAAGGTGTCGAACGACTTACCGGCGGTCGGGCTGCTGCGCTGCTGATAGTCACGGCCACTGACATCGTTACAGATCGTGTAGCCGACCACGTAGTCGAGCGCGTCCTTGCTGGCCACGTCCTTAGCGCGCTTGCCGATAACCACCGCCAGTTCACCTTCAAAATCCACCATGCTGGTCACTAGCGGAATACGGATCGACTCGCCGGTGGCGATCACCGCGGACACTGCCTTGGTGAAAATCATGGGATACTTCGGTTTCTCACGTCCTCCCTCGGCGGCATGGTCAGCATAATTGAGGCCGATGCCGATAATCTTGCCCGGCCGCGGCACGGGCGCCAGTAAGCGCACGGCGGTGAGAGCGATAGCAGATCCTCCCTTTGCCACAGCTTCCCTTGCCTTGGCTAGACCCATGTCTCCTTGTTGCAGGAAGGCCAGCATGTCCGCCGGCAAGGCGCCGCCGGAGGCGGTGGGGAGATCGGTGATCCCCGCGTTGGTCAGAGCGCCAATACTGCGTTGGCCGTTTCGCTCATAGGTGACGAGTCGCATAGAGATTCTCCTTTGTGCGATGGATCTTGACTTGCAAGACCTTGTACCACACTTGGTAAGGACAACGCGAGAGAGAAGGATAAGCGTGAGGGAGGCATGTGGTGAAGCGAGGTGCTACCGTTCTGCTGATTGTCTTGAGTCTAGCCGTCTTTCTCCCCTCTCTGCCTTATGTAGAGATGATTAGCGGCCATGAGGCACGAGAAGGAATGCGCCTGCGCACAATGCTGGAAACGGGCCACTGGCTTTTCCCCGAGGTGTTGCGCAAACCACCGCTGTACTACTGGCTGAGCGGAATAATCGCCCAGCTTCGTGGTGGTATGGTGGACGCTGTCACTTTGCGCTTCCCTTCTGCCCTGTTGGCTGGGTTGGGAGTGTTGCTCGTCTTCGGCTTAGGTCGGCACGCTGCTACTGCGACCGGGGGAGCGCTGGCGGGTGTGATTCTCCTCACCTCCCTGCTGTATGTCCAGCAAGGGCATAGCAGCCGTACTGATATGGCACTGTGTTTTTTTGTCACTGCTAGTCTGTTGCTGTTCTTTTTCGCTTATACGCGATTTTGGCGGCACGGCAGAGGCGGAGGCTGGGTTCCTTATCTGTTTGCCTGTTCTCTGGCTTTGGCTCTGCTCAGTAAAGGGCCCGTAGGTGTCATCCTGGTCCTGCTGCCGATTGTCGCGTTCTTCGTCTGGCGTCGCGACTGGTCAGGAGCTAGCCCTTTGCTCCAACCGGGGCCGTTAATCACATTTAGTGTTCTTGGTTGCGGGTGGTATGTGAGCGCTCTGTGGGGAGCGGGAGAAGAGTTCTGGCGCACGCAGATCATGGAAGAAAACGTATCGCGTTTTATCGGCGGGATCGACAAAATGTCTGTCTTCTATTACATCGGTCCGCTTTTGTTTATGTTCGCCCCCTGGAATCTCTTCCTGCCAGCCGCGCTGTGGCGGGCCTTCAAGGAAAAGGAGGAAGGGCCGGTTTTTTTGGCGCTGTGGTGGCTGGCCGTCGTGCTTTTTTTTCAGATGTCGGCGTATAAACGTGCCCGCTACCTGTTGCCGGCCCAGCCAGCCTCTTCCCTGTTGGTGGGATGGTGGCTGGCGACGCGGCTGTCTGCCGCTACGGCAGCAGTGCAACGATGGCGGTGGAGGAAGCACGCCGTCGTGCTGCTCTCCGTAGTCGCCATTCTGGCGGCCACCGCAGGATTATTGCTGCTGGGGGGAACGCCAGAAAACGGGCGGCTCTCGTACAGCTTGCTCTTCTTTTTCGTCGCGCGAGAAGCCCAGAAGCAGATTACTTTGTACTGTCACTGGCTGGCTCAGCATTTGGTGGCTGGCTTGATGTGGTGGAGCCTGATGGCGCTGTGTTTCTTTTTCCTCTTGCGATCTCTGGCTCAAGTCCGTCTAGAACGGGCGCTTGTGTCGTTGAGTCTAGCCTTGCTGCTGATCTACACCGGTCTCTATCCATCGTGGCTAGCGGTCACCAGTTGGGCGGAATCGCCGCAGGAGTATGTCAACAACATCGTGGAAAAGATTGGACCGGAAGGGCAAGTGTCTTTCATCAACCCGTGTGCCGACCAGGGGTTTACCGTCCTCTTCGCTCTGCAAGAGCGAATGCGGGTCATGGAGGTGCAGTGGCCCTGGGAAGCACCACCGCCACCTTTGCCGACAGGGTACTATTTGGTCTCGGACGATAGGCGGGCAGAGGTAACGTCACGGGCCGCAGGCACGTGGTCCGAACTGTTACGAGATACCAGTCCACTCGGTTGGCCACTGACATTGCTCTTTTACACAGCGCCGTAAGAGGTCCGGCCGTGCGCCCCTACCTCTCGCGTAACGTACTGCGTTCCACTTTTCCCATCGTATTGCGCGGAATGGCATCGAGGAAGCGGTACAAGCGCGGGCGTTTGTAAGGCGCTAGATCGCGCTCGGCTCGGGCGCGCAGCCGCTGCTCCAGGGTGGCCGTGTCTTCTCCTGCCCGTGGGACGATGAAGGCCACGATGCGCTCGCCCAGGTCGGCGTCGGGCGCCCCGGCGACTGCGCATTCCGCCACCCCGGCCTCGGCCTCCAGCACGACTTCGACTTCTCCAGGAGTGACATTGGTGCCGCCGACGATGATCAGCTCCTTGATGCGACCGAGAATCGACAAATAGCCGTCGGCGGAAAACGCGCCGAGGTCGCCGGTGCGAAACCAGCCGTCATGAAAAGCCGCGGCCGTAGCTTCCGGGTTCTGCCAGTAGCCACCAAAAACGTTGGGACCACGCACCCAGATCTCGCCAGTCTCACCTTCAGCCAGTCGTTGTCGTGTCTGTGGGTCAAAGATCCCTACCTCTACGCCAAGGAGCGAAAGGCCCACGCTACCGGGCTTCTGTACTCCGTGCAGAGGGTTCGACGTATTGATCGCTGTTTCCGTCAGTCCATAACGCTCGACCGGCGTGAAGCCGAACCGTTCTTGAAAACGGCGGAAGGTCTCCGGCGAGAGCGGCGCCGAGCCACAAGTGAACAGGCGCATAGACCCGAGCGGGAAATGTCCTTCGGCCTCGGTCATGCGATGGTACATCGTCGGCACGCCCATGAACACACTGATGCGGTGCGGTCCCAACGCGCGCAAGACAACGGCCGGATCAAAACGTTCCAGCAGGACCGCGGTATTGCCGACATAGAGGGTGCCGTACAAGCCCAAGCCCAGGCCATGGAGATGGTGAGGAGGCAGGGCATGTAGCAAACGGTCGTCTTCGTGCATCTTCCAGGTCTCGACCAATAGCGCTTGCAAGTTGGAGCGCAGGTTGTGATGCGTGAGACCCACGCCCTTGGGTGTGCCGGTGGTGCCGCTGGTGAACAAGAGCAGCGCCAGGTCATTGTCGCTGCGGGCGACGGGCTCGGGTCCGGGCCGACTCGCGGCGAGCACATCCGCGAGCGGCACGGTCTGCGGTGGCAGATTCTCTGCCCGGCCGACGATCCACCACGGCCCTTGTACCGCTGCCATTATTTCCGGCGAGCGGGTGACGGTCTCCGGGCGGGTAATCGCCAGCCGCACCTCGGCGCGCGTCAGCACTGCTACGGTCTCACGTGCAGTGAGGGCCGGGTTGAGAGGCACGACGCCCGCGCCCACGCCGAGCACGGCCAAGTGGGCGGTGACCAGCCCTGCGGATTTCCCCAAGGAGACGGCAACACGGTCACCCGCCCCGATGCGCGCGGCCTGGAGGGCGGCCATCCAGCGTGAGGTGTCTTCCAACAAAGCGCCGCGGGTTTGATGCCAAGTGATCTGCCCATCCGGCTCCAGCCGTTCGAGCAGGAAGCGACTGTCCTGCTGTTTGAGACGGTGCCAAAAGCTCTGTGCCAGGTTCATGCTTGGATTCTGTACCATACTGGCCCGGACAGGGACAGGGCGAGCAATCTTTATGTGGCATAAAGCCTATTGAGCACCTTGCCGATTGTTACATTAGACAGAAGCTTGATTTTGCAGTCGTACACCCTGGCAACCCTATCACGAGGCGGGCGATGGAACAGCAAGATTATCCGAGAGAGCGGATCGAAGAATTACGCCAGCAAGTCGTCTACGCGGAGCGGGTCAAACAAGTCATGAATCGTATCCACGCGGCCACGGATTTGGATCAGATTTTTGTCGAATTACTCGACGAGATCCTCAGCCTGTTCGATGCGGAACATCTGACCCTCTATGCGGTGGATTACGACAAAAAAGAGATCTACTCACGGTTTTTAGACCTGGACGAAATCAAGGAGATTCGCGTTCCCTTCAACGAACAGAGCGTGGTCGGGTTCGTGGCGCGCAACCGCAAGACGATCAATGTCGCCGATGCCTATGATCGTGCGGAGTTGCTGCGCGTCGGTCCTACGCTCGCTTTTGATCGCTCCTGGGACCAACGAACAGGGGTGCGGACCCGGCAGATGCTCACCGTGCCGCTCTGCGCCAGCAATAATGTTCTGACCGGGGTCATCCAACTGGTAAACAAGAAAAGCGCGGCGCGCTTTACCACGGAGGACGAAGCCCAGGTGCATGCCATTGGGCAGACTCTCGGCATTGCGCTGTATAACCAATATCAATTGGCCAGAAAGAAACCGACGAAATTCGACGGCCTGCTTGCGGCGAACCTCATCGGCCCGAAAGAACTGGACGCGGCGATCGCCGAAGCGCGGGAAAAACAGCGGGCGGTTGAGTCCGTGCTGATGGAAAAATATCGCCTCAGCAAAAAAGATATTGGACACTCGTTGAGTACCTTCTACAAATGCCCGTTTCTCGGGTCCACCGCGAGACTGTCGTTGACTGCCGAGCTAGTGAAAAATCTCAATGTGAATTATCTCAAGGCCAACTATTGGGTTCCGCTGGGACACCAAGCGAATACCGTGGAGATCCTGATTGACGATCCGTCATCGTTTCAGAAGCTCCAGGACATCAAGCGCATATTCCCACTGGAGGAACTCAGGTTCGTGGTCGGCCTGCGCGAAGATATTCTTCAGGTGGTCAATACGATCACGACGGATCTAGCTCTGCATACTCGTACAGAGTCGATCTCAACGATCCTCGGGCAGTTGGCGACTGAAACCCAAGAGAAGGAGATCGATCTCGCTGATCTGACAGTAGATGAGAACGACAGCGCCATCGTGCGCCTGGCGAACCAGGTAATTATTGATGCTTATAAGGCGGGCGCGTCGGATATTCATATCGAGCCGTACGGCGATCACAAAGAGACGGTGATCCGCTTCCGCGTGGACGGGAATTGTTACGAATACTCAAAAGTGCAGCCCGGACATCGCCGCCCGCTGGTCTCCCGGCTGAAGGTTATGGCCCGGTTGGACATTGCCGAGCGCCGCAAGCCGCAGGATGGCAAGATCAAGTTTCGCCTGCCGGAGCGAGAAATCGAGTTGCGGATGGCGACGATTCCCACGGCAGGAGTCGACAACGAAGACGTGGTCTTGCGCATCCTCTCTGCTAGTGAGCCGATGCCGCTCGACCAACTCGCCTTGTCAGAGCGTAATCTGCGGGAACTGCGAAAGCTTCTCGATCAGCCGTACGGCATCATTCTCTGCGTCGGCCCCACCGGTTCCGGCAAGACCACCACTCTCCATTCCGCCCTCGGGTACCTCAACACGCCGGACCGCAAGATCTGGACTGCCGAAGACCCGGTCGAGATCACGCAGTATGGCCTGCGACAGGTCCAGGTACACTCGCGCATTGGTTTTAACTTTGCCGCGGCTATGCGGGCGTTTTTGCGCGCTGATCCGGATGTCATCATGGTCGGCGAGATTCGCGATCAAGAAACCGCCGAGATTAGCATCGAGGCGTCCCTCACCGGCCACTTGGTGCTCAGCACCTTGCACACCAACAGCGCAGTCGAGACTATTACCCGCCTGCTGGAAATGGGCATGGATCCGTTTAACTTCGCCGACGCTTTGCTGGGCGTGCTCGCCCAACGCCTAGCCCGGACCATCTGCCAAAACTGCAAAGAGCAATACCATCCGGGCAAAGAGGAATATGGCAGGCTCGCCCGTGAATACGGGGAAGAGGCTTTTACGGCGCTGGGCATTCCTTACGATGATCATTTCACGCTGTTCCATGGAAAAGGGTGTGGGGTCTGCCATCAGACCGGATATAGAGGAAGAATCGGGCTGCACGAATTGCTGATGGCCACCGACGAAATCAAAAGCCTCATTCACGCACGAGCCAAAGTACCGGAGCTGCTCAAAGTGGCGGTTGCGCAGGGCATGACGACACTGGTGCAGGATGGGATTCTCAAGTCCCTCCAGGGTTGGACTGACTACAACCAGGTCAAGGCGGTGGCGATGCGGTAGGAGGTTGTTCCTGCTTCGACAAGCTCAGCACGAACGGTTATCCTATGACATCGTGTATACTGCCCCGTTCACCCTGAGTCCTTCGATTTCGCTCAGGACAGGCTTGTCGAAGCCTGTAGTGAGCTTGTCGAACTAGGTGAACGCAATCGAAGGGAATGGCACAGTGCTCAACGAAGCTGACATCCGCGCCAAACTCATCGACCCTAAACTGAGGGTCGCAGGATGGGGCGAGAGCCAGATCGAGCGCGAGCACTATTTCCTGAGAGGAAAGACATTCACCGCGGGCCGCATTTATTCGGTAGGTGAGGAGTCGCGCCGTCGTGAGCCCCGCCGTGTTGACTATCTTCTCCGTCTTCACAATGCTCTGGCTATTGCCGTTCTTGAAGCCAAGGACGAATCGCACACAGCGGATGCTGGTCTTGAACAGGCTAAGGCTTACGCGTTAGCGCTCGGCCTCTCATTCGCGTACTCCAGTAACGGGCATCGTTTCGTCGAGTTCGATTTCTTCCGTAACCGCAGCCGGGTACTGTCGGCATTTCCTTCACCAGAAGAGTTGCTGCGTCGCTGGGAAGTGTATCAGGAGAACACACGGCCTGGCCGATCCAAGCTGGCTGCTGCGGACCCAACCCACGCCTTCGGCAAGGACCCGTTGCTCCAACCGGCCTGTCCGCCTTCTCTCTGTGGCAAGGAGCTTCGCTATTTCCAAGAGGTGGCAATCCACCGCGTCCTTGAGCGCGTCACACGGGGCCAGCGGCGCATCCTCCTCACCATGGCCACCGGAACGGGCAAGACCTTCACCGCATTCCAGATTGTCTGGAAGTTGAAGAAGTCGGGTTAGTTGAGGAAACCCATCCTGTTTCTGGCCGACCGTATTGTTCTGCGCGATCAGGCTTACAACGCCTTCGCGCCGTTCGCCGACGGCCAGTCTGACCCACGTGGTCTCATCCAGGGTGGTAAGCTGAACCTCAACCGCGATCTTTACTTCGCTCTCTACCAAGCCTTGGACTCCGACGACGGTGTTGAACCCCTGTACCGCCGCATCCCTCGCGATTTCTTTGGCCTCATTGTCATCGATGAGTGCCACCGTTCCGGTTTCGGCAAGTGGAACGAGATCCTCCAACACTTCCCCGACGCCATTCACCTCGGCATGACGGCGACACCGAAGCAGTCGGAAAGCATCGATACCTACGCCTACTTTTGCAGCGAGGAACCTGAAGTCCCACTCGATCTGAACGACCCGACAAAAGGCACTTGGCACCCACCGGCCTATCAATAAAGCCTGGGTCAGGGTATCGAGGATGGCTTCCTGGCGACCTACAAGGTCCACAAGGTGCGCACGACGGTGGATCGGGACGGCTTGCATGTGCAGGACGCGCAATCGCAGGGAGCGGAGATCTACATCCCCGAAGGCGCTGATCTACGCGATCTGTACCTGACCCCGCAGTTCGAGCGTGAGATCACCCTGCCTGATCGGACCGAGGTCATGGTCAAACACCTTGCCGGCCTCCTACGTCGTTTTGGTCCAACCGAGAAGACAATGGTGTTCTGCGTGGACATGGATCATGCGCGTCTGGTCGCCCGTCTCTTGCAGAACGAGTTCGCCGACCTTGGTTACCACAACTATGCCGTTCCAATTATCTCCGAAGAGGGGGAGGCAGCGACCTGGCTAGAGCAATTCCAGGACAGCGACAAGAAGACACCGGTCGTAGCCACGACTGCTGAGTTGCTGTCCACTGGTGTGGACGTTCCCGCCTGCCGCAACATCGTGTTCATGAAGACCATTGCCTCTCCCCTCCTCTTCAAGCAAATCATCGGGCGCGGGTCGCGTGTGGACACGGCTACTAACAAAGAGTGGTTCCGTATTATCGACTACACCGGAGCTACTCGCCTCTTCGACGAGTGGGATCGCCCGCCAGGCGAGCGCCCTGTCGAAGTCACCGGTCCGCGCACGGCTAGCATTGAAGGAACAGTCGTCGATGCCGACTCTGGCGCGCTCATTGTCGGCGCTTCTGTCAGTGCTCTTATCGGCTTCAACGAGCAGCGCTTCTTGGAGCAGCATGACCCGAAAGCCCGCGAGGTGATCTTGGCTCTCCTTGACAAATACCGGCTAGGTGGTGTCTCGGAGATGGCGAGTCCGGACGTCTTCCGCCTCTCACCATTCCGCGAGATGGGTCAGGCACCCGGAGTCATCCAGCGCTTCGGTGGCACCGAGCCATTACGCACTGCCCTTGGCGAGATGCAGCGCCGGCTTTATAGAAAAGAAACCGCATGAGCCGAGAACAACTGGCAAACGACATCTGGCGCGCCTGCGACATCATGCGCCGCGACAACAACTGTGGCGGCATCATGGAATACGTGGAGCACCTGACCTGGGTACTCTTCCTCAAGTTCCTTGACGAGCAGGAAATTATTTTCGAATCCGAGGCCTCTATCGCCGGGCGTGCTTATACACGTATCCTCTCGGGCCGGTACTGCTGGTCCAACTGGGTCACTCAGGCATTGGGAGAAAAGGAGCCGACGATCGGTAGGCGCAAGTCGCCCAAGTGGACCGCTGACGACCTGCTGCCTTTCGTCCACGGTACACTCTTCCCGCACTTGCAGTCGCTCTCGGGCTCGCCTGAGCGCGAGGTAATCGCCGGCATCTTCTCCGACCGCAATGTCGTGGTCTGCGCTTCGCCTTACAATCTGAAAGACGTTCTCGAAATCGTAGATAACATCGACTTCAAGAATCCTGACGATATCCATACGGTTTCTCATGTCTATGAAGGACTGCTGCAGAGACTGGGCAACGAAAATAAAATGGCGGGCGAGTTCTACACCCCGCGATCGGTGGTCCGCTTCATCGTGCAGGTGGTGAATCCCGCCCTGGGCGAGACCGTGTACGACCCCGCCTGCGGCTCGGCCGGTTTCCTCGCCGAAGCCTACGAGCACATGCGCAAAACGGAGAAGAGCCGCAAGGACTATGAAATCCTGCAGCGCAAGACGTTCTTCGGCCAGGAGAAGAAGTCAGTTCCTGCGCTCCTCGGTCTCATGAATCTGGTCCTGCACGGCGTGATGACCCCTGACCTCCGCCGCCGCAACACCCTCGAAGAGAACATCCGCAACGTCTCCGAACGCTTCGATGTCGTGCTGACCAACCCGCCTTTTGGTGGCACTGAGAACGCACAGATCCAGCAGAACTTCCCGGTCAAATCGAACGCAACTGAGCTGCTGTTCATCGAGCACATCATGAAGAAGCTCAAGCCGCGGGATGGTGCGCGTTGCGGCATGGTGGTACCCGAAGGGACGCTGTTCCGCGGCGGCGCTTTCGCCACGGTCAAGGCGGACCTGCTGCGCGACTTCAACCTGCATATGGTCGTAAGCCTGCCGCCCGGCACCTTCGCCCCCTACTCGGATGTGAAAACCGGGCTCCTCTTCTTCGAGCGGCCAGGGCCGACGAAAGAGACGCTCTACTACGAGTTGCCGATCCCCGAAGGGCTCAAGAAGTTCAGCAAGGGGAGTCCCGTTGCTGACGAGCACTTTGCCGAAGCGCGGCAAGTCTGGCAGCGTTGGGACACCTACCGTCGAGGAAAAGGCCCACGACCCGAACCAACTGTGAATTCCTGGATTGAGACTGCCGAGACATTGGCCGCCCGTGGCTACGACCTCTCGGCCAAGAATCCGAATCGTCCGGAGAGCGAGAAGCTCCCACACCCCGCGGAACTCACCGCGACCTTGTTGGAACGCAACCGCGAGCTGCACGCGATTCTTGAGAACCTGCACGCGATGCTGAGCAACAGCAACAATGGGGCAAGTGAAACGTCATGAATGTCGCTGAGCTGTTACGTCAGGGTGAGTCTGAGACGCTCGAGCTCAAAGCTTCCTTCAACGAGGATGTGCT
>JACXTT010013346.1_pt1 | contig 10831 bp, 13 predicted proteins | sample 9270951 | NCBI WGS metagenome assembly JACXTT01 (sample SAMN15532306, study PRJNA645909) | rock metagenome | isolation source: weathered quartz diorite | place: Puerto Rico | collected 2017-06-21
GATGCACCAGCTCGCCACTGACCCGGACTACGAGCGCGGAGAGCACGGCTTCCTCGGCCTGCTCGACGCGCTGGTGGCCTTCCCGAAGCCGCTGGTCTGCGCCGTCAACGGACTCGGGCTCGGCATCGGCGCCACGATCCTCGGGTACGCCGACCTCGCCTTCATGTCGACCACCGCCAAGCTCAAGTGCCCTTTCACCAGCCTCGGCGTCGCCCCCGAAGCTGCCTCGAGCCTGCTGTTCCCGCGACTCCTCGGCCACCAGAACGCGGCCTGGATGCTGCTCTCGGCCGAGTGGATCAGCGCTGCCGAGGCGCTCGATATGGGCTTGGTCTGGAAGCTCTGCGAGCCCGACGACCTGCTGCCGACCGCGCGCAAGCACGCCGAGATCCTGGCCGCCCGACCTATCTCCAGCCTGATCGCGGTCAAGCGCACCATGGTCGAGCCGCTCCGCGCCGAGATCGCAGCCGCCCGCGAGCGCGAGAACGCCTGCTTCGCCGAGCTGATGGGCGGCCCGGCCAACCTCGAGGCACTGTCGGCGTTCGCCGAGGGCCGCGAGCCGGACTTCACGAACCTCCCCGAAGGCTGGTGAGCGCGATGGGCGTCGAGTTCAACCTGTCGCGGGTCTTCTCGACGGTCGCGCACACGGTGCCCGACCAGGAGGCGCTGGTTTGGCGCGACCGGCGGCTCACCTACGGAGCGATGGAGACCCGCATCGACGGGGTCGCCCACTACCTGGCCGGCGCCGGGCTCGGTCGGCACACCCCGCGCGCCGACCTGGCCGGCCACGAGATCGGCCAGGACACGGTCGGGCTCTACCTGCGCAACGGCAACGAGTACCCCGAGGCGATGCTGGCCGCCTATCGCGCCGGAGCGGTCGCCTTCAACGTCAACTACCAGTACGTCGAGGAGGAGCTGGTCTACCTCCTCAACGATGCTGCTGCGACCGCTGTGGTCTTCCACGCCGAGTTCGCGCCCCGGGTGGCCGCGATCCTGGACCGGGTTCCGAGCCTGCGGGTGCTGATCCAGGTCGCCGACGAGTCGGGCAACGCGCTGCTCCCGGGAGCGGTCGACTACGAAGCGATCGTGGACACGCCGGCGGGCACACCCTTGCCCGAGGCCCTGGGCGAGGACGCGTTCCTGCTCTACACCGGCGGCACGACCGGGATGCCCAAGGGCGTCATCTGGCGTCAGCACGACGTGTACGTCGCCGCGATGGGCGGTCGGCCCTTCGGCTCCCCGGACCCCTTCACGTCGTACGACGAGATCGCCGAAGGCGCCCGCAACGGCAACGGCGGGATCAGGCTGTTGATGACCGCGCCGTTCATGCATGGGGCGGCGCAGTGGTCCTCGTTCCACATGTTCACCGGCGGCGGTCTGATCGTGCTGCCCGACAACGTGGTCAGCATGGATGCAGCCGGCTGGCTGCGGATCACCGAACGCGAACGGGTGATGAGCATCCCGGTGGTCGGCGACGCGATGGCGCGCCCGCTGATCGACGAGATCGAGCGAGGCGACTACGACCTCTCCGGTCTGGCCGCGATCAACAACGGCGGCGCTCCGATCTCCCCCGGGGTCCGCCACCGGATCCACGAAGCCCTGCCCAACCTGCTGATCCTCGACGCGGTCGGCTCCTCGGAGACCGGGATCCAGATGAACCACTACTCGGCCGCCGGAGCGGAGGCCGAGACCGCGGTGTTCAACCCGGAACCGAGCACCACGGTGGTCGACGACAAGCACACCCGTGCGCTGGCACCCGGTGAGGGCGGTGGCTGGCTGGCTCGCAGCGGACTGGTCCCACTCGGCTACCTGGGCGACGCGGCCAAGACGGCGACGACCTTCCCGGTCATCGACGGGACCCGCTTCTCGGTCCCGGGCGATCGCGCAGAACTGCTCGCCGACGGTCGCATCCGGCTGCTCGGCCGCGACGCCGTCACGATCAACTCCGGTGGCGAGAAGATCTTCGCCGAGGAGGTCGAACGCGCGCTGGCCGCGCACCCCGACATCAGCGACGTGATCGTGGCCGGCCGACCCTCGGAACGCTGGGGCAGCGAGGTCGTCGCGATCGTGGCGCTGCGCGAGGGCAGCACGGCGACCGACGACGAGCTGCTCGCGGAGGCGGCCAGGCACGTGGCCCGCTACAAGCTGCCGAAGGCGATCCTGCGTCGCGACTCGATCGCGCGCTCCCCCTCCGGCAAGGCCGATTACCGCTGGGCGAAGGCACAAGCGACCGGGACCTAGGTCACCTCGTTTGCAGGCGTTCGGCCCACAGACACAGCGGTGGGGATCGGCCTAGCGTTGGTACTGAGGGAGGAACCGGGCCGTAGCTACCCCACAGTGAAGGCCCGCCCCGGCGCCCCGTACGGCCTGTACCCGCCCAGGCCGGCGGGGCGCCCCCTTTTCAGCCGCTTTCGTGCCGGTTTCGGCGTCAGGACCTCGGCGCTCACGTGTCTCCATCGGTGACCCCTCACCTAGGAGCTCCATGACCACGCCAGTCCCTTCCGACAAGTTCGGGGCCGCCTCGCCCGGCATCGCCGGGCTCGTCCTCGCCCTCGGCCTGGCGCTCGTTCGTCGTACGTTCCAGCGGGGCTAGCGACCGGGGTGTTGCAAGCCACAGGACGAGGTATCGCGTTTCGAGATATGCGCCGTTTTCGCCCGATAAGGTCCGCATGGCGCACCGAACCCCCAGCGTGCGCCGCGCCGCCCCGCCCCGCCCCGTACCCCCATCGGGGCGGATCGCGGGGCGGCAACCTTGTGCCCGACCTGTCCAGACCACAATGATTCCGAGACGAGTCAGGCTCGCATCAGCCCGGGGCGCTTGACTAGCGTTGCCAGCGTGGTGCGCCTGTCCACCGGAACGCCTTCTCACGGTTTGGGGGACATGACTTGGGGCACGACGCACACCGCCCGCCCTGGTGACCAGGGCGGGCGGTTTTGTTCCTGGGGGGCCATGCGGACTACCAGGTGCGCGCCCACAGGCACTGCTCGGAACTGCGGAGCTTCTGGAGCGCCTCGGCGGGGATCGGCGCCGAGACGTCGGTGACGACGTAACCCAGGTCGTCGCGGGTCGCCAGCCGTTGGCCGATCACGTTGAAATCGCCGGAGGCGAAGAGCGCGTTGAAGTCTGCCAGCACCCCCGGGACGCTGTGGTGCAGGAACCCGAGGCGGTGGCCGGCATTGAGAGGCAGGGTCGCGACGGCTGGCAGGTTCACCGACAGCGACGTGTTGCCCTCGAGGGCGAACCCGGTGAGCTTGCCGGCGACGAACCAGCCGATCTCGGCCTGCGCCTCCTGGGTCGACCCCCCGACGTGCGGCGTGAGGATCACGTTGTCCAGCCCACGCAGCACCGACTCGAACTGCTCGCCCTGCACCTTCGGCTCGACCGGGAAGACGTCCACGGCCGCGCCGGCGATGTGGCCGGACAGCAGGTGCTCGCGCAACGACACGTAGTCGACGACCATGCCGCGCGAGGCGTTGATGAACATCGAGCGCGGCTTCATCGCCGCGAATTCCTCGGCACCGAAGAAGCCCGCGTTGCCCGGACGACCGTCGACGTGCAGCGTGACCACGTCGGAGACGCTGAGCAGCTCCTCGAGCGACCGCATCCGGCGGGCATTTCCGTGCGCCGGCCGGTCGGTGGTGTCGAAGAAGACGACGCTCATCCCGATCGCCTCGGCGACGTTGGAGAGCTGGGTGCCGATGTTGCCGTAGCCGACGATGCCGAGGGTGCGACCACGGACCTCGTGGCTCCCCTTGGCCGACTTGTCCCAGACGCCCTCGTGCATCCGCTGGGTCTTCTCGGTCAGCCGCCTCGCCAGCGCGATGATCTCGCCGATCACCAACTCGACCACGCTGCGGGTGTTCGAGTACGGCGCGTTGAAGACACCGATGCCCCGAACCGATGCGGCCGCCAGGTCGACCTGGTTGGTCCCGATGCAGAAACAGCCGATCGCTTCCAGGTCGGAGGCCGACTCGAGCACCTTCTCGGTCACGGTCGTGTTGGACCGGATCCCGAGCAGGCTGACCCCGGGCAGCGCCTCGACGAGCTCGGTCTCCGAGAGCGCGCCGGTGCGCACGTCCACCTGGTAGCCGCGACCTTCGAGAATCTCGACTGCCGTCGGGTGGATGCTTTCGAGAACCAGGGCCTTCATGGGTTCACCGTATTCGTCCGCGAACCCGATCCATTACGCAGGGACTGAAACCGGACACCTCGTACGCCGGGAAATCCGATGTCGGCGGGGCCGTGCCCTGTGATTGGCTGCCCTGATGCGCTTCTCGACGTACGGCGACCTGGCTCGCAACGCAGTCGTACGGCGCATCCTGATCCTGGGCCTGTTCGTCAGGATCCCGATCTGGGCAGCCGGCGTCGTCCTGACCCTGCACGTCGTGGGCCATCTCGACCGGTCCTACGCGCAGGCAGGCGTCGTGGAGATGGTGTACTCGCTCGCCCTGGCCGTCAGCAGCCCCTGGCGCGGCCGCCGGCTCGATCAGGTCGGCCTGCGCGCGTCGCTGGTGCCGTCGCTCGTCGTGATGGCCGCCTGCTGGAGCATTGCACCCTGGGTCGGGTACTGGCCGTTGGTCGGCCTGGTCCTGGTTGCGGGCCTGTTCATGATGCCGACGTTCTCCATCGTGCGTCAGGTGCTGATCGGCGCTGTTCCCGATCACCAGCGCACGGCGGTGCTGTCCATCGACTCGGTCGTCGTCGAGTTCTCGTTCATGATCGGGCCCGTGATCGGCGTCCTCGCGGCGGTCTACCTGCCGACGCCGCTCGCCCTCTTCATCCTCCAGGTCGCCACCGTGCTCGGCGGCATCGCATTGTGGCTCGACAACCCGCCGCTGGGCACGAGCGCGACCGACGACGCCACGGGACCCAAACCCGGCGTGCGCGAGTGGGTCTCCCCCACCGTGATCGCGATCCTCGTCATCTGTGCGACCGCGACCGTCATCCTGACCGGTGAAGACCTCGGGATCGTCGCAGCAATGCGCTCGATGGGACACAAGGGCTCGATCGGCTGGGTGCTCGCGGTGTGGGGCCTCGGCTCCGCGATCGGCGGGATCGTCTACGGAGCCCTGCGCCGTCACCCTCCAGCCGGCGTGCTGCTCGTCCTGCTCGCCGCTTCCACGACGCTGGTCGCGTTGACCGACGGCCGGGTGATGTTCACCATCGTCCTGTTCATCTCAGGCGTCTTCTGCGCGCCGACCATCACGGCCACGATCGACGACCTCACCCGCGCGGTGCCGGCCAGCGTCCGTGGCGAGGCGATGGGCTGGCACGGCTCGGCACTCACCCTCGGCGGCGCGATCGGTGCCCCGATCGTCGGCTGGGCGATCGACCAGGGTGGATGGCAGCGCGGGTTCGAGCTCGCGGGCTACCTGGGACTCGCGATGGCGCTGGCCGGCCTCGCCGTGCAGTCGCTGCGGCGGCGTACTGCTGATCAGCTGGCGGCGCATGACTCGGCCCGGGCTGGGTAGTGCCGAACGCGTAGGAGGTCCTTCCCATGCGCACACCCCAGAACACGTCCCCGACCGAGCCTGAACCACCCCTCGTGGGTTCACCCCCGCTCTACGGGTTGATGGTCGGCCTGGCCCGAGCACTTGCCCAGCTGATCACCGGTCGGATCGGTACAGACCAAGTCCCCCGCTGATCAGGAGGGCTTGCCGAGGTCGAGCACCGTCTTCCCGGCCGCGTCGCGGACCTGGACATCCGTGATCGCCGTGGTCGGCGCCGCCGTCGCGCCGGCGACATGGGTGGCCTCGCCGGGCAGGGCCTGCCAGGACGCGACTTGCTCGACCGTGCCGTCGGCATGGGTGACGAACATCGAGTACGCGGACGGCTGATAGCCGTTCGTGGCGGTCGCATAGGTGCAGGTCAGGTCGAGCCGGGTGCCCCAGGACACCGGGGTGAGCGACACCCAGCCCGAGATGGGCTGCGCACCGACAGGAGTGAGCTGCTGCGCCTTTGCTGTCGCGACAGTGGAGCCGTGGCTCGTGAACGTGGTCGCGCCGACCGCTCCGATCCCGACAGCTGCGGCGACGGAGGCGGCGATGAGCCCGGCGACCACCCAACGGCGCCGCTGTCGGACCTGCTCGGTACGCCGCACCAGGCGCGGCAGCAAGGTGTCGGGAACAGGAGGCGTGACCTCCTCGGGATCGAGGATGCCCATCGGCACCCGCGACAGCAGCCCGGGCAGCCCGGCCAGCTCGCGCACCGACTGTGCGCACGCGTCGCAGCCAGGCAGGTGCCGTTCGAAGTCGAGCCGGTCCTCGGGCGAGAGCGCCCCGAGGACGTAGGCGGCGTCGTCGTACTGGTGTCCGCGGTCGGTCATGCCCCCACCCCCATCTCTTCCAGCGCCAGCCGAAGCGCGCGCAGGGCGTAGTGCATCCGGCTCTTCACCGTGCCTTCCGGTACGCCGAGCACCCGTGCGGTCTCGGCCACCGATCGGCCCCGGTAGTAGGACTCGAGCAGCACGGCCTTGTGCTCGCCCGAGAGCTGCGTGATCGCCTCGGCCACCACCCAGGACTGGAGCAGCGCGTCGGTCTGGTCGACCGGGTCGCCGGGCTCGGGCACCTGATCGGTGTAGCGCTCGTTCTGGAACCGCTTGGTGCGCCACTCGTCGATGACGATGTTGCGCGCGACGGTGAACAACCACGACCGGACCGAGCCGCGCGACTCGACCAGCACCTCTGCCCTTTGCCAGGCTCGCAGGAGCGTTTCCTGCGCCACGTCCTCGGCACGGACCGGGTCCCCGGTCAGGTGCAGGCAGAAACCCCACAGCGCGGTGGCGTGCTCCTCATGCAGCTGCTGCATGAGCGCGGTCGGGTTGTCATTCATGGCTCTGGGCGTACCTCCACCCATGACACGTACGACGACGCCCGGAGGTTCACCCCATCAGTGTGGAACTTCTCCCGGCCGTGGCAACGGATTGCCGGGAATCAGTGGCTCAGGCGCCTCCGCGCACCCTGCCCAGGATGTACAGCACGAGGGCGATGATGGCGAGCACGACCAGAATGGTCCACAGCATGAGGAAACTCCGTTTCACCAGGCCCGAGCATTCTCGGGCGGCCGGGTGGCCTCCGGACGCGGTACCCGACTTGTGGCGGATGAAACGTGGTCAGGCGCTTGTCGGGTCGGGGCTTCGTGGCCGACCGAAGGCGCGGACGACCAGAGTGTCGATGCTGAATCGACCGGAGCCGAGGAGCGCAACGGCGAGCGCCAACCCGGCTACCGCCAGGTTGAACTGGTACCCGGTCCCCGCGCCCCTCGGGTTGAAGCCGGTGGCCCACATGACGGTGACCATCGCCATCACCATGTCGCCGAACAACGCCAACCCGGCCAGGCGCGTGCAGAGGCCGAGCGCCATCGCGATCCCACCGCCGAACTCGGTCACGCCGCCCAGAACGGCAAACAGCTCGCCGGGGTGCAGATGTGCCGACTGGGACATGTAGGTCGCTGTGTCGTGCAGGCCATGGGGACCAGAACCCGGGAACGCCCCGAACAGCTTGGCAGCGCCGTAGTCGATGAAGATCCAGGCGAGAACGATGCGCATCACCACGAGGGCGACGTCCACCGCCAGCCCGGTCGATGCCGTCGCGAACAGCATCTGCATCCAGCCGGCAGGACGACGCAGCGGCGCTGCGGCCCCGCTCATCGCAGTACCTCGGACGGATCGGTCGCGGCCTCGGCTATCTTCGGTGCAGCTTCCTTGACCGAGGCGAGTACGACAGGTTCTGCCATCGGCCGGAACGGTCCGACGAGCTGGGCGGCGAAGACCTTGAGGTGATGCGGACGAGATCCCTCCTGCTCGACCCGCACGGGACGCTCCGCGAGCCCCGTGTCGGCCCCGATGGTCTCGCGCGTGGGAAACACCGCCCGGTGGGTGAACTGGTCCCAGATGGTCAACGTGAAGCCGAGGTTCACGTCCTGGGGACCGATCGCCCGGTGGTGGATCCGGTGGTAGTTCGGACTCACGAACACCCGGTTCAACGGCCCGAAGCTCAGGTTGGTGTTGGAGTGGGCGAACGCGACTGCACCGCCGTAGGCAACGAGCAGCAACGTAGGCAGTTCCCCGTTGGCGAGCAGCACCAATGCAGGAATCACCGCCAGCAGGTACGAAACGTGAATCAGCGGATGGGTGCGGAATACCGTCAGGACATTCATGTCTTCCTGGGAGTGGTGGAGCTCGTGGAAGCGCCACAGCATCCGCACGCGGTGGTTGGCCAGGTGCACCAGCCAATTGCAGAAGTCCATCGCCACCAGGATCAGCAGGATCACCACCCACTGCGGAACCACGCCGAACCTGGGAAGGATCACCCACGGCGCCACGTGGCGCGCGACATCGGAGAGGGCCAGTGTCATCGCCGTCACCATCGGTACGACGAACACGACGTTGAGCGCGGTGAACAGCAGGTCGTGGCGGTGCCCGCGGGCCACCAACGGCCGCGATTGCGCCGGGCGTACCCGCTCAGCGACCAGGAACAACACGATCAGCGCGGAGGCGAGAGGACCGATCGTCTCGACCCGAAGGCTGGTGAGCGACCCGCCGAAGTCCGCCCCACCCCACTGCGTGGCTCGGCCGAACCCGACCAGGAGCAGAGCGATCGCCAGGATCGCGAGCGCCGGGAGGTAGACGACTGAGGACAGGCGGAGCCGAGCCACCCGGGCAAATGCCCGGGTGGCTGCGCGCGGCTCGGCCGTGACCTGCGGCTGGATCACGGCGCCGTACGCCTCCTGGACCGAGGTCATCAGAACGCCGGCCCGCCGCCCGCGGGAGCCGAAGTCGTTGCTTTGGCCGTGGGGGTAGTGATCGGGTTGCCCTGGGCGTCCAGGGCCCACCAGCGACCCCACTGGTCGGTCACGCCCTGTCCCTTGGTCTGACCGGCCGCGGTGTCATCGGTGTAGGTGTAGACGGGGTGCCCGTTCACGACGACCTGGGTGCCGTTGGCCTTGACCGCCGGCCAGGCGCTCAGGCAACCACCCGTGCAGGTCGGCTTTGCTACGGAATCCCCGACGAGCTCGTACACCGTGCGGCCCGACGAGTCGACGAGCACAGTGCCGATGGAGGTCGACGCAGTCTTCAGCGAGCTGGCCGATCCGGTGGTGGCGGAGCTGGTCGGGGTGGTGGATCCACCGCTGGCAGGCGTGTTGGATGAGGAGCTGCCACACCCGGCGGCGAGTGCCATGACGGCCGCTGCGGCCGTACCCAGGAACATCTTGTGCATCGAGGATGCTGACATTTCTTACCTCACATCTGGTGACGGGAACCCCTGAACGGGTGCCTCAATGGAAGACACGCAGATGTCCCCGCGAAGGTTCAATCGATCGTTCGCCCGGCGTCCAGCGACTCCTGGCGATGTGGGATCGTGAACGCGTGGAGAAGCGAGAGATCAAGGCGCCGATGCTGGTGGTGGCGCTGCTGTGCCTGCTCGCTGCGCTCAGTGGAGGTGCACTGCTGTTCGTGCACGGCGGTCAGACGCTCGGCTTCGCTCTGCTGGGGTTCTTCGGCGCTGGCGCCTTCGTGCTCGGGCGCAAGGCTCTCGGGTTCGACTGAGCCTCTTTCGACGGCCGTCAGCTCTCCGCTTCGGCCTTGATCCGCTCCAGCGTCAGGCGCATGCCGGCGCGCATCGACGCCGTGAACTCCTCCACACCGCCCATGAACCCGTTGGTGAGTTCCAGCGAGAGGTCCGAGATCCCGTCGGGCGCTTCACGACGCTGGGTCAGCACCGAGCCAGCTCCGTCGGGCGTGACCGTGAACGACCAGATCACCCAGTTCTCCTCGACCCGGAACGCGAGCTCGCGTCCAGGTGCGAAGAGGACGACCTCGGCGTGCGTCGTCCACACCAGGTCCCCGAGGCTGTTGCGGTTGGTGAACTGCGTGCCCAGTCCCACGCTCTCGAAGCCAGCACGAAGTCGGGTCGAGTCCACCTGCGGGCTCCAGTCGGGCATCCGGCAGACGTCACTCACCAACGCCCACACCCGCTCGGTCGGTGCGGCGATGTGGACGGAATCCATCAGGCTCGGGGCGCTCATCGGGCTCCTCACTTCACGTTCGATCGGTCGCAAACACTCTAGGTGTCGCCGATGTATACGTCCAGTCGGACGTTTATCATGGGCGGCGTGACCCAGCTCCCCGCCTCCGACGGTCGACGCGTGCGCGGCGACGTGACCAGACGCCGTACGGCCCGGGCCGCAGCCGACATCGCGACGACGCACGGCCTCGACTCGATCTCCGTCGGCTCGCTCGCCCAGGCGACAGGTTTGAGCAAGAGCGGGATCCTCACCGTGTTCGGTAGCCGCGAGGCGATCCAGCTCGCCGCAGTGGCCGAAGCACGCCAGGTGTACATCGACACTGTGATCGCACCCGCGTGGCACCAGACTAAGGGCGAGGCCCGGCTGCGCGCGCTGCTGGACGCCTGGGTGGCGTACTTGCTCGCGCAGACCTTCCCCGGTGGATGCTTCATCTCGGCAACCTCGGTCGAGTACGGGCACCGCGACGGGCCGGTGGCTGCCGCTGTCCGCGAGCTCAAGGCGGAGTGGCTGCGGTTGCTGGAGCAGCAACTGGCCGCTGCGGGGTCGTCGCGACCCGAGGACGATGCGTTCCGCATCGACGCGTTCCTCGCGATGGGCAATGCCCGGCGAGAGCTGTTCGCCGACGACGCCGAGCTGGATCGGGCGCATGCTCTCGCGCTGGAAATCGTCGAGCGGATTTCGTAGCGGCGCCGAGCCGTCAGCTGCCGACGACGAAATCGAATGCCTCCTCGAGGGGTGTGTCCCACATTCGCTCGTGTCCCGGCGGGATCGCTGGACCGGGTTGACGTTCTGCTCCGATCGTCGTAT
>JACXTT010013347.1_pt1 | contig 10831 bp, 9 predicted proteins | sample 9270951 | NCBI WGS metagenome assembly JACXTT01 (sample SAMN15532306, study PRJNA645909) | rock metagenome | isolation source: weathered quartz diorite | place: Puerto Rico | collected 2017-06-21
GCCGCAGCACTTCTTGAATTTCTTGCCGCTGCCGCAGGGACAGGGATCGTTTCTTCCGATGCTGATTGTAATGACCCTCGGTGTGGTAAGTCTCAACATAATGATCTGAAGGGCAATTTTCCAAATTCTCGAGACTCATTTTCGGGGGCCATTGCAATGTTTCGAGAGGTCCGTACATGGCGATCGCCTTTGCATTAACCGCTAAATCGATCGCTCGAACCAGAGAATGGAGGAGAAAGACTGGCCCGGGACTATCTGCCCTGGACATCGTCCAACATGGTCGTTGCGGTGAGCCCCGGGATGATAATGAAGACGAATCCGGGGCTCAGTTCTACTCGCGAGCCTCCCAGGGGATTGAGTTCGCCTGGCGCAGCCCATACCTTGACTGTATCTTTTGTAACCCCTATCTTGTACGGAATTCGCTGACGAGGGGGATCGGAAGGAGTCAGTCCTAGTCATCACACGTTCGACTTTACTCCCGCTAGAGGCGACTCGGATTCAGCAGCATCGTCTTCGAGCATCGATCGGCAAGATGGTGGGTTCAGGGAGGGCAATAATGCTCTACCCCCTCTTCGCCACGCTCATTGCATCTTGCTCCGCCCCTCACACCGATCGCCGCGCCCAGGACTCTGGAACTGCGATGAAACCCACTTCGCAGACGTCGCTCTCCGCGGAGCAAATTCCTCCCTCTCAGTGCCGCGTCCGGGCGACGATCGTTAGCATCGATTCCGCTCTCTTTTCATCCGACACTTCCAATCCCTGCTCCCGGCTTCCCTGCAGAGCTAACATCCGCGTCGACTCTGTGCTCGGTTACGGCGCCGGGTTCGATCGTCCGCTGGCCCCCGGAGAAAATATCTTGGTGACGTTCGCGTTTACCCTGAGCCCGACGAAACTCGATTCTCAAAAGGACTCTTTTCCCGGATTGCAGGTCGGTAGCAGCTTCACAGCCGATCTCCTGGGGGGATCCCCATCGCCTGCAGCCAATCAACAAGACCAATCATTTGTGATCTACAGTTATCAAACGAGTCCGCCGACTCCCCACAATAAATAATCAGGAGTGTACGTATGAAAACCCGGTGGATACAATTTGCCCTCACGTTTGTGTGTGTTGTGGTCGCAGCGACTTATTCGACAACAATCCGCGCATCGGCCCAGTCGCTCCCTCAATCGCAGGAAGCAACCGAGCGAGACGGGGACGATCCGCAGGCCAGAAACCAGTGGGAGTGGATGCGACTCCATGATCCTGCGACGGGTCAAATCCCAGCGAAGATGCGGGGAAAGGAATTGTCCTTCGCCCGAACCTTGCCAAAAAGGGACGCGCTCGCACGAACCGGTTTCATCAAGGGACAATGTACGATGGGACTCGCCCCTTCTGCTTGGACACACCGTGGACCCTGGAACGTAGGTGGGCGAACGAGAGCTCTTGCTGTGGACGTATCGAACGCAGGATTGATCCTCGCCGGCGGTATCTCGGGAGGCATGTGGCGTTCCACGGACACCGGAGCCACCTGGAGCAGAACCACGTCGCTCTTCGATTCAATTCAAAGCGTTACATGTATCACACAGGACAAGAGAGCCGGACACACCTCGACCTGGTACTACGGTACGGGGGAATACACGGGGAACTCCGCCACTGGCGGGGGGTTCGCATCCTACGAAGGGGACGGAATATCGAAATCGACGGACGGAGGATTAACCTGGGTGGTTCTCCCTTCCACCAAAACCGGAACACCCAATTACTTCACAGACGCGTTCAATTACATCTGGGATCTCGCCATCGATCCGTCGAACATGGCTCAGGCTGTTGTCTTTGCTGCCACCTACGGCGGAATCCAGCGCTCATCCAATGGCGGCAACACCTGGACGACCGTAATCGGAGCAACCGCGGGCCTCACTTCCCCGTGGACCGACGTCGCGGTGACTTCTACAGGAGTCGGGTATGCCGTTCTGAGCCAGTCCACCTCGGGGGGAGGTGCGTCCCCATACAAGGGTATCTATCGCTCCACGGATGGGATAACATGGACGAACATCACACCCGCCACCTGGCCCGCGACATACCGGAGATTCGTGCTCACCGTCGCACCCTCCAACGAGCATGTACTCTACCTTCTCGGTGAGACTCCCGGAAGCGGATTCCACACGGTGTACAATGGGTCTGATTCGTGGACCAGCTTCTGGAAATATACCGATAACGATTCGGGCACAGGTATATGGGAAAACCGCTCGGCGAACCTTCCCGGGTATGGGGGGCTGTCCGGCGACATAGCTTCCCAGGGGTCCTACGATCTGGTTGTGCGCACTAAACCGGACGATGAAAACGTCGTCATTATCGGCGGCACCGATCTCTTCCGCTCCACTAGTGGCTTTGCGGACAATGCGCACACCACCTGGATCGGGGGTTACCATTTAACGGGCACATACGATCCATATCCGAATCACCATCCCGACCAGCATTCCATCGCATTTTCACCCGCGAACAGCAGCGTGATGTACTCTGGAAACGATGGTGGAGTATTCAAGACCACTGACGATTTAGCTGGAAGCATCGTCTGGACCCCACTGAATCACGGTTATACCACCTCGCAGTTCTACACTGTCGCCATCGATCACGCCACGAGCGGCAACAATGTTGTCATCGGCGGGACACAGGATAATGGAACGTGGTGGACAACTTCGGTCAGTCCGACAAACGCATGGCCGCAGCTCTATTCCGGCGACGGTGCCGCTTGCGCCATCGCTGATACTCGATCGTCATACTACGTCTCCTCCCAGAACGGACGGATGTACAGGCAACTTGTGGATAACAGCGGGAATGTGACGGCACAAACCCGGATCGATCCCACTGGAGGAGCAAACTATCAGTTCATCAACCAATTCATACTCGATCCGAACAACACAAATAGAATGTTTCTTGCTGGAGGAACGATTGTTTGGCGAAACAATGACCTCACCGGTATCCCAATGGGTTCGAATAGTACGACGTCCGTGAACTGGGATACTCTTGGGAATACAAGGATTAATGCCGGTGTCATAAGCTCATTGGGAATCTCAACTGCATCGGGTGGAGAGATGCTCTACTTCGGCACAAGCGCCGGGCATGTCTATCGGGTTGATGGCGCAGACGTCGGAAACCCGACGCGGACCGAGGTCACCGGAGCAAGCTTCCCGCATCTTTCCTATGTGAGCTGCCTCGCGGTAGATCCGTCAAATGGCTCGAATGTGTTGGCCGTGTTTTCGAATTACAACGTTATCAGCTTGTTCTACAGCGCGGATTCAGGATCAAGCTGGGCCAACATTTCCGGAAACCTCGAGGAGTTCGTCTCCGGAGGTGGAAGGGGTCCCTCATGCCGATGGGCATCAATCCTTAATCTCGACGGCTTGACCATGTTCCTTGTCGGAACCAGCACCGGTCTCTATTCGACGTTCGAACTCAACGGCACTTCTACCGTCTGGACTCAGGAAGGGTCAACCACAATTGGTGATGACGTTGTAGACATGATAGATACACGGCACTCCGATGGAATGATCGTCGCTGCGACCCACGCGAACGGGATTTTCTCCTCCAACGTGACGGGGCTCGGTGATGGCACAGGCCTGCCCAACAACGTCATCTACGAGGCCCCTCCCAACAACGGATGGATCCTCGCTAACAGAATCACCGCTCCCTCCAAGAACGTTCTGATTACCAGTCTCGACTATTTTATTGTGGGAGATGCAAGTACTGGAAATGGGACATTCTACCCCGTCATTTACGCAACCGGTGGCACGCCCGGCCGGCCTGCTGCGGCGCCATTGTACACTGGAGCAGCATTCACACCCACCGTAGGGTGGAACAGCATCGATGTTTCCTCTGCCAATATCACACTCCTTTCTACACCGAGCGCCGACTTCTTTGTCGGAGCGAAGTATGACGGAACGAATCAGCCTGAAATCGGGAACGGCTCCGTCTCTAATGGCCGCGGCTGGGAATACGATCCCACCGCACCCAGTTGGACACCGCTCGATTCGTTAGCATCCCCTATCCCGGCGACCCTCTTCATCCGCGCCACCATCTCGACGTTGACCGGCGTAAGGTCCATAGGTGGCTCACTGCCTCGTGTTTTTTCGCTGGAACAGAGTTATCCCAACCCGTTCAATCCTGAGGCAACAATTGAATTCGCGCTGCCGCATCCGGCTGTTGTAACTCTTAGAGTTTTTGATGCACTCGGCCGGGAGATTAGCACACTCGTCAACCGAGACCATTATTCCGCGGGGAGGTATAGCGCAAAGTTTAATGGTGCGAACCTGACCAGTGGGGTATACTTCTATCAGATCACGGCAAGCGAATCAGGGCCGGGCGGTCAGACTTATGAGAAGGTGAAAAAGATGTTGCTCATCAGGTAAGTCTGTCGCCGTATCTTGTGAACCCCAATGGATACCGGTTCAGGCAAATGATTTTCCGAGTGATCACTCTATTAATGATCGTGCGCTGTAGCGTCGCCGCCCAGGATCACACCACGGTCGAAGAACGCATCCGCGCCTTCGCGGCAGATTTCGGGGGGCGGGTTGGCGTCGCCGCAAAGAACGTGGCGACGGGAGAGGAAATCCGGGTTAACGCTGACTCTCTTTTTCCTACAGCAAGCGTGATCAAACTGCCGGTCCTCGTGGAACTGTTCTATCTCCTCCATCAGAAGCCCGAGTTGGGCGACAAACCCGTTCAGTTGATCGACAGTGTCAAGAAACCAGGTTCAGGCATCCTGCAATATCTTCACGGCGGCCAGAGCCTGAAGCTGATTGACGTCGCCACGCTCATGATTATTTTGAGCGACAACACGGCGACGAACTACGTCATCGATCAATTCGGAACTCAGCATGACGAGAAACTGGAGGCGGTTAGCAGCAGAATGAGAGAGCTGGGCCTCGCTCACACGAAATTACTCAACAAAGTCTATTCGTTTGCGACGAAGAAGAAGACCGAGGAGGCGCGGCGCTTCGGCCTCGGTGTAAGCTGCCCGGATGACATGGTTAAGCTGCTGGAAAAGATCGCCCGGCGGGAGCTCCTGGACTCCTCCACTTCCGACTCGATCATCGCAATCATGCGCAATCAACAGGACATCACCCAGGCGGCCCGGCTGCTTCCGTTTTCAGAGGATACCACCCTCTGGATAGCCGACAAGACCGGATCCGTCGATGCAGTGAAAAACGATGTGGGGGTGGTCGGTAACGCGAAAGGGCGGTACGTCTATGCGATTTTCTGCGACCAATCGAAAGACCCCGGAGAGCAAGTCGATAACCGAGCGACCCTCGCCGTGGCCCGATTATCGCGGTTGATCTACGATCATTTCTTGAAATAGTGATGAATAGGATCCGCCGTGATGGTCCGAGATGACACTCCTTCCTCTTATTATCCTCTGCGCGATTGCCCTCCCGGCCAGCCTCGCATGATCGGGACTTCTGCCCAGGGCATCTTCCCCGCCGCGACGGGCAACCCCCCAAGCGTGTAACTCAATGATTAATCCCACCATTTTGAGCCCTGCCCCCAGACTAGCTATTACCCCGAATTGGACAAGTTTCCTTTTTTGACTTGCACGCTTGTGGTCCAAGTTGAATGAGGAGAACCTGTTCATCTTTGTCAAGTGGCTACTGCGCTTTTGTGATTAAGATGGCTGATGAAGTCATCTGGGGTAAGGTCATCGCCGATGCGACGTTAATTTGACCACGGACGTGCCAGCCAAGAATTAAATAGATTTATTAAATTGTGCGGCGTTCGCAAGATTTAAATGCGGCCGGAAATTAGTCAGAATACGAATAGTGAGGAATAACATGCTAAGGAAAGACTATTCTGGTTGGTCTAGGGAGGACTTGGTGCGAGAGATAAAGAAGCTTGAAAAGAGCAAAGGGTATGGTATCGTCTGGGAAGACAAACCAGAATCAGTGGCTGAATTGTGCAAGGAAAAGCTTCCTGTTCTCACTGAAGATAAGACCAAAGCGATTGAGACTGATGGTAAGAAGCCTGTGAATATCCTTATCGAGGGAGATAATTACCATGCCCTCTCAGTCTTGAGTTATACTCACAAAGAGAAGATTGATGTCATTTACATCGATCCTCCCTACAACACTGGTTCCAAAGATTGGAAGTATAACAATGATTTTGTTGATGATCTAGATACATGGAGACATAGTAAATGGCTCTCTTTTATGGAAAAGCGACTTAAGCTAGCGAAACATTTATTGAAAAGAAGTGGGGTGTTAATTTGTACAATTGACGAGAATGAACATGCTGCATTAGGGTTGTTATTGCAGGAACTATTCCCAGACAAAGAAATAGTATGTGTTACGATCATACATAATCCTGGAGGAATCCAAGGAAACAATTTCTCTTACTGTCATGAGTACGCATATTTTGTCCATCCAACGGGTGGAACGTATATTTCAAAAATTAAGAGAGACGATGTGGCGCCTATGCCACTTCGAGATTGGGGTAAAGAAAGTTCAAAAAGAGAAGCGGCGAGAACCTGTTTTTATCCGATCTTCGTTAAGGATGAGAAAGTAATTGGTTTTGGCGACGTTTGCCCTGAGGATTTTCATCCTAAAAAATCTAACATACTTCAAAAAGATGGCAGTATCGCAATCTATCCAGTCGATAGCAATGGCGTAGAGAGAAAGTGGAGGTTCTCTCGACTGAGTGTTGATGAAATAAAGGAGGAATTGATTTGCCAAACAATTAAGAACGAATTGGTTATCGTTCGTGGCAAAACAGACTATCGTTGGAAAACAGTTTGGACAGATACAAAGTATAATGCAAATGTCTATGGAACGAAGCTTCTTAATAGCATAATAAGAGCCAAGTTTCCATTTCCAAAATCGCTTTATGCCGTGATGGACTGCGTAAAAGCTGTAATTCACGATAAGAATAATTCAATAGTCTTAGACTTCTTTGCGGGCTCTGGAACAACAGGCCATGCAGTAATGATGCTGAATAAGCAGGACAAAGGAAATAGGAGATTTATTCTTTGCACGAATAATGAAAATAGAATTGCTGATGAGATCTGTTATCCGAGGGTAAAAAGAGTGATTGAGGGGCACAGAGATCATCCGGACATTACGAAAATCGACGCAAACCTTAGGTATTATAGGACAGAATTCGTCGATGCAGCTCCCACTGATCGGAATAAGAAGCGACTCGTGGATAAATCCACTGAGATGCTATGTTTGAAGGAAGACTGTCATGATTTATTGAAGAAGGGGGACGGTTTCAGAATTTATGGCAATCTCACTGGGAAGTTATTAAGCATCGTATATGACGATGATGCTATTGGAGCATGTAGGAGAGAAATCAAGAAGATGAACAAGAAGTTCATTGTATATGTCTTCTCTCTCGACGAGAGCGCGAGAGAAGAGGAGTTTGAGGACCTTGAAACACTTGTCGAGCTTAAGCCCATTCCTGCTGTAATCATGAATGTGTACAAGCGGATTTTCAAATGATGGAGCTGAGGAAATACCAAAAGGAAGCAGTCTCGCGTCTGAAAGAGGGGGTAAACAGACTCTTGACGTCAGCGGAGAGGGAGATCTGTATCTTTCAAGCTCCAACGGGAAGTGGCAAGACTTTTATTATGTCTGAATTACTAAGAGCACTTGCGAAAGATAGAAAAGATGAAAAGAAACTCTCTTTCATCTGGATATCAGTGAGAATGTTGCATGAGCAAAGCAAGGAAAAACTTGAGAATTACTACGAGAATGAAAGGTTGATCCAGTGCTCATATTATGAGGACCTCGAAGACAAGCAGATAAGTGAAAACGAGATTCTATTTATAAATTGGCATAGCATTAACAAGAAAGACATTAACATTTATGTTCGGGAGAACGAGCAAGACAATAACCTAAACAGCATAATCGAGCGCACAAAAGAGGAAGGCAGAGACATAATTCTCATAATTGATGAAAGCCACCACACCGCAAGTTCCGAGAAGTCAAGAGAGTTGATTGAGGTCATCGGTCCGAAAGTAACCATCGAAGTTTCTGCTACTCCTCATCTAAAGGAGAGCATGGATGATTTCGTGAAGGTAAATTTGGCTGATGTAAAAGCGGAAGAGATGATTAAGTCGGAGATCTCAGTAAATCCTGAGTTCTTGGAGGTGAAGGTCGGAAGGAGGAGCTCTGACGAGCTAGTTATCGGAGAGGCCTTGACGAAGAGGGAAGTGATCGCAAGGCACTACAAGGAAGAAGGGAGTGACGTGAATCCGCTTGTCCTAGTTCAGTTACCAGACCAAAAAGGCGATCTGGTCAACAAGAAAGACTATGTCCTGAAACTCCTGAAAGACAAATTCAAGATAACCGAGGAAAACGCAAAACTTGCTGTCTGGTTGTCTGAAGAGAAAACTGAATCATTATTGAATATCGAAAAGAATGATAATAGCGTCGAGGTGTTGGTGTTCAAGCAAGCTCCTGCTTTAGGATGGGATTGTCCCAGAGCATGTATTCTTGTCTTATTTCGGGAATCAACGAGTTTCAGATTCACAATACAAACCATCGGGAGAATCATGAGAATGCCCGAGTGGAAGTATTACAATGAGGCAGAATTGAACAGGGGTTTTGTCTTTACAAATCATCCGAATATCGAGATAACAGAAGACTATGCTCGCGATTACGTTTCAATCTACGAGGCGAAACGAGATGATGAACTATACAGGGAAATTGGGATTCCGTCGATATACCTCAGGAGGCAGCGTGAGAGAACAAGGCTCTCTGGAAAATTCTCTGAAATATTCATGCAGATTGCCGAGGCCAGAGATCTCAAGAAGAAGTTAATTTTCTATCCTTCAAGGATTGTACGACCGTTGATCGCTGATGGGCGTATTACCAATATAGATAAGAAAGGGGAAATTGAACATAAGGGAACGCTTGATGTTGATCTAAATCCCGTAGAGCTGCAGCAAGCATTTGATACATTCATATCGCAAAACTGTACTCCTTTTGCTCCGGCAGATTCGAGCGATAGGATGAAGAGTGCAATCTACAATTTCTCTTCGAAGAAATTGAAACTGAAGAAATATGATCCGCACGTGCAAAGAATAGTCCTAGGAAAAGAGAATGTCCAGTCGTTTGTCGATGTCATAAATTTGGCGAAGGAACGATTCAAGGAAGAAGTAATCGAGAAACTGGCCGAGAAACGAGAGTTGCAAGAAACTCCGAAATGGGAAGTCCCGTCTCTTATAAGTTACAACAGTAGATACAGCAAAGTGGAGAGAGACAAGTCCATTATGAAGCCGTTCTATACTCGACAAGCGAGTGATCCCGAAATGCAGTTCCAGGAGTTCCTGCAAGAGTCAAAAAAGGTAAAGTGGTGGTTCAAGAATGGGGAGAACGAGGAAAAATACTTCGCGGTTCTCTATAAAGACGAGGGTGGTTATGAAAGAGCGTTCTACGTTGATTTTCTCATTCAATTTGTGGATGGGTCTCTTGGATTGTTTGATACCAAAAGTGGCATAACCGCGAAGGAGGCGAAAGAGAAGGCAGAGGGATTACAAGAATACATTGCAACGCAGAATAAGAAAGGGTCCAGGCTTTGGGGGGGCATTGTTATCAATGTGAAGGGCAGTTGGAGGTATAACGACGCCAAGTCGTACGCCTATGATGAGAAAACTTTGAAGGATTGGAAGGTGCTTGAAATCTAGCGATACCACCAATACTAGACTACGAAAAGGTTGGGAACCCCACGGTGATATCGTTAACGGGCGCAATAAGAGAGGGCTGACAGCTCAGTTATGGGTGAACAACGCTTGCTGACCGTTCGAATGCGTTGACTCTCAAGATGGGAATGGATAGCTTGATGGAAATCTGTTGCGATTAGGGTAGGATCACGTATCTTCTAGAAATATGCATTATCCTCAATCAGACTTGGATCGTGATGAAGCATGGATCAAGCACTTAAGTTTGTCCCCCTGATATTGACCGGAACAGCAGCCATTGGGGGTTTTATCTACTGGCACTTCAAAACCTTATACGGTTTGAAGGATGAAATCCATCGTATCGAGATACAGGTAAAGGACCTCGACAAGAAGGTGGCGTTGCAAAAACAAACCACAGACAAACTTGCTGAACTCTATCCCCTCCTTACCAAGATATTTGATATGCTCCAGGCAAAAGGACAAATATGATCGACTCGATGGATTATAGAAGATTGTCCGAGCTTGGCGAGAGAGTTAAAGGCGGAATTGCGACTAAGGTAGAGAAAGATGAATTCATGGAGTTGCTGCACAATAACGGTTCCATAACAGACAGGCAATACCAGGAGTATCAGAACAACCAGAATATGGAAGAGATATTGAATGCGGCCCTCGCGATAGGGGCGATAATCCTCATCGCTTATCTTTTGAAAGAAATACTCGGCACAAAGTAAATACTGCTCTGACAAGACACCGTTTTGCGACCAAGTCTCGGAGAACTACGACCCTGCAAAAGAGTACTTACAGGAACAAAATTACCTTGCCCAAAGAAAGATCCGATCATTAAAACAATCTCTGTGAATCACACACGTGAACAATTGTGTATACTGTGGACGGATCCAAAAACTCACGAAGGAACATTTGCTGCCCAGCTGCATCATTAAGAGGACTTCTCAACAGGATGTGCAATATCTGGAACGAGCGCAGAAGATTATCGATGCCGAGGCTCAGATAAAGGATGTCTGTGCAGAATGTAACAACAGATCTCTCTCTGCACTCGATTCATACGTGTCAAGGGCCACTAGGATTCCCCCACTAGGGCCAAAATGATTCCCCCAGGTGGGGCCAGAAGTATTCCCCCACCAGGGCCAGAAGTATTCCCCCACCCCTGTTGCAGATCTCAGCAC
>JACXTT010013348.1_pt1 | contig 10831 bp, 12 predicted proteins | sample 9270951 | NCBI WGS metagenome assembly JACXTT01 (sample SAMN15532306, study PRJNA645909) | rock metagenome | isolation source: weathered quartz diorite | place: Puerto Rico | collected 2017-06-21
GAGGCCGGATCGCCACTCTCTCCGCCCGCCAGAATGCTTTTGGCACGCACCTTCGGCCCGAACTCCACCACCGCCACAAAGCTGTTGCCGCGGTCGCCATAAATCCGTTTCGTGCTCTGTCTGGCCGACATGCCGAACGAGGCCAGCGAACCCCAGGTGGCCGAAGCGAACGGCACCGGCCAGCTTGGCTTGCTATCGTCATATTTCTGCTCGACGTCGCCGCTCAATCGCTGGAAGCGGTTGATATCGCCCCAGGCCGTCTGCCACGAACCGAAATCCGCCGTCAACTTCGCCGTGGCGCGCACCAGCGCCTGCAAGCGCTCCGTCGCGCCGATGTCGCCGATGATGTAATCGGCCACGGGAATCTCCTTCGCCCGCGCAGCCGGCGCCGCGGCTGCCGTCATCTGCTGGCCCCAGTACACTGCCAGAGAGGTCGGCACCGAGTCGGCGGCGAAACGCAAATTCCATCCGCGCAGTGCCGCCACCGGGGCCGCCAGTTGCGTCTTCAGGGGATCGTTCGGCGCCAGCGCCTCCCAATCCGCCACCAGCTTCGGCACCAGCGGTTCGAATTCGGTCAGATAACTGTCGTAGGCGGTGGCGATCAGGCTGTCGAGGGTGAAATTGCCCTGGTCTTTCAAGACTTTGACCGCATGCACGCCGCGCGCGTTTTCCGGCAGCGCCCACATATACTTGGGAAAATCCGCCTGGCGCGGACTGGACGCGCCCGACGAAGCGAACGGCCAGTTATTCGTGTTGAGGATGTAGCCGCTGGCGGGATTTTTCAGGGTGATGGTGTCGTCGATGGCGTGCAGCCCTTGCCACTCGGTGGCGGCCACGCTGCCGTCGACCGGGTGCGTAAAATCGGTGCGAGGATCGCGGCGCGGAATGAAATTGCCGTGAAAATAGGCGATGGTGCCGTCGGCATCCGCATACACCGTGTTGTTCGAAGAATTCGTACGCAGTTGCATGGTGTCGCGGAAAGCGGCGTAATTGGCGGCCTTGGTGCGGCTGAAGGACTGGGTCAGCGCCTTCAAAGGTTCATCCATCATCCTGACCGACACCCACTTGCCATCGAGCTTGCGCACCACCGGGCCATGATGGCTGAAATAGGCGGTGACGCTTTTATGCGCCATTCCCGCCGGGGTTTTATACGGCAAATCGATCGTCACGGCGCGCAGCGGTTTCAATGCGCCTTCATACTGGTAATAATACTTTCCCTTTTTTTCGACCACCGTTTCCAGGTATTCGTCGATCACATCGCCGCCGCCCGAAGTATGCATCCACCCCGCCCGCTCATTAAAACCCTGGTAGACAAAGAACTGGCCCCAGGTGACGGCGCCGTAGGCATTCAGCCCCTGCTCGCTGACCACGTGGACTTCCGGGCGAAAGTAAAAAGAGGTGTGCGGATTGATCAGCAACAGCGCATGGCCATTGGCGCTGCGCGCCGGGGCGATCGCAAAGCCGTTCGAACCGCGCGGCTCCGGGTCGAAGCCATTATCTGCAAGGACAGCGGCGACGATGTTCTGCGGCTTGCCATAAAACGCTTCCAGCTGCTTCAAATCGATGGACTCGATATCGCCGCCGATGCTGCCCTCGCTGAAAGCCAGCGCCATCCACGGCTCGAAATGGGTGATCAGTTTCGGTTTGACTTCGGGATGGCGCGCCAGATAATAATTCAGGCCATCGGCAAAACCGACCATCAATTCGCGCAGCCAGGGCGGACTTGCCGCGTATTTCGCCTGCATGGCTTCCGGCGTGATGTACAGCTTCATGCGCAAATCGCGCCAGACTTCCTTTTCGCCTTCGACTTCGGCCAGCCGCCCCATCGCATCGATGTAATTGAGCTCGATGCGGTTGAAATCATCCTCGGCCTGGGCATACAGCAAGCCGAACACGGCGTCGGCATCGCTCTTGCCGAACACGTGCGGGATGCCCCAGGTGTCGCGCAGGATAGTGACCCGCTGCGCGGTGGCTGTCCAGCGCGCCTGTTCAGTGGCGGCGACGTTTTCCGTAGTGCTGCGCTTGAAGGGGACAGCCGCGGCTGGAAGCGACAAAAAAAGCGCCGCGCCGCACGCGGCAGCGATGAGGGAACCGGCTTTGCTGCGACGTGCGATCATGTTTTATCCTAGTTGGGCTCTGAGTTCCGCATTTTCCTGCGTCAAGGCGTCGACCTTCTCGCGCAGCGCCGCGACCTGGGCGCGCAAGGCCGTCACTTCGCCGGGCGGCTCGTCTTTCGGCGGACGCGCCGCCGCTTTTTGCTCGCGCACCTGGCGCGCCGCTTCCTGCAACTGCTTCTTGCCGCCAGCGACGGCGGCGATCTGCTTTTCCGCCGGCAGGGAAGCCACGTTCGCCGCCGCATTGATCGAAATCGTGCCGGCACGCACCGCTTCCACCAACTGCGGCGCGGCCGCCTTCTGTATGCGCTCGATCTGGCTGATGGTGTTGCTCGACACCCGCGCCGCCTTGGCGACATCTTCGCGCGTATTCCACGGCGGCCCCGGATCGGCCGCCTTCGCCTCCTCGGCGGCCGGCTGCTCGCTGGCCTTGTCCGGCTCGCCCGCCTTTTGCGCCATGCGCGCCGTGACGATCTCCTTCTTGCGCAGCGCCAGCACGCCGCGCTGGAAATCCGACACGCTGCGGCGCGCCAGGTGATTGTCGATCATCCACAACATGACGTCGTCGAGCGAAGTAAAACTGCTGTTCTGCACCGTTTTAAAGGGGATGTCATGGCGGCGGCAAATTTCGTAGCGATTATGGCCGTCGATCAACACCTCGCCCCACAGCACCAGCGCATCGCGGCAACCTTCGGCCAGCAGGCTGCGCTCGAGGGCGGCTTGTTCGATTGCAGTGAGCGGGTCGATAAACGCGCGCAGTTCTTCGTTGATGGTGATATTCAAATCTGGTCCTCGGGATGCGGTGGTACGGGTCAGTGCGGCGCGCGCCGAAACGGTTCGCGGCGCCGCCCCGAATGCTACACCATCGGCCCGGCCAATTGCAGGGCGGCGATGCTCCCGCCACATTGACAGGCTGGCATCCTTCCAGCCCCTTGTGCTAAACTACGGCCCGCTGCCCGGATGGTGAAACTGGTAGACACCCGAGACTTAAAATCTCGTGCTCGCAAGGGCGTGCCGGTTCGATTCCGGCTCCGGGCACCAAGCGCAATCAGCACTAAAGAACACTAAAGGCCATTTTCCCTATGAAACACAGGGCAAATGGCCTTTTTTACGTCTAGCGGTTTTGCGCAAAGGCACACTAAAAAACACCATTTACTGATACGCTCTACGAACAAATTACGAACCAACTACGGATGAACAAACATGGCAACAATACGCAAGGTTGCGACTGCCACCGGGCCGCGATACCGAATCCAGATCGCGATCGTTGGCCATCCCAGGGAATCGGCGACTAGGACGACGAAGGCTGAGGCTGTTGCGTACGCAGCTGCGCGCGAGACGGAGATCCGCCGCGGGATTGCTACCGGCATTCAACAGGGTCGCACCGTTGATGAAGCGTTCCGGCGATATGAGCTTGATGTCTCCGCCCACAAGCGGGGCAAGCGATGGGAAACTATCCGGTTGCATGCCATCGGCCGCATGACAATCGACGCCGTGCGGCTCAGCGACATGCAGCTGGTCGACGTAACATCTGATCTCCTGGGGCGCCTTCGGGACCAGCGTATGCGCGTCGACAAGGTCAAGGGCTCGACCGTCAACCGCGAGTTGAATCTGCTATCCCACGTTTTTTCTACGGCCGTTACCGAATGGAAGTGGTTGGCACAGTCCCCCACTACGGATGTTCGCCGGCCGAAGTCTGAGGAATCACGCGATCGCCTACCAACGGACGACGAGATAGAACGGATCTGCTATGCACTGGGATTCGATTTGGGGGGCTCCGAAGCCGTTGAAACGAAGAGCCAGGCCGTGGCTGTAATGCTGCTCTTCGCCATCGAAACGGCGGTGCGGTCTGGCGAAGCATGCTCGCTAACACGCGCCTGGCTAAGCGACAACGTTATGCGTATCCCGGCGGCCGTCGCCAAGAATCAAACTAAACGCGATGTACCGCTTTCAAAGCGAGCCATTGAGCTTCTTTCCCTTCTCCCGCCGCTGGCACCAGACGAAGCGATGTTTGGCGTATCAGACCGGTCCCGTGACGCATTGTTCCGCAAGGCGACGAAAAAAGCGCTCGTAAAGGGCCTGACTTTTCATGATAGCCGGCATTTGGCAATCACACGGCTCTCAAAAAAGTTAGGGATTCTCGCACTTGCTAGAATGGTCGGTCACCGCGATCTTCGTCAGTTGCAGGTTTACTACAATGAATCCGCTAAAGAGCTCGCGCCGTTTTTGGATTAGCGGAAAGGGGCATAGGTTTCCGAATTGAAAAATTCCTATACAAAGGAACTTACATATAAGAGCGCGCATAGAACAATAGCTGTGATTTTTTCATATTATGTTCGCTCAATCGGGAACGCCAACAATATAATCAAGGAAGGTGCATCAATGATTGCGACTCTAAATCAACTCCGTGCATGCGCTGTAGAGTTAGAACATGCGATTCCACTCACTCACTCCGTGGAAGAACTCGATTCTCTTTTAAGATTTTTTATGAGGCATTATGAACTTTTGGCGCTCCCGAGAACTGAAGATCACATTTGGCATAGAGTTGTCAAATGCGATGATACGGCGGGATTCGATAATTTATCGCGCCTAATTTATCATCCAACCGGCGCGGTTTCAGCGGGACGATGTAACATCCCTGGTGATAAGGTTCTATATGGCGCTTGGAACAAAACTACTGCAATCGAAGAAATAGTCCCACGAATTGGCGATACTGTACAGTTTATACGTTACCGCCCTAGGAGGTCAGTCGAGTTTTTCGCATCGCAAGTTGGTGCCTACGAGTCGTACTACAGAACAGGAAGAGTGTTCCTCTACGCCGCAGCCGAACGGGCAATGGATGAAATGCTCTCGAAAAACCAGGACCGGTTTCTCCATAACTTATATATTGATTCGGTTCTGACAAAATTTTTCCGATTCCCAACAAACAAGTATTATTTTATTACCGCGCGAATTGCAAATATTCTTCACTCTGCGGTGAATAGTGGATTTATGTATCCTAGTGTTCGGCATGCTCAAGGACTTAATCTATCAATCGGGTCGGAAATCTTCGACACGCATTTCGAAATCATCGACACCTCGGTTGAGAAAATATCATTTTACGAATATGGTATCGTTTTAACTGAGGAAAAAAAATATTCCGCAAGCTTTGACGCCGAAGGAAATATCGATTGGACGGGCAGAAAAAGAATCAAATATCGACGTTCGCAAATGACGGGTGATCAAGAAGAAATTTACACTCCCGGGTGGCGGAAGCGTTAAAATTTTATAGTGTGCATGCCAGTGGTGACTGGTGATTGCAGCGGGTCATATGGGGCGACAGTTTAGGACCGCTATAAGACGGAACTGAATGACAGAGTTTTACACACGAAATTACACAGGGGGCGGCGCACTAATATCAAGCCTGCATTGCTCATCGATGCAGGGCTCACCCTTCAAATCATTGCGCAGGGCATCAAGCAGCATCCCCGGACCGCCGCCGAGGCTCATGCCGCGTTGCAACTGGTCGACACGCAGTACGATAGCCCTTAGGCGCTTGATCTCCCAAAGGAGTGCAAGAATGTCGTCCGGGTCGCGCCGAACGCCAATATCGTGGAGCTGCTTTTGAGTAAGCGCCGGGCGAAACGTCATCTGGTTCAGAAAATCACTGTATAAAACAACAGTGTACCATCAAGCCATTTGCAGACGTCTGCAATGCGCCTACTGTAACGGCGGGCTCTGCGGCCAGGCCTCAATCAAGGTGCGCTTTTCGGAGTTGAGGCGCTCAGCTTCTTCTGCCACTGCTCCGCGTCTTCCTTGGCACTCTGCAAGAAGGTCCCCGTAGGTGCGGGTGACCGCACGTAGGGCATCGGTGGAATAGTCGGGCATGCCGCTGTTGATTTTGGTAACGGCGTCTCGCATGCCGCCAGAAGTGGTAGCAACAGTAGCGGCAAGTGTCCGAATCGTGTCTTCACGTTTTGCTCCTTGATCAACTGCAGTGTCTCGCTGGGCGACGAGTGCCGCGGTGCGTAAGCGGGCGGATTCTTTATCGTCGGCGATCTGCTTGTCCCATCTAGCCTGCACTTCAGCGCGGCCAATGTCCCGCTCGTGCTCGAGGAAGAGATGAACGCCTACCATGGCCCCGGCGGCAAGCGCACCGAGAACGATTATCTCGATGACCAGTTTGTAGGGCGTCAGGCCTGCAAAGAAATTCACGGGGCGTCAACGATGGTGATAGTCGCGCCCTGCCCTGCGTCAAGCTTGGCAAACAGCGCATCGAATGCCAGGCGGCTGCCGCTGATCCAGTCCTTTGCCGCTGCATTTCCGACGAGAATGCATCCATCCGTGTCAACATCGCTGTTTCCGGGGTGAATGCGGATGCCATCGAACCCAGGGACGCCGACCAGAAGCGGCAGGCGGCGCTTGAAGCGCGCCGATTCGGTGATGACCACTTTGTACCGCCCGGCCGGAATGGCGGTCTCGTGCGCGATTTTGGCAGGCCTCACGACGTCTTCCAACGTCCAGCACTCAAACGCGCCGTCGATCAGCAGACGGCCGATGGTGGATTTGGCGCTCGACTTGTTGCGAATGAGTTGTAGGTTCATGGTGCTCCTTCCGAACTTCCAGTACGACGATCGATTTGAGAAATGCCTGCGGACAGGATTCGCTCAAGCACCCGCGCATTTCCATACCCGGCAATCAAGATGGCCAGAGCGGCCTTGAACGGCGTGATCTCCCAGGCGGCGCACGCGAAGAAGGCGGCCAGGCCAGCAACCAGGGAGAGCGCCATATCACTGAGCACCACAATCCAGAGGTTTTCGATCTTCACGCGGGTGCTCGAGATCTTCGCCAGAGTAGCGCCGGCGCCGCCGGTGATAGCGATGCCAACAGCGGCCATCACGGCACCCAACGGAATCAAGGATAGATCGGTCACGAAGGTGGCCTGCGCCGCCATGGCGCTCATTGAAAACGAAAGAGCTAGCAGCACCCAGCAGAGTCTCAATAGTTGTTTGCTGTCTGGCATTTCGCATCTTTCAGGCGTTGGTGTGCGTCGAGGAAGGCAGCAAGCATGATCATGCCGGCGTTCCAAAGGTAGTAAAGGACCAGGCCAGTCGATCGGCCTTGTGCGAAGGAAATATAAATCTGGGTAAGGAAGCAAAATGCCATCCCAACCAGGATGAAGTGACGCTGTCTGAGCGCGACCCGCCAGTGCCAGCGCGCGGGCAGGAGGTCATTGACGACAGCGTCGACCACAGCGCACGCACCCAGCAGCATGAGCATCCAGATCAAGGCGGCGCCGTCCCAAGTTGACGCCACTGTCGAAATCAACGAGCGCTGATCGGTCATTGCGATGTACCAGCTGACGCACGCGTTTCCGCCCATGTACACACGAAAAACGGACCCTGACCGTTGCGCGAAAATCTCGCGGCGGGAGCTCATGCGTGCTTTTGCACCGAACTTGTGGGAAAGCGAATATTCATGGCCGAGTCCTCGATTGCCGTTAGCATTGGCACGAGTTTACTAATTGCGGGCATCTCAAAATAGGGCAAAATGAGACGCGCCCGCAGTGCTACATCGATACCCACTCGGCTTCAGTGCCGTGCGTCGGGAAGTTTGCACGCCGGATTGCTGCTGTCGACGTCAGCGCGCCGTACATTTGGTGATCACGTTCCCGGGCCGGATACGCAGAGCCCGGGTAGACGCTAACAATCTGAGGGATCTCAGTCCCATTTGCCCGCTGAATCTCCCAGAAAGTCGCCCGGTCGTTCTCGGACATCTGGCTGAGTGCAACGCGCAAGGTCTTGAACTTTGTTCCTTTGATGAAGCGGAGCCCGCCGGCGCCATCACGGAAACTCTCACCGGTTCCGCCTGGCGTAAGGCCAAGCCCGTAGTCGGGTGATTCCGACGGTACCCACACAGCGCCGGCGAAGATGTCCGCAACCTCGATGTAGCCCTGCAGATTGTCCGGGTCGCTGAGCAACACCTCGAAACGCCGCGGCGCGTGATTCGACATCCATGCTCGAGCGTGGGCGCCGCCGCCGTATGCATAGGCACTCGCCCACTGCGCCGCAGTCCAGTTACCTCTTGCCGGCACATCCGACCACGGCCTCGCAAACTGAATGCCAGTATCCTGGAGCTGGGCGCCGGCGCTGCCGGTCGCGTCAGAAAATGTCAGTACACGCATAGTCGCAGTGGGAGACAGGTTGCAGCGTGGAAGATGTACAGCTCCGATCGTTTCCGGCTTGCTAAAGACGCCCACGATTTTCATCGTCGCACCTGGTGCGCGGCAGACGTTCGACGCTTTGTCGTTCTGCAGGGCGGTCGCCGACATGCCTGGCGCCAGTGGCGTCACGGTTAGGACGGCTCGTCGGGCGGCGTTGTCCGCCATGATTGCAAGAATGTTCATGATTATCCTAATAAGGCCATGTGATGGCGGCGACAAGCGCGATCGCTTCGCCTTCAGAAACAGTTTCGCTCGATTCAATGGCGAGGATTTGGTCTCTCAGCAGCCGCGCCGTAGTGTAGATCTGAGAGTTTCGATTTGCCAGGGTCAGGCCGACCGCGATCATCTGGTTTGCGTCAAGGGTCACGACCGAATTATCGAACAGCGTAAACTCCTCAGCGTAAGGAAGGCCGGCGCTCTGGCTCATAAAGGCCGCCACGGCGGCGCCAGTGATGTTCTGCACATTTGCGTCGAACTTTAAGCCGGCCGAGAAGAAGGGTTCCGCCAATTTCGCCTCGCGCTGGAACTTGACGCGCGACCAGACCCGTTCCTTCGCATTCTCCAGCGTCTGCATCTGGTCGATCACCAGGATGCCGCCGGCGAATGGTGTGCCGCTGGCGGCGCCAACGAGCCAGTTCTCGACGTGATCCTGGACCTGAGCTGCCATATCGCTCAAAGGCACTTGGTAACGCTCGGCCCAAGTGTGACTTGCCCCGGCGAGGTATGCGGCTTCACTGGCAAAGCTCACGACTTCGGCCGTGCCCATGGTAAAAGGCGGGAACGAGGTCAACTGCTTGACGCGATGAAAGGTGGTCGGCGCATGGTTTGGGGGGATGTAGTCGATGACAATCATTTTTTCCTCTAGTCGTACATGGAGCGGTCAATGGCGAGGAGCTGGATGGCGTCACCATTTCCCTTATAGATGTGGTCGTAATTCGAGCTGCTGCCATCCGCGGGGTGCAGCTCTTCCTCGATGGAAAACATCTTGGTCTGAATCTGGCCGCCATAATTTCGAAACAATGCGTTTGCCCGAAATTGTCCATACGCGTCAAATCGAGTACCCCAATCTCGAAATATCTCGACGTAGGGGATGTTGATCGCGCAATTTATTGGGAACCCGAGATTGAAGCCGCGCGTACTGCCTATCGGATAGTTGGTACCCTTGGTGCCGACGGACATATCCACACTCACAACACCACTTTTTTGCAGGTTCAAATGAAAGTTTCCGCTGTCATACACGAGCGTACCCGCGTTGTCTTTCCAGAGACGCATTCCATGGCCGTTGTTCGAGTAGGTCACGTAATCCAGGGCAAAGATGTAGACGACTGGCGCGATGAATGGCTGACCATTCTGGTACGCGATAAACGCACCATTCCCAAAAACCTCATGGCCTTGATCGGGAATGGAACAAAACCCGATGTAAGGCCGGCCAATCAGCCACTCCGGGATCAACCACCGAAACAATCGGAGATTCCAACCTGGCTGAGTCGTCGGCATGTCGAATTGATCCTGCGTCGCCATATCGACACGGAGCACCAACTGCGGCACGATCTTATTGTTATCGAGAAGCGCAGCAAGGCCCTTGTTAAAAAACTTGACGCCGGAGGTCATAGCACGAAGATCGCAAATTTAGTGTTGAGGTTATTCGGGTCCAACACCCACCAGTCGGGCGTAGGGGAACCTTGCGTTTGCAGGTAGGGATAGCCGTTGCCGTCGATCCCCTGCTGCCATGGGTGATTGCCCCCATAGATGACTAGTGCGTAAACGTTGCGCCCCGCAAGGTCATAAAACGTGCGGCGATCTGTAACGTTGGGGTCGCGATTGCTGAACTCCTGCAGACTATGAAACAGGCCACCCAGGCCGTCGGGAGTGATGTTGGGCTTGAGCGACGGGCCGACGAAGGTATTGATCCCATTCATTCAAACGCCCCGATCTGCATGATCACGTTGTTGTAGGCGTCATACTGGTAGAACTTGTTGTCGCGAAGGCGCAGACGCTCACCATAGGTCGCGGTCTGCAAATCGCCGATGACGCCAGTGATAGCGGATAAATTGTCGACCGCAATGTGGTAGGCCTTGATACCCCCATTGACCACCAGCGACGAGTCGGACATTCGAGTAATGCTGAGGCCGCCAAACTCAATATAACCAGCAGCCACTTGCACGCACAGGCGTACCTGCGCGCGGCTCTGTTGGGTCGTTGAGTTCATCGTGAAGAAATCGGTGTAGGTGTAGATCCCCTTGGGCGATCCGGTATCGAACAGGACGGGCATGCCGCCTTGGTTGGCCGCAAAGCTGTAACCGCGCCCTGGCTGATTTGCGGTGTACCAGGCCTGCGATGGCAAATGAATAATTGGCGAGAATTGCCCTTGAAAGTCGGCCGAAATGAACACCTGGTATTCGATGCGATAAGTCGCTCCCGGCGTCATCGGGAAAAATTCGCTGAAGCTGTCGCTATAGTTGAAATTGCGGTAATCGAAAAACAGCGTCCGACGCGACTTCCATGGAGACCCCGC
>JACXTT010013349.1_pt1 | contig 10830 bp, 10 predicted proteins | sample 9270951 | NCBI WGS metagenome assembly JACXTT01 (sample SAMN15532306, study PRJNA645909) | rock metagenome | isolation source: weathered quartz diorite | place: Puerto Rico | collected 2017-06-21
AGCCGGAGTGCGACCTCGACCTCGCCATCGACATTACGCTCGCCATTTACGCCGGTTATGTTTCAGCGGACCGCAAGGGCGCCGAAGTGGAAGTTCCGCGCATCGGATAACACAGTCATGCCTCCAGCGAAAGTCGTGCAGGACACCTTCGAGCACCTCGCGGAATCGCTGATCGCGTTCCAGGCCGATTACGAAGCCATCTCACCTGGCGACAAAGCCGCGCAAATGGCGGTTCGCCGACTTGTGATCGAAGCAAAGACAAAAGCCCGCTGGGCCGCGCGCCGTACGAAGAGCGAGACCAAGCGGGCTCAAAAGCTGGAAATGGCGGATTGGATGCTCACATGGCTCGAGAATCCGCCAATCTTCGAGACATGGGTCCAGCTGAGGCTTCGCGCGAAAGCGGCAGAAGCGGGAAGCAGTACTACTACTACTTCCGAGCCGTAACGCTGATTTCGATCTTGGACGTGCCGACCAGCTTCGCCACACCAACCGTCGCGCGGACCGGCCGAGGTTCCCTGAAGATCGTCGTGTAGACCGCGTTCATGCGAGGAAATAGTTCCATATCAGTGAGATAGACGGTGACCGCAACGACGTCGGAATAGTCCATGTCGGCAGCCTTCAGAATGACGCCGACATTGGCGAGTGTGGACTTCACTTCGTCTTCGAACGTGTCGGGCAGCTTACCTGTTTTGAGATCGTTGCCAGTCTGGCCCGCGACATAGAGGGTGCCGTCCGCCAGGATTCCAGGGCTGAATGGGCGTCCGGTGGGCATTTCTTTTGGTTGGATCACCTTCTTTTCGCCAAAACATAGCGAGGAGAAGCCGATGAGGAGGAGAGACCAGAGGAGTATACGCATACATGGCTAGTTTACACGGATCACCCTCAGGAGACTCGAGTACTATGTGGGAATCCAACCAGGACTCTATTGCCGCGTGCGAACCTGTCATCGAAGATGAGTTGTCGGAGGTGGTGCGATTGGCGCCACGGCTGGCTGAAAGTCTTCTATTGAGAGGTTTGCAGGTGAACGATAAAAAAGCCGCAAAAGACCGCAGGGGTTCCGATCGATTTCCCATCGAGCAGGAAGTGCGTTACCGCACGCTGAATTACCGCAAGGGCGCCGAAGATGGTGGTGGCATCGGCAAGACCATCAACATGAGCAGCAATGGCATTCTGTTTCAAACCGATCAAATGTTGCTGCCAGGGCGCCGTGTGGAACTCGCCGTCAACTGGCCGGCGCGGTTGAACAACAACTGCCCGCTCAAACTCGTGGCAAAAGCAAAAGTTGTGCGTTCCGACGCCAATTCGGCGGCGGTGGAGATTCTACAATACGAGTTCCGTACGCAGTCCCGCGCCTCCTTAGTAGCGGCAACGCCCGCGGTCTAAGATCCTCCTCAGGGCCGCCGGTAATCGCCCCGGCTGAAGTATTTTTCGAGCCAGCAGTATAGCGCTATGAAAAGATACCGGCTGCCCATCTCTTTGATCTTCAGCTTCGACTCGCCGGAGCGCCGGTTGCGCCAAGTGATCGGCATCACCGTCCACGAATACCCACGCACTATGGTCTTGAGCGGCAACTCGATCGTCAGGTTGAAGTGTGGCGCGAGCAATGGCCTGCATCCGTCTATTACCGTGCGCCGGTATGCCTTGAACGCGTTCGTGAAGTCGTTCATCGGTACGTGGAACAACAAGCGCAGGAACAGATTCGCCAGCCTGTTCAGATACAACTTGTGCAGCGGATAATCGATTACGCCTCCGCCCTTGATGAAGCGTGAGCCAAACACCGCATCCCAACCCTCGTTGAGCACTTCAAAGTATTTCGCGGCGTCGCGCGAATCGTCCGACTCGTCCGCCATCATCACCACTGCCGCGTCGCCCTTCATGTGGTCAAAGCCGTGGATGATCGCACGGCCAAACCCATGCGGACCCGGATTCTGCACGGGCGCGAGCGCCGGGATGCGGGCCTTGAGATCGCTCAGAATCTGCCAGGTGGAATCTGTGCTGCCGTCGTCCACAGCGATGATTTCGTGGTCAATGCCGCGCAGCCGGAGTTCCAGGTCAAGATGCTCGATCGTCGCCGCGATGCAGCCTTCTTCATTGCGGGCGGGAATCACTACCGACAGCATCTGCAGCCGGGGACGGTTTTCGGGCTCGATGGGAGGCTTCACAACGCAACGCCGCTCCGCTCCAGCCAATCCGGATGCTGCCCGGCGTGCGCCGCGATGCCGCTCAGGTTTTCGCCGATCCCGATGGCGGGCGCCCATTGAAAGTCACGTGTCGCATCCGCGTTGTCCATGATCACCCACGGGATGTCGAAGGGCCGGGGGCGAAGATCGCAGGCAACCGGGGCGCTCTGACCGAAGTGAGCGTCGCACCAGTCGTGCAATTGGCGCAGCGACATCGCATTGGCCGGACCTCCCCCGGCAGTGTAGACCCGCTGCCCACGCTTGCCGGCATCCCGCATCTGGGCGGCGAGCAGCCTCGACAAATCCTGCGGGTGAAATGCGTCGCGAACCTGCTTGCCTCCTCCGTCGAACCCGATGAACCGCAACGGCGGCCGCCGCCGCAGGTGCGCGTTGATCCAGAAGGCGAAGATGCCCTGATCCGGGGTGCCGAACTGCCCGGCCCCCGCGAGTACGCCACAACGGTTGATCCAGACCGGGAAGTCGAACGCCTCGCCGTATTCGAGCGCGATCGCCTCGCCTGCAAGCTTGGTGCTGCCGTACAACGAAACCGGCGCCTGGGTGGAGAATTCCACACCAATGCCGTTTGCGGAGACTCCATGCGGAAGGGCGGTCGATGATGTGTCGAGCGCAAAAGCGCGAGCCTCCTCGCGCAGGGGCAGGTTCACCAGAGCGGGAATCGAATACACCCGGCTACTGCTGAGCACGATCAACCCGGCGCAATGCTGTTTGCAGTACTCGAGCACATGGATCATGCTGGCCAGATTGTGTTCCAGCAATTGGCGGCTGCCACCATTGATGCCGGCGAGCACGCTCGGGTTCGCCGCCGCGTCGATCACCCAATCCACCGCGGGCAAGGCTTCCCAATCGCTCGCGCACCGGATGTCGCCGTGGAAGAAATGAACCCCGCTCGCACGCAAGCGGGCGCGGTTGGTTTCAGACCCCGGACGCATCAGGTTATCGATGCCGTATATTGTGAGGCCGCTGATTTCCGCACGCAGCGATTCCGCTAGCGCGCTGCCGGTGAAACCACAAATTCCAGTGATGAGGAGTTTCATTGCACCGGAGTTTTCGACCGAGAAAATGGCATGCGGAAGCCATTATTGTAACGAATGGTAGGGAGGTTGACTGCGCCCGGCAGGCTGCGCGAGAATCGAGAGGCTTGTTGCAAAAACTGGTCCGGTTCCGTTCGACCCCCTTCTGGCTCGCGTTCGCATGGCTGGCGTTTGGCTGCCTGCCAGGTCCGCTATTTGCCGGCGGAATCGGCTTGGATAGCAGTTGGATTTGGGCCCTGTCGCTAGCGGACGAGGCGCACATGGTCTTCGGCCAGGATGTCGGCTTCACCTACGGCCCGCTTGGATATGTCGTACTTCCGGTTTTTCCGCAAACCAATCCGGCGCACTTTCTGATCTATTGCGCAGTGATTTATGCCGTCTCCATGTTTTCCTGGCTGCGCCTGCGGCTGTCCGCTTCGGCTGCAGGCATGGGTGGAGAGCCAGCGGCCGTATCGCTGGTGCTCCTCTTCGCGGCTTGCCATCTGATGTTGACCCTCTCGGCCTGGGATCCATGGGAAATGGCGATGTGCGCGCTGGCTGCCTCGATCCTGGTCCCAAAAGAACCGGCCCCATCGAACCGGCGGCTAGACATGCTTTCCATTTGCCTGCTTGCCGTCCTGACCGGGGCGTCCCCTCTGTTGCGGCTGCATCAGGGTGTGGTCGGAATCGCGCTGCTCGGCCTGGTGCTGGTCACAAAACGCGACCGGGTCATGTGGTTCGCGGCGCCCGGCGTCGTCGCTTCGTCATTCCTTCTACTCCTGGCATGGAAAGGACAGCCGCTGTACGCGCTGCCCGGATTTCTGCGCTCGTCCATGGAAATTGTCTCCGGCTACACCGAAGCAATGGCGTTCCCCGGCCCCGTTTGGCAGGTTGCCTTGGCGCTGGCCTCGCTCGGCGCCGTGGCGGTTGTCGGCTTATGGGCCAGGAGCCCAATCTCGACTGCTGTCGCGCTGCTGCTGACCTTCATCGCATTCAAGCACGGCGTGGTCCGGCAGGACGGCCGCCTGGCGCCTTTTCACTTCAAAGCCGCGGCCGCCGTGCTGGTAGCGTGGGCGGGCTGCCGGGCCCCGGAGAAATGGCGCTATTTCGCCATATTGACGGTGGCGAACCTGATCCTCGGCTGTTTCGTCGGCGGGTCCATTCTTCCGTGGGTGCTCGACAATGCAAGGGATAGGCTTACTTTGTCGCATCCCATCCAATCTATCCGAACCTATTGGGAATTCGACAAGTTCGTCGAGTCGATTCAGACCGCACGGCCGAAACTGATGGCGGAACGGTTGATCAATCCGGAAGCCCGCGCGTTCATCGGCGACTCGAGCGTGGACATCGTGCCGAACCTGGTGGACCTGGTCCCGGCCAATCATTTCAAGTGGAACCCCAGGCCGGTGTTCCAGAGCTATTCCGTCTATACGCCCTATCTGGACGCCTGGAACGCGTCGCACTATGCCGGCCCAAAACGGCCAGACAAGCTCATTTTGCAGTGGGAATCGATTGACGGACGGAACCCGTTCTTCGACGAACCTTTCACCTGGCGGGAGATTCTAAACCGCTACCGCAGCGAGATGGATTCAAACATGGGCATGATCCTCGGGCCCGCGAATCCCGCGCCGCAGCCGCTCGCCAGCATACCGCTGGGCGATGCATTCCACGCCACGTGGGATCAATGGCTGGATGTTCCCAAGCGCACGGCGCCCGAAACGGAGTTGATCGCCGCGAGTGTCGAGACGAGGCTCAGTCTGTGGGGCCGCCTCTACACGCAGGCTTTGCGGGGCATCCCGGTCGTGATCGAAGTCGAGTACGAAAATGGCCTGATCGGCGCATACCGGACGATTCGCGCGAACCTTCCTTCGGGTCCGATCGTCAACCCGCTTCCCACTTCGCTGGAGGACGCCCGGCCGCTGCTTTCGGGCAACTGGCAGGAGGCAACTGCATGCACGGTGCGGCGGATTCGCTTTGTCACCGCAAAGCCGGAACAGTTCAGCCGCGACATCCGCGTCCAGTGGCTTCGCCTGCAAAAAAACCGCTAAACAAGGTTGGTAGCTCCTCAGGGCTGGTTACTGGCACGTTTCATGAAGGCCCAATGCGCGTCGCGAATGTCTTCGCCGGCAGCCAGCAGCTTCGACGCCCCAAGGTTTCTTTCCTCGATCGGAGCGGAGAACAGACGGTCAGCGACGCGATAGTAAACCAGACCGTTGTCCACCAGAATGATCTCGCTATCCGCCTGGTTGGTTACGATTTTGTACATGCGCTCGGTTTCCGAATCCCAAAGATGCAGAACCCCGGCCAGGAGAAGTTGGCCGCCCATGGGTATCCCCAGAGGGCCGAACCATTCGTCGCTGGTAGGACCCCGCTTGGACTCTTTGGTTCTCCACGCGGCGCGACCCGGCATTTCGTCGCTTGCGCTTTTTCTGGGTCTGATTTCTGCAATCCCAAGGTATCGCCCAAAGCCTCGCATCATCTGACCTTCCGCGCCGTTCACACGGACCCTTTTCCAGACCCTATCCCGCTTGCGCTGAACGAGAAGCAACTCCTCACCTGCCCCCTTTTCGGAGACGGCCATGACAAGCAGGTGCGAATCGTTCACCATGATACCGGAAAGGGACCAACCGAGATCAAGCCCGCGCACCAGCGCCGGCGGGACAATCGTATCCAGCGCGATTGGGCGCCCTACAAACCGTATCGTTGTGACGCCGTTGTCGTCGATCGAAACGGGCCAGCGAGAGAATTGTGTGTGAATATGCTTCAAATCGACCGCGTCGGAAATCGCGAAACTGCGATCGCAATCAACCCTGGAATCGAGTGTCATACTCTGCACCGCATTTTTGGTCAAGTCCTCTCCGGCCAAGTGCTGCTCAAACATTGCTCCGACGATAGGTACATTCACCAGCCAATCAGTGATATGCGAACGCACATCCGGGGCGGGGGGCACAGCGCAATCTTTCGCGATCAATGCTTGATTGAAGTCCACCACAACCAAGCGCGAAGGCTCCTTGGTAAGAAGTACCGCTTTGCGCAAATCGAACGAAACATGGACAGACTCGACCCCTACGTCCGGACGCGTAAGGCTTTGGACCTGCTCAATGCCGCCGTCTCCCGTAACTCGGAGAAAATCGAAGGCGTAAGCCGCATTTCCTTTGGGATTCGCCGTCCCGCTGATCAGGTGAAGTTGGGCCTGAGCGCCTGGCAACAGCACGAGCAATAGTGCAAATTCAATCAGATGACTTGGCGATGCCACCAAAGAACCCGCCACTCCTACTAGCGCCATACATCGATAGATTGATTCATAGTTGGTAGCTCCTCAGGGCTGGTTACTGGCACGTTTCATGAAGGCCCAATGCGCGTCGCGAATGTCTTCGCCAGCAGCCAGCAGCTTCGGCGCCCCAAGCTTTCTTTCCTCGATCGGAGCGGAGAACAGACGGTCAGCGACGCGATAGTAAACCAGACCGTTGTCCACCAGAATGATCTCGCTATCCGCCTGGTTGGTTACGATCTTGTACATACGCTCGGTTTCCGAGTCATAAAGATGCAGAACCCCGGCCAGGAGAAGTTGGCCGCCCATGGGCATCCCCAGAGGGCCGAACCATTCGTCGCTGGTAGGACCCCGCTTGGACTCTTTGGTTCTCCACGCGGCGCGACCCGGCATTTCGTCGCTTGCGCTTTTTCTGGGTCTAGTTTCTGCAATCCCAAGGTATCGACCAAAACCACGCACAATCTGGCCAGCCGAGTCGTTCACTCGGACCCGTTTCCAGTCCCTATTCTGCTTGCGATAGATGAGAATCAGCTTGCGCGCCCCTGTTTCAGTGACAGACAGGACAAGTAGGCGGAAATCATTCACCATGATGCTAAAACCGGACCCGTTGAGATCAAGGTCGCGCACCAGCGACGCCGGTACGACCGTTTCCAGCGCGATCGGGCGCGCTAAGAACCATGCCGTTATGACGCCATTGCTATTGATCGAAACGGGAGTGCTATAACCCTGTGTGTGAATATGCTTCAAATCGGCTGCGTCAGAAATCGCAAAACTGCGGCCGCACTCAACCGCGGAATCAAGCGTCATACTCTGCACTACATCCTTGGTCAAATCGGCCTCGCCTAAGTGCTGCTCGAACATTGCCCCCACGGTTGGTACGTTCACTAGCCACTGACTAATGAGCGACTGCATGTTCGGAACAGAGGGCACTTCGCACTCTTTCGCGACCAACGCCTGATCGAAGTCCACCACAACGAGGTGTGACGGCGCCTTCGTAAGGAGTACCGCTTTACGCAAATCGAATGAAACATGGACGGACTCGACGCCAACGTCCGGGCGCGTAAGGCTTTGAACTTGCTCAATGCTGCCGCCTCCGGCAACTCGAAGAAGATCGAAGACGTAAGCCGTGGCCCCTTTGGGATTCTCTGTGCCGCTGATCAGGTGGAGTTGGGCTTCGACTCCTGGCAACAGCACGAGTAGTATCGCGAGTTTTATCAAATGACTTGGCATGATGGCGCTCTGTGTGCAAGTCGGCAGTCGCGGCAGCGTGACGCCATCACAGACCCCGCCACACTTAGATTTCGGCCATCTCAATTGGCAACTCCGCCTTCTCGAGTTTGCCCGCGCGATTCGCAAAGCGCAGAAACCGCTGCTTCACGGGTTGATCTTCCACATAGACCTGCTCCATCGGTCCGAAAAACCGTTGGACTTCGTCCGGCAGACACGTAGGCAGATACACCCGCAGCACCCGCGGATCCCAATAGCGAAAGAGCATGTACTTGCCGCTCGGGGACTGCACACGCAGCATGGTTCGCAAATGCCGGCGCAGCGTCTTGATGCCGACATCGGCTCGGATGAAGGTTCCCCAGCTTTGGCCAAACCCGTCCTCGATCATGCGTATGGTGGACTTGTCGTCGATTTCGAGCTGAATGAGGTACGGAGCGGAACGCTGCAGCGGGATCGACAGCGAGCCTGCAAACAGGCACTCATGCTGCAGCCCCGAATAACTCACCGCGGGATAGATGCGGCGGTCGCGCCCGCCGTCGATGATCATCCACATGTCGGGGCGGTGGCCCTTGGGCCAGAATTGATTGCGAACTTGCTCGTATACGCTCATGGAAACGCGACTCTCATCATCTCACTGTAGATTGCGGAACCGCAGTATATCGACTGCATCGGTGGTCAGCAAATACATTGCCTGCGACATGGAGAGCAACTGCAACGGTCGAACCGGAGCGCTTGGAAAGCGCTGCACGGAGCCCGGAGACTTACTGGAGACCAAGGAGCCGTCGTCGAGCAGTACCACCCAGTCCAGCCGCGGGGGCCTGCGGTCTGAAACCGAAAATGCAGCCACGGATGACTTCGCATCGCGAGGCAAGCGAGAGACGCTCTTGCGCGTCACCTTCGCCTCAGGCTCGGCTGTCATCCAGTCGATCAGGACCAGCGAGAGGTTGCGCGGAGCATCGGGATCGGCAACCAGTATGGCCGCATGAGCCTGCGCGGAAGAGTCGATCCACAACGCCGGTTGTGAATCAGGCGGCAGCGTCGCGGCGGGAATCTCGACATGCTTTCCCTTACTTGCGCCGGACTCGAACAGAGTGACGGCGACATTCCCCATCCCTTGCCCCACAGTCAACGCGAAAGGTTTGTTAAGCGGCGCGGGAGCAACCGCCGCACAGGCGGCAATTGCCGGATGTTCGAGGTTCGCTTTCCAAATTGTCTGGCTGGGAGGCGGCGCCTTCTCTTCTGCTGGCAACGGCAGTTGAATCAAGAGAATCTCTTTGGCAGTGCGCACCAACACACTGGCGGCGCCATCCTTCGCCATCAGCGCGGGGTGAATGACCTCCGAACCAGCCTCTATCGCCGCAGTCGCGCGTTGCACTGGCGTATCGGTCTCCATACCGACCGCCGCGGGCGTGCGCCATCCGGTGCGAAAGTAGAAGACATCGGAACGGTCAAAGTTGGTCCAGGGTGCGATGACATCGGTTGCCTCGGGCGGCGGAACCGCCGCGGGAACCATTTTCGCGAAACGGATCTCGCCAATGCCGGGCCGCTGTTCGCGGAACATGAATTGGTACAACTTCGGTGGCTGACCGGCGAGGGCAAGCACCCGCTGCATTCCCGGCCTTTGAAAACCATCGTCCGCCATAATGCGGGCCGCGTGCAGCACCGGAGCCTCGATCATGAAAGAAACAGGCGCGGAAACCGCGCTTGCGCCAGCCCAGGAAAGTTTGGCCACCAGGGTATGCTTGCCAGGTTCCGGGAACTTCACCGCCATCTCGAGCGGCAGTTCGGACTCGTGCTCTTCGCCGGGGGCCAGTTTGACGAGTACGGGCTCTGGCGAAGGTTGACCGGGTTTCAGAGGACGCCCAAAAACGATTTTGTGTCCCTGTGGATACGAGGGCCCTTGAATCGCGTATTCGGGCTGCGTGTTGCGGCCATCCCCCGGGTCCGGGATCTCGATGGCGCTGCTGCCGGTGTTCGTCACGACCACTGTGAGAACCATGGATTCGCGAGCGATGAACCGGTCTCCACCCAGGCTGATGCTGATTTTCATCTTCTTCGAATTCCTCTCTCCCACCGCCGGCGACAAGGCCAGCAGCGCGATTACGGCGATTCTGGCGAACGCTCTTGGCCGGAGTTTCATTGCGATCTCAAGGTTTCTTGTTCGACGCGCTGGTGGTGGATATCTGGCTCTTGTCCCATCCCCGGAGCCGCAACTGGCATAGGCCGCAAAATTCGCGGGCGCCGTCTTTATAAGACATCACGCAGTTGTCCACTGTAGTGTCGTGGGCGTTGTAGCCGGACTCGCCATTCACGGGCGCCGGGTGAGGCAGAAAGAAGTGGTGTCCAAACTCGTGCGCGGCCGTGATGTCCGGATCGCTGGCCGCAAACCCGACCGCAACCGAAGCGGTCGGATCCATCAGCGAAAGAAATCCGCAACGGTTGCGGTCCGCAGCAGGAAAATCGGCCGCCATTCCATCTGTCAGATCACTTCCTGCGGCGAAGGCGGACTCCATCAGATTGTGCGTGTATTGGACCTGAAAAATATTCGCTCCCTCGGCGTCGGTCCGAAATTTGGCGTTGAAAACTGCGATTAGAGCTTCGATCCCGAGATCCTGGGCTCGATTGGCGTAATCCACATCCGTGGAAACATTGTTCGTGGCCATCCAGGAGTTCGCCTGCGAGAGGCTTTTGCCGGTAGCCGCGCGCAATGCCGTTCGAAAATCGCGCCGGTTTCTGATCTGCACTCCGTTTGCGCCGGAAGCGTGCTGATCGACCGCCGTATCCACCATGTGTTGGAAATTTGCGGGCCAGTTGCCGATGGCCGTGGTGAGATTCGCGTTCCAGTCGCCGGAGGGATAAGTTTGCACCCCACCCGAGTCGTCCTTAATGTCGAGCTTGGCGGTGGTGAAGTAGCCTTTGATGGTCCCAAACACGAGGTTAGTGACGCCTGCCGACTTCTTGTAGTACCGGATCAAGTGAGTCCGCCGCCAGATCTCGAATTCCCGGCTGCTCACTTTCAGTTTGTCGTCGATCGGAATCGGCGCTTCCTTATCGACATCGATGCGCAGCGCGCGGGTGGAATCGAGCAATTCGTGCGCTGCATAAGCGGGTAGTTTGTACT
>JACXTT010013350.1_pt1 | contig 10829 bp, 7 predicted proteins | sample 9270951 | NCBI WGS metagenome assembly JACXTT01 (sample SAMN15532306, study PRJNA645909) | rock metagenome | isolation source: weathered quartz diorite | place: Puerto Rico | collected 2017-06-21
GCCACAAAAGAGAAATCGTTTTGTGATTTTTGTGCCTTTTTGTGGCTATTCCTTTTTCAGTAGCGCGGTTGGATAGCGTGCTCCGCAATCGCCAGATAGACCCGCAGGCGAATATCGGTGGGATGAATAGCGTCCGCCAGTGACTTTGCACGATCAAAATCCGTCTGCGCCAGGTTGCCGAGGGTAGTGGTCAGTTCGTTCGCAAGAGCACCAACGGAATTGCCGTTATCGAGAATGACCTCGCGGTCCTCGTAGTACTTTTGGAAAAACCCGTCGAGTACGACGGCGGCTGCGCTGATGTCGTTGAATTGATCGATCAACGGCTCGAGGATTGCAAATGCGCGGTTCGGGTCATAACGCGGGAACGCACGTGCAAGCGCGAACGACGCCATCATCTGCTGTTGATCTTCGTCGCGCCTTGCGCCAAGCATGGTTCGAATTTGATCCAGGTACGTTATCGCCGTTGCTTTTTTGACGCCGGAACCGATCCGGTTTAAGAACTGGTTCAGCATTTGCGCTCGCTCACTGGCGGGCTGGAAATCGATGAGTGTGCGTAGTGCGTCATCCAGCTTCCCCTGGTTAATCGCGTTGTAAACGACCTGCCGGTCCAGGTTTCGCAGCCCTTGTTGACGTTGCTGGACATTCGACATGTGCTCCGTGATGATCTGTCGCGCGCGCGGCATATCTCCAGTTTGCGCAACCCTGCTCGCGATCTGCTGATACAGTCCGTCCCTCACGTCCGAAGGGGCGCGACTGATCACGTCGAGGGCCTCATCGATCGTCGAGTTATTGATGCTGTTCTGATAGAGTTGAAAAGGCGGACCGTTCTGATTGAGCTCGAGCAGCTTTTTCTCGACCGCCTCCCTTTGGTCGGGGGCATAGGCCTGCAATTCTCGAGACATCGACTTCACGGCATTCAACAGGTTCTGCGCAGCGTTTCTTTCCATCGGATAAGAATTTGGAAACGGCATCGTGTATGACAACGCTTCGTTGACCATCTTCTGAAACAGATTCCGATATTCATTTTCCGGGATGAGCGACGCCGTCCGGTTCAACTGAAGAAACGACGTTGCCAGATTTGCCGCCTCGGGATGCTGAAGCAGGCTTTCATTGGCGAGCCTGGATGCGATGTCATTAGAGAGCCTCGTGGCCAGACCGGGATCTTTTGTCCGAAGTTGTTGCAGCGTATTGACGATGTCCCGGGACACACCTTGTTTCAGCGTGTCCTCGGCCATCCGAAACGCCGACACCGGATCCTTCGGCGAAATCCGATTGGCAATGGACAACTCGAGTTGCAGTTCGCGATTGTATTGCGCATCGCCGCGCGGACCCTCAGGATTCACGAGCGTGCGAGTGGAACGGAGAAAGTCCAGTGCCATTGCGGGATCGTGAGCCACAAGCACATCGATGACCTGCGACCGGAGCTGCATTGCCGACTGAAAGATCTGGAAGTAATTCGGATCGTCGACGTCGGCGGCCGCGACAACCTGTTTGACATTGTCGATCGCCTGCTCCATCAACCGCCGCGCACGGGTTTCGTCCGCGTCCCACAATTGTTGCGCCGCCTTCATCAGCAGCGCCGCACGGGTCGCCGGACGGCGAAACTGATCCGCACTCCGAGCGACGTCCTGCAGAAGAGCCAGCCCTTTGGCCTTAAGCAACTCCTGACTTCTCGAGGCCTTGAGCTCCTCCTCGGTGGCCGTTCGCACTTCCGCAATCCGTATCTCGTATCGGCCCGGCTGAACATTCCTCGATGGGTCGAGCGGTACCACTTCCAACCGATATTCACCGGCAACACTCGCCGCGATTCCCACGTTCTCCGGACCATTCGCTCCGTTCGGGCTATCAAACTCGCCAAGCCTCTGCCCCGACGCTGAGAACGTGCGGATCACTACATCGATTCCATGCTGATCAACGATGACCTCCACAAATTGTCCCTTTTCGAGATTGATCGTATACGCATGCGACTGTCCTGCCGACAAAACACGTTCAATCGGAGGCCCGGGCTGTAGAGAAAACGCGGAGCCCCTACTTTGATTGGCGACAGGCCACGCAGCGCTTAAGAGCAACAGTGCCGAGAAGCAGTATTCGTTCATATCGAACCCCTTGTGCATTCTTGCTTCCGGTTCCTTTAGACACACTCTCCTGGAAAGAGTTCCGCGAATGTTTATGGGGACACTGGAGGGGCTTTGCACATAAAACCGCGGGCGGTCTATGAAGATGTGAACGAATTGGAATCAAGCATTATTCCCCTCCTTGAAAAGGAGGGGAATGTCCGCGCCGAAACAGTCTGGCCCACGATTGACTTTTATGTGCAAAGCCCACTGGAGGAGAACACGAGTAGAATAGATGCCGCGAAATCGAGTTAGAGGACCTATGCAACTGGCAAAAACTCTCGGGCTGATAGCGGCGGGTCTCTGCATCCTGGCTGCCATCACTGTAGCTGCACAGTCGGGTGGGTGGACCGCTGCAGAAGATCATGAAAACATGATGGCTCAGCTCGGAATTCGCAAGCTGCGTCCGGGCCCGAGCGGCAATGAATCGGCGCCCAATCATGCGAATTACGATGAAGCGACGGCGAATCCCTTTCCGAACTTGCCCGAGGTCCTGACTCTGAAGAACGGCACGAAAGTGATCTCTGCCGACATGTGGTGGAAACAGCGGCGTCCCGAAATCGTAGAGGATTTTGATCGCGAAGTTCTGGGGCGGGTTCCGAAGAACGTCCCGAAAGTCACATGGACCGTGATTAACACCGCTCAGGGAATGGCTGGTTCACATCCCGTCGTCAGCAAGCAGCTCGTGGGACACGTCGATAACTCCTCGTTCGCGGCAATCCGCGTCGAAATTCAGATGACGCTTGTTACTCCAGCCGATGCCAAATTGCCGGTTCCGGTAATGATAATGTTCGGCGGCGGCACGGCGGCGACACAGCAATTGATCGGCGATGGATGGGGCTATGCATCGATCAATCCGGGAAGCATTCAAGCCGACAATGGCGCAGGGCTGACGAAAGGCATCATCGGCCTGGTGAATAAAGGTCAGCCGCGCAAGCCCGACGATTGGGGCTCGCTGCGCGCCTGGGCCTGGGGCGCTTCGCGCGGGCTGGATTATCTGGAGACGGACAAATCCGTCGATAGCAAACGCGCCGGCATCGAAGGCGTTTCGCGCTACGGCAAGGCCGCGCTGGTCACGATGGCGTATGACACGCGTTTCTCCGTTGTTCTCATCGGCTCTTCCGGCGAAGGCGGAGCGAAACTGCATCGCCGGAATTGGGGTGAAGCGGTTGAGAATCTGACAGCCCAGGGCGAATACCATTGGATGGCCGGCAATTTCCTGAAATATGGCGCCGAGGAAGCCGGCTTCGGCAGTAAGAACGCCGGGGATATTCCAGTCGACGCTCACGAACTGCTGGCGTTGTGCGCGCCCCGTCCAACTTTCATCAGCTATGGCGTTCCCGAAAAAGGCGACGCCAGATGGCTCGACCATCAGGGCAGCTTTATGGCTGCGATCGCCGCGCAGCCCGTGTTTCGCCTGCTCGGGGCAAGAGATCTGGGAAGGTCCGACGACTATAACAAGGAGAAGATGCCGCCGGTGAACGCCGGTCTCCTGGAGGGCCAGCTCGCCTGGCGGCAACACGACGGCGGCCACACCGATGGCCCGAACTGGCAGTACTTCATACCGTGGGCCGACAAGTTTCTTGGACGCACCGACCGCCCTGTCGCGCGCACAGATCAGAACTCCATCACCGCACATGCCCAGTTACTGGAGAAGGCCAAGGCGGGCCGCATCGACATCTACTTTGAAGGCGATTCGATTACACGACGATGGGGCGCCACCGATTATCCAGAGCTGCTCGCGAACTGGAAACAGAATTTTTCTGGCTGGCGTGCGGCGGACTTTGGCTGGGGCGCCGACAAGATCGAAAACATTCTATGGCGCCTGGAGAATGGAGAACTGGACGGCGTGAATCCGAAGATCATTGTCCTGCTCGCGGGTACGAATAACGTCGGGAATAGCGTGCCGGCAGGAGCGGAGGAATCTACGGTGGCGGATGTCACGCGGGGGATTCAAGCTGTCCTGAATACGATACGCGCGAAAGCGCCTGAAGCGACGATCATTCTCACCGCCATCTTTCCTCGAAACGACAACATGGCGGTCATGCCCGTCATTAACAAGATCAATGACAATTTATCGAGAATGGCAGGCGGCAAGATCCGCTATCTGAATATCAACGATAAACTCGCGGATAAAGATGGAAGGCTATTCGACGGGATGATGAATCCCGACAAACTTCATCCCGCCGTGAAGGGCTATCAGGTCTGGGCGGACGCGCTGAAGCCCATATTTCCAAAAAATTGAAAATCGGACGATTCCTGCATCTCAAACCCCGAAATCCTCACAGCTAATCAGAGACGGCTTGTAAAAACGGGCTATGTCTGAAGTAACATCATCTCCTCAACGGTTTTCGAGGGAGCACGTGGCCGATGATCACGAGGGACGTCCGGCGCAGACCGCGGCGAACTCGATCCAGACAGCAGTCGGCTACTCCGCGCTCAACGGGATGCTTGCGGAGAAAGAACAAGAGCGGAGTGTTCGAATCTGAGCATTCACCCGCCTGCGGTGCACAACCTTAAACGGCGCGTGACCTATAATGAGTTGTGGAGCGTGGCTAGTGTCGTCGAAACCATCTGCTAAAGAGATTTTGGCAAGGTCGAAACATTATGGGATCGATCTTTCGCTTTTGCGCGAGCGGCTGCGCTGCACGCCAACTGAACGTATAAAGCGACATCAAACGGCGCTCGCTTTAGCGGAAGCTTTGCGGTATGCGAAGAGAAAACCATCAACCGCTCGACGTCCCTCGACTACTAACCGTACTGAGCGAAGCTGAGGTCGCCTTCGTCATTGTCGGCGGTATGGCTGCAGTCGCTCAAGGATCAGCCTACATTACTGTGGATCTGGATATCTGCTACCAGCGGACGCCGGAGAATCTCCAGCGGTTATGCGATGCTCTTCGTCCCCTCCATCCGCGATTGCGCGGCGCGCCCGCCGGCTTGCCATTCCTGTTGGACGCGTCCACCCTTAAGGCCGGTTTGAATTTCACCTTTACTACTGACGCAGGCGACATCGATCTGGTTGGAGAAGTTTCAGGACTCGGTTATTACGATTCGGTCAAGAAGGACTCCGAGGAGATCGAGGTGCTTGGCCATCGGCTATACGTGCTAACGATTCCCGCGCTAATCCGATCCAAGAAGGCCGCAGGCCGTCAGAAGGACTTGCGGCTCATCCCTGAACTCGAAGCACTGCAGGCCTTGCGAGAGGAATCTGAAGACGAGCGAGAGTGATCCGGCGATTACGTAGAATGTGTTCAATAGGGTTGGGCGGAAGAGGAGGCGGCGGACCACGACACGATATGAACCACTCATGTCAACTACTGTCGGGCAGCACTACGGCAGTTGGCTGTCAGTCTTGCCGGAACTCGCATTTTGAAGTCGCTTCACAGCGGCAGGGTTCCAGTCCAGAATCGAGCTAATTGGAGAAGCCGCAGCTTCACTTACGAATGTATTGATCAGGAAGCGTTGGCTGTCAGGCGAAACCAAACACGTGCCAGATCACTACCAGATTGTTGGTAGTGGGTCAGTTTCGCTCGACGAGCAACGTTCTTCTGTAGCGGCGGTCTATGACCGCCGGCAATCCCGCAACTTGGTAGATCGTCGGCGGTCATAGACCGCCGCTACAGTTCAAATTGACCCACTACCAGATTGTTTGTTCCCGGTGTTGACGATGGGTGTGGTAAGGTCGGCACCCGAGAAAACAGCATCAGAGTCTTTATGACGACGCGTTCAACGCCGGAGCTCACGGAAATGCTTGTGGCTTGGAGCAACGGCGATCGGGCGGCCCTCGATAGACTCGCACCCCTTGTCTCCAAAGAATTGCACCGGCTGGCCAGGCGTTACATGAGTCGATCATCTCGGATGCGTTCGTTGAGTGGGCACCGGGAGCTTTCTCGACCGCAGCTGGATACCTGGCATACCGTGCCGGCAGCCCCGAGCGCCGGCAGTTGATCTGGTTCGACCGCACTGGCACGAATTTGGGCGTCGCCGCTGAGCCGGACAGCAATATTCTTCTCGCTCCGGAATTATCGCCTGACGGACGGCATATCGCGCTCGATTGAACAATTGAAAACAACCGCGATGTCTGGTTGATCGATCTCGTGCGTGGCGGTCTCACGCGGTTGACGACCGACGCCTCGCTCGACGCCATTCCTGTCTGGTCACCTGACGGCTCGAAGGTCGTGTTTAACTCCACAAGAAACGGTACGTATGACATCCTGGTCAAGCCGGCGAGTGGGGCGGGAACCGAAGACATGGTGCTGGGAACACCGGAAAACGAGTGGCCGCTCGATTGGTCGAAAGATGGAAGCTTCCTGCTGTACAACCGGACCGATCCAAAGACCGGAACGGATCTTCTCGCTCTGCCGATGACCGGTAATGATCGAAAACCAATCGTGGTGTCCAACACATCGTTCGAAGAACGCCAGGGTAATTTTTCTCCTTATGGGCACTGGCTTGCTTACGAATCAAACGAGTCCGGCCGTTTCGAAATCGTTGTGAAGTCATTTCCCGATCCGGTCGGCAAATGGCAGGTGTCGACGGGCGGCGGCGTCCAGCCGCGTTGGCGCGCCGACGGCAAAGAACTGTATTTCATCGCTCCCGACCGGAAACTGATGGCCGTCCCGATTATAGTGCACGGCACGGCATTCGAGGCCGGAAAACCCGTGCCGCTGTTTTCCACGCGTATCTTAAATACCGGAGGAGGGGTATTCCGCGCCCAATACGCGGTCTCGCAAGACGGCCGCTTTCTAATCAACAAGGTCGTCGAAGAATCCAACTCCACGCCGATCACGCTCATCCTCAATTGGCATCCAGAAAGGAATTAACCATTCCACGGCTAATCAGAGACGGCGTGTAAGAACCGGGCTATGTCTGAAACAATGTCAGACATGAAATAAAAGGCCTATGCAGCCTCAGCCTGCTGGAAACGGCGATCTTGCACCGGCTGGGCCGCCTGGAACTCAGCAGCACGCTACTCGAATTGTTTTCAGTTGGACTCGCTGCGGATCTGAGAGTGCTGGAACTCACGCCAGCGATCGCCGCCGGCACAAACGACCTTCCTGCGGCCTTCCCTGGAGATCCTTTCGACAGAACGATCGCTGCTACGGCTGCGCTGTTGGATTTAACTCTTATTACAGCCGATGCGGCAATTCGCTACGCTCGAGCGTGTGCCGTCGAGTACTATCCCTTCAAGCCACGACGATCCAAGATCAAGAAACTTGGATCTCAGCCCTGAAACGCCAGTGGCGTTTACTCCTGTTGAAAAAGACTGTAATTGCCTCTTCGAATGAATCGGGCGGGTTTCCTTCAAATATCGTGGCGATGCTCAGTTTTGCTGAATTTTGAAGTCCTGCGTTGATTTCTGAAAACCGACACCGGTTTCCAAAATCCCACGCTGGATTTTCAAATCCCGCGTTGGTTTTCGAAAACCAATACAAAATCCTGAATTCCTGCCTTAACCCAGCGGGTTCGAAAATATTTTTTCAAGACGCGGTCCAAATGGGGGGTCTGCGGGTATTTACATAGTAGGAGCATATGAAACCGACAGTCACCCAACAAATCGGGATGAAGCAGCAGCAGTTCGAGGCGCTTTTCGCGAAATACCACCGCCTGGTCTATTGCGGGGCCTACAGCGTTGGTCGTTCCAGCTCACGGGCTCCGGGCGGGCAACGCTTGCCGCGGCACGAGCCGCAGCGGCGCGCCGTGCGGCGGGTCCGCTGGCCGATTTTGCATAAAGGATTCGGGAGAAGGTTTTACCGGCCGCCTTCTTCCGATGAAATGTCTCAAGGGCCGGAAACAACTAACAGGAAAGGAGAGTGTGTGACAACAAAAGTAAAGAAGATCAAAGCATTGCTCGGGTTGAAGGGAACATCGGATCCTGATGTGCTGAAGCTGCTCAACGCAGCGCACGACGGCATGAACGGCAATCCGGCGTTCTCGGGTGCACCCATCGATATGCAGACCTTCAAGGCCGGTATCGACAAGTTCACGGTTCTGGTTACGGACGCCGCGGATGGCGGCAAGAAAGCCATTTCGGCGAAAAAGAAGCAACGTGAGGAGATGGTCAAGCAGTACACGTTGCTGGGGCACTACGTCGAGGCTGTATCCAACGATGATCCCGCGGTGTTCCACACCAGCGGATTCGTCCTGGCTCCCATGACGCGGACTCCTCCGCAGCCATTACCTCCAGCGTCCTTTGAATGGATCGATCGTGGTCCGCTCATCGGACAAGTCGTCGTCAAGCCAAAGCAACTTCCGAAGGCCTTCAGCTTCGACGTGCGTTACGGCGTCGAAGTTAATGGGGTGCCTCCAGCAACATGGACGACCGTCACCATCACGAGTTCAAAGAAATGGAATTTCACTGATCTGACGCCAGGCGCGAATTATGCCTTCCAGATTCGCGCGCTGGGACGGCTCGGTTACACCGACTGGAGTGTTTCAACCCACTTCATCTGCGGCTAGTTTTCCGCGGATGAAACGAATCGGCCCCGGACTCTGATTCGGGGCCGACTTCTTGAATCGCTTTAATCAGCTCCTGGCTTTGATTGTTGTGCCTTTTTGTGGCTATTCCCTTTTGGTGATGAATAAGCCAATCAAACGGCATGGCGTAAGTATCAGGTGGCCTTTTGCGGAGTTTCCCGGCTGTGGCGAGGTCGGATAACGCGTTGCGCGCCAGGATCCGGATTGACTTTGGCGTAGCCCACAGCCACGGCGGCCGAAGCCGCCCCGCCAGTTTGGAATGACATCCCACCGCCATCCCTAATGGCGAACGCCGCCGAGGTCGCAATTGTGTTCGATTGCGCGAACGACATTATATTAAGGAGCAGAATAAACGAAAGACCTGCAGCCCAGCGTTTCATAACCGCAGCGATTATCCTGAGGTGCCACCCTTGTCCACTGCAAAGTGGTTATCTTGATGTAGTCGCAGGCTTTAGCCCGCGACTACAATTTTCTTCCGCTTCACGGCTATCATGGATATTTGCCGTTTCGCGGCGGTTGCGCCCTCTGGGTTACGGCACGTACCACAGCTTCTCGTTTTGAATCGTTGTCAGCGGAGCGTCGCTGCGATAGATCCCGCTGAGACCGAACGAGGTGATGACTCTTGAAAGCGTCGTCGGAACGAAGATTTGTGCCGGCCTGCCTCCGGAATAAACGGTCGTTGCGCCGGCGAGATTGCTCGGAGGTGTGGTGGTGGAATAGTGAATCGTTTTGTTGGCGTCATTCCATTGAGCGAGGACGCCCGAACCGGCCGCGCTCATCTTTAGGAAAGCACTGGGCTGAGGCGGTGCGCCCCAGACGCCGATGTTGATGTTCGGAACGCGCAGATCTCCGACATAAATTCCGTTCGTTCCGTCATTGAAAGCGGTCAGAACGTAATCGCCGCTCGTTACCTGCTGCAGGACGGTGATCGCCCCGGGCCCACCGTACAGCCTGGTGCTCGATCCTCCACCGAAGAGGTGCGTTCCGTCAGGGCTGAACCAGATCTCGCCGTTGTTGAATGCGGCAACAACTCGAGACCTCGAGGAGACGAGCGAGATGGCATCGTAAGGCGTACTCGACGCCACTTGCGTGCCCTGCAGTTGACAGTTCGCGCCGCTGCTTTGCCAGATGGTGTGATCGGAAAAAGCGGTGATCAGGCCGCCTTGATACGGGGTCATGACGCCGATATTGAGCGGGCCGTTGTAGCCCAGTCTGGTGGATCCTCCTCCACCGAGGTGCGTGCCGTCCGGGCTGAAGTAGGCAATAGTCGGAATGTTGTTGAATACGGTGACGACGCCATTGCCGCAAGCCAGCAGCCGGGTTGCCTTGAGCGTGCCGCCGTACACGCGGACCGTGTTTCCTCCACCGCTGGGGTACGTTCCATCGGGGCTCATATAGGCGACGCCCGAAACCTGCGATGTGAGGAGCCCGCTGCTATTGAGGGGATATTGAATCATCGCAGCCGGCTCGGAGTCCGCCCCGGGATTGAATTCGACAACACTCAGCGAGTACTGCGAGTAATTTCCAGGGACACCGTTAAAGGAGCCCGGCTGCAGGACGGTCCCTCCGATCAGAAGGCGCCCATCGGCGCGTATGCTGATCGCGTAGGCGTCGGCGAATGGACCGGCGGGGGTGTGTGGCGGAAGAATCGAAATCCCGTCCACTGGCCCCCCGAAGCTTGTATCGCGGGTGCCGTTGGCATTGAGGCTGTCGACGAAGATTTGATAATTCCCTCCGATGTTGTTGAATCCTGTGATGAGGATTGTCGAATCCGGCGCCGACACCACGGCGTTCGAAACGAAAGGATCGAAAAAAACCACGTTGGCCACTAGCCTGGCGCCAGGCTCCAGCACAACCTCGCCCCCGACGCCAAATCCGTTGTCGACAGCGCCGTCGTTCGTCACACGCAAGATTTGTTGGTTGAGCGTCACGAGATATTTGCCGTTGCGCTGCGCCTGCAGGCCGATCCGGTCATAGTTGGCGAACGTGCCCCCGAAGGTAAAGGTCCCCGCTGCCCCGAAGGTCACATCCAAAGCGCCGTTCGCCCAATATCGCTGGAGCATGAGTTGGCGTCCGCCCAGCGCGTTTGTGTACTCCGCGAGCAGGACGAACTTCGCGTTTCCATCCACGACCACGCCCTTGCAATGCGGCCCTGAATAGTTCTGGCCGCTCGTATCCGTGAATCCGCCCATTCCGAAAGTGGTGTCCAGGGCGCCGTCGACGTGGGATCGCCGAGTC
>JACXTT010013351.1_pt1 | contig 10829 bp, 8 predicted proteins | sample 9270951 | NCBI WGS metagenome assembly JACXTT01 (sample SAMN15532306, study PRJNA645909) | rock metagenome | isolation source: weathered quartz diorite | place: Puerto Rico | collected 2017-06-21
GACCGTCCGCGGCGCCAACTCGATCATCGCCCTGCGCTGCTGCCGCCTCAATGGTCGCTTCGAGACTTACTGGGAATCCCGCCGCGCGGCTTGATTTACACTTCTATGTCGCACACCCACCAGCGGACTGAGGCGGCGTCCAGGGCGCTGGACGCGGCTTTGAGGTTGTTGCTGGCGTGCGGCTGACGGTGTGGAGGTTTGATGAGCCGGCGTGGCGTGACTTGCGGTGATCGCCGTTTTCCGAAGACCGCAGGCTGAAGCCCACGCCACCATTGCTGACAGTCAGGATGCGCCCTTCCGCGGGAAAACGAGGGACGCGGCGATGGAGCCTCCGACACAGACGGCGATGATGCCGAGCGACCAGGCGATGGGGAATTCGCCGCCGAGCGCGTCGTTCAGCCAGACCATCTTTAGGCCGATGAAGATCAGCACCAGGGCCAAACCGTACTTCAGCAGATAGAACTTCTCCACGGCGTTGGCCAGCAGGAAATACAGCGACCGCAGGCCCAGCACGGCGAACATGTTCGACGTGAAGACGATCAGCGGCTCGCTGGTGATGGCAAAAATCGCGGGCACCGAGTCCACGGCGAATACGATGTCGGTCGTCTCGACGAACACCAGGACAATCAGGAGCGGCGTCGCCAGCCGTTTGCCGTTTTCGCCGCGAACGAAGAAGCTGGAGCCCTCCAGTCGCTCCGTAATCGGAAAGTAGCGGCGGATCAGGCGCAGCAGAGGATTCTTTTGCGGATCGATTTCACGCTCCTGGCCGAACATCAGCTTGAAGCCCGTATAGATCAGGAACGCTCCGAACAACAGAATCACCCAGTGGTATCGAAACAGCAGCGAGCCGATCGCGATGAAAAGCCCGCGAAACAGGATGGCCCCAGCGATGCCGAAGAACAGAACACGATGCTGAAGGTGCTGGCTGATATTGAAGTAGCGGAAGATCAGAACGAATACGAAAAGATTGTCGATGGAGAGCGATTCCTCCACAACATAGCCGGTGAGGAATTCAAGAGCGGCCTGGCGCGCTTCCCGCGCCGCGTCAAAACCCGCGATGGCAGCCAGGCGCGGATCATGGGCAAGCGCCCATTTCGCGTATTCGTAGAACCCGTAGTTGAACAAAAGCGCCAGGCCCACCCAGACGACGCTCCACACCGCAGCCTGTGAAAAGGACAAGTGCCGCTTTTTCCGGCTCAGAAGGACCAGGTCGGCCGTCACCAGGAGGCCTACTAAAGCGGTGAACGCCAGGTAGAACCACCAGTATTCGCTGAACGGAAAAAGGGTGACGCTTTGCTTCATCGGCCGCCTACTTCCAGGCTACCGGGCCGGCGAGCACGCCAACAAATAGAAAGTTGTAGCGCGATCCATAGAGAAACTCTATGAATAACGGGATATTATGAAGGTTCCGTGGGCAGGTTCACGCCTGCCCGGATTCGCCATGGAATGGCTCAATTACCACCATCTGCTCTACTTCTGGACTGTCGCCCGCGAAGGGAGCGTGACCCGCGCCAGCCGAGCCTTGCGCCTGGCGCAACCGACGGTCAGCGCGCAAATCCGCGCCCTGGAGGCTTCGCTCGGGGAACAGCTCTTTCAACGCGCCGGGCGGGGACTGCTGCTGACCGACGTCGGTAAGCAGGTCTTCGAGTACGCCGACTCCATCTTCTCGCTGGGCCGCGACCTGCTGGCCATGCTCCACGGCGGACCCGGCGCGCGGAGAGTACGGCTCCGCGTCGGCGTTGCCGACGTGCTGCCGAAGCTGGTGGCTTACCGATTGCTCAAGCCGGCGCTGGGTTTGCCGCAGGGCGTCCAGCTTGTCTGCCACGAGGGCAAACCGCAGCGGCTGCTGGCGGAGCTGGCGTTGCACAACTTGGACCTGGTTTTGACCGATTCGCCCGCGCCCGCCGGGGCGCGCGTGCGGGCGTTTCACCACCTGCTGGGCGAGTGCGGAGTCTCGCTTTTCGCATCGAGCGCCCTGGCGGACAAGTTCCGCAAGCGGTTCCCGAAGAGCCTGCAGGATGCGCCTTTCCTGCTCCCGCTGGAGGGGTCGTCTTTGCGGCGTGGCCTGGACGCGTGGTTTGAGTCGCGAAACATCCGACCTGTCACGGTCGGCGAATTCGAGGATGGGGCGCTCATCAAGGTCTTCGCCGAGGCGGGCGCGGGTATTTTCGCCGCGCCTTCGATCATCCGGGAGGAGCTGAGAATGCGCTACGGAGTGGTGCCGGTTGGCCCGGTGCAGGGACTGACCGAGCGCTTCTACGCCATCTCGATCGAGCGCAAGCTGAAGCACCCGGCGGTGCTGGCGATCACCGAGGGAGCGCGCGACAAGCTCTTCGGCCGGAAGAATCAGCCTGCCATCAGGGATTCGTAAAGCTGGCGCTGACGGCGCGCGATGGCGTCCCAGTCGTAGTCGCGTTCGGCGGCGGCGCGGGCGGCGCGTTCCAGCCGGACGCGTCTCTCGGGATCGGACAGCAACTCGTGAACTGCGCGCGCGAACTCCGGAGCGCTGGATGCTACAGTGACACCGGCGAGGGAATCCAGCCCATTCACTCCGGCAGGCGTTGCGACGATCGCCTTCCCCATGGCCATAGCTTCCATGATCTTGATATTGGTGCCCGCCGATGCCACCAGCGGCGCCAGCACCAGCGTGGCGCGCGCATAGGCCGGCCGAACGTCGGCCACGAAACCTTCCACTTCTACCCCAGGCTGTGCGAGATCCATGCGGACGCGGTCGCCGTAATAGCGCAAGAAATATTCATGCCGCGCACCGGCAATGACGTGAAGGGCGGGGCGCGGGTTTTCGAGCAACGGCCAGACCTCGCGCAGAAAGAACTCCAGAGCCAGCAGGTTCGGCAGATGGGCGAACGACCCGATGAACAGCAGGCGGGCGGCTTCTGGTGATTCAGGTGCGGGGCGAAAGCGCAGCAGGTCCACGCCGTTGGGCAGCACGGCAGCATGCGGCACGCCGACCAGCGCTCGATCCTTCTCCGACATCGTGACCACGCAATCGGCGTCGCGCAAGGCTTCCGGTTCGAAATGCCGCCAGCGCTCCAGCTGCCGTTGCATCTCCCAGTCCTTGTTCAAGCGGAGCATCTGCTCGTACAAATCGAACGTGACGTCGTGCTCCACCAGGATCGTTTTGGCCGGCCGGCATTGGTTCGCGTATTGCCCCATCTGCGTGAACTCGAGTTGCGCGACAGCCGGACTCCATTTGCGGATGGTCTGGGTCAGCGCGCCGCGAAAGGAGCCGGAGTCGAACTCCTCCACCACGTCCGGGCGCCGGGTGGAAGGCCGCGAGTGGCTGCCCTGCCGCCGCACGACCACAATCTCGGAGAAGATTTCCAGCAGTTCGGCGGGCGGCGTCTCCAGCGAATCGGCGAAAGCGACCAGCACCTGATCGAAATCCGCCGCCGCCCGGCGCATCAGGTTGAACATTCGAACGGCTCCGCCGTGAGAGAGCGGGAAGGGCAGGTAGGGCGACGCCACCAGCACGCGCGGTTTGGCGCTGGGGGCGCGTCCGGGAAACACGGCCACGGCTCCGCTCGCAAGTTCCAACGTTCCGGTTTCGTCCTGTCTGGGCTGGCCGGCGCGTTCCACCAGCCAAGGTGCCCGTGACGCGAAGGCCAGCGCTTCGGAAGCCGCCTGGCTGCCCGCCGCCGCATTCAGGTGCAGCCGCCGGATCGCCTCTCTCCACAATCGCCGGAATAGCTTGGGAGAGGCTACGGCGCGGCACAGGAAGCGCAGGTAATTGATTTCCAGAATCCGGTCCAGATCCTGGGGGGAGTAGTAGCGTGACGTGGTCGCACGGTGCCGGTGCTCAACCTTCGCGCCGGCGGCGAAGACGATAGGCCAGCCGCGCTGCCACGCGCGGTAACCGAGATCCAGATCTTCCACATACGCCGGCTGGTAGATTTCGTCCACGCCGCCGAGCGCGCGCAGCTTGGCCGTCTCATACAGAGAGCAGCCGCCGCTTCCGTAGAGCACGTAGCTCCGGTCCTCGCCTGCCATTGGCGTCTCGCAGCGTACGGGAAAATCGGTTTCCTGCGCCCGGCTCCACACCGCCTTGCCGGTTTCCTCGCGCCGCACGCCCGGCGGAAAGAATATCTGGGCGGTAGCGCAGAAAAGATCCGGCACGGCAACGAAGGCTTGCCGCAGCGCCCGGAAGAAGCCGGGCTCCACGATCATGTCATTGTTCAACAGGCAGACATGCGAGAATCGGGCTCGCGCGATTCCGAGGTTCACGGCGCGCGCGAAGGAGAGCGGCGCGGCGCTCCGCTCTATTGACACGCCCGGGTGGCGCTGCTCCAGCCATTCCACTGTCCCGTCGTCGGAGCCGTTGTCCACGACGATCACTTCAGACGGCGATGCGGACAGGTCCTCCAGGACGGGCGGCAGAGAGGTCTCCAGCAGGTGCTTTCCGTTGCGGGAGGGAATCACGACCGTGATGCCGGCGGGGGCCGGGGCCTGTTGCGGGATGCTTGCGCGCGAAGGCGGAAGCAGTTTCGCGAGGCTGGCCGCCGCGCCGGCCAATCGGGCCGCCGCCGCCCGTGCGGGCACCCGCCACTCGCCGGGTCTGCGCAGACGCCAGAAGAAGGTATACGCGTGACCGCCGGGATGCGTCTGCCAGCGCAGAAAATTTCCCGCCCGCCACGCGATGTGCCGGGCGATGGTTCCCGCGCAGCGCGGCCGCAGCATGAAGGAATCCAGGTTCTCGTTGAAGGCCAGGAAGCCGGCCGGGGAAATCGCCAGCGCGATGACCCTCATCCGCCGGTACGGCATTCGCGGCACCAGCAGCACGCCGCCCAGGCGCACGCGCTTGCCGAGCCATGCGGCCCGGCAGCGCGCCAGGTTTTCCGAGAAGCGGCGCGAGACGTGGTAGGGGATCCACTCCGCCACGCCCTCCGCCACGCCCCACTCGGCGGGAGGAAACTCGCTGACCACAACCAGCGGCAGCTCCGGAAATAGCGCCTTCATGCGCTCAACAAGCGCACGATTGAGATCGTCCGGCCCGGAGGCGAAAGCGACCTTAATCCGCCGATCGATTTGCTGCTCCACTCCCGCCCGCTTCAAATCAACTGCTGGCGCGTCATGTGAAGAGAGCCCGCGCAATATTGCGACCACATGTGCAGTGCCTGCAAACCGAATCCGGTGGACACCGGATTGACGTGCGGAATTGGCTCGCAGTTCTTACGGCCGAAATAGAATCCGCCGTAGATTCGCTGGTCCATGTCGTCGGACGCGAAAGCGGCCAACTGCTCGGCTTCCCGCTGCGCGGCCACGCGGTCCACCGCCTGCACGCCAAGAACATCGGCCATCAGGCGCACACGCAGCAACTGGGCGTAGACGTCGGATCGATCGAACCGCGGGCCGATCTGGCGCAGATACCGGGCGGTGGATGCGATGCCGTCGCGGAGGGCGCCGGCGCACTCCGCCTGAAAAGCCCGCGGGAGCAGCCCTTCGAGAAAGTAGCAATAGGCATGGAGCCGGTCCATCACGCGGTTCTCATCCGCGGCGCCGGGAAGGAATTCCGTGTGCGTGCGCAGCGACATGGCGAGCACCGCATGATACCAGTCGTTGAACCGGGTGTCGCCCGTTTCCTCGAACAGCTCCTGCCAGGCCATGGCGCTCTTGAGCTGGTAGCAGCCTGGACTTCGCGACCAGCGATCCTCGCGCGGCAGAGGCTTTTTGTCCGGGAGATGAAGGATGGGATGAAAGTCGCCTTTGCCGTCCGCGAAATCGCGCCCCATGGCGAGGCCGCAAGCCTTGGCGATTTCCAGCCACTGCGGTTCGCGATCCACCCGCCAGAGCGCAAGCAGTCCGCGCACGATGATGCCGGAGTCGAAGAAATAGGCATAAGGCTCGGGCTGGTCGCCCTGAACGGCAAGGTCGCAGGGAAAGGCTTCGAGCGCCGGCTGCCAGGCGGAGTGGCGCAGAAAGGAGGCCGCTGAAACCGCCGCTTTGAGGAAGCGCTCCTCACGGCTGAGCAAATGGAGGTAGACCAGCGTGCTGACCGCGTATCCGGTGATCTCCGTCGAGATGAGCCGGTTCTGCTCCAGGTCAGCGCGGTAGAAACGGGCTACACCGCCGACGGGTTCATGGATACCGGAATCGAGAAACCATTCCCCAGCCCGGTGAACAATGGATTTGATTGGCAATTTTCAATTTTAGCATCTGAGCCCCCGCGGGCTTGTTTTTCAGGACGCCGCGGATGCGGCGGCGTGCTATCGTGAGTACATTGTGCGGCTGTTGACAGGCTTGCTGCTGGTTTCCGCGCTGGCGGCCCAGGATAAACCGTCCATGGGGATTGTCCACGGCACGCTTTCGGAACGCAATGGAAGTGACCTGCGGGTGAAGACTCAGGAAGACGGCACGATGGTATTTCGCGTCAACCTCGAGTCGGCCATTGAGCGCGATCGCATGCCGGTGCCACTGGACCAGCTCTTCTCCGGCGCGAATCTCGAGATCTTTTGGGAGGGCCAGATCGAGGGCGTACGGTACGCCCGGCTGGTCAAGCTGCTGGGCCGGCAGTTGCTGACGTCGCGGATGCTGTTCCCATACGGCAGCCTCGGCGACAGCATCGTACCGCGTGGGACGCTCGTGTTTACAGGCATCGTGCTGCGGCTGGCGGCGGACCGGATGGTGCTGCGCACTCGTTCCGACGGCGAGCGGTCACTGGTCCTGCGGCGTGACACGCGTTACAAGGAAGAGGGGCGCCGGGTGGAGGCGTCGGCCCTGGCGCCGGCGACGCGCGTTTTCATCCGCGCGGGCAAGAGTCTTGACGGGCAGTTGGAAGCTTACGAGGTAGTCTGGGGCCAGATCCTGGAGCCGGAGCGCCAGTAGCCGGGCGTTCCCGGCTGTGTCACTTCAGCGCGGTCCGGGCCAACCCAGGTGCTTTTTTAGAAATTCCACAGTGCCCACGCCGTGGATCTTGTGCGGGCCGTTGAAGTACTCGATCCGGGTGCGATCACCGATCCCCATCTCGTCATAGAAGCGGCGCACCTTGGCGTATTCGTAGGCGATCAACTCGTCGCTGCCCACGCCGTCGCGATGTCCGCGCTCCACCATGAACGGCCGCGGGGCGATCAACCAGGCCATCTCGGCGTGGTTAGCGACTCCGCCGACGTCGAACTCGTCGATCTCGTATTCGGGGGTGAACATGTAGGTCCATACCCAGTCTTCGGTGGTCAGCTTCACGATCCACTCGTTGAAATCGCCGGAGCAGATGGAGAGAGCGTAACCGTCCAGCAGCGCGGGAATACGGAGCGCGGTTTTACCGCCATAGGACAGTCCGTAGAACGCTATGCGCTTGCCGTCCACCGGGGCCTGGGACTGCAGCCATTCGAGCGTGCGTTCGTGCTGCCGCAGGATGTAGGAAAACATGGTCAGCTTCACGGAATTGCCGACGTGGTTGAGGTCGCGAAAATCGCCGGTGTAAGGATTCTGAGGCAGGTACACGATGAAGCCCATGTCGGCGAGCTTCGAACCGATGTTGATGTAGTACTGATAGTCGCGGTCGCCGGCGACGGATGTCGGCGCATCGTCCAGCCCGAACATCGATTGCGGTCGTCCGTTGAGGCCGTGCTGGCACACGACCACGGGCCGCTTCTCGCCGTCGCGGATGTCCTTCGGCAGCAGGAGCACACCGTAGGCGAAGACGCCGGGGTAGAGGTCCAGCGTCACCTCGTAGCCGCGCCACTTCGCGGTCTGCCACTGGAGGCGCGACCGCGGGTTGGCCGGGCCGGGCGGTTTCGGCAAGCGGCCGATGATCTCTTCGAGGAACTGTTCGCGGTAAGCCCCCGTCGTAGCCAGCCATCCTTGGGGAGATTTCATGTCGGCTTTGCCCCAATACTCGGCGCGCCGGAATTCGCTCTGGCGCACCAGGCGCTGCGTGTAATCCACCAGTTCGCGGAACTGCCGCTCGTGGCGTTCGCGCCGGGCGATCTTGGGCGGCGGGTCCGCGGCGGGTACGCCCGGAACGCCAAGGGCTTTGAGGAAAGGCTCCACCGCGTCGGCGCGCCACTCGATGCGCGCGCCCAGCGACTGCGCCCGCGCCACTTCCTTACGAACGGATTCGGGATTCTGAGGCTCGACAGTCCCCGGCGCGCCGCCGCGCCGCTTGGGATCGGCTTCCGAGGGACCCGCCCAGCGCGGCCCCGGCGTTCCGTCGATCCACACTTCGCGCGGAGCGATCAAGCGTGCTACTTCGGCGTCGCCGAAATCCTTAAGCAGGCCCCACACGGTGCGGTAGAGCGGCTCGCGCCACACGTTTTGCCTGGAATCGAAATAGCCGGAGATGCCGGCCGCCCGCACGCGCGGATCGAGGGCGGCCGCGTGCAGAGCCGCCAGGCCGCCCTCGCCGTATCCCCAGATGCCGATCGGTGCGCCGCCGCGGGAAGCGAACCAGTCCACGGCGGCCAGCGCTTTCTGGATCTCGTATCCGGTTACTTGGCGCCCCACGGGGTAGGCCATGCGCCAGAGGTACTCGCGGTGCGGCTGGTTGGTCATGCGAAATTTCAGATTGCCGGACCAGGTATCGCCACGGTCGATCATGGCCGGCACCAACACTTCGCATCCGGCGCGGGCAAGCCGCCAGGCAAGCGCGAAATCTTCGGGGGGCTGATCGGCGTCCGGCAGGGCCACGATGCGGGCGCCCGCGGCGGTCTTGGGCGCGAAGTAGAGACCTTCGCCGTGCACGCCATCGAGCACCGGCCAGCGCACCGCCATTACCCGCAGTGAAGCGTCCTCGTAAACTAACGCGGGCGAAGTGAGAGTGGCGTCCAGTTCCAGATCGGAGAAGGGGACGCACCGGTCCACGACGCCGAGAATACGCGCGAGTTTCTCACGGTTCGGCGCGCGGCCGGCGGGCGATGCGTCGATCGTGTGCAACATGTGGCCGCGGATGCCCTCCACCATCAGCGCTACGGGATCGCCGGCGATTTCAAGCGGGCGGGTGTCCGGCAACGACTGGGCCGCGGCAAACGCGGCCAAAGCGGCCAGCGGCAGGATCTTCATAAGGTTTGATGCTACCAGAGGGTTGGGTGCGCAAGACTGCCCGGTGCGGGTTATTGTATAGAAGAGCGCCGACTCACCATGGAAGCGACGGACGATCCGCTGGCTGGGGTTGCCTGTCCGAACTGCGGGCTTCATAAGATCCGGCCTTCTTATCCGCGTGGGATGGACCGCTTCCTGCGTTGGTTTGGCTTGCATCCGTTCCGCTGCCGCGGCTGCCGCGGGCGATTTCACCGGCCGTGGCCGCTGCCGCCGGAGTACCGCGAACGGGATGCCGACGAGGACGATTGAGTGAACAGAGCCGCGGATATTACGCTGGGACAGGCTGCTGACGTTGCGCGGGGAATTCGGCTGGAGTATCTAACGATCGGATACAACTGCCTCGAGGCGCTAGTGGGGCTAATGTCCGGCGTGCTGGCCGGAAGCGTCGCGCTGATCGGATTCGGAGTGGACAGCCTGATCGAGGTGAGCTCAGGCGCGGCGCTTCTTTGGCGGCTGCGACGGCATGGCAATTCGGACGGGCGGGCGGCGGCCGAGAAAAAGGCGCTCCGCATCGTAGGCGGGCTCTTCTTCGCCCTAGCGGCTTATGTCGTTTGGGAGAGCGCGGATGCGCTGATTCGACGCGAGGCGCCGCACGAGAGCATTCCCGGGATCGTGCTGGCCGCCGCGTCCCTGATCGTGATGCCGCTTCTGGCGAGGAGGAAGCGGCAAGTCGGCAGGAACCTGGCGAGCGACGCGATGGTGGCGGACTCCCGGCAAACCGAGTTGTGCGCGTACCTGTCGGCGACCCTGTTGGGCGGTCTGGTGCTGAACGCGGCTTTCGGCTGGTGGTGGGCGGACCCGGCCGCGGGGCTGGCGATGACCCCGATCATTTTGAAGGAGGGATGGGAAGCGTCGCGCGGGCGGGATTGCGGATGCCACTGACCTACTTCTGTTTGGCAGCTTCCAGGCGGGCCTGCGCACGCATGGCCGCCGACATAGCGCGCGCTATATCGACTCCCACCACGGGCTGCGCAAGACGCTCCTGGGCGCGCTCCAGCGCCTTTTCGGCGCGCGCCACGTCGATCTCGTCGGCCTTCTCGGCGTTGGCGGCCAGCACGCGAACCTTGTCCGGCATTACTTCGGCGAAGCCGCCGGTGATGGCAAGATACGATTTCTTGCCGCCGGATGTGTATGACAGGAATCCGGGTTTGAGCTCGCTCAGCAGCGGGGCATGGCCGGGCAGGACGCCCAGGTAGCCTTCTTTACCCGGGATCTGCGCCTCGTTCACCGGCTCATGCACCAGCAGCCGCTCGGGCGTCGCCAGTTCCAGATCGAAGGTTTCAGCCATAGCGCTAGGAACTCTTTTTCAATTGCTCGGCGCGCTCGCGCACGTCTTCGATGGTGCCTTGCAGGAAGAACGCCTGCTCGGGGAGATCGTCGTGCTTGCCTTCCACGATTTCGCGGAACCCGCGAATGGTGTCGGCCAGCTTCACGTAGCGGCCCTTAACGCCGGTGAACTGCTCGGCGACGTGGAAGGGCTGGGAGAAGAAGCGCTGGATCTTGCGCGCGCGCGACACGGTCAGCTTGTCTTCGTCTGAAAGCTCGTCGATGCCCAGAATCGCGATGATGTCCTGGAGGTCCTTATAGCGCTGCAGTACGCCCTTCACCTGCTGGGCGACGTTGTAGTGGTCCGGGCCGATGATGCGCGGGTCCAGGATGCGCGAGGTGGAGGCTAGCGGATCCACGGCCGGATAGATGCCGAGTTCGGCGATGGAGCGTGAGAGGTTGGTGGTCGCGTCGAGGTGGGCGAACGCCGTCGCCGGGGCGGGATCGGTGTA